>WNFR01002591.1_pt1 | contig 20236 bp, 5 predicted proteins | sample 5400221 | NCBI WGS metagenome assembly WNFR01 (sample SAMN13153357, study PRJNA577476) | soil metagenome | isolation source: 40 cm soil under Madrone tree | place: USA:California | collected 2016-06-14 | reverse complement strand
TCGCCGCCGTAGGTCGCCGTGAGCGTTTTGCTCCCTGCCGTCGTCGGCGTCAGGGTGCAGCTGCCCGCTGCCACCGTGCCGCTGCAGGTCGCCGTCCCGTCACTCACGGTGACGCTGCCCGTCGGGGTCCCACCGCTCGAGCTCACTGTGACCGCCACCGCGATCCCTTGACCGACCACCGACGGATTCGGCGTGTGAGTCGTAATCGCCGTCGTCGTGCTGGCCGCACCCACCGTCTGACTGACTGCGGTCGACGTGCTGGTCGCGAAGTTCCCGTCTCCCGGGTAGCTCGCCGTCACGCTGTGTGCACCGGCCGAGCCGAACGCGATGCTGCAGCTCCCCGCCGCCACGCTCGCGCTGCAGGTCTGGGTGCCGTCGCTCACCGTCACGTTCCCGGTCGGGGTCCCGCTCCCCGGAGCGGTCGGGCTCACGGTAAACGTGAAGCTCACCGCCTGACCCACGGCAGAGGGATTCGGCGTGTGGGTGGTGATCGTCGTCGTTGTGGCAGCCGCGTTCACCGTGTGGGACGCGCCGGCGGACGTGCTGCCGGCGAAGTTCGCATCGCCGCCGTAGGTCGCCGTGAGCGTCTTACTCCCGGCGGTGGTCGGCGTCAGGGTGCAGGTCCCCGCCGCCACCGTGCCGCTGCAGGTCGCCGCGCCGTCGCTCACCGTGACGTTGCCGGTCGGCGTCCCACCGTTCGACGTCACCGTGAACGCCACCGCGACTCCCTGGCCCGTCACCGACGGATTCGGCGTGTGCGTTGTAATCGCCGTCGTCGTGCTCGCCGCGCTCACGACGACCGTCGCCGTCTGGGTGATCGCGACCGAGTTGATGGTGGCCGAGACCGTCTTCGACTCCGCCACGGCCGATGCCAGCGTGCCGGTCGCCACACCACTGCTGTTCGTGGTCGTTGTCGGCTGCGTCAGGGTGTTCCCAGCGCCAGACGCAGCTAAGACGACCGTCGCCCCCTGAATCGCATTGCCGTTGCCATCCTTCGCGGTCACTGTAAGGGTCGATGTCCCGCTGCCCACCGTGATCGGCGACGTGGCCACAACGGTGGATTGGCTCGCCGAAACGGTGCCGGAGACGATGCTAAAGCCGCTCGACGTAGCGCCCGCCAGGCTTCCGCTCGAGGCCACCAGGGTATAGCCGGTGCCCGTCTTGTCGATGCTGAGGTTGGCGAAGGACGCCACGCCGGCGGCAACCGGTTGCGTGAGGGTACCCGACAGGGTTCCGCCACCCGCGTTTGTACCGATCGCCACCGTCACACTCCCGGCGAAGCTCGTGGCGGTGTTGCCCTGCGCGTCCCGCGCGGTGACCTGCACCGCCGGCGTGATCGCCGCTCCTGAGGTAGCGCTGGACGGCTCGACCGTGAACACGAGGTCGGCCGCCGCACCCGGCGTGATGTTGAAGGTCGCACTCGTGTTGCCGATCTGTCCGCTCGCGCTCGCGGCCAGGGTATAGCCCGTACCGGTTTTGTTGATGCTCAATGTCGCGAACACCGCGACCCCGTTCACCGCCGCGACGGTCGTGGTACCGGACAGCGTTCCCCCGCCCGGGTTCGTCCCGATGGCCACCGTGACGTTGCCCGTGAAAGTCGGGTCGGTGTTCCCTTGGGCGTCCTGAGCGGTGACCTGGACCGCCGGCGCGACCGCCGTACCCGCCGTCGCGTTGCTCGGCTGCACGGCGAACACGAGGTGGGTCGCGCCACCCGCGGAAACGTTGAACGCCGAGCTGGTCGGCGACGTGAGCCCGGTCGCCGCCGCGGTGAGGGTGTAACCCGTGCCGGCCTTGTCGACGCTCAGGTCCCCGAACGTCGCCTCACCCGCCACCGCCGCGACCGTCTTCGTGCCGCTGAGCGTACCGCCGCTCGGGTTCGTCCCGATGGCGACCGTCACGCTCCCCGCGAAGCCCGTGGCAACCCGGCCCGCCGCGTCCTCCGCCGTCACCCGCACCGCCGGCGTAATCGTCCCGCCCGCCGCGATGTTACCAGGCTCGACCGTGAACACGAGCTGCGTGACTGCAGTGATGTTGAAGAGCGCACTAGTGATGGCCGTGAGACCAGTCGAGGTCGCCCGCAACCGGTAGCCGGTCCCCGGATTGTTGATGCTCAGGTCCGAGAATGTGGCGACCCCGCCGACGGCGGCCACGGTCTTGGTGCCCGACAACGTCCCGTTGCCCGGGTTCGAGTTCGACGGGATCGCCATCACGACGTTCCCGGTGAATCCCGTGGCCACGTTGTTCCCAGCATCGAGCGCCGTCACCTGAATCGGCGGCGTGATCGTCGCATTCGCCGGCGTGGTGCTCGGCGGCACGGTGAACGCGAGGTGCGTGGCGGCGCCCGGTGCCACGTCGAACGGCGTGCTCGTGGCTCCAGCGGGCCCGGTGGCCGCCGCGGTTAGGGTGTATCCGGTGCCGACCTTGTTGATGCTCAAGTTGGAGAAGGTCGCGACGCCGGAGACTGCGGCGACGCTCGCCGTCCCGGCCAGCGTGCCGCCGCCGGGATTGGTCCCGATGGCCACGGTGACCGTCCCGGTGAAGGCGACGGCCGTGTTCCCTTGCGCGTCCAGCGCAGTTACCCGCACCGCCGGCGTGATGGCCGCCCCGGCCGTCGCGTTCGAGGGCTGTACCGTAAACGCGAGGTGAGTCGCCGCGCCCGCCACGATGTTGAAGGTCGCGCTCGTCCCGGTGGCGAGGCCGGTGGCCGCGGCGGTCAGCGTATAGCCCACGCCGCTCTTGTCGATCGACAGGCCAGTGAACGTGGCCACTCCGCTCGCGGCCGGGACGGTGGCGCTCCCAGAGAGCGTGCCGCCGCCGGGGTTCGTGCCCAGCGCGACGGTGACGGTGCCCGTAAAGGTTGGATCGGTGTTGCCGAAGCCGTCCTCCGCCGTGACCTGCACCGCGGGTGTGATGGACGCGCTCGCGGCCGTGTTGCTCGGTTGCACGGTGAACACCAGCTGCGTCGCGGCGCCCGGCGTGATGGTGAACGCCGTGCTCGTCGCGCCCGTCACAGCCGTCGCGCTCGCAGCCAGCGTGTACCCTGATCCGCCCTTGTTGATACTGAGATTTGCGAACGTCGCGACGCCGCTCACCGCGGCGACGCTCGTCGTCCCTGAGAGGATCCCGCCGCTCGGGTTCGTCCCGATCGCAAGCGTCACCGTGCCGGTGAATGCCGTGGCCGTGTTCCCCTGTCCATCCAGCGCCGTCACCTGCACCGCCGGCGTGATCGCAGAGCCCGCCGTCGCGTTGGACGGCTGTACCGAGAACACGACACGTGCCGCCGCGCCCGCGGCGATGTTAAACGGTGCGCTCGACACCGGAGGCAAGCCGCTCGCCCCCGCGCTGAGTGTGTACCCGGTGCCGATCTTGTCGATGCTCAGTGTCGAGAACGTCGCGACGCCGCTCACGGCGGCTACCGTCGTGGTGCCGGACAGCGTGCCGCCGCTCGGGTTGGTCCCGATCGCGGCCGTGACGTTACCCGTGAACCCGGTCGCCGTATTGCCCTGCGCGTCCTGAGCGGTGACCTGGACCGCCGGCGTGATCGCCGCCCCGGCCGTCGTGCTCGTCGGCTGCACCGTGAATACCAGCTGGCTCGCGGCCCCCGCCGTGATGGCGAACGCCGCGCTCGTCGCCGGGCCGAGGCCGGTCGCCCCGGCCGTTAGCGTGTAGCCCGTGCCCACCTTGTCGATCGATAGATTGGTGAACGTCGCTACTCCGCCGACCGCAACGATCGTCGTCGAACCCGAAAGGGTCCCGCCCCCGCCCCCCGTCCCGAGCCCTACCGTCACGTTCCCGCTGAACTGAGTGGCGGTGTTCCCTTGGGCATCTTGCGCCGTGACCTGCACTGCCGGGGTGATCGCCGCCCCCCCCGTCGTCACGCTCGGCTGCACCGTGAACACGAGCTGGCTGGCTGCGCCCGGCGCGATGGTGAATCCCGCGCTCGTCGTGCCGGTCGTACCCGTCGCGCTCGCCGTCAGCGTATAGCCCGTCCCCACCTTGTTGATGCTCAGGCCGGAGAACGTCGCCACCCCGCCGACCGCTGCCACCGTCGTCGTCCCCGAGAGCGTGCCGCCGCCCGGATTCGCGCCCAGCGCCACCGTCACGTTGCCTGTGAAGCCCGTCGCCGTGTTCCCCTGCCCATCCAGCGCCGTCACCTGCACGGCCGGCGTGATCGCCGCCCCGGCAACGGTATTGCTCGGCTGCACAGTAAGGCTGAGCTGCGTCGCCGCCCCGGCCGTGATCGTGATGACGGTGGAGCTGACCCCCGTCAGGCCCGGCGCGGAGAAGCTCAGCGTCCGATCGCCGGCCGTCCCACTGATCGCGAGATTCGTGAACGACGCCACCCCGGTCCCGATCGTCGTAGCCGTAAGGGTGCCGCCCAACGTCCCACCGCCGGCGGCGATCGCCGCCGTGACGGTCACCCCGGCCTGGCTCACCGGGTTGTTCGCGCCGTCACGCACCTGCACCGCCGGCTGCTGGGCGAAGGCCACCCCGCTCTGGGCCGACGCCGAGGGCTGAGTCGTGAGGGTGAGGTTGTTCGCGGTCCCGGCCGTGAGGGTGATCGTGCCGGAAGTCACCGCCGTCAGCCCGTTGGATGCGAAGCTCAGCGTGTAACTCCCCGCCGTGCCGGTGAGGGTGAGCCCGCTGAACGTGGCGGCGCCGCCGGCCAGGGTGGTGGCCGTGGCATTGCTCGCCGTTGCGCCCGCCTGCACCACCGTCGCCGTGACGGGCACAGCGGCCTGGCTGACTGCGTTGCCGTTCGCATCCTGCAGCTGCACCACCGGCTGCTGGACCAGCGCCGCGCCGCTCTGCGCGCTGCTCGAGGGCAGGGTCGTCAGCGCCAGCTTCGAAGCAGGGCCGGCATGGACCACGACCGACGCGGTCTGCGTGACCGCGACGCCGTTGATCGTCGCCGACACGGTCTTCGACTCCGCCACGGTCGAGCTCAGGGTCCCGGTCGCCACACCGCTGGAATTCGTGGTGGCACTGGGCTGCGTGAGGGTGTTGCCCGTCCCGGTGGCGGAGAGGATCACCGTGGCTCCCGAGACGGCATTGCCCAATTCGTCGCGCGCCGTCACGGTGATGGTCGACGTCTCAGAGCCCGCCGTGATCGGCGAGGTCGCGGCCACGCTCGACTGCGCCCCCGATACGGTGCTGGCCGTCACGACGACCGTCGCCGTCTGCGTAATGCCAACTGCGTTGATGGTGGCGGACACCGTCTTCGACTGGGCAACGAGGGAGCTGAGGGTCCCCGTCGCTACCCCGTTCGCGTTGGTCGGACCGCCAGGCTGGGTCAGCGTATTGCCGCTGCCCGTAGCGGCCAGGACCACGGTCGCACCTTGAATCGGGTTCCCGAACCCATCCAGGGCCGTGACGGTGATGGTCGAGGTCCCCGTACCCGCGGCGATCGGCGACGTCGCCGTCACGGTGGACTGGGCGGCCGAGACGGCCGCTGGGTTCACGAGGACGGTCGCGGTCTGCGTGATCGCGACTGAATTGATGGTCGCCGACACGGTCTTCGTCTGCGCGCTGGTCGAGCTCAGGGTGCCGGTGGCCACGCCGTTGGCGTCGGTGGTCCCGACCGGCTGCGTCAGCGTGTTGCCGGTCGTCGGAGTGACGCCCAGTACGACCGCGGCCCCCTGGATCGGATTCCCACTCGCGTCCCGCGCGGTCACCGTGATCGTCGAGGGCCCACTGCCCGCCGTGATCGGGGAGCTGGCGGTCACTGTGGATTGCGCAGCGGACACTGTCCCCGGGTTGACGACGACCGTCGCCGTCTGGCTAATGGCGACCGAGTTGATCGTCGCCGAGACCGTCTTTGACTCCGCGGCCGCGGACGAAAGCGTACCCGTCGCCACGCCGCTCGCGTTCGTCGTGCCAACGGGCTGCGTCAACGTGTTGCCGGTGGTGGGTGTGGCCGCTAGAGCGACCGTCGCCCCCGGAATCGGGTTCCCGTTCGCATCCCTCGCCGTCACCGTGATGGTCGAGGTCCCGCTTCCGGCGGTGATCGGGGAAGTCGCGCTCACGGTCGACTGCGTGGCGGAGACCGTGCCCGCGTTCACAACCACGGTCGTCGTCTGAGTAATCGCGACGGAGCTGATAGTCGACGATACCGTCTTCGTTTCGGCCACGGTCGAGCTCAGCGTGCCAGTCACAACCCCGCTCGCATCGGTGGTGCCGAGCGGTTGGGTCAACGTGTTGCCCGAGGTGGGCGAAGCCGCCAGCGTGATGGTAGCGCCCTGAATCGGGTTTCCAAACTGATCTCTTGCCGTCACGGTGATGGTCGACGTCCCGCTCCCCGCGGTAATCGGCGACGTAGCGCTCACGGTCGACTGCGCCGCAGACACCGGTCCCGGGTTCACGACGACCGTCGCCGTCTGCGTGACGCCGACCGCATTGATCGTCGCGGACACCGTTCTCGAGCCAGCCACCGTCGAGCTGAAGCTGCCAGTGGCGACCCCGCTGGGATTCGTCGTCCCAACCGGTTGCGTCAGCGTACCGCCTGTGCTTGGGCTGACCCCGAGTGTGACCGCAGCGCCCTGAATGGGATTCCCGAACTGGTCCCGCGCGGTGACGGTGATGGTCGATTGACTGGTCCCGTTCGATGCAACGATCGGAGACGTCGTGGTCACCGTCGACTGCGCGGCCGAGACCGAGCTCGGCGTGATGGTGAACGCCGGGGACGTGGCCCCCGTGAGCCCCCCGCTCGACGCCGCGAGCGTGTATCCGGCTCCCGCTCGATCGATCGACAGGCCAGCAAACGTCGCCACGCCACTCGCCGCGGTGACGGTCCCGCCGCCCGTGAGCGTGCCGCCGCCGGCGTTGGTCTGGATCGTCAGGGCGACGCCGTTCGTCGCCCCGGTCACACGGTTGTTGAACTGGTCGCGGATCTCGACCTGGACCGCCGGCGTGATCGTCGCACCGGCCGCCGCATCGCTCGGCTGCACCAGGTAGCTCAGGTTGGAGGCTGCCGCCGGGTTGACCACGACACTGGGCTGCTGGCTGATCGCGACGCCGTCCACCGCCGCAGAGACCGTCTTCGACTCGGCACGTGTCGAGCTGAGCGTACCGGTCGCCACACCATTCACGTCGGTGGGCGCCGGATTGGTCACGATGTTCGCGGTGCCGGTCGCGCCCAGGGTCACCGTCTTGCCCTTGATCACGTTCCCGAACTGGTCGCGTGCGGTGACGGTCACGGTGCTCGCGCCGGACCCGGTGGACGCGGTGATCGGACTCGTGGCCGTAACACTGGTCTGAGCGGCGCTCACCGCGCCGGGGACGGTGTAGGCCTGGAAGGTGACCGCCGACCCGACGCCCGACGCCCGCATGCTCTGAGTGCTGTCGGTCGGGCTCATGCGCGTACCGAGCGTCCAGTTGATCGAGGCGATGCCACTGCCGTTCGTGACGGACGTGGGTGCGCTCACAGAACCGCCGCCGTCCGACACGACCCAGCTGATGGTGACGTTCGAGACGGGATTGTTCAGGTCGTCCGTGACGCGCACCGACAGCGGGGTCGGCAGAGTCTGACCCACAGTATCGGTCTGCGCGTCGCCGCCGTTGGCCGTCATGCGTGTCGCCCCGCCGACCTGGGCGGTGATGTTGAACGTCACACTGTCCAGGCCGCCCGTCAGGGTCGCCTTGGCGGTGGTCGTTTCCGACCCGGGTGTGAGGCCGAGGGTCCGCGTGGCCTGCGCGTGACCCCCTGCATCCGTCGAGGAGGTCGTTGGACTCACAGAGCCGCCCCCCCGCGCCACCCACGTCACGGTCACTCCCGGCACGGGGTTGTTGGTCGCGTCGGTCAGCAGAACGTCGTGTACAGTCGTCGTGTTCACCGGTCCGACCACATCACCGGAGAATTTGGTGATCTGCGCGGGGGCCCCGACTTTGGCGGTGTCCACGAAGGTGACCGGACTGCCCGTGAGCCCGGTGGACACGGCGGTCATGGTATCCGGTTTTGGCGTGGTGGAGAGCGTCCAGCCACCCACCCGCGCGATCCCGCCCCCATTGGTGATCTGCGACGGGCTGGTGAGCGACCCGTTCGAGGTGCCGGGCACGGCAAACGTCACCGCGACGCCCGCGACGGGGTTATTGCTCACGTCCCGGACGACCACCGATGGCGGTGTCGCGACCGCCGTCCCGGCGGGGGCACTCTCATGATTGCCCGCGTTGGCGGCGATCTGCGTGGCCGCACCGGGCACGACCGTGACGGTGCTCGACGTAGCGCCCGCGAGTGAACCCGATGTGAACGACAGCGTCCGCCCGCCGACGGTACCCGTGATCTTCAGGTCCGTGAACACCGCGGCGCCTGCTGCGTTGGTCGTCGCCGTCGGCGTCCCGCCGAGCGTCCCGCCACCGGAGGCGATCGCCGCCGTCACCACCGTGCCGCTCGTCGCTACGGGGTTACCGGCCGCGTCCTGGAGCTGTACCACCGGCTGCTGCGGGAAGGCGACGTCGTTTTGGACGCTGGTCGAAGGCTCGGTCGTGATGACCAGCCGACCGGCGCTGCCCGCCCCAAGCGTGATCGTCCCGGAGACGGCCGGTGTGAGGCCCGTGGCGCCGAAGCTCAGCGTGTAGCCGCCTGCGGGGCCGCTGATCGAGAGATTGGTGAAGGTTGCCACTCCGGCCGGGCTCGTGGCGGCGGTCGCTGTTCCGCCCAGGGTCCCGCCGCCCGTGGCGATGGCCGCGGTTACCGTCACGCCAGCCTGGCTCACGGGGTTGCCCGCGCCGTCACGCAGTTGGAGCAGCGGCTGCTGAGCGAACGCCACTCCGCTCTGCGCTGCGGCCGACGGCTGCGTCGTAACGGTCAGCTGGGTGGCGGCACCTGCACCGACCGTGATCGTCCCGGAGACGGCTGGTGTGAGCCCGGTCGCGCTGAGGCTCAGGGTCCGGCCACCGGCCGCGCCGCTGATCGACAGGTTGGTGAACGTCGCGACGCCGCTCGCGTTCGTGGTGGCGGTGGCCGTACCGCCCAGCGTCCCGCCGCCTGTCGCGATCGCGGCGGTGACCGTCACCCCCGCCTGGCTCACCGCGTTCCCCGCGCCATCCCGCAGCTGGAGCACCGGCTGCTGGGCGAAGGCCACGCCACTCTGCGCCGTCGCAGACGGTTGGGTCGTCAGGGCCAACTGGGTCGCCGCGCCGGCGCTGACGGTGATAGGCCCAGAAACGGCCGGTGTGAGGCCCGCGGCTCCGAAGCTCAGCGTGTAGTTCCCCGCCGTCCCGCTGATGGATAGACCGGCGAAGCTCGCCACGCCATTGGCATTCGTGGCCGCGGTCACCGTACCGCCCAGCGTCCCCGTGCCCGTGGCGATGGTGGTGGTCACCGTCACACCCGCTTGGCCCACCGCGTTCCCCGCGCCATCCCGCAGCTGGAGCACCGGCTGCTGAGCGAACGCCACCCCGCTCTGCGCCGCAGCCGACGGCTGGGTCGTCAGGGTCAGTTGGGTCGCGGCACCGGCACTCAGGGTGATAGGCCCGGAAACAGCCGCTGTCAGGCCGGTGGCGCTGAAGCTCAGGGTGTAGTTCCCCGCCGTCCCGCTGATCGATAGATCCGCGAAGCTCGCGACTCCGCTCGCATTGGTAACCGCGGTCACCGTGCCGCCCAGGGTCCCCGTACCCGTGGCGATGGTGGCGGTCACCGTCACGCCCGCCTGGCTCACCGAGTTGCCCGCCCCATCGCGCAGCTGAAGCACCGGCTGCTGGGCGAACGCCGCCCCGCTTTGCGCTGCTGCCGACGGCTGCGTCGTGAGGGTCAGCTGGGTCGCGGCGCCCGAACCGATGGTGATGGTCCCGGAGACGGCCGGTGTGAGGCCCGTGGCACCGAAACTCAACGTGTAGCTGCCCGTTGGGCCGCTGATCGCCAGGCTGGTGAAGCTTGCGACGCCACTCGCGTTGGTGACCGCGGTGGCGGTGCCGCCCAGCGTCCCGGTGCCCGTCGCGATCGTCGCGGTCACCGTCACGCCCACCTGGCTCACCGGGTTCCCCGCGCCATCCCGCAGCTGCACGACCGGCTGCTGGGCGAAGGCCACCCCGCTTTGAGCAGCCGGCGAAGGCTGGGTCACGATGGCGACCCCCGACGCCGGGCCGGCGGATAGTGTGATGGCATTCGACGTCACCGGCGCGAGGCCGGATGCGGCGAAGCTCAGGGTGTAGCTCCCGACGGGCCCGCTGAGCGCGAGCCCGGTGAAGGTGGCCCGGCCGTTCGCGTCGCTCGTCGCGGTAGCCGAGGCGAGGGAGCCCGCGCTCGGCGTGGCCGACGCGGTCACCGCGACGCCGGCCTGGCTCACCGGATTGCCATTCGCATCCCGGATCTGCAGGACAGGCGCCTGGGACAACGGCACGCCGCTTTCCGCAGCTGTCGGCGGCTGGGTGGTGATGCCGAGCTTGCCGGCGGTGGCGGCGGTGATGGTGAAGGCGGCGCTGGTTCCGTTGGTGATCCCGGTGCCAGAGGCGACGAGCGTGTAGCCCGCGCCCGCCTTGTCGATAGTCAGATCGGCGAAGGTCGCCACGCCGGCGACGGCGGTGCGCCGGACGGTGCCGGCCAGGACGCCGCCCCCGGGATTCACGCCGATGGCGGCGAAGACGCTGTCGGCAAATCCGGTCGCCGTATTGCCGAAGCTGTCGCGCGCGGTCACCTGAACCGCCGGACTGATGGCAGCGCCGGCGGGCGCGGTGGTCGGTTGAACCGTGAAGACGAGCCGCTTGGCCGCCGCCGGCGTGATCGTGAACGCCGCGCTCGTGTCGCTGAGCTTCGAGGCCGCCGCCTGCAGCGTGTATCCCGCGCCCACCCGGGCGATGCTCAAGTCCGCGAACGTGGCGACGCCGTTTTGCGCGGCTACCGTCTTCGTGCCCGACAGGGTGTCGCCACCCGGGTTCGATACCAGCGACACGGTCACGTTGCCGGTGAAGCTCGAGAGCGTGTTGCCGAGCGCATCCTGCGCACTCACCCGCACCGCCGGACTGATGGCCGTCCCCGCCACCGCGTTGCTCGGCTGCCCCGTGAACACGATCTGCGTCACCGCGACGGTCACGCGGAAGTCCGTGGCCGACTCCCCATTGCCGCCGAACGCGACCCACCCGCTCGTGCGACCCGTCTGATCGACGGTGCGCGCCTGCCAGTGGTATGCCGTGTTGTCGCTCAAGGCCACGGCGTTGCTGGCGGTGGCGGTGGTGTCGTTCCGGACCACCGTGCCCGAGCCGGTGGCTTTGTTGGTGAAGGACGTTCCCACCGGCCTCACTTCCACCTCGAGCCGCAGCGAGTCGCCGGGATTGGCGTCCGTCACCCCGGCCTTGAAGAAGACGAGGCGGCTCGGCGCCGTGCCGCCGACCGGGATGGAGGTCGTCCCGTCGCTTTGGAACTGGCCGAGGGCCGACGGCGGCGCGGGCGGCACCGGCACCGACGTACTGAAGTCGGGAGGACTGTTCGGATTCCCGTCGAACGCCGTCCAGGCGCTCGTCCGGCCCGTCTGGTCCGCAGCACGCGCCTGCCAGTGGTACCCGGTGTTGTTGGCGAGCCCGGGCACGGCGACGAATCCGTTCTGCCCGTTCGCTACGCGGCCGCCCGTCTGCGTCGGCGCGTTCGTGAACGCGCTCCCTGCCGGCCGCACCTCGACCTCCAGGCGCAGCGAGTCTCCCGGATCCGGATCCGCCATCACGCCGCGCAATACCACGCTCGCCTGATCGGTGGAGCCGCCGAGCGGAATCGCCGTGCTCGAGTCACTGCGCAATTGCACGAGCGACGCAGGACCAGTGGGTGCACTCGGCCGCGTCACCGACAACGTGAACTTTCCGGTCTGCCCCACTCCCGCCGACGTCGCCTCGATGCGGTAGGTCCCCGCGGCAGTCAATCGCTGGTAACGGACGCAGGCGTCGTGAGCCGCCCCCGCGGCGACGCAGGTGTCGTTCAGCACGACCGGTGGAGCGGTCTCGGTGGCCGAGCTGTCGAGCACCAGATACGCGTCCACCGCCGTCGACGACATGGTGATGGAGATGGAGTCATTCGCATTGGCGGCGAAACTGTAGACGCGCGCGAAGCTGTTGGCGCGATGCGGCGCCCCACAGTCCCACGTGGTGAGCGAATCCGTGAGCTGGGCGTTCAGTACGATCGGCACCGGTCTGCACGGGTGGACCATGAATTCCACCGGGACACGGCCAGGACTGGCGGACGCGTTCTCAGCAGACACGACGACGGTATCGCGGTACACCCCGGTCGGCAGTCCGGCGGGATTGAACGCCAGCCGCAGCTTCGCGGGCGCCGTCCCGTTCGTGGGGCCGACCAACCCGAGCCACGATCCCCCCATCGCCAGCCGCGCGCTCCAGGAAAGCGTGCCGGGTCCGGTGTTGATCACGGCGAGGCTGTCCCCGTCCATGGCGGTGCTGCCGACGGCGGCGGAGTCCCGCACTTCGGCCGGCGCCAGGGAAAGCGTCGCTACCGGTGGAGGGTTGTTGGTGAGCTTATCGACCTGGCAGGTGGCGAGCAGTATAAGGAGAGGCGCCCGGGCGACAACGCGCAGCACACCCATTCCTGGGCCCAGCTCACGCACTCCACGGATCCCCGGAAAGCCGCCCACGACCTTGCCTTAGTGGCGTTAGGACGATACCTGGAGCAAGGCCTGTACCGGCTGAACGGCTGGGTGGTGCGCTGCGTCACACGACAGAGTGTGGCTAATCTGCAACAAGGACCGGAGGTTGAGGCCGAGCAGCGACAGGGGGGGTGGGACGACGTATAGTGGGCGGTACAGGACTCGAACCTGTGACCTCCGGTATGTGAGACCGGCGCTCTAACCAGCTGAGCTAACCACCCGGAACGGCTAGCTACCGAGGTGCTTAGGTGCGAAGGTGCGAAGGAATCCCTGTGCACCTCAGCCGCTTTGCATCTGAGCATCTAGCAGTTAGCGTGGGCCCTCCAGGATTTGAACCTGGGACCTACGGATTATGAGTCCGCTGCTCTAACCAGTCTGAGCTAAGGGCCCGCAGGCGGACAAATATAATGGGGAACTAGCGTCATGCATCGCGTCCTCATCATCTCCCACACCTACATCCCGCCCTCGAACCGCGGGAAGCTGCGCGCGCTCGCCGCTCGCGGGCTCGAGGTGACCGTCGGTGTGCCGCAGCGCTGGCGCGACCCGATCCTGGGCAGCACCCGCGAAGTGGCGTGGGAGCGGCAGAACGGCGTCGAGGTGTTCCCCCTGCCCGCCCGCCACCACGGCGACGCTGCCACCCTCGCGTTCGGCAGCCGGGCGCTGCACGCCCTGCTGCGCGACAAGCGGCCCGACCTGATCCAGGTCGAAGAAGAGCCCACCGGTCCAGCCGCCCGTCAGGTGGTCCGGGCGGCGCGCCAGCTCAAGCTCCCCGCAGTCCTGTTCACGCATCAGAACGTCGGGCTCCCCCTGCCCTGGCTCGCCGGCTGGCGCCGCAACCGCACGTTGCGCCGGCTGCGCGGCGCCATCGCGGGGAGCGAAGGTGCGGCGGCGCTCCTCCGGTCGCTCGTGCCCGGCCTGCGGGTCGGTGTCATCCCCCAACTCGGCGTCCACGTGCCGACCCAGCCGGAGCACGCCTATCACGACGGTCTCGCGATCGGATGCGTCGGCCGTTTGGTCCCTGAGAAAGGAGTCGATACTTTGTTGCAGGCGCTGGCCGAGAACCGCGCGCATCGCTGGCACCTGACGGTGGTGGGCGACGGCCCCGACCGAGAGCGGCTGGAGCGGCTGGCATCCGACCTGCGCCTGGCCGCGCGCGTCCGCTGGACCGGAGCGCTGCCACCCGAGGAGGTGCCGAAGCTCTGGCCCGAGCTGGACGTGCTGGTGCTCCCGGCGCGCGGGCTGCCGACCTGGGCCGAACCCGCGGCGCACGTGGTCGCGGAGGCGATGGCCCACGAGGTGACCGTGCTAGGGACCAGCGCGGGCGCGACGCCCGAGGTGATCGGCGACGCGGGGCTGGTGGTGCCGGGAGACGACCCGCTGGCGCTCTCGGCGGCGCTGCGCCGCCTCGCCGCCGCCGACCAGCGCCGCCCGCTCGCGCAGGCGGGGCGGGCGCGGGCGATGCAGCACTTCTCGGATGACGCCGTTGCAGAGCGAACGTTGACGTTCTGGAAGGAGCTCCTGAGCTGACCAGAGTCCTCCTCGTCCCCGATCTCCCCCTCGAGCGCTGGCCTTCCATGGATCGCTATGCGCACCGGCTGCACGACTGGCTGGAGAGCACCGATCCGGGGTTCGAGGTGCGGCTGGCCGCGTCGATCGGCGACCTGACGCGTGACCGTAGCAACGGGCGCACGTCGGGCGGCTATCCCCGATGGTGGGCCCAGGATGTCGATCCTACGAAATTGGTGCTGCCGGGTCCGTTGCACGAACCGCAGCGCTACATGGCCCGCTACTTCCTTTATCCGTGGTGGCTGCGGCGCGAGGCGAAGCGGGCGCAGCTGGTGCATATCCTCGATCACAGCTACGCGCACATGGTGACGCGGGTGCAGCGGCGCCCCGCGATCGTCACGGTGCACGACCTGATGCCCGTCATCATTCTGCGCTCGCCCACCGACGGCTGGCGCGAAGGCGTCCGCAATCGGTTCCTACGCGGCACCCTCAAGGCGCTGCGGCTGGCGCGCGCCTATGTCGTGGGCACTGAGTGGTTGAAGCGCGAGCTCGCGACCTGGCTGGGAGACGATCGGCGCATCACCGTCGTACCGTTCGGCGTGGACCGCGCGTTCTTCTCCGAAGCCCCGACCGCGCGTGCCCGCGGCCGGGCCGACTGGCGCATTCCCGACGACGCCTTCGTCGTGCTGCACGTGGGGAGCACCGTCGAGCGCAAGAACGTGCCGCTCGTCATTCATACGGTGGCGCGGCTCCGCGCCCAGGCGGACGCGTATCTGCTGCAGGTGGGGGGACGGTTTTCCAACGATCAGCAGCAGCTGATCGAGCGGCTGGGTCTGCGGCGCTTCGTGCGGACCGTCCCGCTCGCGGACGAGAGCACGCTGCGGCGGGCGTACCGGGCGGCGGACGTACTGCTATTTCCCTCCTTGTACGAGGGCTTCGGCTATCCGGTGATCGAGGCCTTCGCCTCGGGACTGCCGGTGGTGACCTCCGGCGCCGGTGGTCTGAAGGAAGTGGGCGGCGACGCGGTGGTCGTGGTCGAGGGGCGTGATCCGGCCGCGTACGTCGAAGCGTTAGAGAGCCTGTCGGACGACGCCCTGCGCCGAGAAGAGCTGGTCGAGCGGGGACGCGCCCGGGCGCGCACCTTCACCTGGCAGCGCACCGCGGAGCAAACCGCGGACGTGTACCGAAGCCTGCTCCCGTAATTCATCTCCACTTCCTGCTGAGCGCATAACACACCTGTTGCGTCGCTTCTGCAGGTGTGTCATGACGATTCACGTCACCTAATCTCAATAACGGCCTGTTCCGCGCTGCCGAGCCGGTGCGCCCCTTGCAGCGCCGTTCGGCAGCGATGAAGAACCTTTGCGTGCTGGCCCTGGTGGCACTCATCGCGAGCTGCCACTTCGATAAGTTGTTCACCGGCGGCGGGGGGACGCCCTTCTCCCATGATCCCCCCGCTGGCCTTCTCTTTGGCGCCGGTCCCGGCAATGCGCAGGCAGGGCAGCCCCTCAACCCAGTCGTGGTCACCGTAGTCGATGCGGCGGGCACCCGCGTCGCCGGCGCCGACACCCTCATCACGGTCGCGCTCGGTGCCGGCACGAGCGGCGCGACGCTCAGCGGTACTGTCACCGCACACGCCGTGAACGGCGCCGTCCGGTTCGCCGACTTGACCATCGACAAGCCGGGGACCGGGTACACCCTCACCGCCACGGTCGCGGGCTTGAAGCCCGACACGAGTGCCGCGTTCGACGTGATGGCTCCGCCCCCAACGACCGGCGACCTCACGGTCACGACCACCACCGGTGGCGCCGGCACCGATCCCAACGGCTATACGGTGAGTGTGGACGGTGTCACCAAGTCGATCACGGTCAACGGCAGCGTCACCTACAACGGGCTCACCGCGGGCAATCACTCGGTCGGGCTCTCCGACGTCGCCAGCAACTGCGTGGTGAGCGGGCAAAACCCGCGGACGGTCGCTGTATCGGCGGGCAACACCGCCCAGACCAGCTTCGCGGTCACCTGCACCGCACCGGCGAACCAGCCGCCCACGGCGGCGTTCACGGCGACCTGCAACCAGCTGGACTGCAGCTTCACCAGCACCAGCAGCGATCCGGACGGCACAATCGCAAGCCAGCAATGGAACTTCGGCGACAACACCACGGGGAGCGGGGCGATTCCCTCGCACCATTACAACGCCGCCGGCACGTACACGGTCACGCTCACCGTCACGGACAACGGCGGTGCGACCAATGTTCTCTCCAAGGACGTCGTAGTCACCCAGCTTCCGCCCTTCAATCAGCCACCCGTCGTGACCGCTGGTGCCGACCAGGACGTCTTGATCGGTGCGGGGTTCACGCTGCAGGGGGCGTCGTTCAGCGATCCCGACCATGACGGACCCTGGACGGTGACGATCAACTGGGGCGACGGAACGACGCCAAACACGTTTGGCGCCGCCGAGGGGGCGATACCGGGTTCGCACACCTACGGCACGCTCGTGCCGGCGACGTACACGCTCACCATCACGGTAGTAGACGGTCACGGCAACGTAGGCAGCGGCACCAAGACGGTTCGCGTGCATTTGTGAGGAAACTCTTCGCCCTCCTGGCGCTCTGGGCCGGAATGGTCAGCTGCCATATCGACAAGCTCTTGAAGGGGGAGAAGCCCCCGCCGTCCCAGGCCGCCCCGGCCCGTGTCGCGTTCTCGTCATCGCTCGCCAGCGCGCGCGCCGGCGAGCCGATCAGCCCGCCCGTGCAGGTCGCCGTGCAGGACTCGAGTGGTCGGGTGACGCGGCGCGACACCCTGGTCACCTTGTCGCTCGGTGCCAACCCCAGCGGCGATTCGCTCCGGGGCACAAAGCAGGTGCGCTCCGTGAACGGCGTCGCCACTTTCGCGAACCTCCGCCTGGACAAGGCGGCGAGCGGCTACAAGCTCACCGCCGCGGCTCCGCAACTCGACGCCGATACGAGTGCGGCCTTCAGCGTCATGCCGGCGCCCGCCACGGAGCTCGCGTTCACCGTGCAGCCCAGCGCCACGACGCAGGACAGCGCGATTACGCCCCCAGTGCGAGTGACCGCGTACGACTCGCTCGGGAATGTCGCCACGAACTTCACCGGCCCGGTGCGGGTGGCGCTTGGCACGGATGCGAGCGTCTCCCACGACGCGACCCTCGCGGGCGCGCCCAGTCCGGTGACGGCCGTCGCCGGCGTTGCAACATTTTCCAATCTCCGGATCAATCGGACGGGCGTCGCTTACACCCTGACGGCCGCGTTCGGGAGCGCCACGCCCATCGCCACGAGCGCAACGTTCAACATCACCCCGGGGCCGCCGCCACCGCCCCCGCCGCCGACGCACCTGGGATTCACGCAGCAACCCCAGAACGCGGTCGCCGGCGCGACGATCGCTCCGCCGGTGCAGGTCGTGGCGCTGGATGCGGCCGAGCACGTGGTCCAGGGATTCACCGGCGCGATCACACTCGGGCTGGGCGCGAATCCGGGTAGCGGTACGCTCTCAGGCGGCGCGCCGGTGAATGCAGTCAACGGCGTCGCAACGTTCGCCAATCTGAGCATCAACAGAGCCGGCAACGGCTATACGCTGCGCGCCACGGCGTCGCAGCTCACCGCCGCCACGAGCAGTCCGTTCAACGTCACCGCGCCGCCCAACCAGCCACCCGTCGCCGCGTTCACGTCGAGCTGCACGCTGCTCGTATGCACGTTCACCAGCACCAGCAGTGATCCGGACGGCACGATCGCGAGCTACGCCTGGACGTTTGGGGACGGCGGCACGGCGACCACCCAGAACCCGTCGCATCCGTACACGGCGGGTGGGACCTACACCGTCACCCTCACGGTCACCGACAATCAGAGCGCTACGGGCAGCGTGTCGCATCCGGTCACGGTCACCGCGGCGCCGCCCCCGAACCAGCCGCCCGTCGCCGCGTTCACGTCGAGCTGCACGCTGCTCGTGTGCAACTTCACCAGCACCAGCACCGATCCCGACGGCACGATCGCCGGCTACCGCTGGACGTTCGGGGACGGGACAGCGGCGGCAACCGTCGCGAATCCGTCCCACACCTACACGGCGGGCGGGACCTTCACGGTGACGCTCACGGTGACCGATAACCAGAACGCGACGGGCAGCGTGTCGCACCCGGTCACCGTCACGGCGCCGCCGCCGCCCAACCAACCGCCCGTCGCGGCGTTTACGTCGAGCTGCACCCAGCTTACGTGCAACTTCACGAGCACCAGCAGCGATCCGGACGGGACGATCGCGAGCTACGCGTGGACGTTCGGTGATGGCGGGACGGCGACCACGCAGAACCCATCCCACACGTACACCGTGGGTGGGCCGCGTTCACGTCGAGCTGCACCCAGCTGACCTGCAACTTCACGAGCACCAGCAGCGATCCCGACGGCACGATCGCGAGCTACGCCTGGACGTTCGGTGATGGCGGGACGGCGACCACGCAGAATCCATCCCACACGTACACCGTGGGTGGGACGTTCACCGTCACGCTCACGGTGACCGACAACCAGGGTGCGACCGGTAACGTGTCGCATCCGGTCACCGTCACCGCGCCACCCCCGCCCAACCAGCCGCCGGTCGCCGCGTTCACGTCGAGCTGCACCCTGCTCGTATGCACGTTCACCAGCACCAGCAGTGATCCTGACGGCACGATCGCGAGCTACGCGTGGACGTTCGGTGATGGCGGGACGGCGACCACGCAGAATCCATCCCACACGTACACCGCGGCAGGGACGTTCACCGTCACGCTCACGGTTACCGATAACCAGAACGCGACGGGCAGCGTGTCGCACACCGTCACGGTCACCGCTCCGCCGCCGCCCAACCAGCCGCCGGTCGTGACCGCCGGGAGCGATCAGTCGGTCTTGATCGGTGCGCTCTTCAATCTGCAGGGAGCGTCATTCAGCGATCCGAACCACGATGGGCCGTGGACCGTGACCATCGATTGGGGCGACGGCAGCTCGCCCGCGACCTTCACTGCGGCCGAGGGGTCGATCAGCCGCTCGCACTCGTATGGGACGCTCCTGCCGGCCACCTATACGCTGACCGTGACCGTGCAGGACGCACACGGCGCCACGGGCTCGGCCAGCAAGACGGTCCAGGTGGTGTTGTAGTGACGGCGGCGGAGACCGGTCGCCCTGCCGAAAGGGAGACCGAGGCACGGGAGGACCAGCCACCGGGCCTTGCCTGCCTGAACCCCGGGGCACCGCCCCGGGGTTAACCACGACCAATCCCCACGTCGACCGGCCGAACACAGCCCGAAAGGTCGGTCTTGGTAAACCCCGGGGCATGGCCCCGGGGTTGGTCTACCCTACTCTCGCGCCTCCTTCACCCACTTGCCCTCGAGCTTCGCCATCTCGAGCGCCCGCGCGGCGCGCGCCAGCAGGCTGCGGGCTTCGAGCGCGCCCCCTCCACCGGCCGCACGCCGGCTGCCCATGGCGTCGTAGCCGGCGCGCAGCTCGACACCGACCGAGTCCCGCAGCCGCTTCGCGAGCTGACGCGCCCCGGCCCGGTTCACGCCCGCGGCCACCACCGCGAACTCGGCGGGCCCGATGCGGCCGATCGCATCGGAGCGACGCCCGCTCGCCTCGAGCGACCGCGCCAGGCCACGTAGCGCGTCGAGACCATCCGTCCCTCCGTGTTCACCGGAGCGGTCGGGCGCGACCGCCACGCAGGCGACCGACGCGTTGTGTCGGGCCGCCTGCAGGATCAGTTCGCCGGCGCGGCGCGCCAACCCGTGCGTCGAGTAGAGACCGGTCACGACATCCACCAGATCCCGGCGCGACACGGAGTCGCGCTCGACCTTGACGAGCACATAGCGGTCCAGCCTGCCGAGCAGCCCGGCGACGTCGAGCGGCTCCCGCACCAACTCCCAGACGCCCGCCCGCAGCGCGGTGAGGTGGTCCGCGCGACCGGGTCGGCCCGGGACAAGCATGAGAAGCGGAGTGCTCGACCCGATCGACGGATCGGCGCGGAGCGCGCGGCTCAGATCCAAGGCCTGCGCGGCACCGAGCCGCGCGTCGAGCACAACGACGTCGGGACGCGCCGTGCGCGCCCGCTCGAGCACCGAGGCTTGGGCGAACACGCGTAGCACGGAGTACCCGCGTCGGCCGAGCGATCTGACGACGTCCGAG
>WNFR01002889.1_pt1 | contig 20237 bp, 33 predicted proteins | sample 5400221 | NCBI WGS metagenome assembly WNFR01 (sample SAMN13153357, study PRJNA577476) | soil metagenome | isolation source: 40 cm soil under Madrone tree | place: USA:California | collected 2016-06-14 | reverse complement strand
TCGCTATTCATGTAGTAACCCGCCGCCACGCGGCGCACCACATCGTTCCAGATCATCCGCTTGAGGCAGAAGCAAAACTCCCCATCCTGGAAGTTCTTCAGCGTAACCCTCGGGTCGCGCCAAAAGTCAAAGGGATTAACGTTGTACACCTTGTTCCCACGATACCCCTCGAGTTCCACTGTCGCTTGAAAGAGGGCCATCTCACCAGGCTTCTCCGGGTTCTCCATCTCCGCAAGTTGCCCGTAGGCGATTTTCTCGACGTCCCAATACTCTCCGAGTATTCCACACCCATACTTCCCCGCATCGTAGAACCAGATATAGTACGGCCCGAGGATGCGTCCCACCTCGATTTGGTAGTCAATTAGCGCCTCAATCGCCTGCACCTGCATTTCACTCTCACCATGGCGACCTGCATATTGATGTATCGGGGAGCGTCCGAAGAACACACTTGTCCAATACGTGTGAGCACTCATGAGGAGCGCATAACTGTATGGGAGTTGGATTGTCGTGTACGCGGGCTTACCCTCAAGGTCCCTCTTGTTCCTCCGGATATTATCCACCTCACTCTCAGGAACATACGCGAGTGTCCTCTCCTCCGCGCGCCGCCAAACCTCGTGCTGATCTGTCTGGTCCTTCTGAGCCATCAGGATGCGTGACTGGATCATCGCACAGAGCTTCCGGTGCAGGGGTGTGTCCTTTTTGATCTTCAGAGTTGGCATCACGGAGCCCCCCGGCTAGCGCGGAGCGTCTCTACCTCGGCGTCCTGTTCCTCCCCGCCGGAGGCAGCGTAGGGATTCACCAGCGCCCCGAGCGCGATACTCGCCGCATCCAACTCATCGTCGTGATCGACTGATGGGTATGTTTCGAACTGCGAAATAAAGGGCGTATCCGTCGCACGCACCCAGATCTTCCCATGACTCGCCGGACCGGCGAAAGTATTCCTGATACGCGCATACTTGTTCCCGCCCACAAATGGGAGTATCTGATAATACACCCGCCTCCGGCGCATCTCCTTCTCGAGTATCCATTTGAGCGTCCTCTGATACGCAACAGACTCTACCACGATCATGGTCACACGATACTTGAGGGCGAGTTCGAACACATTCACAATCGTCCAATCCGGCGTCTCACCGCGTGACGATCGCCGCTCTTGGAGGTAGTAGTTGTCACCTTTACGCCCCCACACATGGATCGTCTCGAAGTCGTCCCCCACGAATCCCCTCGCCAATTGCTTCTCACTCGGGGGCGGCGTCGGGTCCACCGCGAGGATATTCGTGGCATTCTTCACGATCGGCTCGTCGAAGTACTGTAGCCACCCACTTCGGAAGTCTACCGTCTCCTTCGCAACGAGGTTCACCTCCATTTCGCGGGCGAACCCCGAAAGATCATTGATGGCCACCGCCGCGAGCTTTTCCCGTCTCAAGTCATCTGTCGGGAGGCGCTCGGGCCAGCGCGATACTTGATGGGGCACGTCGAGGTCTTTCGTCTCATCCGTCCAGCAACCGAACTCAAGAGTTTTCCACGTCGGATCGAGCTTTGCGATGGAGGAGACGTCCTCCCGATGTTGCGAGGTAACAAGCATGACCATTTTCGCATTTGGGTCATCAACCGGCGGCGCGAGCGATTTTTTAAGTGCGCCATGCACGAGGTCGTTGATTTTTTGCCTCTGCTCCAGCGTGGCGCAGTTTTCGTCGTTCAGTATATCGTCGAGGACAATCAAATCGGGGCGGTAGTCGTCGAAATTTATTCCTCGAACATTTCCCGTGATCCCGACAAACAAACACCAGATGTTCGAGCCTAGCGTTCCGTGGGTGATCTCAAATTCAGTATCGGTCCACTTGCGGCCTGGCGTAAGAGCGAACGTTCCACTCCAGAGTTTATTCCGCTCCACAGCATTTCGGAGCCAAGCGCCAGACCTAGCAGCCGCCCCCTCTGATGCGCCAACGTAGAGGATGGTCCTTGACACTCCATAGGCAATCCGTTTGGAAGAGAAAACTCTAGAAATAGTTGTTTTCCCACCACCTCGAAACACTCTCTGGTTGGAGTATCTAACAAGAGGATTATCGAGGTCATTCCAAATCTCCCTCTGAAACAGCGGCGACGGTTGACGGAACGTGTTGGGGAAGAACGTGCGGGCGTATATCTCATTGTCCACCGCACCGAGTTTTACGGCCTCCGCGAGCGTGAGTACAGGTGTCACAGCTTCCACTGAATCACTCCGACTTCCGTCTCAGGTAACGAGTGAAGCGACGTCACGAGCCTATGGTCCCCTGGGAATACCACCGAGGGATCATAGGAGCGGCAGATTTCGACGTGACGAATACGCCTCCCCGGATAGAGGGTAACGAGGAGCGGGGAGTAAAGCCGCTTGAGTTGCCACCACGCGAGTTCACAGTGGGTATACTTAACTTCGACAATCACCAGGTGGTCGTCGATTGCCAGAAGGCCATCCGGGATGGCGCGGCGGTGGCCGTAGAGGTCGTGGAATAATATCGAGGGACTCTGTCGATACCTCTCGTCGTAGATCGCGGAGAGGACGTCGTGGACCCTCTGCTCATACCGCAGTCCCATCTTTTGGGCCACAGTGCGCCCTCGTCCCACAGGGGAATGCCCGGCGAGGCGCACGTCTCGGAAGCCACCGGAGGGAGGATGAAATCCCCGAGGCGGACGCAGTGCCCTACTTCCACGTCCGGCCTCGGGGAGCGGAGTACCACCTGGGGGGGTGATAGGTACTCCGGAGAGGGGAGAGAGGGAGGTCAGGAGGTTCACGAAGGTTCCTCCCCAGAACTGGCGCGCCGCGGCTCAAGCGCCGCCTCTTCAGGCGCCTCAAGGGTTTGCATCTGGCTACGTCGTAGAGCCGCCCGTGCAAGTTCGAGGTCATCGAGGGACACGGGGACAGCGACCACGGCGTTCCCGCCTCCGGTGTTCACATTCACCGTGGGACCTGCGGGGGCGAGGCCATACCCGAGGGACTTGAGGGTGGAGTCCACGGTACGTTGAAGCGTCTCGATCGGTATGGTGTCGCGCTTCTTCTCGAGTTTCTCCAAGATGAGGTCGAAACTCTTGTCCGCCACCTCAAACATCTTGTGGCGGATACCCGCGTCAAGTCGTTCGGCGTGAGCGTTCCGGCGGATGCGGAAGTATGCCTTAAAAGCGTCGGTGTGGACAATTGTGGAGATCGTTGAGACGGCGCGGCCGAAGTGGGCAGCGATCTCATTCTGGGTATCCCCAGGGTTCGCGATCATGTGGTCGGCGAGCGCCTCATACCACCAGCGCATTTTGCGCGTGGCTTTACGATACTCGTGGCGTGGGGTGCCCGAGTTGAATGCGCGATCTTCGGCGGAATAGGGCATGAGGGGATGATAGCGAAGCGGCGTGGATCGGGGGCGGGGATACGATAAAGCGGGCGGTTAGCAGTGTGATAATTCTGAGGCTTTAGAGGCATATACGATGAGGGGGCGGTGTAGGGTATGTAGCATGGTGCTTAGGTATGGGGCGAGGGATACGAGGCGCGGTCTCAGCGGGGGCAGTGTATGTGGCATAGGTTCCACACGGTGCGGTCTCATCGGGGGCCGGTATGTGGTGGTGTATGTGGCGAGTAGCCCGGAGCACACCCATTGAGAGGTCTGGCGAAAGGCCCGAAGGGCCTGCGAGGGGGCGGTTAAGTATCGCCTGAGGCTCGCGGAGGAAGTGGCAATAAAAAAAGGCGGGAGCCCCCACCGGCCGGGAGGGCGTATGGCCGGGCCGAGGCCCGGCCATCAGGGTCAGGCGAGCCACGAACGCGAAGGGGCCGCCTCGCAGCGGCCCCCTCGATAGTGGTGTGGTGGTAGGGCTCCCGCGTGTGGGGTGCCCCTTGTGTGGTGGGATCAAACCAGGTCAGCTACCGGGGCGCCAGTCTTGCCAGCGCGCTTGCGGTACTCGGTCTTGATCTGGTCGTTGGACCAAACCTTCTTGAAGTAGCCGTCCTCGGTTTCCAGCCGGTTCTGATACGTATCGAGCGTCCCCTGTGCCTTCTCGCCCAGCGCGGCGATGAGAACCTCTGCGAGCAGCCGCTTGTCAGTCCGCGATCCGCCGCCACCCTCGGCCTTCTCGCGCCAGATGCCCTTGTCGAGGTTCGTGAAAACCTCATCAATGGCCTCCATTTGCTCGCTCGCCCCACCGCCGTCGCCGTTGCGCACCCGGCTCGCCTCGTTGGTGGCCTTGGTTTTTGCGCCAAAAAGGGCCAGCATTGTCAAGGCGTTACCCGGCTTTGCCCCCTGTGGGAAATACTCGAAAACCTCGCCTGACTTGCGATCGGTGTAGCGGATACCAATGGCCTCGGCCATCGAGACGTGTTTCCCGCCCTGCTCGCTCAGGAGTTCGTGTTTCGCCACCGACTCCCGTTTATCATCGGCAGGCGGAGCAACGGGAGCGGGAGCGGCAGGTGCAACGTGATGCGCGGGCGCGTGGGTCGTGGTGTGGGTATCGGTCATAGTGTGGTCTCCGTGAAGTGGCAGCACCATCGCCGCCACGATGTGAATATGGGCGCTTGCGCGGTGAGAGTCAAGTGTGGCGAGAGTCGCGCCACACTTTTTTCGCCCCACAAGGATCACGAATTGTTACAACGCCGCGCAGGGCCGCCCAAGGGGGCGGTGAGCGTCGCTCGGCTTCTCCCATACTGCCACCACATAGGGCCGCCACGGGCCAGCCCGGGGCGCCCATGCGTTTCGCGGGGAGTCAGCCCCTTGGCCCCACGCGAGCGCGGGAGCGAGTTCGGCATCGTGCCCTAACCGCGTACCCTGACCGCGTACACTGGCCCCATGCAGGTGCCCCGTACCCTGCCCCCACCCCGTACCCGCGAGTCCCCGCAGGGGTACCCTGTCCCCAAGGGGCGCTTTAGGGCGCACTAAACCGGCCCCTTCTCCACTGACCTCCTGACCTGTGAATATATGGCTTAGGAGTATATATATATCTAGAAGTATTTTTTTTTTAAGAACTCTACTACTACATATGCTCCGGCCTTTGGCCGACCTCCCAGACGCACCCCGGCGGCCCGGCAGGGGTGGGGGTCAATCGCTCCTCGGGTGACGGGGTAGGGGACAGGTACGGGGCCAGGGCACGAGGTCAGTGGACGAGGGCACGGCACGGGGGCAGGGTACGGACCCCTGTGGCATTTATGCCACGCGACACTATGCCGCACCCCACCCCATACCTGCCCCCTTGCACCGCACCGCCCCCTATGCTACCCTTGGAGCTGGAGGCCCCACATGCGTCAACTTCTCAGCCCAGACCTTATAAACGCGCTGCGGCCCGATCAAGCCCGACGCCTGTTCGATCTCCTATCCACCTTTAACGACGAACGCGACGATATGGACGCCACAATCGCCCGTGCCACTGACGAGGTGGATCGCGCAATCCACAAGATGATCTAACCCACATAAGGACACCTGACGATGGCAAACTCCCTCATTCACCGCTCCGGGACGCTCCTCGCGCCCCAACTCGACTACATCCTCATCGACGGCAGTGGCTCGATGGTCATGAAGTGGTATGACACCCTCGCCGCGCTGGACGGTTTCATGGACGCCCTCCGTGGTATGAACATCGCATCCCACGGCATCGTCCACGTTTTTGACTCCCGCAACCTCGCGACGATCGAACGCGACAGCGTTATTGGTGACTGGCCCCGTTTCAGCGTCTCCCCCATCTCCTGCCCCGGCGGCATGACGCCGTTATATGACGCTATTAACCTCATGGGAAGGGAGTTACGTGAGCTGAACCCCCCACGCGCCTCCATCGTGGTCATCACCGACGGCGATGAGAACGGCTCACGTCACACGACCCACGTCCAAGCGCGTGCGATTCTCGACTGGTGTCGCGCCAAAGGATGGCAAGTGACGTTCCTCGGAGCGGACTTTAATAACTCCAAACAGGCGAAACTCCTCGGCGCCGACGAAAGCAACTCGGTAGGAGTACAACAGCGTCTCCTCACCGCCGCCGGCAAGCTGCTTGGCGAGAAGCGCGTCCGCAACGCCCTCTTCGGCGAGGACATCAACTTCACCTCCGAAGAGCGCAAGAACTTTGGTGGCTACCTCACCGGACCCACGTCATGACGTGGGTTGTCCAACGTCACAACGGCGAACCCGTTCGCGCCCCCAACGGTCTCCCGCTCTACGCGGGGACCAAACGGGAAGCCGAACAAATGGCCCGCACCACCGGATTGCGTCCAGACTCTTACGTCATCGTGCTGGTGAGGGACTAATGGCTGACCCCGCCGCGATCCCCAAACAGGAGCTTCTGGTGAAACTCATGAAGCTCACCGCCTCCACCAACGACTGCGAAGCGCTCACCGCGCTTCGCAAGGCCACGGAGTTACTCGCGACTGGTGGATGGGACTGGGAGCGGCTCATCCGCGGCAAGATCGTGATCGTCGAAGACCCCTTCGCCGCTATCAGCGACCCCCGCGACCGGGGCTACGACAAGAGCCCTGACTACACTCCCGGCGCGACGGCATATGGGTACAAACCACCACCTCCACCGCCCCCTCGCGCCGCTCCACCCATGACCTCCCACACCGCCACTCGCACGTCGCCCCTCGGGGCGCAGAAGAACAAATACTCCGGTTGGTGCTGGTGTTGCGGTGTTGAGGTAATCGCCCTCGCCGGTTATATCTTCAAGCCTGGCCTCTTCGTCACCAACGCCTCAACCAAATGGGAACTCACTTGTACCTCCTGCAACGTCACCGGCACGGTCCACTCGTGGGCTTCAGCCAAACAACGCAAGCGTGGCCGCACCGCCGTCAATGATCTCGCCTAGTCCTAGTCCCAGTCCCACGAACCAAAGGAACCCCTCAAGGGCCCTACCCGATCGCGAGCAAATCAACTCCCAAGTACGCCACCTCGCAGAGGAGGCTCGGGACGACCGGCGCGAAGCGCCAGCGAGTCCAGGTGGCGAGACGCCCGTCCGCGCGGCCCCGATCTACATGGGCGGCGCCCACGACGTCGTCCCCCACCGCTACGTGCTTCACTACTCAACCACCGAATGCCTCAACTGCGGCACGACGAGTCACGAGTCCTCCTTCTACGCCCTCACCTACATCAAGTCCCGGATGGATAAGACGAGGGTTCGCCAGCTCATTCCCTGTAAGGCCCCACTGTATAACCTCCCTGTGGACCGTATCAGGACCGGCCACTTCAAGACGCCCTTCTGCGTCGAGTGCGACACGATCGACCTAAGTGGGCTCCCCCTCCCGCCAGAGGAACCTGTGGTCTACGCCTTCCCCGAGCCATACACTAAGGGCGCAAAGCCCAAGACCCCCACCACTCCTAAGACTGCCACGCCGAAGCCCGCAGGCCTGGACGAGTTAATCTAGGGCACCCCCGGCGTTCCGCCGAAACTGAGGACCACACTATGACCCCTCCCAAGAACCCCAACCAAGTCCCTCCCGACCTCGAGGACGACGTCGGTAAGCACGACGAAAGCGAGTTCAACGAAGACCCCGATACGGACGAGGATAACCTCGATGAAGACGACGAAGAAAACTTCCGCGACGACACTGAGGAATAGCGGTCATTACGACCGCTATTGTGAGCGTCACGGCGCCCGGTTCGCGCCATCGTCCCGGCCGTGACCTTACAGGGGGCAGCGCAAGAGGCGCTGCCCCTCACTAAGGTCACACCACAAAGGAGCAAAGTATCATGACCGACCTCCGTCACACTCAACACATGTGCGAGCGCTGTCGCCGCCGCACCGAGTTGTGGTATCATGATCCAAGTGACGAATATCTCTGCGACGACTGCACCCAGAACGCCGCAGAAGCGGCGTGGGAGCGACACTGTGAGGACTTCCACGACGGCTCCTCCACCCGCTTCAAGTCCCTCGAAGAGATTCAAGCCGAAGCAAGGAAACTCAAATGAATGACACACCCCATCGCCTCAAGATCGCCTTCACTCTCGACGGCCTCGGCGTCAACCTCTGGTCGAACGACCGAACGCTCTACTTTTCCCTCTCCATGTGGCACGAGCTACTCCACATGGCCGACATGATGGAGCACGCCAACGCGCAGGTGATGGCGAACTTCGACGAACCCATTCCCACTCGTTCCCCGCCAACGCTGGAGGACCTCGCATGATACGCGACCTCGTTACCCTCGCTTGCCTCGTTATCATCTTCGTCTTTACGATGCGACTCCTCATCCACGCCCTCGTACCATAGGACCGTCCCATGCCCTACGAAGCCCTACAAAACTACACCAACTTCATCTCGACGCCCGGTGCGGACAAGTGGTCCCGGCGTGGGTGTGAACTCATGAATGCCTACCTCCTCGAGGTAGAAAACCGTGCCCTCGCCGTGTTCGCCCTCGCGTTTCACTCTGAGACCCTCCACCAACATGGAGAGGCCGTTAGTAACGACCTTCTCTCCCACGCCATTCCGGTAATCCGTAACGCCAATCGCCTCTACGCTCTAGGTGCTCTTCTCGAGGTCAACTACGACGAAGGTCCCCGGCTCGACCAAAACACCGTCAAAGGCTTTCGCCACATCCTCTCGCGTCAAGTGCCCGCCCTCGTCGACCAAGTTCGCGACATGACCCGGCTCGCCCGCTCGGTCCTTCTCACCATCGACAAGGTGTAGCCCCATGGTACTTCTCGACCCTAAAGTGTTCAACTACGTTATCCTGGCGCTCTACATGGTGAACGCCGGACGTTGGGCCTTCAATCACAGTTGGGCCGACGTCTCCTATTGGCTCTCCGCAGCCGCTATCACGGCGACTGTGACGTGGGGTTACGCCCACTGATTAGAAGGACCACTGCGATGACCAAACGTAAATACGAGTCCCGCTACCCTCTTGCCAGTTTTGGGCCCGAACTCATGGAGCTTCTCCTAAAGGGCGCGAGGGAACGTGTCGAGGTTCCCTGCCCCGACCACCGGACAATGGCATTCCTCCAGATGCGTATCCAGATGCTCCGCGGCGCGATGGCTCGCGAGACCCACCCTCAATACCCCCTCGCGGCGCGCGCCCGTACATCGCGCACTTGGGACTTCGAGGGAAACAACAAGAACAAAAACTGTATCCTCGTGATACAACCCAACGACCTCCAGTTCCGCGACATCCTCGCCGGTATCGGTATCACCCCGCAGCCTCACACCGAAGACCTCTTGCGAGACGAACCACCGCCACCTACCCCCGTCGATCCCACCGTGGAGCCTTCCACAGAACCCTTGAGCGACAACCCGTACGAGAGGTTTAAGTAACATGACCCGTCCAGTGCTCGACCAACTCTTTGACATGATTGAAGATCAGGGTCGTCGTAAAAACCTCGACGCCATTCACGCGGTGGTAGACGAAGAACTCTTCATCGCTCTCGGCGAATGGTGTGATAAGCGAAACGTCAAAGTCAGTACGCTTCTAGCAACCGTCTCATTCTTTCTCGCCCACGCACTCTATACGACGTCCAAGGACGAAGATGACGCCTGCCGCGGCGCTAATCTCCTTGGCGACTACACTCATTGCACGACTCATAGGCTGTTCCTCGAAGAACCCAGAGAGCCGTCGGCGCCACCGACGTCGAAAAAACATCACTGACGTCGAAAATAACTCTTGACACGTCATAAGGGGCGGTTTAGTATACCCTAAATCACCCCCTTTCCACCCGGACCTCCACCCCATGCCCCCGACCGGCCGCCCAACTAACCCCGACCTCACTAAATACTGGAAGGTGTGCATTCCCGCCACCCTCGCGGGGACTGTGGAGTTGTATCTCTTCGACAACATCCACAAGAAGCCCCTCTATGGCGCCCGCTCGCGTCTCATCACCGAGCTACTCGAGGGATGGGTGAAGCAACAACAACTCCTCGCCCTCGCCGCGCAACCCCGCCCCGGTTTCATCAACCCGGATGACGTAGAGGAACGACCCTAATGCCGGAGATTGACCTCGCCGCCTTCGCCAACATCGCCCCCGTGGACCTCGAGCAGCGCCGCCGCGCGATTGTGGCGAAGGCGCAGGGGTCCCACGATAACCTCTCCATCGAGGAACTGCATGAACTTGCCGCCATTACCGGCGTCCTCCGCCGTCGCGCCAGCGGCCCGCCCAAGACCCCAAAGGTGAAGGGCGAAGGACGTGTCAAACCCCCCAAGGCCGAGTTAGGAGACCTTGCATAATGCCCAAGAAATATGAGGCTATCCGGGACCGCTTTAAGAAGGAGGGCCTCCCCACGAAGATCGCCAAACAGCGCGCCGCGCGCATCTTCAACGCTACCCGCAAGAAGGGTACGAAGCCCGTCACCCGAAAGTCCAAGTAACCCCTCCCTCCCACCCTTGGAGCCCTACTCCAATGCCCACTATCACCCGTATCGCGCCCTCGCCCCCCATCACCCTCCCACCCTACACCTTTATCATGTGCGACCACCAGAGTCACGCCCTCTCATGTCAGATCACCGAGGCCCTCGTCGAGTCGAACAACACGGTCTACGTGGAGGATTTCCTCGCCCCCATCCACGAGGGGGTGAGCGCCATCCTCGGCCTTGGTATTAACCGCGACCTAGGAGCGCCTGACGAGACGAACCGCCTCGTCCTCCCCACGCTTCTCGGTGAAACCGAGAGCGACCTCATCGTGTCCCTCGAAAAATGGTACAATTCTCACTTCGGCGAAGCCGCCCTCGGCGCCCTCGCGCTGAAGCGAGCGAGGGACAACCGCGAGTTAGCGGACTACTCTATCGTCTTCCGCGACGCCACTCCCAAGCACGTCCTCGCGTTCCTCAACTCAAACATCGCCCGGCGCGACATGTTATTCATCCACCTCGGTACGACGCAGCAAGTCGGAGGAGACGTGAAGGAACTTGGAATAGCCGCCGGGGCGCCGTTCCACGAACAGATGGCAGAAATCCGGAGGGTGGCTCATGGATGACGTGGTCCTCACTCCGATCCTCCCACCCTACGTTGACGCGACGATGATCTCTTGCTTCCGCTCCTGCCCGAGGAAATTTTTCAACGAGTTCGTCCTCGGCCTCCGCCCCCCAGGTCTCTCCGTCGACCTCCACGCCGGTGGCGCCTTTGCGCACGCCCTCGAAGTGGTCCGCAAATGCGTGTTCGTCGATCACCTTCCCCTCAGTGAGGCGCTCCTCCGAGGTAACGCGGCGTTTGAGATATATTGGGGCGACTTCGTTATATCAGAGAATAAGCGGACGAACAAGAGGCCCCACCGCGTTTGGGCCGCCGTCGAGGAGTATTTCACCAAATTCCCCCCTCTCACCGACCACATTCAACCCTACTTCAGCGACGGTAAGCCCACGTTTGAGTTTACCTTCGCCATCCCTCTCGACGGACCAGAGTGGCCGCGCCACCCCGTCTCTGGCGAACCCTTCCTCTATACCGGCCGCTTTGACCTCCTTGGAGAGTACATGAGCCTCCCTATTATCGTTGACGATAAAACCAGTGGCGCCGGACATTACTCCAATTGGGCCGAGTCGTGGGACCTACGGTCGCAGTTCATAGGTTACACGTGGGCCTGTGGTGAGTTGGGAGTCCCCGCCGACCAAGTCGCGGTACGCGGCGTCGGTATCCTCATGGAGAGCATCCCTATTGCGGAGGCCATAAAACCCTACTCCAACCACCTCCGCGCCGTGTGGTTGGAGCAGTTGCGTCGTGACCTTACTCGCATCGTCGCCATGTGGAACGAGGGATATTGGGACTACAATTACGCCGAAGCTTGTACCAACTACGGGAACTGCATCTTCATGCAACCCTGTCAGTCCCCCACACCGGACCCGTGGCTCAAAACTATGTCGGTCCGCCGGTGGAATCCCCTCTTAAAGGACCCCACGAAGGAGGTCGTATCATGACCACCACACAGGGAATGCTTTGATGTCTAGTGACGACGATGAGCTTTTTGCAGAAGCATGGAAATGGGTCTGGACGCAAGTGGTGCCGTGGGCACTGGTAGTCGGAATAGTTTGTTTTGCGATCTATAGCTGCGGAGAAATTCTGACAGCGCCTAGGAATTATATTTATTACGGAGCACCAACTTCATGACCACCCCAGAGGGAATGCTGGAACTAGCGGACGAAATCGAGCGATCCGACGGGCTTTATTGCATGAACTTAGCGGCCAACGGTCACCAGCTTGGCATACAAAAAACGGCAATGGTCATCGCCGCTCTCCGCCAAGCCGCTGCCCCACAGGGGCGGGAGCGTAAGCATATCTACGTACCAGAGAGTCAAGAAGATAATCGCTGTGCTATATGCGCACATCTACCGAGCGCTTCACAACATGTCCAACCCACCTCCGCCGTCGCTCCTGGGAGTGAACACCGTAAATGGACACAAGAATGCTGCGCTCCAATAACCTCCGCCGTCGCTCCTGATGGCGCGGAGGAGGTGAATACTCCGCATCTTGGCTTTGCCACAACGCGCGAGCTTCTGGATGAATTACGCGCTCGATTTGAAATACACGCGGCTGGTGGCCTCGATTATCGCACGGTAAACGGCGAGGCCATTGCCGCCCAAGGCCCTGTCACCCTCGACCAAGCGCAGGAACCGGGGGAGGACAAGCGATGATCGACTGCGTTCAGGGAACACTGGCCAGCATTACAGCGCTTTTGGTCATAGGGGCGCTCCTGTTTTCGTTCCCAAATTTTTGGCTTTCGGTTTTTGTTCTTCTGTTTGGGAGAATGCCGCGATAACGGAGTGACTACCAGCATCGTGAAGTGGAAATGGAAACAACGAGATGCCTCGTGAGATTCTACCAAACCGTAGAAGTAGTTACTCCTTCACCATTACGTTTCAGGGAGAACGTTATGACGTTACAATTGGTCAGTACCCTAATGGTCGCATTGGTGAGTTGTTTATCAATCGTATTCGCGATAAAATCGCTGCGAAGATTGGAACAGTCCTTGACGGAGTGTGTCGAGATGCAGCGATCATACTCTCAATCGCTCTCCAGCATGGCGCACACGCTGAAACAGTGCGACATGCTGTTACGCGCGATGAGGACGGAACACCTGCTACAATAGTCGGGGCTATCCTCGACCACCTCTCACAGGAACCCCCAGATGACCCAGATGCCCCTCCCCGGTCGACGCCCCACGATTCAACCTCAAACGGTCCCTCCAGCTCAGCCCTACACGCCGCGCCCATTCCTCCAACCCCCCTCGATCCTCCTTCAAGGCGCGAGCGGGAGCGGGAAGACCTCATCAATCGTGACATTGATGCGGATGGGGATTGAGGTCTTTGTCATCGGCACCGAACCCGGTTTCGTCGACTCCCTCCTCGATCGCGTGCGGGAGTTGAAGCTCAATATCGACCTCCTTCACTGGACCACCGTGCTACCGGCGACCGACGGGTGGGAAGCTCTCGACGAGATGACAAGGAGTATCGGCGCCCTCGACTTCGAAGGCATCTCCAAGATCAAGGGTATCGGGAAGGACAAAACCCGTGTCCCTGCCATGAAGTTCCTCGTCGCCCTAAAGGATTTCGAAGATGAACGAACCGGAAAGTTTTACGGAAGTTTTACTACTTGGGGTGACGATCGCGCTCTTGTGGTTGACAGTCTTAGCGGTCTTTCAATTATTGCTTGGTATCTAACTGTGGGGAATAAACCCACCGGCGCCCCCGGTGAGTGGAACATCGCGATGAACTACATCGAGGCCCTCCTGATGAAGATCAACTCAGACCGCCGGTGTTACTTCGTCCTCATCGCCCACATCGAGAAGGAGATGGACGAAATTACCGGCGTCATGCGCGTCATGACAAGTACCTTGGGACGAAAGCTGGCGCCGAAGATTCCTCGTTTCTTCTCCGAAGTCGTCTACGCCACCCGCACCACCGAGGCCCCTCAGTTTCGCTGGAGTACCATCGATCGGAACGCCGATTTGAAGAACCGGATACTCCCTGTGGGGGACAAACTGGTCCCTGACTTCGGCCCTATCGTCGAAGGACACAAGAAGCGCCTCACTCTCTCAACGGGAGCTGCATCGAACACGCCGTAATACCGGCGCTAGGAGAGGGGACTATCGTGAGTTTAGAGCGAGCGATACCTCTCTCCGCCCCGGCGTTAGCCGGTACGACCAACTCGAAACTCGAAACTCGAAACAGGAAACCAACATCATGACCGACGTTGATACCACTACCAACACGTTTGATCCCGACCAGTTCATGAACACCACCGTCGACGCGCCGATGGCCACAAGCCTCCAAAGTGTGCCCGCCGGCGAGTACACGGCGATGGTCGGGGATTTTGATTCTCGTGCCCTCAAGACCGTCAACACGAAGAACGGACCCCGCCCCGTCCTCGAGGTCCCCTTCACGATCCAAGACGACAAACTCAAGGCCCAACTCGGACGTGAGACAGTCACGCACCGAGAGTCGTACTGGCTCGACTTCCTCCCCGGCTCGGCCTCACTCGATACAGGCCCTGACAAGAACGTCCGACTGGGTCAACTCCGCGAGGCCCTTGGCCAGAACAAGAAGAACGAACCGTGGGCACCCTCCATGCTCCGTAACATGGGACCGCTGCGGATCAAGGTCACCACGACCTCCGACAAGGACGACCCGGAGAAGAAGTACACGAACATCTCTAAGTACTCCAAAATCTCCTAACCTCCCGGCGAGCCCCCTTGAAGCTCGCCTAACCTGTGGGAGAGGACGCAAATGTCTCTCCCACACTTTTTTGGGTGCTCTCATGTCACAGCTTATTCCCCTCTCATCCATCTCCATCGGACCTCGCCAGCGGAAGAAACTCGAGTCACAACCGCTGGCGGACCTCGAAGAGTCCATCCGCCAGCGCGGGTTACTTCATGCCCCCACCTACCGCAAGGTTCCTGACACCGACCCGCCGGTGTGGCAACTCATCGTGGGCGAGCGCCGGACCCGTGCTATGCAGCGGCTCGCCGAGAAGGGCTTCAGTTTCTTCTACAACGGCGAACCCGTCCCGGTAGGCCACATCCCCATCGTGACCCTTCAGGATCACCTCTCTCGCGCCGACCTTAAACAGGCGGAGTTTGATGAGAACAAAATCCGTGAACCCCTCCTGTGGCAAGAAGAGGCCGAGGCCCTTTCCGAAATCCACAGGTTGCGTCAGGACGAGAACCCTACACAGACGAAGATGGACACGGCCCGCCAGCTCATCGCCGAGAACGCCGTCGAGAACACCAACGCGACGTGGCTCTCCCACTCCATCACGAGGGCCCAGGTCATTACCGAGAACCTCACCAACCCAACCATCCAAAAGGCCCGCAATGCCACAGAAGCATATAACCTCATCCTCAAGGGTGAGGAGGAAAAAATCTACGCAACACTCGCTCGCCGTCGCATTGCCGCCCGCAGCGAGTTACCCAATATCATCATCCGTAAAGGTGACGCTCTGGACATTCTCCCTAAACTCGAAAGCGGGATCGCTGACCTTATTTTCACCGACCCACCTTTTGGGATCGGCGCGGATGCAGGAGGTTTCCGCCAACGAACTATCCATCACCATAACTATGAAGACACACCGGAGAACGCACGCGCCCTCGCCCAAAGTATAATCCTCGATGGGTTTCGTATCGCGAAGTCGATGGCCAACCTCTGGATGTTCTGCGACCCCGACATGTTCCCCACTCTCAAGGAAATGTGCCAGCGCGTCGGCTGGGTTCCCTTTCGCACTCCCATCATCTGGAGGAAGTCCATGAGTGAGGGCCTCGCCCCGTGGCAGGGCAAGGGTCCGAGGCGGACCTACGAGATGCTCCTCTACGCCACCAAGGGTCAGAAGGGCCTCTTCACCTCGCCTGTCGACGTCCTCGACGAGTCCCGCGTAGCGCGGAGTGAACGCGTCCACGCGGCGGAAAAGCCGGTAGATCTCCTCAAACTCATCATCGAAGCCTCAACCCTCCCCGGTGACTTTATCCTCGACCCCTGTTGTGGCAGCGGAAGTACCCTCATCGCGGCCCGCGACACAGGGAGGACAGGAATGGGGATCGAAATGGATGAGACATTCTATAATACCGCCATGAGCAACGTGTACCCCCGAACCGAGGAGACCATCGATGCCCTCACGTGAATTGTTCGACATAACAGTGTCATTCGTGTTCGAAACCGCGAAGGCGGTCAAATACACAGATGGCGAAAAGGAATTTTGGGTCCCCAAATCCCAAATGGGAGACGATGGGACGGTACAGGTGGAGACGAACGTGGACGGGACACTCACTCTCACCGCCCCCGAATGGTGGCTTACCCGCGAGGGTCTCGTCTAGGGAGCCGGACCATGGATGCCACTACGCCACTCCCGCAACCCGACCAGTTATGGTACGGCACGAGCGGCCCTCGTGACGCCAAGATCGTCCTCGTAGGCGAGTCATGGGGCTATGATGAGTTCCTCGCAAAGGCCCCCTTCGTCGGGGTCTCTGGGAGTGAATTGTCTCGTATCCTCGTCGAGGCCGGGATCGCCCGCAGCGAGTGTCTTATTACGAATGTGTGCGCCTCCCGTCCACCTGACAATGAATTTTGGAGATACTTTGATGGAACCACGGAAGTACGTGGGCTTTATCCGAATGGCCATGTCATGTCCGAGCTGTCAAGGCTTCATGAGCAGCTTGCACAACATCCCCGAACTCTTATCATCGCAATCGGTAATTATTCGTTGTGGGCACTGTCCAGCCTCACCGGAAATGCGCCTGTCCCTGGAAGTGCTCCCCAACGTCCCGACAAACGCCCGGCTCGCCAGCCCACCGGAATCATGAGTTGGCGCGGCTCAATGGTCCACACGGAGGAACAAGTCTGTGGAACAACAACCCCCCTGCTCCCTATTATTCACCCCGCCGCAATCCTTCGCCAGTGGGACCTTCGTTACATCACGGTGCATGACCTGCGGGCTCGAGTTCCAATGGCGCTTGCCGGAAACTGGACAAACCCTAGCCCTCCAATCCTACTCGCTCCTCCGACTTATGCTCAATGTATCGCTCGTCTTGACCATTGGCTCCGATCCTGTGATACCGGACCATTGCGTCTGGCTGGAGACATTGAGACGTATCGAGGAATCATAACATGCATCGGTTTCGCCGAGTCCCCTCAGTTTGCCATGACCATCCCGTTCGTTCGCAAGGTCAACACCCCGACCCACCTCTTAGAGTCCCACTGGACGGTGGAACAAGAGGCACAAATCACCTGGCGCCTACAGAAACTCCTGACCCACCCTAACCTCGACCTTGAGGGCCAGAACTTCCTCTACGACACTCAATACATCTACGATCATTGGGGAGTAATACCATATGCGAATTTCGACACGATGTACGCATGGCACGTCTGCTTCCCCGGCACGCCGAAGGCACTTGATTATCTCTCTTCACTCTTCTGTTGTTATCATCGGTATTGGAAAGAAGATCACAAAGAATGGGATTTGGCAAACGGCGATGTTGGAACTCTCCTGCGTTACAATGCCGAGGACTGTGTACGAACGTATGAATGCGGCACTACCATTCGACAACTTGTGGCGAGCTTCGGTCTCACAGAGCAATGGGAGTGGATGAAACAGAAGCGCGATCTAGCGTTACGCATGATGCTTCGTGGCGTGAAGATCAACACGACTCTCCGTGACCGCCTCGGGTATGAGTTGATGGAAACCCACAGTGAACTCGCCACGGGTCTTCGGCGAGTTCCTCGGCATAAAGATTCCCCACCACCGCAAGACGAAGCAGGAAACCCTCGGGAAGGAGGCCCTCAATGAGCTGCGCGAGAAGTATCCTATTTGGCTCCCTCTATTTGATCTCCTCAGCGATATCCGCAGCGTGGGTGTATTCCTCTCTCACTTCGTCCGAGCCCCCCTCGACCCCGGCAACAGGATGCGCTGCTCCTTTAACCCTGCGGGCACCGAGACTTTTCGTTGGTCGAGCAGTAAGAACGCATTCGGTCGCGGGGCCAATTTACAGAATCTCCCAAAGGGCGACGAGGATTAACGCCTGCATCCTACGAGAGGACACCCCACCGCCATGTATCCCCGTATCATGTTGAAGATCACAAAGATACACCCTGACGCAAAGCTCCCTCGCCTCGCGACTCCCGAGTCTATCGGAGCAGACGTGTACGCATACATCAAGAGCGAACACGGGAGTCCCATCAAAATGGTCATCCCACCTGGAAGCACCCGCATGATCCCCACCGGGATCATCGCCGTCGCGCAGCCTCCATTCTCCATCTTTGTGTGCTCTCGCTCCGGTCTCGCCCGCGAAGCGATGTTCGTCACTAATGCCCCCGGCGTGGTCGATCCGGACTACCGAGGGGAGATTAAGATACTCCTCCACAACGCAGGCATTCAGAACCAGTGGGTGGAACACGGGAACCGGATCGCTCAATTGGTCCTCCTTCCCATCCCAATCCCCGACGTCAGCGAGAGCGAACTTGACCTACGCAACCTCGCGAGTATCCGCGGCGAGGCAGGTTTCGGAAGCACAGGGAGGTAACCCTATGAGTAAAACAACGGCCATGCCGAATATCCGTCGGATGTTCGTTCCTGACCCCGGCTATACGATGTTCGATGCCGACCTCGCCGGCGCCGACGCGCAGGTGGTCGCCTTCGAAGCGGACGACCACGAGTTGATCGCGGCCTTCCGCGCGGGACTGGATGTACACGACAAGAACGCTACCGACCTCTGGGGTCCCTCATACACCTCACTCGCGGGAGACAAGAACCTTGGCCCAAAATCCATCAAGCGAACCGAGTGTAAAAAAGGCGTTCATGCTACAAATTATGGAGCAAGTGCTCCTACACTGGCGAAGGCCCTGGGATGGACCATACGCGAAGCCGAGGCTTTTCAACGCCGATGGTTCTCTATTCACCCAAAACTCAAATCCAACTTCCATGGCCGTGTCGACGCCAGTCTTCGAACATCGCGCATGGTCACCAACAAGTTCGGAATGCGAAGAGTTTACTTCGATCGAATTGATTCTTGCTTTACAGAAGCACTTGCATGGATACCTCAGTCCACTGTTGCTGAAGTATCTTTCCGAGGAGGGCTCCAACTGGAGCGGGCCACGGGTAGTATCTTCGACCAGCGAGGACAAATGGTTACCCCCGGTTGGGTCGAGATGCTACTCCAAAACCATGACAGTCTCGTGTTCCAGGTCCTTCACGAGAACGAAAACCGACTGGACGAAATCCGTGAGGGCCTTCGGTATCCTGTCCCTTATGCCGACCCCCTCGTGATCCAATGGGGCCTCTCGCGCTCCCGAGTGAGTTGGGGAGACTGTGAGGTGGTTAAATGAAGGGGCAGTTTAGGGGACACTAAAGCGCCCCCTGTTACACGGAACTCAGTTGTGCCACGGAACCACAAACACTGGCTAAAGGCGTACATGCACCACACTCGCGCCAGCGAGGCCCCCGATGCATTCCACTTTTGGACCGGCGTCGGGACCATCGCAGGGGCGCTCCGCCGCCGCGTGTGGCTCGACATGCGACACTTCCAGTGGACTCCTAACTTCTACATTATCTTCGTCGGCCCCCCTGGCATCGCGACCAAGTCCACCACAATCCGCCTCGGAACCTCCCTCCTGGACCAAGTGGATGGGATACACTTCGGACCGCAGTCCATGACGTGGCAGTCCCTCACTCAAACGATGGAAAACTCGGTTGAGTACGTGAAGTACATCGACTTTAACGGGATCGAACAACTCCAAGCGATGAGTCCTATCACCTGTTCCATTCCAGAACTTGGGACGTTCCTCAAAATGGAGGACCAGGCTCTCGTCGAGGTCCTCATCGCCATGTGGGACGGACAGCTCGAAAATTGGGGCCACCAAACAAAGACCTCCGGGAATATCGAAATAAAAAATCCCTGGCTGAACCTTCTCGCCTGCACCACCCCCTCATGGTTGGAGCAGAATTTCCCCTCCTCTATGATCGGCGGCGGGCTCACGAGTCGCATCATGTTTATTTATGGGGACAAAAAGCGTCAACTCGTTCCCTACCCTGATGAACTCATCCAGGAAGCCGATTATGCGCAACACAAGAAGTCTCTCGTCGAAGACCTTAAACGCATTGCTCTCCTCACCGGTCCCTACATTCTCTCTCCCTCCGCCCGAACGTGGGGCCGCGACTGGTACGCCCGCCTGTGGTCCCGCCGCCCCACCAATATGGCTAATGACCGTTATTCTGGCTACATTTCCCGAAAACAGACGCACATCCACAAGGTTGCTCTTGTCCTCGCCGCCGCGCAGAGGGATCAACTGGTTATCGAACAAGGCGATCTCGAAGAGGCAGATATTCTGCTCACCTCGATAGAACCTGATATGATAAA
>WNFR01002227.1_pt1 | contig 20238 bp, 21 predicted proteins | sample 5400221 | NCBI WGS metagenome assembly WNFR01 (sample SAMN13153357, study PRJNA577476) | soil metagenome | isolation source: 40 cm soil under Madrone tree | place: USA:California | collected 2016-06-14 | reverse complement strand
CGCAGAATCGTCAGCAGCCATGCCCTCAGGTTCGTGCCGGCGACGAACTGATCGAAAAAACGATACGCCCGTAGATACGTCTCTTGCAGCAGATCCTCGGCGTCGGCGCGGTCCTCGGTGAGGTACAGGGCCGCCGCGTACACGCGTCGCATCAACGGGAGCGCGCTCGCCTCGAAGCGCGTCTTCAGGTTCCCGTCCACCGCCATCCACGCTCCCTCTGACCGCGAAGGGCAGCCCACGGCTGCTCGGCGCCCTAAGGAAGGTGCGTCAGACCACCGCGATCGGCCAAGGCTCGCAGCTCGACATATCCCCCGACGTAGGCCTCGTCGATGAAGATCTGCGGCACGGTTCGACGCCCCGCGGCGCGGCTGATCATCTGGTCGCGCAGGCTTGAATCGGTCTCGACGTTGATCTCGTCGTAGGAAATCCCACGCTCGCGCAACAGGCGTTTCGCCTGCATGCAAAAGGGGCAAACCGTGGTCGTGTACATCGTCACGCGCGCCACGTCCCAAGCCTACTGGCGACCGTCGATCACCGCAAGTATGTTCCGCGGGGATGACCCGGTTCCGCGACCTCGTCGACGTCGTGGCACGCCTGCGGGGGCCCGGCGGCTGCCCTTGGGACCGCGAGCAGACACACGAGAGCCTCCGCCCCTGCCTCCTCGAGGAATGCTACGAGACCCTCGACGCCATCGACCGCGGCGACCCGCAAGCGATCCACGAGGAGCTCGGCGACCTGCTCTTGCAGATCGTCTTCCAGGCGCAGGTCGCCGCCGAAGCCGGTGCATTCACCGTCGAGGACGTGATCGCCGGCGTCATCGACAAGATGGTCCGCCGCCATCCTCACGTGTTCGGCGACGCCATCGTCAGCGGTAGCGCCGAGGTTGTGCGCAACTGGTCGCGGATCAAAGCCGAGGAGCGCGCCGGCCGTGGCGCCGCCGACCCGTCGGTCTTGAGCGGCCTGCCGCCGGCCCTCCCCGCCCTGCACGCGGCGGCACGCATGGGCGAGAAGGCCGCGCGCGTCGGCTTCGACTGGGCGTCGTCGGCCGACGCACTGGGCAAGGTGCGCGAGGAGCTCGCCGAGCTCGAGGAGGCGCTGGCGAGCGCCGACCAGTCACGTGTCGAGCACGAGCTCGGCGACGTGCTCTTCGCGCTCGCCAGCGTCGGCCGCCTCGCCGAGCAGAGCCCCGAGATGGCGCTCCGCCGCGCGCTCACCCGCTTCGACCGCCGCTTCCGCGCCATGGAAGACAAAGTCCGCCGCACCGGCCGCGACCTGCACGACCTCACCCCCGCCGAGCTGGACGTATTGTGGAACGAAGCGAAGCGCGATGAGCCCCGCTGACGTCACTGATAGCGCCGCCGAGTCCCGGTACGATCATCGGTCGCGGGACCGAGCCGCGGCCAAGCCCACGCAAGCCGCCCCGGTTCACCGCCGGCTGCGAATCGATCAGCGACGGCCGCCTGCTCGACGCGCGCCCAACGCCGGCGGCCGAAATGATTGACGCGCACCGGGGTGGCTGGTATCAAGGCGACCCCGATGACCAAGCACCCCTCGGCGCAGAAGCGCCATCGCCAGAGCGTCAAACGACAAGTGCGCAACCAGGCGATCCGCTCTCGCGTCCGCACGTTCGTGAAGCGCGTCCGCGAGTCCGTCGACGCGCGGAACACCACCGAGGCGACCGAGCGTCTGAAGAGCGCGGCGCGCGCCATCGACAAGGCGGTGACCAAAGGCGTCCTCCATCGCAACACCGCCTCGCGCAAGATCTCACGGCTGACCCGGGCCGTTCGTAGCTTGGCCGCCTCGTCGTAACGCGTCGAGGCGTCTTTCCTCCACCACGCCTCCGTCGACGCTCACGCCCTCCGGGGCGCGGGCGTCGCGGTGGCGCGGCGGTCGCCGCCGCGTCGGACGACGACGCGCACGACCCACTCCTCCAGCATCGTGCGTCCGTCGCCGGTACCGGTCTTGATCGCGACGTCGATGTCCGCGAGACGCATGAGCGCCCGCCGCAGCTCGCCGACACGGTACGCGCGCATCCCTTGCTGCACCGCCCGGCGCTGATACGGGTTGAGGCCGATCGCGCGCTCCGCCTCCTCCGGACGGCGGCCGCGGGCGACGAACTCGGCGCCGGCCAGGATCGGCTTCAGCGCCGCTGCGAGAGCGCCGATCACGGCGATCGGCTGGGCGCCCTCGTCGAGCGCCTGTGCGAGCAGGCGACTCGCCCCCGCGGCGTCGCGCGCGCACACCGCATCGGTCATCTCGAAGGTGCCGTGCTCGCGGCCGGGCGCGGTCACCCGCAGCACGTCGGCCGCACCGATCGCGCGCTCCGCGGGCACCGCCGCGACGAGCTTGTCGAGCTCGCTGGCGAGCAGGAGCAGGTCGCGGCCGATGCACTCGAGGAGAAGCGCGCGCGCATCGTCGTCGAGTCGGCGGCCGCGATCCTTGGCGAACCGATCGGCCCACTGCGTCATCTCGCCGGTGCGCGGGTGATCGACGGCGACGCGGCGTCCGAGCTCGCGGCAGCGCGCGAAGAAGCGCCGCCGTTGGTCGCCGCCGCGGGCGACGATCGCCACCGTCACCTGCGGCGCTTGCCGCTCGAGCGCATGCACCAGGCGGTCCTGCGCGCGCTCCGGAAGCGCCTCGGCGCCGCGCAGCACGAGCAGCGTCCGGGCGCCGAAGAGCGACGGCGTCTCGATCGCGTCGGCGAGCGCCTCGGGGTCGCAATCGGCGCCGTGATAGCCGAGCACCGCGACGTCGCCACGCTCGCGCTCGAGAGTCCGACGGATCTCGGCGAGCGCGCGGTCGGCGCGCAGCCCGTCGAACTCGCCGCGCCGCTCCTCCATGAGGACGTACAGCGATGCGGGGTCCGCGCTCAGAAATCCTCCATGATCTGATCGTAGACGTCGTGGGCGAGCGAGCGCAGCATCCGATCGAGCGTCTCGCGGCGGCGACTCTCGGCGAGCTGGATGTCGGTGAACGCGCCGAGGTCCTCCGCGTTGAGCGTGGAGCGGCGGAAGTCGGACGACGTCGTGACGATCACCGATGCCACGGTCTCGAAGTCGCCGGTCTCGCGAAGACCCTTCGCCTGCCAGAGGAGCGCGCCGGTGTCGCGCCGCCGCAGCTCGAGGTCGAGCGCGAGCACCGTCTGATAGGTCAGCACCTCGTCCTTGCTGTTGAAGGCGACCGGCCGGTCGACGGCCTGACGGACGGCGCCGGACAGTAGGAGATCGCCCTCGTCGGGGGTGCTGGCGATGTGAAACGGGCCGCGCATCGCGAACTCGCGCTCGATCGCGAGCGCGATGCGCTTCTCGAGGCCGGCTTCGCGGGTGTCGTTGGAGAGCGCCTCGACGCCGAGCGTGCGCAGCTCGGGCGCGAAGACGCGTTCGCCGCGCCCGAAGCCATAGCCGCAACCGGCGACGCAGAGCGCGGCGAGCATCACGAACGCGAGGCGAGGTCCAGTCCGACGCACGTCACACCACGATGCTGACCAGCCGGCCGGGGACGACGAGCGTCTTCCGAATCGTCTTCCCTTCGACGTGCGCCCGGACGCGCTCGTGGGCGAGCGCTTGCGCCAGCACCGCGTCCTCGGCGGCACCGGGCGTCACCGAGAAGCGCGCGCGCACCTTGCCGTTCACCTGCACGACCATCTCGACGACGTCCTCGGTGAGCGCGCTTTCGTCGACCTCCGGCCAACGCTGGGCGTCGAGGTCGCCGCCGCCGACCGCGTCCCAGAGCTCGCTCGCGACGTGCGGGACGAACGGCGCGAGCAGCACGAGCGTGGTCGCGACCGCCTCCGCCACGGCGGCGCGCAGCGCCGCGTCGGGCGGCGGCGTCTCCTCGACGAGCTCGGCGTAGCCGTTCACCAGCTCCATCACCGCGGCGATCGCGGTGTTGAAGTGCTGGCGGCGCTCGATGTCCTCCGTGACGCGCGCGATCGTCCGATGCGTCAGCCGCCGCAGCGCGCGCGCCTGCTCGGTGCCGTCGCCGGACGGCCGAGCGGCCGCGGCGTCCGTCTCGTCGCTCGCGCCGTCGCGCACAGCGCCGCGCGTCGTGTGCGCGGGCGCATCGGCGAGCCACTCGCGACCACGAGCGACGATGCGCCACAGGCGATGCAGGAAGCGCGACGCCCCCTCGACGCCCTGATCGCTCCAGTCGAGGTCGCGCGCGGGTGGCGCCGCGAAGATGCAGAAGAGGCGCGCCGTGTCGGCGCCGTAGCGCTGGATGAGATAGTCGGGCTCGACCGTGTTGCCCTTCGACTTGCTCATCTTGGCGCCGTCTTTGATCACCATCCCCTGCGTGAGCAGGTTCACGAACGGCTCGTCGAGCGTCGGCCCGACGGCGGAGGGGCCCGTGTACCCGAGGTCGCGCAGCACCTTGGTGAAGAAGCGCGCGTACAAGAGGTGCAGGACGGCATGTTCGACGCCGCCGATGTACTGGTCGACGGGCAGCCAGTAGGCGAGCGCGTCGCGATCGAAGGCGCGCGTGTCGTCGTGCGGCGAGGTGTAGCGCAGGAAATACCACGACGACTCGACGAAGGTGTCGAACGTATCCGTCTCACGTCGCGCCGGCCCGCCGCATCGCGGGCACGTCGTGCGGACGAAGCTCTCGACCTTGGCGAGCGGCGACCCGCCCGTCCCGGAGAGCTCGACGTCGGTCGGCAGCACGACGGGGAGGTCCGTGCGCGGCACCGGGACGACGCCGCAGCCGTCGCAGTACACGACCGGGATCGGCGCGCCCCAGTAGCGCTGCCGCGAGATGCCCCAGTCGCGCAGCCGATACTGGGTTGCCCGCCTGCCGAAGCCGCCCGCGGCGGCGGCGTCGGTGATACGCAGCTTCGCTTCCTCGTTCGGCAACCCGTCGAACGGCGCCGAGCCGACGAGCCGTCCCGGACCGACGTACGCCTCGGTCATGCACGCCGGGTCGAGCGGCGGCGCGTCCTCCGGCTGCACGACGACCCTGATCGGCAGGTCGTGCGCGCGCGCGAACTCGAAGTCGCGCTGGTCGTGAGCCGGAACGGCCATGACCGCCCCCGAGCCGTACGCCATGAGGACGAAGCTCGCGGCATAGATCGGCACGCGCGCACCGGTGAACGGGTTGCGGCAGTAGGCGCCGACGAAGACGCCGTCCTTGCCGACGGCGCGTTCCGCGGTCGACTGCGCACGGACGCGCTGCACGAACTCCGCGACCGCGCCTTCCTGGGCGGTGCCGATGGACAAGGCGGCGACCAGCGGATGCTCGACGGCGAGGCTGACGAACGTCGCGCCGAAGACGGTGTCGGGGCGGGTGGTGAAGACGATGATCCCGCCTTCGCGATCGGCGAGCGGAAACGTCAGCTCGGCACCGATGCTCTTGCCGATCCAGTTCCGCTGCATGGTCAGGACCTTCTCCGGCCAGCCGACGAGCGTGTCGCAGCCGGCGAGCAGCTCTTCGGCGTAGGCGGTGATGCGGAGAAACCACTGCTCGAGCTCCCGCTCCTCGACCACCGACTCGCAGCGCCAGCAGCGGCCGTCCTCGACCTGTTCGTTCGCGAGCACGGTCTGGCAGCGCGCGCACCAGTTGACAAGGGATTTCCGCCGATAGGCGAGGCCGCGCTCGAGCATCGCCAGGAAGAACTCCTGCTCCCAGCGGTAGTACTCGGGATCGCACGTGGCGATCTCGCGGCGCCAGTCGTAGCTGAAGCCGAGCCGTCGCAGCTGGCCGCGCATAGTGTCGATGTTGTCGCGCGTCCAGACCGCCGGATGGATCCCGCGCTCGATCGCGGCGTTCTCCGCCGGCAGCCCGAAGGCGTCCCATCCGGTCGGGTGCAGGACCTCGTAGCCGCGCATTCGCCGCTGGCGCGCGACGACGTCGCCGATCGTGTAGTTGCGGACGTGCCCCATGTGGATGCGTCCTGATGGGTAGAGAAACATTTCCAGGCAATAGAACTTGGCGCGGCCGCTGCCGCCGGTCGCCTCGTGCGCGCGGCGCTCGGCCCACCGGGCTTGCCAGCGTGCCTCGACCATCTGCGGATCGTACCTCGTATCCATGGTGGCGACGCTCAGCGCGCCGGCTGCCGCTCCTTGGCGCCGACGGCGGTCGCGACGTGGTCGAGCACGCCGTTCACGAAGGTCGCCGACTCGTCGTTGCCGAAGCGCTTGGCGATCTCGATCGCCTCGTCGATCGCGACGGTCACCGGCACGTCCGGGCGGCAGAGGAGCTCGTACGCGCCGATGCGCAGGATGTTGCGATCGATCTGCGACAGTCGCTCGAGGCGCCAGTGCTCGGCGGCGTCGCCGATCAACGCGTCGATGCGCTCGCGCCTCGCGCGGACGCCGGTCACGAGCTCGCTCGCGAACGCGCGCGCGTCGTCGGGCGCCGGCGCGCTCTCGGGCTCGTCGAAGTGCCGCCAGAGATCGGGCGCCGGGATCGGCGGCTCGCCGCTCGTGACGTCCGCCTGGTACAGTGCCTGGAGCGCAAGCTCGCGTCCGCGCCGTCGCGTACCGGTCATCGCGTCACCCCAGCAACCGGCCGAGCTGCGCCATCTCGATCGCCGTCACCGCCGACTCGTAGCCCTTGTTGCCGTGACCGGCGCCGGCGCGCTCGAGCGCCTGCTCGATCGTGTCGGTCGTGAGCACGCCGAAGGCGATCGGCAACCGGTGGTCCGCGACGACGCGCCCGATGCCGCGCGTGACCTCGGCGGCGATGTACTCGAAATGCGGCGTCTCACCACGGATGACAGCGCCGAGGCAGACGAGCGCGTCGTACACGCCAGCGCCTGCCAGACGTCGCGCCGCGAACGGGACCTCGAACGCGCCGGGAACGTGGACGATCGCGATGTCCTCGTCGACGACGCCGTGCCGCTCCAGCGCGTCGAGGGTGCCGGCGAGCAGCCCCTCGGTGACGGAGCGGTTGAAGCGCGCGACGACGATCCCGACACGCAGGCCCTTCCCGTCGAGCGATCCCGTGAGCTCGCGCGCCGCCATGCCGCCCGTCAGCTGATCAGCTTCAGGCCGCTGAAGAGGTGCCCGAGCTTCTGCTGCTTGGTTCGCAGATAGGCGATGTTGCCGCTCCGCGCCGGAACCTCGAGCGGCAAGCGCTCGACCACGTCGACGCCGTACGCCTCGAGACCGCGCACCTTGCGTGGATTGTTCGTCAGGAGCCGCACGCGGCGGACGCCGAGGTCGCGCAGGATCTGGGCACCGATGCCGTAGTCACGGAGGTCTTCCTCGAAGCCGAGCTCGAGGTTGGCCTCGACGGTGTCGCGTCCGCGGTCCTGCAGCGCGTAGGCGCGGATTTTGTTGGCGAGGCCGATACCGCGGCCTTCTTGGTGCATGTAGACGATGACGCCCTGCCCCACCGACTCGATGAGCTCCATCGCGCGATGCAGCTGGTCGCCGCAGTCACAGCGCTCCGATCCGAACACGTCACCGGTGAGGCACTGCGAATGCACCCGCACCAGCACGGGATCGGTCGCGCGCAGCACGCCCTTCACCAGCGCGACGTGCTCGTGGCGATCGACGGCGTTGCGGTACACGATCGCGCGATAGGTGGCGCCGTTCGCGCTCGTGAAGTCGGCCTCGAGTGTCCGCTCGACGAGCAGCTCGCTCCGCAGCCGATACGCGGCGAGCTGTGCCAGCGTCGCCATCTTGATCCCGTGCGCCGCGGCGAGCACGCTGAGGTCGTCGATGCCGGCGACGGCGCCGTCCTCGCACAGCACGGTGCAGAACACGGCCGCGGGCTTCAGCCCGGAGAGCCGCATGAGATCGACCGCGCCCTCGGGATGGCGCATCTGTGCCAGCACGCCGCCGCGCTGGACCTGCACCGGGAAGACGTGGCCGGGCATCGAGAGGTCGCCCGGACCCGCGCCGTCGGCGACCGTGACCGCGATGGTGCGCGCCCGGTCGGCAGCGGAGATGCCCGTCGTCACACCGTGGCGCGCCTCGATCGAGGCGCCGAACGCCGGCTTACCCGAGCCCGACGGCGCGGCGAGGAGCGGGATGCCGAGATGGCGCATGCGGCCCTCGGTCAGCGCGACGCACACGAGCGCGCGCGCATGGGCGGCGAGGAAGTTCACCGCCTGGGGCGTCACGCGCTCGGCGGCGAAGCACAGCGCCCCTTCGCCGCCCTCGCGCTCGTCGACCAGCAGCGCCATCTTGCCGGCGCGCAGATCGGGGAGAATCTCGTCGATCGGCGTCCACATCGGATTCACCGCACTATAGCGGCTCCGCCGCGATATTGCACCGCTCCGTCCCAGAGAACGTCGGGACCGAGTCGCGTGACCGTGACCTGCGCGAGCCGCAGCGCCGACGCGAGCCGCGCGACGCCGAGCCCCGCCAGCATGGCGCGGCCGTCGGCGCCGAGGAGAAGCGGCGCGGACACGACGAGCGCGCGGTCGACCGCGCGCTCGCGCAGCAGCGTCGCCGCGAGATCGGCGCCCCCCTCGACGAGCACGCTGACGACGTCGCGCGCCGCGAGCGCTTTGAGGACCGCATCCATGCGCACGCGACCGCGCCGTCCCGGCAGCGCGACCACCTCGGCTCCGGCGCGCTGCAGCGCACGCCGACGGCGCGGACTGGCCGCCGTCGTCGTCACGACGACGGTCGGCGACGCGGACCCGCGACGAAAGACCGCCGCCCGCGGCGAGACGCGCAACCGGCCGTCGACGACGATGCGCCGCGGGTTGCGGCCGCCGCGGATCCGACACGTGAGCGCCGGGTCGTCGGCGAGCACCGTCCCGGCGCCGACCATGACCGCGTCGACGCGGTTACGGAGCGCGTGCACCCAGCGGCGCGCCGCCGCGCCGCTCACCCAGCGCGACTCGCCGGACGCGGTCGCGATGCGGCCGTCGAGCGACGCCGCGAGCTTCAGGAGCACGTACGGACGTCGCCGCACCACGAAATGCCGGAACCAGGCCGACACCGCGCCCGCCTCGTTCGCGAGCACGCCGACGTCGACGCGGATGCCGGCGGCGCGGAGCGCCCGCAGGCCGCGGCCGCGGACGCGCGGGTTCGGATCGCCGACGGCGACGACGACACGTCCGACACCGGCCGCGATCACGGCGTCGGCGCACGGTGGCGTCCGTCCGAAGTGGCTGCACGGCTCGAGCGTCACGTAGAGCGTCGCGCCGCGCGCCGCCGCGCCCGCACGCCGGAGGGCGACCACCTCCGCGTGCGGTCCGCCGGCACGGCGATGCCACCCCTCGCCGACGATCCGTCCGCCGCGCACGACGACGGCGCCGACCGGCGGGTTCGGACTCGTGCGACCGAGACCGCGGCACGCGAGCGCGACGGCGCGCGCCATGAAGCGAGCGTCGTCCTGCCGCATCAGCCGCTCAGGGCGCCCGCGGCTTGCGCGGGCGCCCTTCGGCGCGCCGCTCTTTGATCAGCTGCTGCAGCTCTTCCATGAACTCGCCGATGTCCTGGAAGGACCGGTACACGGATGCGAAGCGGACGTACGCGACCGTGTCGAGGCCGTGGAGCTCGCGCATCAACGCCTCGCCGATGAGCGAGCTCGGCACCTCCTTCTCGCCCCGCTCCTGCAACGACCGCTCGATGCGGTCGACGACGCCCTCGATCGCCTCGATGCCGACCGGTCGTTTCTCGCACGCCCGCTTCAGCCCGGCGACGATCTTGTGGCGGTCGAAGCTCTCGCGCCGCCCGTCCTTCTTCACCACCATGGGCAGCGCCGCCTCGGCGCGCTCGTAGGTCGTGAAGCGGCGCTGGCAGTGCAGGCACTCGCGCCGACGACGGATGACGTCGCCCTCCTCGGTGAGTCGCGAGTCGATGACTTTGTTCTCGAGGTCGCGGCAGAAGGGGCACTTCACGGCCCGACCTCGCGCATCGGCGTCACGTCGCGCATCGCCGCGACCTCGCCGAGCCGGCGGCAGCGCATCGGGCGACGGCACCCGCGTCGCGCGCTCCCGTCACGCCGGCGTCACCGCCCGCCGTAGATCGGGAACCGGGCGCAGAGCGCCGCGACGTCGTTGCCGATCGAGCGCAACGCCGTCTCGTCGCCGACGTGTTGCAGCGCGCGCGCGATGAAGTCGGCGATGTGCGCCATCTCCGGCTCACGCATCCCGCGCGACGTCACCGCCGGCGTGCCGATGCGGACGCCGCTCGTCACCATCGGCGAGCGGGTGTCGAACGGCACCGTGTTCTTGTTGACGGTGATGCGGGCGCGGTCGAGCGTCTCCTCGGCGACCTTGCCGGTGAGCTCCGCGCCGCGGAGGTCGAGCATCATGAGATGCACGTCGGTCCCGCCGGTGAGCAGCCGAAAGCCGCGCGCGATCAGCGCCGCGGCGAGCGCCTTGGCGTTGGCGACGATCTGGCGCTGGTACGCTGTGAACTCCGGCGTCATCGCCTCTTTGAATGCGACCGCCTTCGCCGCGATCACGTGCATCAACGGTCCACCTTGATTGCCCGGGAAGATCGACGAGTTCAGTGCCTTGGCGTACTTCTCGGGACAGAGGATCAGTCCGCCGCGCGGGCCGCGCAGGGTCTTGTGCGTCGTGCTGGTCACGAAATCGGAGAACGGGACCGGCGATGGATGCACGTCGGCGGCGACGAGCCCGGCGAAATGCGCCATGTCGGTCATGAGGATCGCCCCGACCTCGTCGGCGACGCGGCGGAAGGCGGCGAAGTCGAGCGTCCGCGGGTACGCGCTATAGCCGGCGACGATCAGCTTCGGACGATGCTCGCGGGCGAGCGCCGCGAGCTGCTCGTAGTCGAGGCGTTGGTCCGACTCGCGTACGCCGTACGGCACGACCTTGAAGAAGCGGCCGGAGAAGTTGACCGGGCTGCCGTGCGTGAGGTGCCCACCGTGGCTCAAGTTCATCGCCAAGATCGTGTCGCCGGGGGCGAGCTGCGCGAAGTAGACGGCCATGTTGGCCTGCGACCCCGAGTGCGGCTGCACGTTCGCGTGCTCGGCGCCAAAGATCTCCTTCGCGCGCGCGATCGCCAGCGACTCGACCTCGTCGACGAACTCGCACCCGCCGTAGTACCGCTTCCCCGGGTACCCCTCGGCGTACTTGTTGGTGAGAATCGATCCCTGCGCCTCGAGCACCGCCTCGCTGACGATGTTCTCCGACGCGATCAGCTCGAGATTCCGCTGCTGCCGCTCCCGCTCCCGCTGGATCGACTCGTAAATCTCGGGATCAGTACGTTCGAGCGCAGTCGGCATTAACGCTCCGCGCGCCGCGCGCACGCGGGCGAAGTCATTTATGGCTTTCGATGTAGTTGACGACGTCTTGGACGGTGCGAATTTTTTCCGCATCCTCGTCGGAGATCTCCATCTCGTATTCTTCCTCGAGCGCCATCACCAACTCGACGATGTCGAGCGAGTCGGCGCCGAGATCCTCGATGAAGGATGCCTCCGGCGTGACTTCCTCTTCGCTCACCCCAAGCTGCTCGCAAATGATCTCTCGAACCTTGGTCTCAACCGGAGACGCCATGCTCCCTCCTCACACGTACAATCCGCCGTTGACGTGGATCACCTGACCGGTGATGTACGCTCCCCCCGGACCGGCGAGAAATGTGACCGCCGCCGCGACCTCCTCGGGTGTGCCGAACCGGCCGAGCGGCACGAGCGCCAGCACCATGTCACGCGCGGCTGCCTGCATGCCCTCGAGCATGTCGGTGGCGATCAGCCCCGGCGCGACGGCATTCACGGTGATGTCGCGGGACGCGAGCTCGCGCGCCGCGGCCTTCGTGAAGCCGATCACTCCGGCCTTCGCGGCCGCGTAGGTCGATTGCCCGGTATTGCCCATGAAGCCAACGACGGAGCTGATGTTGACGATACGACCGGAGCGCGCCCGCATCATGGCGCGGCTGACGGCTTTCGTGCAGTTGAAGACCCCCTTGAGGTTGACGTCGAGGACCCGATCCCACGCTTCGTCGCTCGTCCGCAGGATGAGCCCGTCCGCCGAAACTCCGGCATTATTCACCAAGATATCCACGTTGCCAAGGCGCGCCGCGACATCGCGAATCGCGGCGTCGACGGCATCGCCGTCGGCGACGTCGAACCCGAGCACCTCGGCGAAGCCGCCGGCAGCGCGAATGTCGGCGGCGACCGCCTCGGCGGCGTCGCGCCGCTCGCGGTAATTCACGACGACGCGCCCGCCGGCGGCGGCGAGATCACGCGCGATCGCGGCACCGATGCCGCGCGACGCGCCGGTCACGAGCGCGAGCTTGCCGGCGAGCGAGCTGCTCACGCCACGCTCGCGAGCGCGGCCCAGCCCTCGCCCTCGCCGGCTGCTACGGCGTCGATGCCGAGCTGCATGCGCTGCACGAGCCGGGTCAGCACCTGACCGGGACCGATCTCGAAGGCGCGCCGGCAGCCGCGTTCCGCGAGCGCCGCCATCGACTCCGCCCACCGCACCGGCGCGGTCACCTGGGAGACGAGGAGCGGCCGCACCCGCGCTGGGTCCGTGTTCGGCGCCGCGTCGACGTTTGCGACGACGGGGACCGCTAGCGGGTCGATCGGAACGTCGTCGAGCGCCCGCGCCAGCGGACCGGCGGCGGGCGCCATCAATCGACAATGGAAAGGCGCGCTCACCGGCAGTGCGAGCGTGCGCCCGCCGAGATCGCGCGCCGCGACGATCGCGCGCGCCACCGCGTCGCGGTGGCCGGCGATGACGATCTGTCCCGCGCCGTTGAAGTTCGCGGGCTCGACGACGTCGTCGCCGGCGACGCGCGCACACAGCGTCGTCACGACGTCCTCAGCGAGCCCGAGGATCGCCGCCATGCCGCCGGCCCCCTCGGGGACGGCGGTCTGCATCAACCGGCCGCGCAACCGCACCAAGCGCAGCGCCGCGGCGAAGCCGAGCGCGCCGGCGACGACCAGCGCCGTGTACTCACCGAGACTGTGGCCTGCGAGCCACGACGGACGGAGCTCGATCTCCTTGGCGGCGGCACGGTAGCCGGCGATGCTGGTCGCGAGAATCGCCGGCTGGGCGTTCTCGGTCCGGACCAGCTCTTCCTCGGGACCTTCGAAGCAGAGCTGCGAGAGACGTGTCCCGAGCGCGTCGTCCGCCTCCGCGAACGTGTCGCGCGCGACGCGATGCTCGGCGGCGAGACGCCGGCCCATGCCGACGCGCTGAGATCCTTGACCCGGAAAGAGGAGAACCGAGGGCAGCACGGCCTCGCGGCGTCGCCGAGGCTCAGGCCTCGTGGATGTCCAGCACCTGACGTCCGCGGTACTCGCCGCAGTGCGCGCAGGCGCGATGGCGCAGCATCGGCTCCTGGCAGTTCGGACACGTGATCCAGCTCGCCGGCACGAGCGCGTCGTGCGCCCGCCGCTTGTTGCGCTTCGTGCTCGAAGTCCGTCGTTTCGGAACCGCCATGACCCCTCCTCGCCGGCCTCAGGAGCCGCCGTCGATCTTCAGCCCGCGCAGCACCGCGAAGCGTGGGTCACCGGACTCGACGGTGCAGGAGCACGCCGTCGTATTGCGGTTTACGCCGCACTGCGGGCACAGGCCACGGCATTCTTCATCACAGAGCGGCCGCGTCGGCAAGGCGAGCAGCACCTGCTCGTAGACGAGGCGCGTCACGTCCACCTCGGTGCCGCGGTAGAACGATTCCGCGAGATCGCCGGCCACGAGCTCGATCTCTCCCGTGAGCCGCTGCTCGGGCGTGAGGACGACGGAGAAATCCTTGCTCACGTCCAGGGAGAACGGCCCGAGGCAGCGCGCGCAGGTCGCGGTCGCGACGCCGTGTACCCTGCCGTCGAAGAACAGATCCTGGAGCGAGCGCGAGAACGTCAGGTCGACCTCGAGCGGCGCGTCGAATTCGTAGTCGTGCCGCTGCCCTTGGTGCAGCATGGCGTTCAAATCGGCGACCGACTCGGCGTACGCGAGCTCGCTCGGAACGGCGAGAATGTCGTGAAGTTGCACCTTCATGGGGGATCCCCGGGGAGGAAGACGCTGCTCCCTTCCTTATACGTGCTCGCGGTCGAGACGCACAAGCCAACCACGGCGGGCGCCGCGCGGCGGGCGCGTCGTACGCGCCCGCACCGACGCGCGCGCGCACGGTCACTCGCGGTCGCGCTGGTCACTCCGCCGGCGCACGTTGCGCCCACCGGTGCCGGCAGCGCGCTCGAGACGGCGGACACGCTGCAGCAACTCGGGCAGACGTAGCAGCGCCGCCGACGCGCGCCGCCAGCGCGTCACCTCGACGGCGGGATAGCCGCCGACGATCTGTCCCGCCGCCACCGAGTTCGGCACCCCGCTTTGGGCGACGATCTGCACCCCGTCGCCGATCGTCAGGTGGCCGGCGGCACCCGCTTGGCCGCCCATCTGCACGCCGCGACCGAGCTTCGTCGAGCCCGCGAGCCCGACCTGCGCGGCGAGGAACGAATGCGCGCCGACGTCGCAGTTGTGCCCGACCATGACGAGGTTATCGAGCTTCGCGCCCTCTCGGACGACGGTCGCGCCGAGCGTCGCGCGATCGATCGTAGTGTTGGCGCCGACCTCGACGTCGCTCTCGACGACGACCGTGCCCGTCTGCGGAATCTTGACGGCCCCACGCGGACTGGGTGCGAACCCGAAGCCGTCGGCGCCGAGCACGACGCCGGGATGGAGCACGACGCGATCGCCGATCCGCACGTCCTCGCGCACCACGACACCCGCATGGGCGACGAAGCCGCGGCCGATGCGGACGCCGGGGTAGATCGTGACGTGCGGATGAATCGTCGCCTCGGGTCCGATCTCGACGTCGTCACCGATGACGGTGTAGGCACCGATCGAGACCGGCTCGACGATCCTCGCGCTCGCCGCAACGACCGCCGTCGGGTGGATGCCGGCCGGTGGACGGCGCGGGACATGGAAGAGCGCGAGCGCCTCCGCGAACGCGAGATACGGATTCGCCGAGCGCAGGCTCGCGAGCGGCACCTCGTCGGCGTCGCGCGCGAGGATGATCGCCGACGCGCGCGTGGCCGCCATCTGCGCCGCGTACCTGGGATTGGCGAGGAACGTCAGATCACCAGGGCCCGCATCCTCGAGACTGCGGATGCCCCGGATCTCGACCTCGCCGTCGCCGCGAAGCTCGCAGTCGAGTCGCGCGGCGAGCGCCGCGAGCTTCATGCGTCGTACGCCTGCATGCGAGCGGAGATTTGCGTGAAACCACCGCCGCCGCAAGCGTGCGGAAACACCGTCGCGTGCAGGCCGACGGGCAAATTTGCCGGTCCCGGGAGGCTATGTTACGACCACGCGATGTCCGACGTCATCGATTTTGCGAAAGGCGACGGCCTGGTTCCCGTGATCGTCCAGGACGACGAGACCGGAGCCGTATTGATGCTCGCCTACATGAATCGAGCGGCGTTCGAGCGGACCGTCGCGACCGGCTACGCCTGTTACTGGAGCCGCTCGCGGCGCGAGCTGTGGGTGAAAGGCGAAACCTCCGGCAATCGCCAGGAGGTGCGCTCGATCGCGGTCGACTGCGACGGCGACACGCTGCTGCTGCGGGTGATCCAACAGGGCGGCGCCGCGTGTCACGAGGGCTACGCGAGCTGCTTCTTCCGCCGCCACGACGACGGCACCTGGCGGATCACGGCCGAGCGCGTCGTCGATCCGGCGACGCTCTACCCGAAACAATGAGCGTCCTCCGTCTCGGCATTCCGAAGGGCAGCCTCGAGGAGGCGACCATCGAGCTCTTTCGGAAGAGCGGCTGGCGTATCAAATCCGGCGACCGCAGCTACTTCCCGTCCGTCGACGACCCGGCGCTGCGCTGCAGTCTCATCCGCGCCCAGGAGATGGCGCGCTACGTCGAGTCCGGGACGCTCGACGCCGGCATCACCGGCCACGACTGGATCCTCGAGAACGGCGCCGACGTCGCGGTGATCCGCGACCTCGTGTACTCGAAGGCGACGCTGCGGCCGACGCGCTGGGTCCTCGTCGTCCCCGAGCGCTCGCCCGTGCAGAAGGTCGAGGATCTCCGCGGCAAGAAGATCGCGACCGAGCTCACGAACTACACCCGCCGCTACTTCGCCGAGCGCAAGGTCGACGTCGAGGTCGAGTTCTCCTGGGGCGCGACCGAGGCGAAGGGCGCCGAAGGCCTCGTCGACGCGATCGTCGAGGTCACCGAGACCGGCAGCACGCTGCGCGCGAACGGCTTGCGAATCGTCTGCGAGCTCTTCCAGTCGAACCCGCAGCTGATCGCCAATCACGCAGCACTGAAGGATCCCTGGAAGCGCGAGAAGATCGAGCAGATCGGCCTGCTGCTCCTCGGCGCGCTGCAGGCGGAGATGCAAGTCGGGTTGAAGCTCAACGCCCCGAAGGACCGCCTGGACGCGATCGTCGCGATGCTGCCCAGCATCACCGCGCCGACCGTGTCCACGCTCTACGGCACCGACTGGTTCTCGGTCGAGAGCGTGATCGCGGAGAACGTCGTGCGCGAGCTGATCCCGAAGCTTCTCAAGGCGGGCGCGGTCGGCATCATCGAATACTCGCTGAACAAGGTCATCTAGCCGTCGATACGCGCGAGCTTTCGCGCGTCGGGACGCTGCGCTACATGCAGCCGATGCAGCCCGTTGCGTCCGGGGTCGTCGCACCGGCGTCGCGGCCGTCGACGCTCGCGTGGGTCGCCGTCGGCGCGGTCGGCGTGCTCGCGATCGTCTTCACGCTGCGGCCGATCGACGACTACGACGTCTGGTATCACCTCGCCGCGGGGCGGCTGATGGTGGATACGTGGCGCTGGCCGACGACGAACACGTTCGCGTACACGACGCCGCTCTCTTCCTGGGTGGACGTGCACTGGGTGTTCCAGCTGCTGCTCTACGCGTCGTGGATGCTCGCGGGATCGACCGGCGCCATTCTGCTGGCGACGCTGCTCGTGCTGGGGACGGTCGCGGTGCTCTACCTCGACGCGCGCCGCTTCGCGCCGCCCACGGTGGTCGCGCTCCTACTTGCCGTCGCGCTCGTCGTCGCGAGTCCGCGCTTCGTGCCACGACCGGAGCTCCTCGCGTTCCTGCTGCTCGCGATCTTTCTCTATCTCCTCGACGGCTATCCGCGCTCGGGTCGCGCGATCTACTGGCTCGTGCCGCTGCAGGTCGTGTGGATGAACGCGCACGGCACCGTGCCGATCGGCGTCGTCCTCGTCGGCTGCTACTGGCTCGGGGCGACGGTCGCGTTCCTGCCGCTACCGGCGGGCTGGCGCGCGGCGAGCGGCTGCACACGCGCGGAGTGGCGGCGGTTGACGGTCGTGCTCGCGCTCGTGACGCTCGGGTGCTTCGCGACGCCGTGGGGCGTCGCGGGCGCGCTGCTGCCGCTCGATCTGCTGCCGGCGGTCACCGGAGCCTCGCAGCTCTCGAGCCGCATCGGCGAGTTCCGGCCGCCGTTGCAAGGCGGCTTCGCTCTGCCGCTCGCGTACACGTGGGTGGCACTCCTCGTCGTGACCGCCCTTTCGTTTGCGGTGAACTTCCGCCGCGTCCATCTCGGCCGGCTCTTCGCGGCGCTGATCTTCGGGTATCTCTCGACCCAGGCGCTGCGGAACGTCGCGCTCTTCGCGTGGGTCGCGGTGCCGGCGGTCGCCGCGAACGTCGGCGACGTGCTCGCCGCCGCCCGGCGCCCGGCCGCCGCTCCGGATCGCCGACGCCAGGCCGCTCCGGCGCGCGCGTGGGCGCTGCCCCCGGCGCTGGCGCGCGCCGGTGAAGCCGTCGTCGTCCTCGTTGTCGCGCTACTCATCGCGAGCGTGGTGACCAACCGTCTCTCGTATTTTCTCGACATCGAACGCGAGTTCGGGCTCGGCGTCTCCGCCGACCACGCGCCCATCGACGCGGTCCGCTTCGCCGACGAAGTCGGCATCGCGGGGCGGCCGTTCAACGACTTCGCGAGCGGCGGGTATCTCGCGTGGGCGCGCTTCCCGCGCGAGCGCGTCTTCGTCGACGGCCGGACGCAGGCGTATCCGGATGACTTCTTCCGCTTTTACTTCAGCGTCATGGACAACCCGAATGGGTGGCCGCAGGTGGTCGACCGATTCGCGCCCGACTACGTGCTGCTGTACCACGTGTGGTCGAACCGCTTTCCGCTGGCGCGATACCTGATGACGGGACACGGATGGACGGTCGTCTATTACGACGAGACCGCGTCGTTGTACCTGCCGCTCGACGACGCGCACCGGCCGCAACGCGAGCGCGCCGAGCAAGCGTTCGCGGCGCGGCAGACGGCGCGCTCCGTCGACGACGGCGCCGCTGTGCGCGCCGCCGGGTGGTGGGACGCCGTCCGCGTGCCGGTCGCGGCGATTCGACGCGACACCGCGTACGGCGACTTCCTGTCGGCGATCGGGAGGCCCGCCGATGCGGCGCGCGCCTACGAACACACGCTCGCGCTCGATCCGAACGCGTCGCAAACGCGCACGTCGCTCGGATTCGCCTATTGGCGCAGCGGCAGTCCGGAGCGGGCGATCGTCGAGTGGCGCGATGCCGTGCGCCGCGATCCGGCCTTCCAGCCGGCGCGGAGCGCGCTGGCGGAGGGAGAACGGCGCATGCGCGGGACTCCGCAGACGCACTGAGCTGTCTCGGCGGCGCCGACAGCGTCGGTGGGACGTCGGCGAGCTGCACGGTCGTGCCGACCCGCGTACCGGCGCGCACCCCGCGCGGCAGCCGTCAGTTGGTCGCGTAATTTGACGTCGCCGACGCGTTTCGGCAAGCCGGCGCCGGCGATCGGTTACCGTGCGAGATATCCTATCGTTGGCGATCATTTGCTCGACGAACGCCTCACCTTTTTCAAGGGCGCGTCGTCATCGAACCGAACGTGGCAGGTCGAGTGCGACACGCGACATCGCTCTTGCATATCCACTGCGACGCCGTGCGCCGGGGCGCGGTCGTGTTCCAGCGCGTCATCGCAGATGCGCTGTCGCGGCGCGCCCAGGGTACACACACGTTGACATGTTTTGTGCGCACCGGGTAAGGTCTGCATCACCTTGATTAGACGTTCCGGAGTTTCCCGGACGTCTCGTTTCCCGGTGGCTGCCCCCCTTCGTGCCGTGGTGATGAGTGATCGGGAGTCGAGAACGACCGCGCGGATTCCACTCGACGCACTTTGGGACGTCCGTGCGATGACCCCGTGAGGCGACAGGCCACCATCCCGACGGCGACGAACGGTGCGGTGCGCACGTCCATGCGTACCGTCGCGGTCGCCGTCGTGCTGCTCGCGTCGGCGCGCTCCGCGTCCGCCCAGCTCGTCAAGAGCTGCGATCCGACCAACGCGCTCGCGAACACGGCGAACATCCTGTGCGTCGGCTCGAGCACCTGCACGGCCACCGCCGTGAACTTCAACCAGAACGTCGACATCTCGATCGGCGCGAACTTCGATTTCAGCAAAGCGCAGTGCCCATTCGACCTCGGCGGCCGCACGCTGACCATCAACAAGACGCTGGAGATGCCCGGCGGCACGTCGTTCATGCGGTTCTTCAACACGCCGAGCATTACGATCACCAGCACGGGCAAGCTGAAGGCGCGCGGTGACTTCGTCGAGCCGAGCGGGGTGATCATCGGCGGCGGCAGCATCACATTGGTGAGCACCGGACCGATCATCGCCCAGAGCGGCGGCGCGCTGATCGACGTCACCGGCGATTTTGGGCTTGGGAGCATCGAGCTGGATGCCAGCGGCGCCAACGCGAGCGGCGTCGGCATCAGCCTCGGCAACGGCACCGTGCTCCGCGGCAACCCGATAACCAGCTCCACCGATCCCACCGACAAGTCCACGGACGGTGGCACGGTGGTCCTCAACGCCTATGCGGGCAGCATCTTCGACAGCGCCGCCATCAATGTCATCGGTGAAAATCAGGGCGGGGGCGGCGAGGTCGACATGCAGGCGGCGACCAGCATCACGATCGCGCAGCCGATCGACGCCCACGGCGGCGGCGGCGACGGCGGCAGCGTCGACATCGAGGCCGGGGACAGCATCACGGTGAACAAGGACATCGACATCAGCTCGACCGCGGGCGGCGGGTTCGGCGGCTCCCTCTGCCTCAACGCCGGCGAGGACTTCCTCGGCCTCCCGGGCGGCACGCCCGGCGGCGGCATCACGCTCGACGCTGCCCACAACGCCCATCTGAAGGCGAACGGCAGCTCCTCGCAGACGTCGGGCGGCGACGGCGGTGACATCGCGCTCTGCGCGTCCGGCACGATCCTCGTGACGAGCAACAGCACGCTCAATGCGATCCAGGCGAACGCCGGGCCGACGTTCAACGGCTGCGGCGGGTTCGTCTCGTTCGATAGCGGGGATGCCAGCTCCTTCACTATCGGGCCGCTGGACGGCAACATCACGAT
>WNFR01002225.1_pt1 | contig 20248 bp, 20 predicted proteins | sample 5400221 | NCBI WGS metagenome assembly WNFR01 (sample SAMN13153357, study PRJNA577476) | soil metagenome | isolation source: 40 cm soil under Madrone tree | place: USA:California | collected 2016-06-14 | reverse complement strand
ACGCCTTTGCCGGCGCGTGGTCGTGGTAGAGGCTCTGCGCGGTGTGCAGGATCTGCTGCCGGCCAAACCCGAGCTTCGCCAGCGTGTCGATCAGATAGCGGAAATTGCGCGGGTCGGGTTTGTACGAGCCTATATCCTGCGCGGTGCAGATGGCATCGAAGCCGACCCCGAGCTTCACGTTGCTGCCTGCGAAGCTTTCACGATCGACGTTCGACAGGATCACCAGCTTGTAATGGCGCTTGAGGTATTGCAGTGCCGCGGGTGTGTCGGCGAACGCCGGCCACTGTGGCACGGATGTGCCGAACGCCACGTGATCTGCGGGCGCCGGCGTGACACCCCATTGCCGCGCGAGCCGCCGGTGCACCTCGGCCAGCAGCTCCGGGTACAGCATGGCGGGGGTCGCCGCCTGCTGTGCCGCCTCGTGCTGCGCGAACTGCGCCAGCGCCTCCTCGCGCCCGAGCGAAGTGCTCGCGGCGCGCAGCAGCGGCTGCAGGGCAGCGTACAGGCCGCTCTCCCAGTCGATCAGGGTTCCATAGCAATCGAACGTGAGCACTCTGAAGTCGGACAGTTTCATGGCGACAGACTCACAGGTTGATCGTCCCCCGACCGAGCTCGATGACGTCGCCGCTCACGAAGATCTGGCCCTCCGCGTCCACGCGCAGCCGCAGCGCCGATGGCCGTCCGGTGTACTCGCCTTGAGAGATTTCAAACTCGCAGGGCAGCGTGCGGCCCAGCGCGACACACCAGCCGCCCAGGTTCGCCGTCGCCGACCCGGTCGCGGGATCTTCCAGCGCGGAACCGCCGTGCGGGAAGAAAAAGCGCGCCAGGAGCCCGGCGCCGGACGGCGCAAATACATATGCCATGCTGTGACCGTCGGCGCTTGCGAGCTGCGCAAGCAGATCGGCGCGCACCCGCACCCGCCGCACCGCGGCCTCGCTCTTCAGTGGCACGACGAGCTGCTCCGTGCCCGCGTTCACCCACAGCGGCCGCTCGCCGATGTCGCGCTCGTCGAGTCCCAGGATTGCCGCCAGCGTCAGGCGCGGCTCCTGCACCTCGCGCCAGCTGGGGGCCTTGGCCTGCAGCGTCCAGCGGTCACCGGCGGCACGCACCGTGATGATCCCCGCGAGCATTTCCAGGGTTAGCCGGTCTCCGCCCAAGCCGAGCGCGCGGCACACGTGCGCCGTGCCGAGCGTCGGATGCCCGGCGAAGGGCATTTCGTAGCTCGGCGTGAAAATCCTCACCCGGGCGCTGGCGCGCTCGGAGGGCAGGATGAAGGTGGTCTCCGACAGATTGAACTGCAGCGCCAGCGCCTGCATGCTTGCGGCATCGAGCGTCTGCGCCCTCTCGAAGACGCACAGCGGATTACCGCTCAGGGGGGCGCGTCCCTGCGTGAACACGTTCACGATACGATAGGCGTACGCACTCATTGCGGAACGAATTCTATCCTCACACCGACGCGATCACAGCCATGACGACCGAGTTGCTGTTCCGGGACGACGCCTATCTCAAGACCGCCACCGCGCGGGTACTCGCCGCCGGTGAGCGCGGCATCGAGCTCGACCGGACCGTGTTCTATCCGCAGGGCGGCGGGCAGGCGGGTGACAGCGGCACGCTGCTGCGGGCCAACGGCGAACCCGTGGCTATCACCGATACCCGCAAGGGAGACGCACCCGATCGCGTTCTGCACATCGTGGCGCCGGGCAGCTCCCTGCCACAGCCTGGCGAAGCGGTCGCGCTGCAGATCGACTGGCAACGGCGTTACCAACTGATGCGTCTGCACACGGCGCTGCACCTGATGTCGTGCGTGATCGTGGCGCCGGTCACGGGCGGCAACATCGTTGCCGACAAGGCGCGCCTGGATTTCGACATCGAGTTCGCTCTGCTCAACGCCGCGCGGATCGAGAGTGAGACCAACGCGCTGATCGCCTCGGGCGTCGCCACCGAGAGCGTCTGGATCACCGACGCCGAGCTCGACGCCCAGCCGGAGCTCGTCAAGACCATGAGCGTGCAGCCGCCGCGCCGCGCCGGCCGGGTGCGGCTGCTCAAGATTCCGGGAATCGACCTGCAGCCGTGCGGCGGCACGCATGTCGCCAACATCGCCGAGATCGGCGGGATCCGCGTGTTGCGGATCCGCAGCGAGGGCAAGCACAACAAGCGCGTGGAGATCGCGCTCACTGGTAGCGGCTGACCTCGAGGCCGTTGCCGACCGCGAGCAGCACCGAGCTCATATCGGCGGCCGCGCCCACCCGCTGCCGATAGGCGCGCGCATGGGCCCGCGCGCTCTCAGGCTGCAGCATGTTGTCGGCGACGATGATCGCACCCTGCGCCAGCTTCGGATGCAGCAGCTCGAACACCGGCACGTACAGATTCTTCCACAGGTCGATCAGCACGAAATCGAATGGTCCCGCGAGCTGCCCGAGCGATGCGAGCGCATCGCCGACGCGAAACTCGACGTACTGCTCGAGCCCGGCGCGCGCCAGTTGCGCGAGCGCGTACTCGGTCTTGGCGGCCTGCAGCTCGAGCGAGACGACCTTGCCGCCGACCGCCCGCGCCGCTTCCGCGAGCCAGGTCGTGGAGTAGCCGTACGAGCTGCCCACTTCCAGGATTCGGCGGGCCTCACCTTCCTTGACCAGCAGATTGATCAGCGTGCCGGCCGCCCGCCCCACGGGCAGCAGTAACTCATCGCGCCGCCGCATACTTTCCTCGGCGGACAGCGTGCTCCAGAGCTTCTCCTCACGCCGGGCCCGTGCTTCGTACTCCTCGAGTACCGCCCGCACCGCCTGGTCCATCGATTCCGGATCCCGCATATTCGCTCCTTAATCGTCACGCCGCGCCGGAGAAATACTCCTGCAACGAGGCGACCCCCAGCCGCTTCGCCTCGAACAGGCTCTCGAGATGTTCGCGCGAGTTGACCAGCCCGCGCGCGCGCAGGATACCCTGCTCATCGAGAAGCGCGGCGAACGGCAGGCGGCCGACCTGGTACGCCAGCCCCAGGGCCGCCGACACCACGTACGGAATGCCGTCGAGCCCCTGGCTGCGCACGAACTGACGCTGCTCGAGGGTATCGCCGTCGCTCGCCAGGATCACGTCCATCCAGGCGCGCTCATCCTTGCGGCTGGACTTGACCGCCGGCAGCAGGGACTTGCACACCGGGCAGGTCGGAGACACGAACAGCAGCAGCGTACTGCGACCGTCCGCGCGTGCGGCACCAACCTGGTGAGCATGCCCCTCGAGGTCGGCCACTTCCAGGAGCGGCGCCGGCTCACCGACCGCAGGGCCGCGATTGAGCATCAGCGCACCGGCCGGCGCAATGCGCTCGTGCAGCACGCCCAGTTGCCGCACCAGCGCCAGTACTACGGCCGACAGCACCAGCACCAGAATCCACAGCACCACATTGGAGACCGCCAGCGCCGTCATCACGAGCCTCGCAACAGAGCGGTACGCGGCCTGACCTGGGCGAGCAGGCGGTCGAGACTCATATATAAGAGTGCGGCGACTGCGGTCCCCGCCCCGATGGTGAGCGCGTCAGCCGCCACCATCGGCCGCGCGGTCCAGGGCAGCAGCATCGCCCCGAGCAACCCCGCCAGCAGGAAATTGCGCCACACCATCCAGGCGGCAATCGGTCGCCGCTCGTGCGGGCCGCCGCAGCCGCAGGCCAGGTCGCGACGGCCGCGCTGCAGATTGATCGCGATCGCAGCGGCGTAAGCCACCAGCAGCGCCGCGCCCGCCGCGCTCGCGCCGTCACGCGAGCGGCGAGCGAGCAGCCCCACGCCCACCGTCAACTCGAGCGCCGGCACCAGCCATGACAAGCGCGCAACATCACCCGGCAGTAAGCGGTAGGCACGAAACACCTCGGCGAAGCGTTGCAGACTACGTAGCTTGTTAAGCGCGGCGCTCACAAACAACAGCGCAAACGCTCCAGCGAGCATTGCGCCAATGGCCGGGTCGATCATGGTGCGCATATCATAAACCACACCGCGCATGCGAACGGGTTCGCCTCATGAACGCCCTGCATCTGCCGAACGCTGAATTCCGCTCCCTGGCCGCACGCGTGACGGACATCGCCGCGGACCTGCTCGCCGGGCTCGACGACATGCCAGCTTTCCCACCGGTGCGCGGCGAGCAGGTGGCCCGGGCATTCGAGGCGCCGCTGCCGGAGGAGGGTCTGCGGGCTCGCGCGCTCGATGCGCTGGGTGAGGTGCTCGCCCTGTCGCGCGCGCCGACACCACGCTTCTACGGATACGTGCTCGGCTCGGGTGAGCCGGTGGCCGCGCTCGCGGATCTGCTGGCGAGCATCCTGAATCAGAACGTCACGGCCTGGCGCTCGGCGCCGGCGGCCGTGACTATCGAACGGCAGATCGTGCGCGGCCTCGCGGGCGCGCTCGGCTGCGAGGCTTTCAGCGGCAGCCTGTGCGGCGGCGGCTCCATGGCCAACCTGATGGGGCTCGCCATGGCGCGCGAGGCGCGGCTGCCCGCCAACGAGAGCGGCGCGCAGCCCGGGGTGGTGTACGCCTCGAGCGAAGTGCACATGTCGATACCCAAGGCGATGGCGCTGCTCGGACTGGGGCGCGAGAACCTGCGGCTGATCGGCACGGATGAGGGCTATCGCCTGGACCCGCAAGCGCTGCGCACGGCCATCGTCGCGGACCGCCGCGCGGGACACAAGCCTCTGGCCGTGGTCGCCACCAGCGGTACCGTCAACACGGGAGCGATCGATCCGCTGTCCGACATCGCCGCGGTGTGTCGCGAACAGCAGCTGTGGCTGCATGTCGACGGCGCGTACGGCGCGCTCGCCGCGCTCGCCATTCCCGAACAATTCACGGGCTTGAGTGCTGCGGACTCCCTGTCGCTCGATCCTCACAAGTGGCTATACCAGCCGCTCGACTGCGGCATGCTGCTGTTCAGGAGCGCGCACGCTGCGCGCACCGCGTTTTCCTTCACCGGCGACTATGCGAAGTCGCTCGCACCGGACCCGCTGGAGGCCTTCGCGTTCTTCGACGAGTCGCTGGAACTGTCACGCCGCTTCCGGGCGCTTAAGCTATGGTTATCGCTGCGCTATCACGGGCTTGCGGCGTTTCGCAGCGCGATCCGCACCGACCTGCGACATGCGCAGAATCTCGCCGGGCTCGTCTGCGGCACGCAAACGCTCGAACTGCTCGCGCCGGTCGAGCTCAGCGCCGTGTGCTTCCGCTACCGGCAGGAGCCGGCTGCGGCAGGTGATCAGTTGAACGCAGCGATCCTCCAGCGCGTCATCGAGCGCGGACGGGTGTACCTGTCCAACGCGACGCTCAGGGGACGATTCGCGCTGCGTGCGTGCTTCGTCAATCACCGCACCACAGACCACGATGTCAGTGAGATCGTGCCCGAGGTGCTGCAGGCGGCGCGCGAAGTGCTCAGCGGCTGCAGCTAACGCAGATCCTCCTCCCAGAACTCCTGCGACCGTCGCGTCGCATCCGTCCCGCGCGCCTGCTCGAGTTTGCGCAATTCGACGCGGCGGATCTTCCCCGAGATGGTCTTAGGCAGCAGCGCGAATTCGAGCCGCCGGATGCGCTTGTAGGGCGAGACGCGCTCGCGCACGTGCCGCAGGATGGCGCGGGCGGTATCGGCGTCCGGGCTGCAGTGCGCTGCCAGCACCACGAACGCTTTCGGCACCGACAGGCGCAGCGGGTCGGGGCTCGGCACGACCGCGGCTTCGGCCACCGCGGGATGCTCGATCAGCACACTCTCGAGCTCGAAGGGGCTGATGCGGTAGTCGGAGGACTTGAAGACATCGTCCATGCGACCGACGTAGGTCAGGTAGCCTTCCGCATCGCGCGCGGCCACATCCCCGGTGTGGTAGTAGCCGTCGCCCATGGCGCTGGCATTGCGCGCGGGATCATCCAGATACCCCTGCATGAGCCCAAGTGGCCGCTGCGCCAGGTCGATGCAGATCTCGCCCTCCTCGCTCACATGCCCGTCCGCGCCGAGCAGCACGATCGCATATCCGGGCAGCGGGCGCCCCATCGAGCCGGGTTTGACCGGCTGCCCCGGCGGGTTGCCGACTTGCGCGGTGGTCTCGGTCTGACCGAAACCGTCACGGATGGTGAGGCCCCAGGCATCGCGCACCTGTCCGATGACCTCGGGGTTGAGCGGTTCGCCCGCGCTCGCGAGTTCGCGCAGCGACACGCGCCAGGCGCGCAAGTCGTGCTGGATGAGCATCCGCCACACCGTCGGTGGTGCGCAGAAGCTCGTCACGCGACAACGCACCAGCTGCTCAAGCAGTGCCCGGGCGTCGAAACGCTCGTACTGATACGCCAGAATGGTCGCCTGCGCATTCCAGGGCGCAAAGAAGCTCGACCAGGCGTGCTTCGCCCACCCCGGTGAGCTCAGATTCAGATGCACGTCTCCGGGCTTCAGCCCCAGCCAGTACATGGTCGACAGATGACCGACCGGATAGCTCACGTGCGTATGCGCGACGAGCTTCGGCTGTGCGGTGGTGCCGGAGGTGAAGTACAGGAGCAGCAGATCCTCGGCACGCGTCGGCGCTTGCGCCGCGAACTGCGCGACGGCGGCGTGCGAGCGATCGTACCCCACCCAGCCCTGCACGCCTGGTCCCACGGCGATCCGCAGCGGCGCACCCGGCAATCCGGCGAAGCGCCCCGCAAGGCCCGCATCGGTCACGATCGCCTTCACCTGGCCGCGCTCGAGACGATCGCGCAGATCTTCGCGCTCCAGCAGCGTCGTGGCCGGGATCATGACCGCGCCGAGCCTGATGGCCGCGAGCATCGTTTCCCACAGCGGCACGCTGTTCGGCAGCATGATGAGCAGGCGATCCCGCGCGCGCAGGCCCTCGGAGGCGAAGAAGTTCGCGACCTGCGCAGAGCGTCGCGCCAGCTCGGAGAATGCCAGCGATTGATCGCCGCCCGCGTCATCGACGACGCGCAATGCGGGGCTGTCGTTGTCGGCGGCGACCCCATCGAAGTAGTCGCGCACCCAGTTGAATTCCTCAAAAACCGGCCAGCGAAACTCCCGCTGCGCGCTCATCCAATCCTCCCTGAAGCGCAGCAGCTGATCCCGCACCTCGATAAACCGGCCTCCGGTGCTCATGACGGCGCCCCTCACCCCAAGCCGCGCGAGCTTAACATCGTGCTTGAGCGCGCCCGTGCAAGGTGGCACACCCGTCTCGCCTGGCGCCACAACGGCGCGAATATTCTTGTGATTTAATAATGGCTTGCGAACATAAATGCATGTAGGATCCGCGCCATGAATGCGGCCCGTCTCGAAGCGTTCACCGATGGGGTGGTCGCCATCATCATCACCATCATGGTGCTGGAGATCAGGGTCCCGCACGGCAGCGACCTCGCGGCGCTGCAGGGGGATCTGCCGGTGCTTTCCGCTTACGTGTTGAGCTACGTGAACGTGGGTATTTTCTGGAACAACCACCACCACATGCTGCACGTCACCGAGCGCGTCAACGGCAAGGTGCTGTGGGCCAACCTGGCGCTGTTGTTCTGGCTGTCGCTGGTGCCGTTCGTGATCCGCTGGATAGACGAGACGGGATTCACCGCCCTGCCGACGGCCGCCTATGGCGTGGTGTTGCTGTGCGCTGCGGTGAGTTATCAGATACTGCAGCAGCAGCTCATCGCCTATAACGGCCGTGACTCGCGCCTGGCGAGCGCGGTCGGTGCCGACTTCAAGGGCAAGCTGTCCCTCATCCTGTATCTCGCCGCCATCGTGCTGGCGTTCGTGCGACCGTGGATGGCGATCACGCTGTATGTGGCGGTGGCGCTGCTCTGGCTCGTGCCGGACAGGCGCATCGAGTCGCTCGTGAGAAAGTAACACCATGCTGGAACGTATTGAAACACGTGCCGCCGAAATCGGCGGCGGGCTCATCATCAGGCGTGCTCTGCCCAGCCGGCGGCGCCGCATGGTCGGAGCCTGGTGCTTCCTCGATCACGCCGGGCCGATGGAGTTCGGGCGCGGTGGTGGCATGGGCGTCGGACCGCATCCGCACATCGGGCTGCAGACCTTCACCTGGATGATCGAGGGCGCGGTGATGCACCGTGACAGCCTCGGCAATGAGCAGCTGATCACGCCCGGCCAGGTCAACCTCATGACGGCGGGGCGCGGGATTGCCCATGCCGAGGACTCTGACTCCGCCGCTGGCGGCCGCCTGCATGCCGTTCAGTTGTGGATCGCGCTGCCCGATGCGCAGCGCCACCGCGCGCCGGCCTTTCGGAACTATCCGCACCTGCCCCTCGTCGAGCTCGGCGGCTTCAGCGTGCGGGTGCTGGCCGGCAGCGCCTTCGGGCACACCTCGCCCGCCGAGGTCTATTCACCGCTCGTGGGCCTGGATCTGGCCGCCGCCGGCCCTGCCCGCATCAGCGTGCCCCTGGCGGACTCGTTTGAGCACGCCGCCCTGGTGCTGAGCGGAGCCGCGAGCGTCGAAGATGAAGCGCTGACACCAGGCACGCTGCTCTACCTCGGCAGCGGCCGCGAGCGGCTCGCGCTCAGCTGCGAGGCGGCGGCGCGCGCCATCCTGGTGGGCGGCGTGCCGTTCGGCGAAGACATCCTGTTGTGGTGGAACTTCGTTGCACGGCACGCGCAGGAGATGGAGCAGGCGGCGCGGGACTGGAATACCGGGCAGCGATTCGGCGAGGTCCACGGTAGTCCCTCCCCGCGTCTGAAAGCTCCGCCCCGTTCCTGACGCGCCGCGTCTACTTGAAGACGACCGTCCGGCCGCCGTTCAGAAATACGCGATGCTCGGTCGCGTAGCGCACCGCCGCCGACAGCGCGCGCCGTTCGGAGTCACGGCCGGCCGCCACCAGCATGTCGGGCGTGTAGCCGTGATCGACGCGCTCGACAATCTGCTCGATGATCGGACCCTCGTCGAGATCGTGAGTCACGTAATGGGCGGTGGCACCGATCACCTTGACGCCGCGGTCATAGGCCTGGTGGTAGGGTTTCGCACCCTTGAATCCCGGCAGAAACGAGTGGTGAATGTTGATGGCGCGCCCCCGCAGTCGGCTGCACAGATCGTCCGACAGGATCTGCATATAGCGCGCGAGCACCACCAGCTCGGTGCGCGTCGAATCAATGAGCTCCAGCAGACGCCGCTCCTGTTCGGGTTTGCTGCCCGCAGTGACCGGCAGATGAAAGAACGGCAGGTTGTGGCGGGTCGCAGTCGGCTGCAGCGTCACGTGGTTCGACACCACCGCCGTGATGTCCATTTTGAGTTCAGCGGTGCGATGCCGGTAGAGCAGATCCTCCAGGCAGTGATCGAGGTTCGACACCATGATGAGTACCCGGGTGCGGTCGCGGGTATCGTGGATCCGCCATTGCATCTCCTCGGCGGTGGCGATCGCCTGGAATTCCTGCCGCAGCCGCCCCAGATCGACCCCTTCGCCCGCTACACCGCAAAACGTGATGCGCACGAAGAAGCGCTGCGAGATCGTATCGTCGAACTGGTGCATCTCGATGAGGTAGAAGCGCCGCGCAGCCAGGAAACCCGTGATCGCCGCGGTAGTGCCCATGCGGCTCGGGCAACTCGCGCTCAGCACATACGGTTGATCAGTCGCAAACCTCACGCCTGCGCTCCTCGCTCATGTCGGGGTGTGCCAAGCGTGACAGTGCCTGATGCCGGGCTCTGATCCAAATGGGACTGCGGCTGGCGCGTACGCGTCATGGCCTCGCATCCGAGCACCAGATCTCGATGAGGTAGAACGATGCGCAGGCGGCCGGGGCGATGAGGTCGCAGCGCAGGTCCCCCTCGATCAGCAGCGCATCCAGTTTCACAAGGTCCGCGTCTTGTGCTGCGCAGCGCACGCTGAGGTCCGACAGCGCGACGAGCACGCACGTACCCGAGCGCGGGGTCAGCCGGATGGGCGCGGGCGCAATGCGGCGCTCGAATCTGCAGTCGAACCGCCCTCGCCGCGTCATGACGTTCAGGTCGATCACCGGCCCGCCGACCGGGTCGGCGAACGCCGGCACATCTCCGGGGAACTGTACTGGCGGCGTGTCGGGCGAGACCCTCAGCGCGGCACCTTCATCTATCGACAGAGACAGGCAGCCCTCAAGCACGGCCATGCGCCGCTCGATGCCCGGAAAGCGCGAGAACGGACCCGCGCTATGGATCTCCGCGATGCTTACGCGCCAGTCGAAATGACCCAGATCACTCCCGGGTGGGTGTGCGGCGACTTCGCGCGTCACGCCCCCACCGTTCTTCCAGGGAAGCGCTGGTCGCTTCGCGGCCCGCAGGATCCGGCCGTGGCGCAGGCCGCGCCTCATGCGCGCGCCCTCACACGCCGGGAAATGCCACCGAAAAACCTCCGTCGCGGCTCTGCGGCGTTCCCGGCTCGATCTCGTAGTAGTCGCCCTTGTCGGCGACGAAGATATGGCCGGCGACCGTAAGGCCCCGGGAGTCGTCGAGGCTCCCCGCCGCGATGCTGATGTAATCGCGTCCCACTGGCTCCCAGAACAACGTGGAGCCGCAACGGCCGCAAAAACCACGGCGCGCCTCATTCGAGGCCGCGTACCACTTCAGTTCGCCCTCCGACAGCAGGCGAAACTCGGCGCGCCGCGCCGCCGTGGCGGCCATGAAATGCCCGGTCATGCGCCGGCATTGCGTGCAATGACACATGACGACCGGTCGCAGGGCCCCGGCGACGCTGTAGCGGACGGCGCCGCACAGGCAGCCTCCGGTGCGGATCGTCATGCCTATCCCGTCCCGAGTTTCTGCGTCAGATACACGAAGCTGAGCGCCCACATCTCGGCCGCCTGCTTGTGGTTGGCCGCGGCCGCGTGGCCGCCATCGGTGTTCTCGTAGAACAGCACCTCATGACCCTGGGCTTCCATGCGCGCGGCCATCTTGCGCGCATGCACCGGCGTGACGCGATCGTCGCTGGTGGCCGTGACGAAGAACACCGGCGGATAGCTCTTGCCCGCCCTCACATTCTGATAAGGCGAGTATTTCATGATCCAGCCGCGGTCGGCGGCCCGGGCGGGATCACCGTATTCCGCAGCCCACGAGGCGCCCGCGCCGATGTGGGTGTAGCGGATCATGTCGATCAGCGGCACCTGGCAGACCACGGCACCGAACAGATCCGGCCGCTGCACCATGTTGGCGCTCACCAGCAGGCCGCCGTTTGATCCGCCCATGATGCCGAGCCGCCTGGGCGTGGTGATGCCGCGCTTCACGATGTCCTGCGCCACCGCCTGGAAATCGTCATAAGCCTTCTGCCGGTTCTGCAGGAGCGCCGCCTGGTGCCACGCCGGTCCGTACTCACCGCCGCCGCGAATATTGGCGACCACGAAAACGCCGCCCCTGCTCAGCCACAGCATGCCGAAGTTCGGCGAGTAGCTGGGTGTCTCGGAGACTTCGAAACCGCCATAGCCGTAAAGAACGGTGGGCGCCGGGCCGGTGAGGGTTTTCCTGCGTGTCACGAAGTACGGTATCTGCGTGCCGTCCTGCGAGGTCGCGAAGAACTGCTCGGTCATCAGATTCGAGGCATCGAAGCGTGCGGGCAGCGACTTGATCGCCACCGGCGTGCCATCACCCGGATCGGCATACAGCGTCGTCGGCGTGGTGTAGCTCTCGAAGCGGAACTGCGCTTCCGGGCCCCAGGCGTTCGCCGCCACGATGTGCGTCGAGCCACCGGTGGGAAGGGCCAGCGTCTTGTGACTCCACACCCCGTCCGCACCTAAGCGAAACACCTGAACGCTGCCGGTGACGTCGTGATAGATCGAGGCATAGACGGCATCACGCCCGGCGGCGACCTCGTCGATCGCGCTGCGGGCATCCGGCGTGTAGAGCACCGCGACGGAATTGCCCGCGGCAGCGGGTCCGCTTTCCGGAACGCGATACGCGATCAGCGAACCCTTGGCGATCGGCGCGGCACCGGGCGGCGTCCAGTCCTCACGCAGGGTGAAAATGAGATTTCGGCCCTGCGCGCCCTTCAGATCGGCGCCGAGCGGCAGCGGCAATTGCCGGGTGGTGCCGTCGGCCGCGATGGAGTGATACTGGGCGGAAAAGAAACTGACGTCGCGCTGCACCAGCTCGATGGTAGCGGCAGAATCGTGGAACACGACGCCCTGCACGCCGACGTCGCTAGGTTTGCCCTGGTAGATCATCCTGGCATCGGTGAGCGGCTCGCCGCGCTTCCACAGCTTCACGATGCGCGGATAGCCGGAAGCCGTCATGGAGCCGGGACCGAAATCGGTTCCGCACAGCACCGTGTCCTCGGCCAGGTAGCTGATGGAGGATTTTGCCTCCACCAGTTGAAAGCCGTCCTTCACGAACGCCTTCGCGGCCGGATCGAACTCGCGCACCACCACCGCATCACCGCCGCCGCGCGAGAGATGCAGCAGGCAATGCTTCAGCGAGGGCGTGCATTCCGCGCCCTTCCACACCCAGTTCTCGCGCTCGTCCGCCGCGAGCTGGTCCAGATCGAGCAGGATGTCCCAGTCGGGCGCCGCTTTCGCGTAGTCCGCGATGCTCGTTCGCCGCCAGACTCCCTTGGGATGCTGCGCGTCCTGCCAGAAGTTGAAAAGGTACTGATGGTCGAGGTCGCCGTAGGGAATGCGGTCGGTCGCATCCATCACTCCGAGAATAGCGTCGTAGTCCTTCTGATAGCGTGGATCAGCCTGGAGAATTGCAGTGGACCTGGCGTTCTGCGCCTTCACCCATTCGAGGGGCTGGGCGCCGTGGATATTTTCGAGCCACAGATACGGATCGGTGGCCCCGACGTGTTCCTGATGCTTCCTGTTCACGCTGTCCGCTCCCGCGGCGCTGTCCGCTGCCATCGCCGTCCAGCCGATGGCGCCCGCCCCAACCAAAGCCATGGCCACCACAGATCGCCGCCTATTCACGTACCCGCTCACTGACTCGCTCCTTATCTCCAACACTTGGCTCTCGCGGCTGCTGCCAGGACTCGGTGGGCACATCGCTCGGCACCGGCAACGATCGGATGTACGTGACCAGGGTCCAGACTCCCTCAGCCCCCAGTGTGCCGCCGAATGCCGGCATGCCCTTGGGACGACCGTAGTAGATTGAGTTGAACACCTCGGCATCCGCGCCGCCGTAGCGCCAGCGTCCGTCTGCCAGATTGGGTCCGACCCATCCGCCCCCATCACCCCCGTGGCAACCGTCGCAATTCATCGCGGTAAACAGCAGCGCACCGCTGTTCGCGACCGCCCGGTCCCCCTGATGAGGATTGCGCAGCGTAGCGCCGGCCGGGGCAATGCCACCGGCTGCAAGGTGCGCTTCGTAACGAATCGCAGGCGGGGGCGCGCCGGCCTGCTGCGAGGGCGCCGCAGCGTGCCGGCCGCAGGACGCCACCGCGAGGCACGACAGCAACGACGGCGCAAGTATGCCTCGCATGTGCCGCGTCACAGACCGAAGATCCAGATCATGCCCCCCTGGCTCGTATGGCGCGCGATATCCTTGAGAAAATCCGCCGGCGCGCGCACGTCGGCGGGGTCGTCGGAGCGAACATCGCCCGACAGCAGTGCCCAGTCCCCGCCGAAACCAGCATACACCGCCACGTACTGCCTGCCGTCGGGGCCGCGGTAGGTGATCGGGTTACCGACGACTCCGGAACCGACCTTGAACTTCGACAACACCTTGCCCGTCCTGGCATCCACCGACTTGAACCAGCCGTCGAGCGTGCCGTAGAAGGCCACATCGCCGGCGGTCACCAGCGCGCCGCTCCAGTTGGGATAAGGCTCCTTGTTCTCCCAGACCTTCCTCCCGGTCGCCGCATCCCACGCCATGAACGTGCCGAGGTTCCCGCCGGGACCGGCAAAGTATGGACTGGTGACGCCCACAAAGGGCGTTCCCTTCAGGTGGGACGCGCGCGTGGCTGCATAGTCCATGCACAGGTTGTTGGTGGAAGTGTAGAAAAGATGGGTACGCGGTGAATACGCTGGCGGCGAGGACGGGCTTACGCCGCCCTCGAGACTGGGACAGATGCCCCTCACATTGCCCCGGGATGCGCCGGTCTGTTTCGCCGGATCCAGCACCGGCCGCCCGGTGGTCAGATCCACCGCCTTCGCCCAGGTGACCGGCGCGAACGCGGCGGCGATGAGCAGTCGCCCCGTCACCCGATCCAGCGTGTATGCGAAGCCGTTCTTGTCGAAATGCACCAGCGCTTTGATTCGCTTTCCGGCCACCGTCAGATCGGCCAGAATCATCGCGCCGGCGGCGTCGTAGTCCCAGTTGTCGTGCGGCGTGAACTGATACGCCCACACGAGAGTTCCGTCCCCCGGTTTGCGCGCCAGCACGCTGGCACTCCACTTGTTGTCTCCGAGTCGCTGCTCCGGGTTATAGGGCGACGCGTTGCCGGTGCCGTAATAGACGAGATCGAGCTCGGGATCGTAGGACATCGATCCCCAGACGGGAGCGCCGCCGGTCTGCCAGCTGTCATTGGCCCAACTGCGCGCACCCAGGTCAGCACCGCTGTCGTACGGCGGCTTGAAGGTACCGGCGCGGACCAGCATGTCGGCGTCCGGACCGATGTTGCGCGCGGTCCAGACCGTGCGCCCGCTCTTCAGGTCCAGGCCCTTGACCCATCCGTAGATCCCGAACTCACCGCCGGATGCGCCGACGATGACGCGATCCTTGACCACCAGGGGTGCCATGGTCGTGGTCTCGCCATTGCTGACGTCGGCGATCTGCGTGTTCCACAGCTCCCGGCCGGAGTTCGCCTCGACGGCCACGGTGTGACCGTCGAGCAGGTTATAGATGATCTTCCCGTCTGCGTAGAAGGCGCCGCGATTGACGGCGTCGCAGCAGGAGATCCCGATTGCGTTCGCGCTCACGTCCGGCCGATATTTCCATCGCAGCGGATATCCCTCCCTGGTGAGATCGAATGCGTACAGCACATTGGGCCACGGCGTGACGACATACATGGTGTCGCCGACTACCAGCGGTTGGCCCTCGTGTCCTCCGAGCACGCCCGTGGAGAAGGTCCACACGGGATGCAGTGAGCTGGCATTCTGCAGAGTGATCCCGGCGAGGCCGCTGTAGCGGGTCGCAGCGTAGTCCCTGGACGGCATCGTCCATTGGCCATCTTCGCCGGCACGCACGCTATCGCCGTTGACGGCCACTGCACCGAGGCAGCCCAGCATCGCCATGAGCGCCGCCCGCGACATCCTCACGTCCCCTGATTCCACGCTAGTGGTTTGCAGGTAAGCGTGGAACGACGAACGGCGCAGGTCAAGACCCCGCACGCTCTCAATGTGACCGACGGACTCTAACCGCGCACGGAATCTGAGCTGCGACCATGCGTGACGGATTGCCGCGGCTTGCTTCGTTGCCGCGTGTGGCGCGCGCTGACTTCAGGACGAGCGCGGTGATCCCGCCAGCCGACGTTGAGCCGGCGAGGTACAGAACGGCGGCTCCGATGCAGGCCGGACACATATCAGTATTGAATCTTCGGAAACCAATCGCCGGCGCCGCCGGGCAGGAGATCGAACAGGTGCCAGACCGTGCAGAAATCATCGCCGGGGCTGAAGCTCGCATCCGACACCCGGATGATCTTCTGTCCCTTGCGTTGAAACACCGAGACCCCCGGCCTCCAGCCCTTGCTCGTGCGAAAGCCCATGTCCGCGGCAAACGTACTGCCCGCGTGACTGATCATGGGAAATTTCCAGCCGCGACTCGCGGCGAACTTGCGCTGCACTTCCGGCGGCTCCGGACTCGACACCACGAATGCGGCACGCGTGGCGACATGATGATGAATGCCGTTGTAGCCGTCGGCCCACATGGTGCAGGCCGGGCACGACGATCCCATGTTGTGAATGACGATCAGAACCTCATGATCGCCGAAGAGTTGCGACAGGCGAATCGCACCCTCGGGCGTCTGGAACTCGTAGTCGCTGACCTCCTGCGGCTCGGCGGCGGCCTGCGTTTCGCGCATTTTCTCGCGAATGGCGGCGATTTGCCTCCGGTAGTCGGCAAGGTGTGCCGCAGCATCAGGGTATTTCATGGGGGGGTCGTTCCGTACACGTCGTGATACTTCACCCATGCCATGGTATGGGGCAGGCTGTCCTCATCACGCCCCCTCGGCACCAGATCGAGGTAGTGGTAGGCCGTGTTGAGCATGTCCACCCCACGCGCATAGCACGAGTACGTGTGGAAAATACTGCCACTTGCGTCTTTAGAGAACACGCTGATACCAACGAGATCGCTGTGCGAACCGGTCTTCTGCGCGTAGTTATACAGAGCGCCGTCCGCCTGCTCCGGTTTGAAGGAGACGTGGTAGTCAAAGTTGAAGTCGCTGTCCCCGGACGATGCCCACTTGAAGGTCCAGCCGAGGCGCTTCCTGAAGGCCTCGAGTTTCTTCAGGGGAGCGCGCGACACCGCCACCATGGAGACGTCGCGCTGGCTCAGGTGGGGAACGATGCCGTTGAAGTTGTCGGCCCAGAATGAACACGACTTGCAGCCGGCTTCCCAATCCGGGGCGAACATAAAGTGATACACGATGAGCTGGCTGCGGCCGGCGAACAGGTCGGCAAGTGTTTCCCTCCCGCCCGGGGTATCGAACACGTAGGTCTTCTCGACCCGTTCCCAGGGCAGCCCGCGCCGCTCGCGGCTCAACTCATCGCGGGCGCGGGTAAAGGCTTTCTCTTTTTCCAACAGCTGCCGCCGGGCGGCCAGCCACTCTTGCGGGGAGACGACTCGGTGGGTGGTCATGATGGCTTCCGTAGTGCAATTGCGCGTTATTTCCGGCGGACCGGGCGCTTGACGCCGCGCCTGCGCGCCCGCTCGGGCTTGGGCCGGGCGTCGATCTGCGCCAGGGTCGCCGCCAGCGTGTCGAACTGCTCCTGCCAGTACTTGCTGTAGCGGTTCATCCACACCGCGGCCTCATAAAGGGGCCCGACATCGAGGCTGCACCTGCTGATCCGTCCGCTGCGCGCCTGCAGCACCAGGCCGGCGCGCACCAGCACCTGGATGTGGCGCGAAACGGCCTGCAACGAGATCTCGTACGCGGAGGCGAGCTCGGACACCAGCAGCGCGTGCCCATCCAGACGCTCCAGGATGCTCCGGCGCACCGGGTCGGCCAGTGCGAAGAAGACCTCATCGAGCCGCGCCTCATCGGCACCGGGCGAGGCGCTGTGGGAGACGAGCCGCAGCGGCATGGGTCGAATCATCATCTGGTGTGTTTAATATCATCTCGTCGGTTGACAGTCAACATACTGATTGAGTATGGAGCGGGTCCTATAGCGTGCAGTCGCGCAGCCGTGTCGCTGCCTGTTACGTACCTGCGCGCCTAACTGCGCAGATTCCAGGCGCGTCACGAATAATCAACAGTCACGCCATCGTCCGAGTCTGGCGGAGAGGGTGAGATTCGAACTCACGAGCCCCGTAAGGAGCCTCCGGTTTTCAAGACCGGTGCAATCAACCGCTCTGCCACCTCTCCGTTCTAATCAATTCAGTGGCTTACTGTGATTCTATCAGGCTAAAGAGGCCACTCCGGGGTCCGATGTTTCAGGAGCCGGCCGACACCATGCATGAGCAATACTTTGCCCTCGAGTGATTATTGATCGTTTGTCGCCGTGACTGCAGGTGGCTATGGTCTTCGGGTCGAGGAACCACTCGAGATGGAGCTGACACCATGACCAGATATCTGACTGCCGTGCTCATCGCTGCCGCGGGCAGCCTTGCATGGCCCGCCTTGGGTAGCACCGCCGATTCCCCTTCCGCGCGCTCGGCCTCATTGACTCAAGACCCTCTCGTCATGCGCCTGAGCAAGGACGAATTCCGCATTGCATTCGGTGTCAACGCCCAGGGATGCGCTTCGAACGGTTGCAGCGGCGTGATCCACTACCGGGTCAAGTGGAAGACTGAACAAGGCACGGTAATGTCGGAATTCAGGCGCGTCAGCTACAACGTGTTACCGCACTCCAGCCGCACCATGACCGTTGACCGGCAGTATTTCGATACGGCCGAGGGCGCACACACAACCGCCGTCGTTAAGGTGACCGTCGACACGATCACTTGTCTGGACGCCGTGTATTCGAATTCGACGCCGCGGCCGCCGGCCGCACGCAGCGCGGCCTTCCAGCGCTAGTGCGGATTCGTCGGGATGCCACGCGGCCTGGTTTCGCAACTGCGCGGGAGGCCCGGATCTGGTAGCACTCTTTAGGCAGGAGATTTCCGCGCGAGACAAGCGCCTCCAGCAGTCGCTCCACCTGGGAGGACATCGGTCAATGGCGGGGGTCGCTCGCATTAGCGCCCCTGGAGTGCGCGCGACGACGATCGGGCTCTCAGCCGTCCGCATCCTTGAGAGTCGTGGCCGTAACGCGATTGCGGCCGGTCTCCTTGCTGCGATACAGCGCCGCGTCAGCGACCCTGAGCACCTGCTCGGCCACCTTGTGCTCACCACTCGGGACCTGGTCCATGCCGCACAGGCCGAAGCTTGCAGTCACCTGGATGCTCGTCTTGCCGGCCTTGAAGACGGTGTGCGAGACGGCAGCCCGCAACTTGCGGGCGACGTCGAACGCCGGTTCATAACCCGTCTCCGGCATGACGATGGCAAACTCCTCACCGCCAATCCGCGCCACCCAGTCAATCCCGCGGCGCAGAGCCTGCTGCAGCCGCGGGCCGAACTGTTGCAGGATCTCGTCGCCGACGGCATGACCGAGCGTGTCGTTGATCTTCTTGAAGTGATCGATGTCGCACAGGATCAGGGACAGGGCGCGCTTGTAACGCGCGGCCCGTTCGAGCTCACGCGGGAAGTGCTTGCCGAAGAAGCGCCGGCTGGCAGCGCGCGTCAGATCGTCCGTCGCCGACAGCTTGCGGTTCTCCTCCAGCGTAATGCGCAGTACCGACTCGAGCTCAGTAATGCGCCGCGCCGCGCGGATGCGCGCGTCCAGCTCGACGTCGCTGACCCGACGCCCGACGCATTCGTCGGCCCCGGCGAGGATTCCCGCCTCGCGTTCCTCGGCGTCATCGACCTCGGCCACGTAGACGATGAACGGCGTCCGTGCGGTGGGCCGCGCCCGCAGTTTGCGTATCAGCTCCGCGCTGTCGGTGAGCACCACCGGGCGAAACTCGGCGCCAAACCGCCGCAGGGCTTCCTGGTCGTCGGCGACCGCCTCGCATTCCAGCACATCGGGCGTGATGCGCCGCTGCATGTGCTGGCGCAGCGGCGCATCCTGAAAGACCAGGAGCGCCTTCGGCGGCGGCAGCACACGTACCATGACCGCGACAGTCGCCGTAGTCCCCTCTTCGATCGTCGCGGGTTTAGCCGCCCGTCGCTCCAGGACTCTCTGGATGACTGTCGTGTGTCCCCCGGACGCCATCTGGCCCCCTAATGTCAGAGGTTGCACGAACAGGCGGAGATTACAGGCACGGGTGCGTGGTGTCTTCCGGAATGTGATGGCGCCCCGATGACGCCCCGCTCGCCAGCGGTCGTGACAGCACTCAGGCGCTGCGCGCGATCGACCACCCGAGCTCCGCGACCTCCCGGTACGGCGCGCCGCGCGCCCGTGCGTTGGCGTCGGCGGCGTTGCCGTCAAGCGCTCTGCGGTAGACCCCCGCGAGAATGGCCGCCGCCCGAAACAGTGAGAAGGCGAGGAAGTACGGCCAGGCGGCGACCGGCCCGCGTCCTGCGCCGCGGCAATAGGCGCTGACGAAGTCCGCTTCGGAGGGAATGCCGGCGCTCGCCGCCAGCGGGGTGGCGCCGCTCATGAACACCGATCCGTGATACACGAGGCAGGTGTAGGCAAGGTCGGCCAGCGGGTGGCCGAGGGTGGCCAACTCCCAATCAAGGACCGCGATCACCCGTGGCTCGCTCGGGTGGATCATCAGGTTGCCCAGCCTGAAGTCGCCGTGATGAATCGCGACCTCTTCCGGACCCGGGTCCTGCGCGGCGAGCCATGCCATGAGCTGATCCATCGCTGTGCAGCGCGGCAGTTGCGATGCGGCGTATTGCCGTGACCAGCGCGCAATCTGCCGGGTCAGAAACCCCTCGGGGCGCCCGAAGCCGGTCAGCCCCACTTGCCCGATGTCGACCCGATGCAGATTGACGAGCGTATCGTTCATCGAGGCGTAGATCGCGGCTCGCTCGCCTGCGCTCAGCTGCGGCAGACCCGGATCGGCGAACACCCGTCCCTCGACGCATTCCATCAGATAGAACATCTGTCCGATGACGGACTCGTCGGTGCATAGCAGCAGCACCTTCGGCACCGGGACGGCGGCGCCCGCGAGTGCTCGCATGACCGTGAATTCCCGATCGACGGCGTGCGCCGATGGCAGCAGCACCCC
>WNFR01004324.1_pt1 | contig 20251 bp, 18 predicted proteins | sample 5400221 | NCBI WGS metagenome assembly WNFR01 (sample SAMN13153357, study PRJNA577476) | soil metagenome | isolation source: 40 cm soil under Madrone tree | place: USA:California | collected 2016-06-14 | reverse complement strand
TACGTCAAGGTCACATCCGACGACCGCATTGCGGCGGTGGTGCAGAACAAGATCGACCTCGAATGCGGGTCGACCACCGCCAATGCGGAGCGCGGCAGACAGGTGGCGTTCTCGCCGCTGATATTCGTGGCCGGCACCAAGCTGATGGTGCCGAAGGCCTCGACTGTTTCGGGACCGGCCGATTTGAAGGGCAAGACCGTGGTGGTGACAAAAGGCACCACCAACGAGCAGGCGATGCATGCTGTCGACAGGAAATTTGCGCTCGGCCTCAACATCATTGCATCACCCGATCACGAGCAGTCCTATCAGATGCTGGCGGACGGCAAGGCGGATGCGTTCGCGACCGACGACATACTGCTTTACGGCCTGATCGCGCGGCACAAGGCGCAGGACAAGTTCCGCGTCACCGGCGAATATCTGTCCTACGATCCCTACGGCATCATGTTCCGCAAGGGTGAGCCGCAACTCGCGGCCGTGGTGGAACGCACCTTCCGCAAGCTCGGTTCGAATCGCGATCTGATTCCGCTCTACAACAAATGGTTCGTCTCGCGCCTGCCGACCGGCGAGAAGCTCAACGTCGCGATCTCGCCGCAGCTCGAAGAGGCGTTCAAGGTGCTCAGCGACACCGAGGGGACGAGCAACTAAGCGGTAGCCGTGGCTTCGCAGGCCTTCTTCGAACGCTTTAATGAAAGGGAGCGCTTGCTCCCGGGAAGGGATCGACAGGTGCCCCACCCGGTAGACTCGTTCGGCCGGTTGCTGCGCACGCGCGGCCAACGGCACACTGGCCGCTGCGCCACTCAGAAAACCAAGAAATTCGCGTCGCCGCATCTCCGCCCCCAAGCCTCGGGAGAACGCATCTGAAACCGGCATCGCCAACGAAATTGAGATGCTAGCCGATGTCCGTTTAGGGCCAAAACCGGTAGTGGCGCCACTTAAATGGGAAGTCCGTTCTACCCTCGATACTGTTGCAAAAGTCGAAAATCGAGAAGCTCCGAAAATCTCGCGAAGGCTGATTCTTGGACATTCCATCAAGACCAATGAAGCAACGTACCGACCCGCTTAATTCTCGCGCCGTGCTCGGGCCCGTCAAGGCGTGCGCTGGCGCGAGAGAAGACAAACGCGACGGCCAACCTTGAGTCCCTACGCGCGGCGCACCTCTGCACCCGCAGGTTGGTAAGAAGGAACAGCCGCCAGGCACGAACAAAGGAACAGCGCAAGGCCAGGAGGCTATCGATGACGTAACCAACAACCTTACCCCGCCGGGTTCTGCGAGAGGATGAGACGACGATGGAGGATGGTCTTCCCGGCGCCTGTGAGGCGAAGTCAGTGGTGAAGCGGCATACACGGTCACCACACCGCGAAGCTGCGTCGTCGACAAAATTAGGATAGAGCTTCCATGAGGCCGGCAAAACCGCCTCTTGATATCGGCTTTGCGACGAACAACGCGCCGGCCGCATTGGCATTCTGGCAAAACAGGATCGGACTCCCGTTCGACTACACGCAGCCGATCCGCCGCGGTTACAAACAACATCGACACGATCTTTGCGGATCTGTTCTCAAGATCAACCAGCTCTATGAGCCTATTCCGAACAATCCTCCGTCCGGCTATCGGGAATTGCTGATTGCACGCGAAGGCATCCTGGCGCCAAGCACGCTGTCGGATCCCGACGGCAACCGCGTTGCTCTGGTGCCTCAAGGATACCTTGGAATCGAGCGGATCGGTATTCGCTTAGGTGTTCGAGATGTCCACGAGCATCGGCCATTCTATACGCAGGCGCTCGGACTGCGGGAGGTCGGACCGATCAGCGACGGAGCAGCGTTCCTGGCGGGCGATACGGTGCTGCTTGTCGAGGCTTCGGCCGACGCCCCTCATGACGCCGCCTTTGAAGGCAAAGGTTGGCGCTACATCACGTTCCAGGTGTTCGAAGTCGATCAGGAGCACGCGAACGTCATCGCGCATGGCGGTCGGGAAGCCCTCGCCCCCGAGACGCTCGGATCGGTTCGCGCGTGTCGATGGTCCGCGATCCCGATGGTAACTGGATCGAGCTGTCGCAGCGGGCCTCGCTTACGGGATCCTTGGATTGATCATGCGTAAGCAGGATGTGGCCAATGGCCGAATGTCGATCTGCTTGCCGTGTGGGCCGGCAGGCGACAAAAAACGCAACCTAATTCTGGTCGACAATCCCGCAAAGCTCTATGGTTTCTGAAGCAGGTACAACAACTCGCAGCGGTGGAAGCCGATTTTCCGCTTTGGCGAATTTCCGCTTTGCGCCAGAAACGGTCATTCGCACATCGGATGTCATGCAACCGCTCGTCTCGCAACAGCGAACATACCAGCACATCCGTTTGGTGCGATATTCCGGACGGTCTGCTTGGCTCGGAATAGCGAAAAGGGTTGGCTGGCTAAATGAGCCAGAGTACCAATGTCGCAACGGCACAATAATGTCACTTCGTCATCTTAATCTTACTCAAGCGCCATCCGCCTTTACCGGCAGATCCTGAAAAATAAGCTGCCAATGGAGAGACACCATGAACATGCCAGACCGGGCCAAGCCCAGTTCGCAGCCTTCCGATTCACCTCGCGGCATGGCGCTGCTACGCGATCCCTTGCTTAATAAGGGGACCGCATTCACAGAAGCGGAGCGAGACGCGCTGGGATTGCGCGGCTTCCTGCCCGCGCACGTGCTCTCGATGGAGGAGCAAACCGCGCGTGTTCTCACCAATCTGCGTAGCCTGCCCAACGATCTGGAAAAATACGTCGCGCTGAACTCGCTGCACGATCGCAACGAGGCGCTGTTCTTCCGCGTCGTGTGTGACAACATCGATGAAATCCAGCCGCTCATCTATACACCGACGGTGGGCCTCGCCTGCCAGCGGTTCGGCCTCATCTTCCAGAGGCCGCGCGGCATGTTCATTGGTGCCAACGATCGCGGGCGTATTGCGGAACTCCTGGGCAACTGGCCTTATCCGGCTAAGCTTATCGTTGTCACCGACGGAGAGCGTATCCTCGGCCTCGGCGACCTCGGCGCCCAAGGCATGGGCATTCCGGTCGGCAAGCTCTCGCTCTATTCGGCCTGCGCCGGTATCCGCCCGGAGTACTGTCTGCCCATCATGCTGGACGTCGGCACCAACAACGAGGATTTTCTCAACGATCGCTATTATATCGGCCTGCGGCAGAAACGCCTGACTGGCGCGGCTTACGACGAACTCGTGGACGAATTCATCATCGCTGCGCGCGAGGCTTTCCCCGGGGTGCTGATCCAGTTCGAGGATTTCGCCAATCACTCGGCGTTCCGGCTTCTGCACAAATACCGCGACAAGACCTGTGTCTTCAACGACGACATCCAGGGAACGGCCGCGGTTGCGCTCGCGGGCCTGTTCTCGGCGTTGCGCGTGAACGGCGGAAAACTTTCCAACCAGAGGGTGCTGTTCCTTGGCGCGGGCGAGGCTGCGACCGGCATTGCCGATCTCATCGTCTCTGCCATGATGACGGAGGGTCTATCCGAAGCCGAGGCTCTCAGGCGAACCTGGCTCGTGGACTCGCGCGGCCTTGTCGTGAAGAATCGGACCGGCCTCACCGATCACAAGCTTCGCTACGCTCATGACCATGCGCCGGTCGGCGATTTCCTGACCGCGATCCAGACGCTCAAGCCCACCGCGATCATCGGCGTTGCGGCTGTCGGTGGCGCCTTCACGCCCGAGGTGCTGCAGACCATGGCTGAGATCAACGATCGGCCGATCGTGTTTGCACTCTCCAATCCGACCTCGAAGGCGGAATGCTCGGCTGAGGAGGCTTACCGCCACACCGGCGGGCGCGCACTGTTCGCATGCGGCAGCCCGTACGATCCGGTGAGACTCGACGGCAAGACCTTCGTGCCGCGCCAGGGCAACAATTCCTACATCTTCCCCGGCGTCGGTCTCGGCGCGATCGCGATCGGATCAAGGCTGGTGACCGACGAGATGTTCATGGCTGCGGCGCACACGCTGTCCTATCTCGTTAGCCAGCACGACATCGAACAGGGTAGCCTCTATCCGGCGCTGCCGCGGATCCGTGAAGTCTCGGCACACATCGCGGTGGCGGTTGCCGAGGTGGCCTATAAGCGCGGTCTTGCGACCTTGCCACTACCGAACAACATGACGGCGTTTATTGAGTCGCAAATGTACGACCCGCAATATTAGCTTAAATCAGGCGCTAATTTAGTGGCGACCACCGTGGCGACGGCGGTGGTGCGGGGCAGGAGCCAAGGCCATTGAGGATCCGAACATTCCCAACGGACGCATGACGTCCCCCGTCGGCTGGAAGAACAGCGGCATGGCTGCCGCAGCGACGGGGCGTTGACGGCCTCGACTCGCGACCGGTACCGATCGGATCGGAGCTGCTAGTCATGACGATCGGGATCGTCTTGGTCGCCTTCATGGCCGCGATCGTGTTCGGCGCGCTTCCGGTAACGATGACTTCCACTCCCAGCCGAACCAGGTCTGAAGCAAGCGCGGGCGGCCGGTCCAACTCGCCATCGGCAAAGCGGTACTCGATGACTACATTCTCACCAACGCGGTACCCAAGGCTCCGCAGACCCTCTTCGAGCGCCTTGAACAAATGGAGTTGCTGTTCCCGAGTTGCGATCGTGAGGCATCCCATGCGGTAGACCCATCCTGCCGGTTGCTGCGCCAGCGCGGCAAGCGGCCATGTCCCCGCCGTGCCACCAAGAAGCGTGATGAACTCCCGGCGCTTCACTCGATCACCTCGTCGGCTTGGGCAAGCAGCGTGGGCGGCACCGTGAGCCCAAGCGCATTCGCGGTCTTGCGATTGATGACGAGTTCGAACTTGGTTGACTGCCGACAGTGAGTTCGGCTGGCTTGGCGCCCTTGATGATCTTGTCCCCGTAGGTAGCAACGCGCCGGAAGAGGTCGACAAAGCTCGCGCCATAGGACATCAGACCCCGTCGTCGGGGAATTCGCGATAGCCATACATGGCCGGGAGGCGGCTACTGGCAGCCAAACCCGTGATCCAGGGCCTATGGGCAATGGTGAGCGGGTCATCGAAGGCGAAGAGGGCTTGAGCGTTGCCCCGCGTGGCTGCGGCGAACGCCGCCTCGAAGTCCTCGGGTCCGCGCACATCGAGAGGCTGAAGCGCCACCCCCAACTTCCGGGCGGCCACCTCGGTCTTTTGCCAGAAGGTGGCATGGACCGCGATGATCGGATTCCTGAGCACGGCGACCCGGACAAGCCCCGGCACGAGCTCTTTCAGAAACTCCAGGCGCTTCGCAATGATGGCTTCATTGAAATAGCTCAGCCCGGTCAGGTTCCGCCGGGCCGCGCCAGGCTCGCCACCAGGCCGAGCCCAACCGGATCAGCCGTGACCATGACGATGGGGATGGTTCGGGTAGCCTTCTTGGCCGCCAACGCTGCCGGGGCTGACGGCTGCCACCAGGACATCCATTTTGAGACCAACAAGCTCAGCCACCAACTCAGGTATCCGCTCCAAGCGTCCCACGGCCCAGCGGGCTTCCAGTGTGATCGATTGCCCTTCCACGTAGCCCAGTTCTGTGAGCCCTTGCCGGAATGCCCCGAGGGTATGTCCCATCGCAGCAGCGTCGCTACCGCCAACGTAGCCGACCTGCGGGATTTTTCGCGGCGTCTGCGCGCCGGCGAGCATTGGCCAGGCCGCCGCCAACATCGGACATCTCGACCGAGCATGGCCGATGCTTCACCGACAGGTGGCATTGCGCCTTCGTGTAGTAACCCGATGAATCCGAGCACCTCGCAACCGGGGCCTGCCACAGATCGGCCCTTGCGCCAGCGCGCAACGGTTGTGTCGACCCATTCGTTCCAAGCAGCATTGCACTTGAAGGCCCTCCTTTCACTCCCATCTATAGAGCACATCAAGACGAAGGCTGGTACCTTCACCAACCTACCCGCTGCGGCAAGGTGGTCTCCACAAGATCGTGGGATGGGGCCATTACGGCAATCCAAGCAGTACCAGCCCTCCGGCAACACTGAGAGGGCATCATGTCTATTCCATCGTCCTATTCTGGGCTTTCCGCTCTGCAATCGCGGCGGAGCGTCCTGCTTGGACTCGGAGCCGTGTCTCTTCCGGCTCCGGCCATTATCCGTATGAGCAGCCTCATGCCCGTGCGCCGAGTACTGATCGCTGAGGACAAGCGCCCGTGGGCCGGCTACGTCGAACGCCTATTCTACAATGCGCTCGCGTCCGGCCTCCGTCGAGGGCAGATCACGGTCAGGCTCAACGGCAGGCTTATAACGTGGAGCGAAGCCGAGCGCCTCGTTCACAAGGCGCGCCAAAATGGCTGGATCCACGGCGAGGCTGCGCAGCCTGGTCTCCTAATCGGCTTCAGTGCAACGTCGGTGCCGAGGGCCTGATCCGAAAACCAGCCCTAACCATGGCCTCATAGATGGCGCGCTTGACCACGGCCTGGGTCTCAGCCTCGGTCATCACTTCTAGTTCACCGTCCGGGCCAATGCGAAAGCCGGGGACCTCGTCACTCAACCGCATCTGGGGAACAATCTTCTTCCTCAAGGTCATCGTCGTCTCTCCTATTCACTTCACCGTTCTTGCTCTCGACGCCGGCAGCTGCTGCGCGCGCGGCAGCGACGGCCGGATCGGCAATCTCTTCGAGCGCGGCGCGAACGGCTTCGTCCAGAAGTTCGAAGCATTCCGCTTGCGGACGCATCGCCAGCATGTAGGCGGTCTCGCCGGGCAGACCGAGCAGTCGATCGCGCATACCCAAGATCATTTGTTCGAGGTAGCGCTGGACGACGGAGAGCCGAGCAAGTTGGCCGGCTTCGAGTTGATCTTGACGCTCCTCGCGCCGACGTTTCGCAGCCGTTAAGGCCGCGCGTTCAGCAGTGAGCTTGTCACCGGCAGCACCACCTCGACCAGCGGCGACAGAGCGCAGGTGTGCAAACGCCTCGCGGCGCACTTCATCCAGATCGTATTGGCCGCTGGGACGCCGCGTAACCGCACCTTCTGCCAAGTATTGGTCAAATTGCGCGCGTGAGCAGCAGATGTGTGCGGCTGCTTGAGCTATTGTTGCCATTTTCCTTCTGACTCCTCATTTTGAATGCAACCCAGGACCGATGTTGGGCGCTCGCGCAACCCGCAGTGCGCCCCGGGCAACAGGGACCCCAATTTGTCTGAAACACACTGCCTCTATCACTGGATTCGGAATCCCTCGCAGGACCGCAGGAACTCAATGAAACGTTGTACTTCGCTGACGAATTCATCAACGAACCGGCGTTCGTCAGGTTTTGGCAGCTCGAGAAATTCCGCGCCATCATCTTGGAATTCGACTAAACACCGCAATTGCTTGTCGTTTACGAGCACGGGGAAGAGCTGCCGCGCATACTCATCGATCCTGCAATCGTCGATTGAGCGTTGCAGTTCGGCACCGAGTTTGCGTGCCTGATCAGCGTCCAGTCCATCTTCGTCGCTTGAGTGCCAGTAGCGGCAGCCTGCGGTAATGGTTGGCGCGATGTGATGGGAGTAATCGGCAAGCGTATGCCACCAATACTGCCCCACCCGCCACCATCCGCTCCTGTTTCCCACGACATCTACACCCATCTTTCTGCTCCTTTTCTAGAGAATGAACCCTCAGTAAACAGCACGGCCCTCTCGAATTGGATGTTCGTACTCACACCAAATCCTCCAGCGAGTCACCGAGTGGACCTAAAGCCGGCTTATTATTTTTTCGATAGATCGTCGGATGGCTGGCCGCCGTTTGAATCGCTGCGATCGTCTTCGTAAGGGCGAGGACGCGGCGACCTCGCAGCAGCCATAGCAGGCCGGTCGCATCGTAACGGGAAAGCCGGTCATAAGATGGATGAGACTCTATCGGCGGGATGTGCAATCCAAACAGATCTCTGGCTGTCCATCCGAGAGCTTCGGCCTGACCACCCCAGCTTTGTAGGAACCGTCGAGCGTTCTCGATGCACTGTTGCCACCGCTCCACGTCGACATAGGCGGGGCACTTGCATTCCAAGGCAGCAAGCGCGTCGGCGAGGCCACCAGAGCCAGATCTGAGCAGATTGACGATATCGGGCTTATGCCGGGAGAGGAGCTCAATAACTGCTTCGGGAGGGGGTGTTGCCGCCTCAAGCAACAGATCATCCCCCTGGATCGCGATCTGGATTCCGACTGCAGTGGCCTCGTGAATGGCCTCGGCTGCATTCATATCCGAGCTCTCCAACCCGAGGTTTCCCCGACAATCTCCTCTAGAATTACTGTTTTCTCCTGGCCGCTAGCGGCTGAAACATTCCCGTCTTTCCCCACTTTCCCGTCTTTCCCCGGCGAGCGCTGGTTTGCGCCCGATGACCTAGCAGCAGCAGTCGATTCCGGCTGGTCTGAGCTCGAGGATTGTCCCGAAACATCGATCCTGTACTTATTGGCGTCGTGGCCCGGAATCTTCCGTAGAACCGCGACGACATCGCCGTCCTCGAGCCATGCAGGCCGATTCGTTAGCGTCTTTTGAAACAGCTTGCCGATGCTGCGGGCCGTGGGCTTCTCCAAAGCCTTACCTATGAGCTCACCAAGCGCATCCGACAGCGCCTCAGCTCGGCTCGCATGGTCTTCAACCAGAGAACTCGCCTCCGCAAGCGCCAGCACCACATCCCGGGTCGTGAAAGTATCATCACCCCAATGCTCCCGAAGCATGGTAAGTGCACGCGATGCGGCGCTTGCTTCCTCTTCACCGAACTCGCCAGCGCGCAGCAACTCCGTGCAGTCTACCTGAATGTCGAGCAGGCCCGCTGCATATTCTACCGGCCAGCCAATCAGGCCCCACCAGATCTTGAACCTTGTTTTTGCGACCTGCGCCTGCGGACGGTGCAAGGCACCGCCGATCAGGATTGTATATAGCGCCCGCAAAATCTTGGCCCGGTTCGCTTGCGTCCAGGCCAACGGATCGGGATGCGTGAAACTCCGATTCTCCGGGTCCGGTCGGTTCACGTTCAACGGCAACAGGAACGACCTACTTGCCATGTCGCCGCGTGGCGCGATCGAGTTGCCGGTGAAAATCTGGATCGTGGACGAGGGCACCGTCTCGACACGGGATACGCCCAACACCCGGTCAGAGATTTCTGAGGCTGTGAGCGCGGCCTCGATGTGGGGGCAGCTGATCGTCGCACCGCGCGCGATATTATCCCACACCAGCGCTGCCACACTCTGGCGCAGGTACGAAAACAACGCCTTCTTTCGCTCTTCGACGTTATCCGACCAGCTTGCGGCAGCGGCGCGCCGTCCCAAGATGGCGACCATGATCATGTGGACCAGCGTCGTCTTCCCTCCACCCCGCTGGCCTGCTGTGACGAAGAAGGCGGGGCGCTCCGGCAAGAGCGCTCGCTGAAGCAGAGTAAGCGCCAGTAATAGCGCGACGCATTTGCCCACGGGATCCAGCGCCACGTCGACAAGCCAGTTATCGAGAAGGAAACTCAAAGCCTCCTTCATCTCCGGCTCAGTGGGCGGATTGGCAGGAACGCACGAGCGAAGAACGGGATCGATCCGATGGACCAAGCCGGTGTCCCGATCAAGTCCAACTCCGTCGATAACCCGGCCCGACATGGTGACGAGCGGCCCAGTGTTGATTGCCCTGGCGACGGGGACCGCGCTCCTGGAATATTCCAGAAGCGCGTGAATGAAGGGCGCAGGTAACGCGGCAAAGTAGCTGGCGTTCCTGGTCTCTACGAGCCAGCGGATATACTGCTCGAGAAGCATCTCAACGCCAATCGGCGTGAGTTCTACCAGAACAGGTTCCGCCGGCGCCCCCATGGCTTCGGTTTCTTCTCCAACTGCATTTGCAGTGTCGGCAGTCAGCAAATGCAGCGCCCAGGGTCGTTTAACCTCCACCTGCACGAAAGCGCCGGATGCATTACGCATCGGCGGCTCTTCGTTTCTATCGGCTGCGAGAATCTCATCCACAAATGTAACCGTCGGCAACAACTCGCCGTCGGGCTCCGGCCGGCGTCGAACGATGCGGCCATCGGTGCTTGAGCCCGTGGAAGCCTTCTGCTTCTCGGCTTCGCGTTCCGCGCGGTCCTTTTTGATTCTTCTCATGAGAACCCGAACGCCAACGTTGGCGGCCTTTGCGACACACGCAACAAAATCTGCGAGTTCGTCCTCCTCAAGCTCGGCCTGAGCTAAAATTGCAAGCGCGTGATCGATCATGCCGTCAGCCGGAGCTTGCGCGAAGGCTGCCTTTGCAGATCTCAGATCGTGTCGGAGACGATAGATGCAACGGCCATGTGCAAAACTGTGAATCAACAAGGTTCCATTGTCACCCTTGAACAACATGGCCTTGCAGCGTCCGTAGGCAAGGCCCTCCATGGGATCGGCGAGCGTCTCACCGATAAAGCGATCAGGATCAGCCATCACGGCCCCGACCGTCACGACGCCCAGGTGATCGAACTCAAGCTCTACATCCGGAAAGAGCACCCCGCGATGTCGCGCAGCGACCAGGCGCATCGCGGTCACCAAAGGGATGCTGGACTTGGTCGAGATTCCATCAGCAAGCTTTTTATCGTGCTCGCTACGAACAGCCGCCGCGGATTTACCGAGCGATTCTGTGCTGGCGGCCTTAGCCTCGTTGACGCGATGGCGCTCATACTCCGTCAGCCGCGGGACAACCATCCCTGAATCGATGGATTCGCCTTCGAACACTTCAGGAGCGCGCTTTGCCGGATCCAGGGCCAGCGGCGCAACGACCAGAGGCGCACCTTCGAAGCAGAGCCGCTCGCCATAGCCGACCATGCGATCGATCAGCGACCGATCGAGCAACTGACCTGCCTTGCCAATCATATGCCAGCCGAAGCCGTGCATCCAACAGCAGTCGTGCAATTCCTTCAGGAATCGCTCAATGTCGCCGCCATCTCGGACCAGCACGTAATGGTGCATACCGTTCGAACCTGGAATCTGCTCGCTGGTGTCGCTACGAAAAAGGCCTGCCGTGGTGCTGGCCCGAGCAACACGCGAAGCAAGGGCCAATCTTGGCGCCACCATCAAGAGGGCACCCCACATTCCACCCGCGGCTTCGATGCGGGCGGCCACATCGTCTGGCATTCCCTTGGTGTCGAAGTCGATGAGAGCCCAGGCAGGGCTGCCTGGGCGATAGTCGATGAAATTCCGCGAACGGGTGATGGCGCCGGGGTGACGGTCGAGCTTGTTCGGTACGGTCACCTCGACGCAGTCCGCGAATTCATCCTTCAAGCTCCCGAGGACGATGGCCTGATCTGAGCCACAGCTAGCAATGATCTTCGCAAGGTCGGTAGCGGTTGCCGCCAGGGCGCGAGCTGCTGTGCCGTGCACCATCCGACATTCGGATGCATCACTTTGCAGATTCCCTCCCTCGTCGAAGAAGATACGCTTCGACATCAGTCGAGGCGTATCCCGCTTCGTGATCAGCGTGATCTGCGTACATATGCTCCTTTTGTCATGGTCAGCGGTCTGATACATTAGTGATGCTCCCGGCCGCGAGGCGTGATGCTCGTGCTCGCACCGAAGTTCCATTTCGAGCGAACGATGAGCGCCAGCTTTTCGCCTGCACCCCGGATCACAAGCGGCTGCTCATTGTCAGTTTCCAGCTGGATGTGGTCGCCGCTAAATTCCTTCAGCAGCGCCGCTAGTTGCGGGAGCGAAAGTGCAATCTCGGTGCTGCCGCGCACTTCGGCCGCAATGACATCGGCGCCGTCGAGCGGACACCGTGCCAGGTGGAGATCCAGGCACCGGCCATTTCCCCACGATAGTGCGATCAGCGCGGTATCATTGCTCGGGGCAGCGGCACTGAGCCGCGATAGCGCAGCGAGCAAGTCGAGACGGTTGCAGAGAACCGAGTTTGAAGCCGCCGTGGGAATGAAGGATTCGTAGGTTGGAAAACTGGAATCGATCAGGCGCGCGGTGAAGCTGAAAGACGGGGCGTCAAAGGCAATCAAGCTACGGGATCGGCGGAGTGTAACCCGAGATGCATCTGCCTTGTGCAAGAGCCGGCGGAGCGCACTGGCAACCTCCGTAGCTACAATGAGGCTGCGGTCAACCGAAAACGTCGGGGCGGGAACGCTGGTGCGGATCAACCTGACGCCGTCGGTGGAGACTGCGACAAGCTGGTCGTGGAGGCTGTGCCAAAAAACGCCGGCCAGATAAAACCTGGAGCGCCCCGCGTCGGCCACCGCGAGCGGCTCCAGCAGCCGGAGGCATTCGGCGCAGGTAATCTCAGAACGTCCAATTTCATGATCAATCGCGACTGCCGCGGGCAATTCCGATACCGGAACAGTGGGCAATCGAGAACGGCTGCTCCCACAGACAACATTGATCGAGCGCGTGGTCGTTTCGATCTCAACGACGGCGTCGGGCGCAAAACTAGAAACAAGGGCGGCCAGACGACCGGTGGAGACTGCAGTCTCGCCCTGTTCATGGATCATCGCAGAGACGCTGGTCTCGATCGTGCCGACCGTGTTGTCGGTGCACCTGATCGAGACAACGTCTCCAGTTGTCGCAAGATGCGCGATGCACGGGCTGTTGACACCCGGCCTGATCGCGCTCGCAAGCGAGATCGCATCGGCGAGCACGCAGGCTGGTGCCGAGAGTTCCACCTCCGCTACTCCGCGTAAGCGAGGAGAGTGCGGTGGCAGCACCCACAATTGATCCGAAAAGCAGACCTATCGATCGACTCGAAATCGTAGATCTGAATCGCACGTTTGCAGTTCGGGCATACCAACCCCTCTGCTATGGAGAGCGCGCCAAAGGGCCGCTCGGAATTTCCTTTAGAATCCTGCATAACTCGTCTCTTTTTCACCGCGGGGGAGCCAGGGTTGTTTGGGAATGAGTGATTTCGGCCGACGTTGGTTACCGCACGTTCTCGCGCTCACGGCGCCATGCTGCGGCAGCCTCGCGGGAGATCAACACGCGCGTACCAACATTGAACGTCACGGGCATCAGACCCTGCGGCTTCAACTTGTAAAAGAGCTGCGGGCTGATGCGATGACGCGCGCAAAATTCGTCAACGCTGTAGGCGTCGGCGTCCCCTATCTTATTGAACGGTTTGCGGCCGGTAACTTCAGGGCGCGCCATGCTTTGTCCTCCGTGTCCACGTGGCTATCTGGGAGCATTCTGGAGGACCGTGCGGATGCGCGGCAGTTGGAAAATCAAAAAATATTCGGCGTTTTGAACTGGGAAGTGATCGACCCTACTAATCGTCGGCCTTCCGATACTGATCGATGATTTTGGCGATACCAGATGGCCCCGGTGCCTTGCCGAGGATGGCTTTGAGTGTGATTGAGAGAAAGTCGATCAATGGCCCATATGGCGTCTCATTCTGATCTCGCGAAAACGAAAGCTCGCCGCCTAGCGTAGTCACCCATTCTATCGACAGCCACTCGCAAAGCATGTCGCGATAGTAGTCACTGCGCCCGGAAAAGCCGAAAGACATTCGCTCTTCCAAGCTTTCGTAGAGGAGCAGCCAATCTTGCAGCCACTGCTCCACGGGGCTGAGATCGGGAGCGCGATGACTAACGTGGTCCGGTAGCGACTTCATGCCAGCTTGCAGTTTGCGGAGTTGCCCCTGTACCGTCTTCAGACGTTTGCGCATCTCCGAGGGAAGGCCGAATTTTCTTCTGGCCTCGTGCATTTTCCAATACGCCCGACCTTGATCCTCGGTCTCCCGGCGGAATTTCCACCAGTCCACGCAGTCAGGCCAGTCATCGCGCACTGCGCAAAGGGCCTGCCATGTTTCTTCGCTAAATCTTTCGAACTTTAGGTTAAAGGTCTGCTGGCGTGTGAGGCAATCGTAATAGGGCCAATCGGCCACCGAGACGATTTCGGCAATGCTCGTGCCTGCGGCCTCAATTCTGTGCGAGCAGTAAACCTTGTCGTCCAAGATGATGCCGCGCAGCGCCGTATTGCTCGGGTGTTGCAGGCATGGAAGCTCTATCGCCTGCCAACTGCCGGTGTAGGTCTTTGCCTCAGCTCGGATGATCCGTGAAAGAGGCAACGGTTCGGTCCGAGCGTGCCAAAGCTCGAAGCCTTCTTGTCCCCGTGGTCGCGCATTTGCCTCAAGCCTACGCATATGCTCGATTGTCGATGGCGAAAGCCGTGCAATGATCGAGGACCACGGCTCAAAATCCTCTGAAAATAGCGTCAGGCGCACAAGGGCCGCAACGTGCTCGCGATAACCTTCTATTTCAGAGACGGCCGGGTCTACTAGACTGCTCGTCGTCGCCCACAGAAAGTCGGGACTTCGGAGACCCCCAATTTGATTGCGATAAAGTCGCAATCCATTTTCGTCAACGATCCACGGTAGCCGAGCGGTGCAGGTGAAATGGTAGAGTTTCGTGCGTGGCGCAGACATGAGTGCTCCCTCCGGTCCCATTGTTAGGGGCTCGGGAGACACGCCGTGCGCAACGCACGCCGGGACGACCGGTCGGCTTTACCGACTACCCAGTTGAAGTGGGAGCACTTCGTGATGCGTCGGATTGACCGACGCAGTGTCGAAAAGCTCTCAGTTTGCAACGAACGAATATCAGCGCCGATCCGTTGCCGCCGGCGCTCACACCAGTAATCTTAAACCGCCTGCGCGAAGCTACCCGATTTTTCGAAATCGAGCAATGTGATGCGCGTGAGTGCCTCACTCAGGACGCCAATAATGTGTCGATAGTGGTTCTTCACCCAAACGCCATTGCGCGCCTGTTCGATCAATCCACCATCATTCGAAACAAATCTTGTCAACTTGCCAAAACGATGATGTTGTCGCCACTCGGCGACTCATGGTGCAGCAGCGCCCTGCGCGACATGTCGTCGCTATGCTCGATAATGTATTTCGAATAATGCCGTTCGATCATCGTGGTGCTGGTGTTGTGCAGCGACGCCACGAGCCTGATGGGAATATTTTGCAGCAGCATGCGAACGATGGAACTGTGTCGGAGGCAGTACATCGTCACATCGGCAGGATCGAGACCGATTGCGGTGACGATTCTGTCTACATTGCGATGATAGCTCGCGCCCGGATTGTCGCCCCACGAACTGCTGTCGCTTTGCAAGAGCAGGGGGGCATTGTCGGCACGGCCCATCGCCGCCGCTTTCAGCTTGGCCGCCAACTGTACGGTGATCGGCACGCTGTAGCGCTCGGACTTTTTCGCGCTCCGATTCCTGCCGCCGCCCTTCGCGCTCTTCGGCATCATAAGCTTCGGCCGCACCGGATGGTTGTGGAGATCTTCGACGCGAAGGCGGACCGCTTGGCTCGGACGTGCGCCAGTGATCGCCAGCGTATCTGCGAGTAAACCAAACTTGTCATCGAGCCCGTAGGCGGTGGCGACAAATTCGCGGACCTTGTCGTCAGACATGATGACATTGCGCGCCTCTTGCGCATTCGGCAAAACGGCAAGTCCGACTTCCCATGCCTGTCGGTTCTGAATGCGCTCGTCGTGCTGGGCCGCCAGTTCCAAGGCAGCGCACACACAGCGGCCGAGTCGGTTGATGGTGGCCGGTGCCATCGTGCCGAGCAGGCTGTCGCGCCATTTCTTCAACTCGGTGGCCGTTAGCAATGCGACTGGCTTGGCCAACAGCACGCTGGTGAGATGCAGGCGCGGCCAGTCGGCGTTGTAAGGGTTCGCATTGCGCGAGATCAAATCGCGCCTGTAGTCCCTCAGCGCGCTGTCCACCGTGATCGGCGTGGTGCCGGTGCTGCCGTCTTCGCCGCGCGCCAGTTGCTTCGCGACGTCCTGCGCCTCGAAGAATGTCAGGATGCTCTTGCCGTTGCTCTCGTCGTGGTCGTCGGCCTCGGCGATGGCTTTTGTCCAGTATTTGCCGTGACCATCTGAAGCCTTCAGCACCCAAGTCCCGTTCGTCTTGTTGCGCCTATACAGCAGCGCGACGCCGCGCGCGAGCGAGGGACCGCTGTACGGCTTGCGCCGGACGGCGAGCTTCAACCGCGCGGTGCGGGTCTCAAGGCTGGAATGACGGACTTTGCGCGCCATGTTGGTGTCCCCGGTTTTGTCCCAACGGTGTGTGGGAATGCCAATAAATCTCTATGGCATCATATGGGGACAACTCTTGGCCGATCAATGGCTTGCAGACTCCACGCGGTTCTCTGCGACTCCATACGCATCATTATTTTCCCCGCGCAATGGTTTTACGGCTTACTTCGCGCTCTCCTCGGTGACCACGCTTTTTGACACCGTCGCCTGCACTTCTTCTCACAGGCTTGACGCCAAGGATTGGGGCGTCGGAACCACACGACTTCGCCGTACGCAAGCAGACCGCGTTCGTCTCGCGCGCTGCCCGCGTCCACCGCATCCCGCTCCACGTTGATGACGTGCGCAACGCCCCTCTTGTCGGAACGAGACGGGGCGAATCAGTGAACTGATTTGGGTCAGAAAAAAACAGAAATATTTTTGCAAACGGGGCTTGACGCGATTTCTGAAAATCAGAAGTGATTTGCCTGTCGGGTTAATTTGCCGCAGCCCAAATGCCCAAATTTGATTTGCCATGGCGGGCAAATCAATCGGGCGGATTTCGCTTCCGCTAATTCGCCTGCAGCATCTCGACCCGTCATCAGTGGGTTGCTTAGCGCATTGGAGGCCGCTCCGGAAATCCGTCCGGGTCAAAACCTTAAAAACTCAATAGGAGTACATGTTTTCCGCTTTACCCCGCACCCCTAATAGCGGGCATCGCTCGATGCAGTCGGCACCTCGCATTTGTGCCAGAACCGGACAAACCATCAACTCAAAGACTCAAGCCGCATACGCGATTTTTCTGCGCAACAGCTTCGCATCGAACCGCATTGGTCCTGCTGGACCATTGTCTCAAAATGGAGAATTATTCGATGCAGCACACACGACCGAACTCGACGGGCAATCACATGTCAGTCCCAGTCACCGATAACATCGAATCTGCACGACCATTGTTGTTCCTGCCGTTCAAGGTCCGCGGCCTAACGCTGAAGAACCGCCTGGTCGTGCCGCCCATGGTCCACTATCGGGCCGGGCCGGGCAGCACCTGCAGCATGTTTCACAACGTGCATCTCGGCCGCTATGCGCTGGGAGGCTTTGGGCTTGTCTTTGTCGAGGCGACCGCCGTCGAAGAGATTGGCCTGATCAATGAGCATGATCTTGGCATCTGGAACGAGGAACAGGCGCAGAGCTTCAAGCCTCTCATCGCCTTCATGAAAAGCGAGAACACGGCGATCGGCATCCAGCTCGCGCACGGCGGGCGCAAGTCGTCCTCGCAGCGCGCCATGGATGGCATGGGCCCGCTCACCTCGCAGCAGATCAAGGCGGGCGCGAAGCTGTGGCAGCCCGTGGGCCCGACAAGCGAGCCCGTCGCGCCGGGATGGTTGGCCCCGCGCCAGCTAACGACCGAAGAGTGCCGGGCATTGGTGCGCACCTGGGCAACGGCCGCCAGAAATGCAGTCAAGGCCGGCTTCGATGCGATCGAAATCCATACCGCCCATGGCTATCTGCTCGCCTCGTTTCTTTCCCCGATTTCCAACACGCGCAATGATGAATACGGCGGCGACCGCAACGGGCGCATGCGCCTACCGCTCGAGATTGTGGAGGCGGTACGGCGCGAAATGCCGGAAACGATGCCGTTGTTTGTGCGTGTCTCTGCCGTTGACGGAGCCGAGGACGGTTGGAATCTCGATGACACGGTTGCCTTCGCAGTGGAGTTGAAGGCCCGCGGTGTCGACGTGGTCGATTGCTCCTCCGGCGGCATTTCAGGCTCGGCGACGGCTGCCCAGGTCCGGCGCGGCCTCGGTTTCCAGGTGCCCTACGCCGAACGGGTCCGCAAGGATGTGGGCATAGCAACCATGGCGGTCGGCATCATTCTCGAAGCGCAGCAGGCTGAAGCAATCCTGCAGAATGGGCAGGCCGATCTTATCGCTGTCGGTCGGCAATCTCAGTTCAATCCCAATATCGCGCAGCACTGGGCCCACGATCTCGGTATCAATCGAAAGTTCGAGGATTGGACCCCCGAACATGGCTGGTGGCTCGAGAAGCGAACCCGAACGATTGAAGGGTTCGCCACACCGACCGGGATCGTCAAGCGACACACATAAGATGTAGGCATGTCCCAAAAGTGCCAAACCCGGAAGTGGCCCTGTTATTCAATCACCTCATCGAATAACCGAGAGCTGATCAAGCGCCTTAACCACGCCGGACGCGGTCGGATCGTTTCCAGCTAATCGCCTCCTCCAACCGGTCATCGCCCCAGAACAGCTCGCGATCCACGACGAATGTCGGTGAACCGAAAATTCCCAGCTCCCTCGCCGCATCGGTCTCCGCAGCGAGCGCCATCTTGGCATTTTCCGAATTGGCCAAAGCAAGTACGCGCCCCGGTTCCTGACCAATATCCCGCAAGCTCTCGGATATGTTGGGTTCGCTGCCGGTTTCTTGCCCAAGCTGAAACCAGCGCCGATATGCCGCGCGTACAAAGTCTGCGCCCCATCCTTCACGCATCCCGACGGTCGCAACGAGATTGGCCGCCACTGAGTGCTTGGCCGGATAAGGCGCCGGCAACTGCGCAGGAATGCCGTACAGGGCCGCACGGCGCTCGACGTCGCGCCACATATAGGCAAGTTTGGTCGGTTTGTCTGCGAACGGGACGTACTTCATTTCTTGTAAAATGATGAGGAGGTGAAACGGCCGCCAACGAAATGGTATCCCTGTGGACCGCTCTAATTCCGCAAGCCGCATGACGCTTAGAAACGAATAGGTGCTCCCCATCGTGAACCAAAAATCGATCCGAGCGTGTTTCTTCAACCGAAACGCCAGCGCGACGAGCAGCACGCCGATGATCAGGGCATAAGCGCCGATTACCCAGACCAGCGCGAGCGCGCCCGCACCCGGAGCCAACATCACGCCGATACCAAACAGCACCGATATTATGCCCCCCAGAATCAGGAACCACTCGTTGTCGATCTCCTTGCGCAACTGGATCGCGCCCATGATCTGAAATACCCCGGTTGCGATGGCCCAGCCGGCAATGAAAAACAGCAGCACCAGCGCGCTGAGGCCCGGCATCAGAAACGTCAGGAGCCCTGCCGCAATCCCGAGCAGACCGACAATAGCCAGCCACCAACGTGACCCCGGCGCGCCACCGGTAATGGCGGCAATGATTGCGAGCACACCGTCAACCAGCGCAAACGCGCCGTAGAACAGAATTAACGTCAACAGCGTCACGCCAGGCCAGGCAAAGGCGAGCACACCGAAGATGATCGCCGCGATGCCGCGCAACAACAGCAACCACCAATTTTTGGCTAGCGCATGCACCATGGCCGACCCGAGGCCAATTGCGGGTCGCCGGTCGGGTTGTATCGTGGTCATGGACATTCCTCCCGAATGGTTGGAAAGCGATCATCAAGCGTAATCCGCAATCGCCCAAATACAACCTGGCTTCCGCCGGAATCATCGACCTAACCAGGGCGTCGCCCCACCAAAAAACGGAATTGGCGGATCTTGAGCCGGCGCTGTGCGCCTGGAACCACGCTGCGACCGATTTCATGGCGGAAAACTTCCGTTGAAATGCTGTGCCCTGGCAAAGAAGGCACGATGGTCGGATGAAGCGGATTGCGCCTTGATGCAGGTCAATGTCGGTTGCTGCTTGGGCAGCGTTGGGAGCCGTGGGATGCCCGCAACGTGCCGCCGAATTGGGAATTCGCCGGCGCCCCTCCTTTGGCGTCCAGCAGGCCGCTTACCGCACATTGCCGCGCGCCAAAGCACGCTGCCAACTCTGGTGCTTTTTCGGCTTTGGCGATGCCGCCAGCTTCTTTGCCGGGGCGCTGCCACCGGGCGATGCCGACGCCACTGGCGTTTCACCCTTAACCCGTTCCTGCCCGACTTCGCGGCGCGGCCAGGCAGAATCATCGGCACGACCGGCCGGCGCCGACAAAGGTTCACCTTTGACCAAGACCCGCGCTGCCAGCGGATCGGTCGCCACCGGCCGCGACCCCGGGCCGCCGAGCAATTGATCGGTGCCGACTGAGGAGGCAACCAGCGGCACGATCGGTCCCGCCAGCGGCCGCGGCGCGGGCCGACCCGGCAGCGCATTGGCGTCGGGCGTTTCCGGTTCGGTCGGCAGCGCAATCGGCCCGGAACGCGCAGCCAGCAGCCGATTGATCTCGCGTTCGACGTAGTGTGCAAGCTTGCGCGCGCCAGCCCGGGTGAAGTACACGCCGTCGTAAGAGCGCAGCCGGCGGATCTGACCTTCGAAATCTGGACCTTGCTCCAGAAAGCGGCCGGCTTCGTCGACAAA
>WNFR01002224.1_pt1 | contig 20255 bp, 14 predicted proteins | sample 5400221 | NCBI WGS metagenome assembly WNFR01 (sample SAMN13153357, study PRJNA577476) | soil metagenome | isolation source: 40 cm soil under Madrone tree | place: USA:California | collected 2016-06-14 | reverse complement strand
CGGCGCACATCGTTTCATGGACAAGCTGGATGCCAGAATCCTGGACCTGCTCCAGAGCAACGGCGAGCTGAGCGCCGCCGAGATCGCCGATCGCGTCGGCCTCTCCAAGGCCCCGTGCTGGCGGCGCATCCAGAAGCTGCAGCAGGACGGCGTCATCCGGCGCACCGTGGCGCTGCTCGATGCGCATTCGCTCAACGTGGGCACGACGGTATTCGTGACCCTCAAGACCGGCAATCACAGCGAAGCCTGGTTCGACAAGTTCGTGCGTGCCGTACGCGACATCCCCGAAGTCACGGAAATTCACCGCATGAGCGGCGACGTCGACTACCTCATCCGCATCGTCGTGCCGGACATTGACGCCTATGATGTCGTGTACAAGCGGCTGATCTCGGCGGTGGAGTTCCAGGACGTGAGTGCCAGCTTCGCCCTCGAGACCATCAAGTACACCACCGCCCTGCCGCTCGACTACCTCAAGCTGGACTGAGTCACCGCGGCCTCGAGCGAGTTGTCGCCGATGATCTGCGCGATGCGCGCCGTGATCTCCCTCCGGTCGATGTCATAGGCGCTGGTGGTGAGCACCGGCTCCTGACGCGGCGCCGGTGCGAGCTGGGGGCCGGAGTCATCGTGTATGTCGACGCTGGCGTTTGTGGAGAGTCCGATGCGCAACGGGTGCGCCGCGAGTTCGCGCCCCTCGAGTGCAATGCGCACCGGCACACGCTGCACGACCTTGATCCAGTTGCCGGTGGCATTCTGCGCCGGCAGCAGCGCGAACGCCGCGCCGGTACCCAGGCCCAGCCCGGCGACGGTGCCGTGGTACTTGACCTGCCCGCCGTACAGGTCGGTGATCACTGTCACCGGCTGTCCGATGCGCATGTGCTTGAGCTGCACTTCCCTGAAGTTGGCATCCACCCGCAGCCGCTCGAGCGGCACGATGGCCATGAGCGGGCCGCCGGGCGCGATGCGCTCGCCCAGCTGCACGCCGCGCCTGGCGATGTAGCCGGTGACCGGCGCGCGCACGCGGGTGCGCTGCAGGGCGAGCCATGCACGCTCCACCACGGTAGCGGCCGCCTGCACGTCCGGGTTATCGGCTATGCCGGTGTGGCCGACCAGGGCGGCGCTGGCGGCGAGATTCTTCTGCGCGGCGATCAGCGCATCGCGCGCCGCGTTCAGTGCGTCGCGCGCGTGCCCAAGCTCCTCGGCAGACACCGCCCCGGTGGCGGCGACATCCTTGCGGCGGTTGAAATCCGCCAGCGCCCGGTCGAGGTCCGCGCGGCGCTGCGCGGCGACCGCCGCCAGCTGGTCGCGGTTGGCAAACACCGTGCGCGTCTGGCGCACCGTGCGCGCCAGTTGCTGCTCGGCATCCTGTAAAGCGATACCGGCATCGGTGGCGTCGAGCCGCACCAGCTCCTGGCCGGCGCGCACCTGATCGGTCTCGTCGGCGTCGATCGCGACCACCGTGCCATTCACCTGCGACATGACACTGATCAGGTCACCGGCGACGTAGGCGTCGTCCGTGTTCTGGTAATGGCTCGCGTACAGCCACCACCAGGCCGCGGCGAGCACCGCCACGACGAGCACTGCCACCGTTGCGCCGACGAGCCAGGTCTGGCGGCGCTGCCGCCGCGCCAGGGATGAGGGGGCGGTGGTGACAGGAGCGTCCATTACGGGTTACGCGGCCGGCGGACGCAAGCGCTCAGGTGGATGATGAGCGCGGGGAGTAGCCGCCGCCGAGCGCGCGCACCAGGTCGACGCTGAAGGACAGGCGCCGTGCCTGCAGCTGCGCGCGCAGCCCCTGTGCCTGCAACACCTGGTTCTGGCTCGACAGCACGCTCAGGTAATTGTCGAGCCCGGCGCGATAGCGCTCGCTGGTGAGCTCGTAGGAGCGCTGCGCGGCCTCGAGCGCGATCTGCTGCTCGGCGCTCTCGCGCTCGAGCGCTCGCCAGTTCGCGACCACGTCGGCGACCTCGCGCACCGCATCCAGCAGCGTCTGATTGTACTGGGCGACCGACTCATCGAGCTGCGCCTGCTGCCTCTGCAGTACGCCGCGCAGCTCGCCGCGGTTGAACACCGGCAGGTGCAGCGCCGGCCCCGCGCCCACGATCCGGTCGGACGCCTCGAACAGCTGCGACAGGCCGATGCTCTGCAGGCCGGCAAACGCCATGAGGTTCACGTTCGGGTAGAAATCCGCCTGCGCCGCCGCGACCCCGTGAGCCGCGGCCTCCACCTGCGCACGCGCCGCGGCCACGTCCGGGCGGCGCGCCAGCAGATCCGCGGCCAGCACCGAGGGTAGCGCCAGGTCGGCCGGCGCCGCGAGCTGCGGGCGCTGCAGGCGCTGGCCGCGATCGGGGCCGGCTCCCGCCAGATCCGCGAGCTGATTGCGCGCCAGGTCGATGCTCGCCTGCACCGCCGCCACGCCGGCGCGCGTCAGCGCGAGACTGCCTTCCGACTGCTTCACGCGCGCGGTGTTTTCAAGGCCCGCGCTGACGCGCTGCTGCGTCAGCTCGAGAATCGCAGTCTGCTGACTGAGGTTGTCGTTGGCGACATCCAGCAGCGCGTACCACAGGTCGAGCTGCACGTAAGCGCGCACCACACCAACCGCAAGCGCCAGGCGTGCCGCCGCGCGGTCGGCATCCGCGGCCTGCACACCCGAGCGTGCCGCGGCCAGCAAGGCGCGGTTGCGGCCCCAGAAGTCGAGGTCGAAACTGAAGTCGAGCGCCACACGAGCGTCGGTTGAGTAGCTGCCGGCGAAGGGCGGCGGGTACAGCCCATGCTCCGGGTATCGCTGGCGGGTCGTCTCGGCGTCGAGCGCCGCCGCCGGCGCGCGCGCGGCGCCCGCCGCGATGGCCTGCGCCTGGGCGGCCCGTAGCCGTGCCTGCGCGATCTCGAGCGAGGGGCTCCCCGCGAGCGCCTCGGCGATGAGCGCATCGAGCTGCGGATCGCCGTAACCGTGCCACCACAGGTCCGCCGGCCAGGCCGCGGCATCGAGCCTCGCCCCCGCGAGCGCCTGCTGCGCGCTCAGCGCCTGCGGCTCGAGTCTGGGCGCGGGCTTCCAGTCACCGCGCTCGGTACAGCCGGCGAGCGATGCGGCCAGGGTTGCTGCGAGAACGGTGTTGCGGGTGCTCATGATTTGCCGCCTGTAGGTCGCTGCTCATTGTCCCCCCTGGGTTGGCCGTTATCGATCATCCGTCCGAGGTAGTTCTTGAGCGCCTCGATCTCCGCCGCGCTGAAACCGGCGAGGTGCCCCTCGAGCACGCGCGCTGCCACCGCCATCAGGCGTGGCAGCAGCACGCGACCGCCGGGCGCGATGCGCAACAACATCAGGCGGCGGTCGTCACGGCCGCGCTCACGGCGCACCAGCCCCTTGTGCTCGAGCCGGTCGAGAATGCGAGTCATGGAACCGGTGTCGTAGTGCATGCGGCGACACAGGTCCGCCGCCGTGCGCGCCGCGCCCTCGGCGAGATGTTTCAGCACCCCGAACTGCATGGCGCTCAGCCCAAAGGGCTCGAGTTGCCCGTCCAGTGCCGCCAGCAGCGAGCCGCGCGCCCCGCCCAGCAGATAGCCGACGCCCAATACCTCTTGCGGGGGTTGCGCCGCTACACGCGGCTCGGCTTTGATGGCGCTTCTGCGGCCCATGGCGCGCCTGCTATCCTAATGGCTGTTGGTGAGATTACTGCCGATGATATTACTGCCTCGGCAGCTAATTGTCGACTGAAGGAGCGCGCTTGGCCGGGGCCGGGTACCTGAGCTCGTTCGCACGGACGCGGCTGCGGCGCGCGGTGGCGCCCGCCGCCCTGATCGCGCTGCTGAGCGGCTGCGGGTCGCACGCGCCCCCGCCCGCCCCGCACCCGCCGCAGGTCGGGGTGGTGGTGGCGCACTCGCAATCGGTGCCGCTCACGCGCGAGCTCGTGGGACGCCTGTCGGCCACGCGCGCCGCGGACGTGCGCGCGCGGGTCGCCGGGGTGCTGCTCAAGCGTCTCTACAAGGAGGGCTCGGACGTCAGGCCCGGACAGGCGCTGTTCCAGATCGACCCGGCGCCGCTGCGCGCGGCGCTCGACGGCGCCGAGGCCGCGCTCGCGCAGGCGCAGGCGAACGCCACCAACGCTCACGTCGCCGCCCAGCGTGCGCGCGAGCTCATCCCGAGCGGCCTGGTGTCGCGCTCGGATCTGGACAACGCAGAGGCCACCGAGCGCTCCAGCGCGGCAAGCGTGCAGCAGGCGCAGGCCGGCGTGGGCACCGCGCGCATCAACCTGAGTTACGCGACCGTCACCGCGCCGATCGCCGGCCGCGCCGGCCAGCAGGGCGTCACCGAGGGGGCCCTCGTCGGCCAGGGCACGGCGACGCTGCTCACGACGGTGGAACAGATCGATCCGATCTACGTCAACTTCGATCAGCCCGCGGTGGACATCGAACGCCTGCGCCGTGCGCAAAGCGCCGGCAGCGTGACGGTGGCGCACGACCAGATGAGCGTGCAGCTCACGCTCCCCGACGGCACGCCCTACGCGCACGCGGGAACGCTCGATTTCCTCGACGTCAGCGTCGACCCGGCCACCGGAGCGGTGGCGCTGCGCGGCATCCTGCCCAATCCCGAGCATCAGCTGCTGCCGGGCATGTTCGTCGGCGTGCGCCTGACCTCCGGCGCGGTGACCCACGGATTTCTCGTGCCGCAGGCCGGCCTGCAGCGCGACGCCACCGGGCCTTACGTGCTCACCGTCGGCCCCGATGACAAGGTCATGCAGAAGCGCGTGGTAACCGAGGCGCTCACCGGACCGGAGTGGATCGTCACTGACGGTCTCGCCGATGGTGACCGGGTGATCCTCTCCGGCACGCAGAATGCGCGACCGGGCACCACCGTGGCCGCGGTGCCCTATACGAGCCCCGCCGCGCCGGCCGGGGCCGCGGGACGGTAAGCGCTCATGCCGCAATTCTTCATCGATCGCCCGGTGTTTGCCTGGGTGCTCGCCATCCTCATCACGCTCGGCGGTCTGCTGGCGCTGACGCGGCTGCCGGCGGAGGCCTACCCGGAGATCGCCCCGCCACAGGTTGCGGTGAGCACGACTTACCCGGGCGCGAGCGCCGCCACGGTGGAAACGAGCGTCACCCAGGTCATCGAGCAGCAGCTCACCGGCCTCGACAATCTGCTGTACTTCACCTCGCAGTCCGCCTCGGACGGCTCCGCGAGCATCACCCTCACGTTCCGCAACGGCACCAGCGCGGACATTGCCGCCGTGCAGACCCAGAACCGCGTAACGCTCGCCCAGCCGCGCCTGCCCACTGAGGTCAACCAACAGGGCATCCGCATTGCGAAAGTCAGCGCCGGGTTTCTGGGCGCCATCGGCCTGCGCGCCGCCCGCGGTGGCCCGAGTGCCGCGGAGCTCAACAACATCGTGGCCTCAAGGGTGCTCGATCAGGTGCAGCGCATCCCCGGGGTCGGCGCCGCGGTGCAGTTCGGCTCCGAGTACGCGATGCGCATCTGGCTCGACGCCGACAAGCTGCGCGCCTATAGCCTGTCGGCAGCCAGCGTGCTCGCCGCGGTACGGGCGCAGAACGCCCAGTTCGCCTCCGGCGCCATTGGCGCACAGCCCGCCGCGCCGGATCAGGCCATGACCGCGACCGTCACGGTGGAGGGGCGCTTTCGCTCCCCGCAGCAGTTCGAGAACGTCCTGCTGCGTACGGATCCGAACGGCGCCTCGGTGCGCCTCAAGGATGTGGCGCGCGTCACGCTGGGCGCGGCGCAGTACGGCTTCGAGACCAATATCGGCACGACCCCGGTCGCGGCCTTCGGCATCCAGCTGGCCCCGAACGCCAACGCGCTGGAGGTCTCCGGAGCCGTAGCGGCCAAGATGAACGACATGCAGGCGAGCTTCCCCGCCGGCGTCAGCTGGTTCTGGGCGTTCGACTCGACGACCTTCATCAGGGTGGCCATCCGCGAGGTGATCATCACGCTCGCCGAAGCGGTGGCGCTGGTGTTTCTGGTGATGCTGGTGTTCCTGCAGAATTTTCGCGCCACCCTCATCCCGACGCTGGTCGTACCCTCGGCGCTGCTGGGTACGCTGGTGGGCCTGTACGCGCTCGGCTTCTCCATCAATCAGCTGTCGCTGTTCGCCATGGTGCTGGCGATCGGCATCGTGGTGGACGATGCCATCGTGGTGGTGGAGGCGGTCGAGCGCATCATGCGCGAGGAGCACCTGGCACCGAAGGAGGCCACGCGCAAGGCGATGCACCAGATCACCGGCGCGATCGTCGCCATTACCTCGGTGCTCGCCGCGGTGTTCATCCCGAGCGCCCTGCAGACCGGCAGCACCGGGGTGATCTACCGGCAATTCGCGCTCACCATCGCCCTCTCCATGGGGTTCTCGGCGCTGCTGGCGCTGTCTTTCACGCCGGCACTGTGCGCCTCGCTGCTGCGTTCCGAGCATCTGCGCGGCAATGTGATCTTCAACTGGTTCAATCGCGCCTACGAGGGCACGCGGCGCTCCTACGTGCATCGCGTGTTCGTGTCGGTGAGCCACGTGCCGCGCTGGATGGCGGGATTCGTGGTCATGCTGGCGGTCGGGGCACTGCTGTTCCTGAAGCTCCCGGGCAGCTTCCTGCCGGACGAGGACCAGGGCTACGTGCTGGCCGACGTGCAGCTGCCGGCGGGCGCGTCCCTGCCGCGCACCCGCGAGGTGCTGCAGCACATCAACACCATCCTCATGAGCAGCCCGGACGTAGTGAGGGCGTTTCTCATCGCCGGCTCGAGTTTCACCGGCACGGGTGAGAATGCCGGCCGGGTGTTCGTGCGCCTCAAGCCCTGGGATGAGCGCCCCGACACGGCCGCGGATTTCATCCGCTGGGCGAACCGGGCGTTCGCGCGCGAAATCCACGACGCCAAGGTCTACGCCCTCAACCTGCCGACGGTGCGCGGCCTGGGCGTGTTCGGGGGCTTCGATTTCTACCTCGAGGATCGTGGCGGGCTCGGACGCGAGGCGCTCGCGGCCGCGCAGGACACCGTCCTGGACACCGCCGCCCGCAGCGCGGCACTCACCGGGGTGCGCGCCAATCTCCTGCCGCCCTCGCCCCAGCTGCAACTCACCGTCGATCGCGTGCAGGCGCAGTCGATGGGCCTCTCCGCCAGCGATGTCTATACCGCCCTGCAGCTGATGCTGGCGCCGGTGTACGCCAACGACTTCATCTACCAGGGACGGGTGCTGCGGGTGCTGTTGCAGGCGGATGCCCCGTGGCGCATGACGCCCGAGGCGCTGGCACACTTCTACGCCTCCGGCGCCAACGCCAGCATGATCCCGCTGGCGAACTTCGTGCGCGCCGACTGGATCGTGGGCGCCCCCTCCCTCACGCGCTACAACGGCTATCCGGCGGTGGAGATCACCGGCGGCAATGCTCCGGGGCGCAGCTCAGGCGAAGCCATGCAGGCGATGCAGGCGATCGTCACGCAGCAGCTGCCGCGCGGTTTCGGCAACGACTGGGCCGGGCAGTCACTGCAGGAGCTGATCTCGGGTGCGCAGGCGCCGATGCTGTTCGCGCTGTCGATCCTGGTCGTCTATCTGTGCCTGGCCGCCCTGTATGAGAGCTGGAGCGTCCCGGCCGCGGTGCTGATGGCCGTGCCGGTGGGGCTCATCGGCAGCACCGTCGCCGCGTTGCTGCGCGGCCTGCCGAACGACGTGTTCTTCAAGGTGGGACTCATCACCATCATCGGCCTGTCGGCCAAGAACGCGATTCTGATCGTCGAGTTCGCGGTCACCCTGCAGAAGGCCGGCAAGAGCCTGCACCAAGCGGTGCTGGAAGCCGCACGCCTGCGCTTCCGGCCGATCCTCATGACCTCGTTCGCCTTCATCCTGGGGGTGTTCCCCATGATGATCTCGAGCGGTGCGGGCGCCAACGCGCGCCACGCCATCGGCACCGGCGTGGTCGGCGGGATGTTGAGTGCCGCGCTGCTCGGGGTGCTGCTGATCCCGGTGTGTTATGTTGCCGTGCGCCGGCTCATGGGGGACAAGCTCGATGAGCCCGGGCCGGCTGCGGACACGGCGAGCGCCGCCAGCGGTACCGTCGTCGGCCCCGCGCAGCAGCGCGAGGAGTAACGTGCCAGCAGCACAGACCGCCAGGCGAATTTCCTCGCGCAATACGTTTTTTCTGAAGCGTGTCTTCCCGGTGCTGTGGTTCGGAATGGTCGCGCTGTCTGTGGCGGCGGCCGTGGCGGGCGCACGTGCCGCGCACGCGGTGCCGGCGCCGGTCTTCATCGTGCCGCTGCTGCTGTTGGTCATCGGCTACGCCATCATGCGCAAGCTGGTGTTCGATCTCGCCGATGAAGTGTTCGACGAAGGCGACGCGTTACGGGTGCGCTTCGGCTCTGACGAGGAGCGGATCCCGCTGACCGAAATCATCAACGTCGGCTATACGCAGTTCGTCAACCCGCCGCGGATCACGCTCACCCTGCGCCAGCCGGGCCGCTTCGGCAGGGAAGTCAGTTTCTCGCCGCCGCGCAGGTTCTTCTCGCCGTTCCTCAGGAATACGCTCGCGACCGAGCTCATCGAGCGGGTGGAGGCGGCGCGGCGGCGCTGAACACGTCCGCCCCGAACGGCGGCAGGCCCGGCTCCGCCGCGTACCCGAGCGGTGGCAGGGAAAAGATCGCTTCCACCGTGCGCAGCAGTGAATAGTGGTTGTAGGGCACGGCGGACACGGTTCCCGGTTTCACGAACCGCGACAGCACGACCGCCCCGATGCGACCGCCCCCCGGTCCGCCGAATCCAGGCCTGAACTTCGCCCCGGGCAAGGGCTTCTCCCCGCAGCAGGCGGCCGAGCCCGCAGGTCCCACGCTGTCGGACTCATCGAAAGTGATGACCAGCATCCCATCCGCCTGGAACGCGGCCGAGCGCTCGATCAACGGCACCCAGGTCCTCAGGAACACCTCGATGGCCGCAAGCCCGCCGCGCCGGGCATCGACGCACTCGGCATCGTGGCCGTCGTTGCACAGGTTCGGGGTGATGAAGATGTAGTTCGCGGTCGTGGCGGCGCTGTGCAGATCCTGCGGCAGACGCTCGAGATTCACCACGTGCGCGTCGCAGCGCGCCTGATCGTCGATGATGGAATGGAAATACACGAACGGATTGTGCTTGGCGGCGTATTGGTCCGATAGCTTCGCGACGTTGGTAGTCTCGAGCGCTCCGAGCAAGACGTGTCCGCAGGCGGTGGACTCGCGGGTCGGGTCCTTGCCCATGTCCTCCATGTACGCCTTCCAGCTCAGTCCCGCAGCTTCCAGCTGGTCCGGCAGGGTCTTCACCATCGGCGGGTAGACGCAGCCGGATCCCGGCAGCTGGCCGTGCGCATCGAGCCCGGCAGCGCTGGCCCTGAAATCCGCGAACGTCGGGCAGTCCAGCTGCGTCGCCTCGTTCGGTGCCTGGCCGCTGACGAGCGCCACGTAATTGCCGAGGCTCGCGTGCCCGATCGCGTAGTACTGGGTGAGCAGGGCTCCCTGCGCGGGAAGCGTGCGCGCCAGATACGGCGCCGCTGACTGCAGGCCGAACGTCACGGCGTAGGACTGGTTCTCCAGCAACAGCACGAACACGTGCCGGATCGGCGGCAGCGCCTGGACGGGCGGCGGCGGGGGCGCGCCGCTGCACCCGCCGAGCGCCACGGCCAACAGAGTCGTACCCGAGAGTCGCCGTCCCGCCATATCAGACCTCGGGGGTTGCGGTGGATGGCTGCGCCGCCGCGCGCTGCGGCGCAAAGCGCAGCGCGCGCGCGAACAGCATGGCGCATCCTGCGGTGAGCACTGCCGCCGTGAGAAACGCCGCGCCCGGGAAATACAGGCCGGCCGAGCGGGCGGAGAAATGGCCGAACACCTGGGTCATCAGCGGCGGCCCCACAATCGAGCTCAGGCTGTAGAGGCTGGCGACCGCGCCCTGCAGCTCGCCCTGCGCGTTGGCGGGAATCTGCTGCGAGGCGAGCGCGTTCATCGACGGATAAGTCAGCGCGAAGATGAAGGTGGTGAGCGATACCGCGTACATCATCCAGCCGTGGGTCGCGAAGGCATATCCGACATAGGCGAGCAGCGCGGCGGCCATGCCGGCGGCGGCCGCGCGTCGCTCGCCGCCGATCCACGGCACCAGCACTCGCGTGAGTACGCCCTGGGCAACGGCCATGACCAGCCCGACGAAGGCGAGCGAATACCCGACCTCGGCGCTGGTCCAGTGAAACTTGGAGATGGTGTAAAACGCCCAGGTGCTCGGCAGAACCTGGTGAGCGAGCTGCCACAGGAGCAGCGCGCCGAGCAGCCAGGTCACGACCGGATAGCTGCGGATCTGCACCAGCGTGCCGAGCGGATTGGCCCGCGACCAGTGAAACGGGCGGCGCGACTCCTGCGGCAGCGACTCCGGCAGCGCGAAGTAGCCGAGCGCCGTGTTGGCGAGCGCGATGGCGCCGGCGGTGAAGAACGGCGCCCGCGGTCCGAGGCCGCCCAGCAGACCCCCGATGGCGGGACCGACGATGAAGCCGATGCCGAAAGCTGCCCCCATGAGACCGAAGTTCTGCGCCCGCCGCGCAGGCTCGGTGATGTCCGCGACGTAGGCGTACGCCGGCGTGAAAGAAGCGCCCGCCACGCCCGCGATCAGGCGGCCGATGAACAGCCAGGCGATCACCGGTGCAAATCCCATGATCAGGTAGTCACACCCGAGCGCGAGCAGCGCGAACAGCAGCACCGGCCGGCGCCCGAAGTGGTCGCTCAGGTTTCCGAGCACCGGCGCACAGAAGAACTGCATCAGCGCGTACACGAACGACAGCCAGCCGCCGTAGGCGGCGGCCCGGTCCACGCTCACCCCGGTGAGCTGCATGATGAGCCGCGGCAGCACCGGCAGAATGATGCCAAAGCCGATCGAGTCGACCAGCACCGCGACGAAAATGAACACAAAGGCGCCGTGGCCGGCTTTGCGCAAGCTCATGAGGGGTCTTTTCTGAGGGCGCGCTATCTTATACGAAGCGCTACGCCGCCTTCCTGCGGAACAGCAGCACCGCGGCGGCGGTGGTGCACAGCGCGATCTCCAGCAGTTTCACCAGGTCCTGTGCCAGGGAAGCGACGGAAGCGCCCTTGAGGAATAGTCCCTGCATGAGTCGCAGCATGTGGGCGAGCGGATTGATCGTCGTGACGAACTGCAGCCACCACGGCATGTTCTCCACCGGCGTTGCGAATCCCGACAGCAGCGCGAATGGCAGCAGTACCGCGAACGCGCCCAGAAAGGCCTGCTGCTGGGTATGCACCAGGGACGAGATGAAGAGTCCCACGCCCGCGCACGCTTCCGCGAAGGTCAGTACCGCCGCATAGAAAACCAGCAGGTTGCCGCGGAACGGCACGCCGTACAGCAGCGTCACGATCAGCAGGTACAGCGTCGCCTGCACACTCGCGACCAACAGCGGCGGCAGCAGCTTGCCGAGCGCAATCTCGACCGGCGTCGCCGGAGAAACCAGCGTCTGGTCGAAGGTGCCGAGCTCGCGCTCGCGCGCGACCGACAGCGCGGTGATCATGAGCGCGACGCCGAGGCTCAGCATGCCGACCAGGTTCGGCAGCATGAACCACCGGTAGTCGAGATTGGGGTTGAACCAGTTGTCGATCACGACCTCGGCGTTGGCTGGGGGCGCTGCCCCGGCCGCCATGATGGTGCTTACGTACTGGGCGGTGATCTGCGCGGCGTTGGAACGGCGTCCGTCGAGCAGCAGTTGCGCGCTCGCCGGCCGGCCGGCGGCGCGGTCGGCGGAAAACCCGCTCGGCAGCACCAGGATCCCGATGACCTGCTCGCGCTCGAGTGCGCCGCGGGCGGATGCGACGTTGGCGTAACGCGGCAGCCGGGTAAAGCTGCGCGAGCCGGCGAGGCGCTGCTGTACCTCGGCGGCGTACGGTCCGCGGTCGAGGTCCACGACCGCGAGCGCGATGTTCTTCACCTCCATGGTGGCGGCGGACGAAAAGATGAACAGCTGGATAATGGGCGGGATGATCAGCGCCATGCGCGCGCGCGGGTCGCGCAGCATGGTGATCAATTCCTTGCGAACGATGGCCAGCAGCCGCTGCAGCATCCGCTTGGCTCCTCAGTCCAGCCGCTTGTGCAGGCGCCGCCAGGTGAGGCCGAAGAACAGCGCTCCGACGGCGAGCATGAACAGCATGTTGGGAATCAGCACCGACCACAGATCGCCGGCGAGGAATACCGTCTGCAGCGACACGTTCATGTAGCGCGCCGGGATCGCCAGCGTGATCGCCTGCAGCCACGGCGGCATGGAGTGGATATCGAACAGAAACCCCGACAGCATCATCGCCGGCAGGTAACCGGTCATGAGCCCGAGCTGCGCCGCGGCCATCTGCGTTCTCATGGTCACCGATATCAACAGGCCCTGCCCCAGTGCCGGCACCAGGAACACCGCCGACACCAGACCGAGTGCCAGGAACGAGCCGCGCAGCGGCAGCTGGAACAGCAGCAGCGCCGTCAGCACGCACACCGCCATCGACACCATCGCCAGCAGGAAATACGGCAGGGTCTTGCCGATCAGGATCTGGCCGCGCGTCAGGGGCGTCGCGTACAGCGCTTCCAGCGTGCCACGCTCATACTCGCGCGCGATCACCAGTGAGGTGAGCAGCGTCCCGAGCAGCGTCATGATCACCGTCATCGAGCCGGGGATCAGGAACCAACGACTCACCGCGTTGGCGTTGTACCAGTAGCGCACCTCGAGGCTGACTGGAACCGCGATCGGGCTACCCCGCTCGAGGCCGCGCGCCGCCAGGAAGCCGCTCCAGAGCGCGCCCAGGTAGCCGTGCACGTAGTTGGCGGTGTTGGGTTCCGCGCCGTCGACCAGCACCTGCACCTGTGCGGTCGTGTTCTGCGCGTACAGACGCCGGCCGAACTCGGCGGGAATGATGACCACTGCCTTGACGTTCTGGTCCTGCAGCAGGCGCTCACCGGAGCGCCGATCGGTGGCCGGAACGACCAGGAACCATTTGGAGCTGCTGAGCGCATCGGCAAAAGCACGCGCGTCGCGGCCGCCGTCCTCGCGGACCATGGCGATCTTTACGACCGTGGTGTCGAGCGAAATGCCGAAGCCGAACAGGAACAGGAAGGTGAGCGGCAGCACCACCGCGATGATCCAGCTGGACGGGTCGCGCGTGACCTGCTTGCCCTCCTTGATCATGATCGCGGCGAGTTGCTGCCACCAGCTGCGCACCCGGGTGAGCGTGTCGCTCATCCCGCCTCTCCTTCGATGAGCGCGATGAACGCATCCTCGAGCGTCGGCTCGGGGTGCACCGGGGTGCGCACGCTCGCCTTGAGCTCATCGGGCGTACCTTCGGCGATCTTTTTGCCGCGCCAGATGAGGCCGATGCGATCGCAATACTCCGCCTCCTCCATGAAGTGCGTGGTGACCAGGACCGCCACGCCCTTGGTGGTCAGCGCATTGATGTGGTGCCAGAACTCGCGTCGCATGAGGGGATCGACGCCGCTGGTGGGCTCATCGAGAAACAGCACCCTTGGGGCGTGCAGCGTGGCGCAGGCGAGTGCCAGGCGCTGCTTGAAGCCGAGCGGCAGCAGCGCGGCGTTCGACTGCAGATGCGGCGCAAGTTCGAACATGTCGACCATCGCCTGCACCCGCTCGCGCTTGGCGGCGCGCTTCAATCCGTAGATGTCGGCGAAATAGTCGAGGTTCTGCGCAACCGACAGATCGCCATAGAGCGAGAACTTCTGCGCCATGTAGCCGAGGCGCGCGCGCGCACGGCTCGCGGCGCGCGACAGATTCACGCCCGCGACGTGGGCTGCGCCGCTGCTGGGCATGAGCAGCCCGCACAGCATGCGGAACGTGGTCGACTTGCCGGCGCCGTTAGGTCCCAGCAGGCCGTAGATTTCCCCGGCGTGCACTTCGAAGCCGACGCCATCGGCGGCCACGAAGTCCCCGAAACGGCGCGTCAGGCCCACGGCACGCACCAGCACGCCATCGGCCGTCGCCGCGGCACTGCCGGGAGCCGGCCGCGTGCCCGGGTGCGCGCCCGTCGGCCAGCCGCGCGCCAGCAGGCTTTCGCCCTTGCGCGCGCCGCCCAGCAACTCGACGTACGCGTCCTCCAGGCGCGGCGCCACCGGCTCGTAACCATCCGCGTGGAATTCGCCCGCACTGTCTGGCTTCGCCACCAGGCGCACGCTCGCACCCTGAATCACCGCATCGAGCACCGCGTCGCGCTCGAGCTCGCTCTCCGCGGTCTGTCGCGCCTTACCGGGGGCGACGCGGCGCCGGAACACGCGCCCGCGCACGCGCTCGCTCAGCTGCGCCGGCGCCCCGTCGTACAGCAGCCGCCCGCGATCGAGCAGCCAGATGTGTGCACAGCGCTCGGCCTCTTCCAGGTAGGCGGTCGACCACAGTATCGTGACCCCGCCTGCGACGAGCTCGTTCACCATGCGCCACAGCTCGCGCCGCGACAGCGGGTCGACCCCCACGCCGGGCTCGTCCAGCAACAACAGGCGTGGGCGTCCGAGCAGCGCGCAGGCGAGTCCGAGCTTCTGTTTCATGCCACCGGACAGCTTGCCGGCGAGGCGCCCGGTAAATGAGCCGAGGTCGGTGAAGCGCAGCAACTGCGCAAAGCGCTGCCGGCGCGTCGCAGCATCCAGAGCGCGGAGGTTGGCGTACAGGTTGAGGTTGTCGAGCACCGAGAGATCCTCGTACAACCCGAAGCGCTGCGGCATGTAACCGGTCTGCGCCTGGGTGGCGCCACCCTCGGCACGCGGCGTACGACCCAGCACCTCGACCGTCCCGGCGGTGGGCTCCATCAGGCCCGCGAGCAGCCGGATCAGCGTCGTCTTGCCGGCCCCGTCCGGACCCACCAGCCCGAGGATTCTCCCCGGCGGCAGCTCGGCGCTGATCCCGGCGAGCGCGTTGGCGGCGCCGAAGGTCTTCACCAATCCGACCACCCTCGCCGCGGGGGTTGCCGGTGCGCACAAGCTCACCGCGGGATTTCCTAGTGATTGCGCGCCAGCGCCGGCGGCTGCGCGGCCGGCACCAGCACCGTCACCGGCATGCCCTGCCGGAACACATTGTCGGGATCGCTGGCGATCACGCGGATGCGATACACCAGATCGTCGCGCACCTGATCGGTCTGCACGGTCTTGGGAGTGAACTCGGCGTCCGGGGAGATGAAGCCCACGGTGCCGTCGTAGTGTTTGCCCGGCATCGAATCGATGCTCACGCTGACCGTCATCCCCGGCTTGATGCGCCCGAGGCGCGGCTGTGGCACGTAGGCGCGGATCCACACCGGATCGTTCAGCGTCAGCGTGTAGACCGTCTGTCCCGCCTGGACGATCGCGCCGGCCTCGCGCGCACGCACGGAAATGATGCCGGCGCTGGGCGCGAGCAACGTGGTATCCGACAGCGCGGTCTGCGCCTTCTCGAGGCGCGCCTGGGCGGAGGCCAGCATCGCCTTCTGCGTCTCGATGTCCTCGATGCGCGAGCCGCGCAATTCCAGGGTCAGCTGATGACGTGCCACGTCGAGCTGCGCCTCGCTCTCACGCACGCGTGCCTGCGCGTCGTCGATCTGTTGGTGAGTCACCAGGCCGGCCGCCACCAGCTGCTGCTGGCGCTGCAGCGTCACGCGCGCGTTGGCGAGCTCGGCGGCGCGCTGCGCCACGGTAGCGCGCGCCTGGGCGATCTCCTCCACGCGGTAGCCGCGCTGGGTCTTGTCCAGCTGGGCCTGCGCCTGAGCCACATCCGCCTTGGCCGCGGCGACGTCGGTCGCAAACGGCACGCGGTCCAGTTGTCCGAGCGGTTGGCCCGCGGTGACCCTGTCGCCCTCCTGCACGTTCATTTCCGAGATCCTGCCGGTCACGCGGAAGGCAAGCTCCACCTGGTGCACGTCCACATTGCCCGACAGCGAGAGTGCGGCGTTGGGGTCGTCCGCGGCGCGCGCTCGCCACAGATACCATCCCAGCGCCGCCAGCACGAGAGCGAGTGCGGCGGCGACCCCGATCGCGCGCCGGTTCACGCCACGCGCTCCGCGTGCGGCCCGTGCCGGTCGTGGATTGTTGTTGTGCCGTTACCCACCGCTCGCGCCTCCAGGTCGATATTGTGCTTGGGTTCACCGTGCCGCGCGCAGTGCCGGCCATAAACGGCTGAAGAATTAGCGCCCGGGCGAGAGCTTCGCGCGCAACCAGTACACCGGCGCCCCGGCCAGAATGATGAGCAGGGTAACACCGGTGTTGTGCGGATCGGTGAACAGCGCGTTGAGCACCATCAGGCCCGAAGCGAGCAGGAACACCGCCGGCACCAGCGGGTAGCCCCACACCCGATACGGCCGCGGCAGCTCGGGACGCCGGCGGCGCAACACGAATACGCCCGCCACCGCGAGCGCGTAGAAGGGCCAGATGCCGAGGATGAACTTGTCGGCCAGCTGCGCGAAGTCATTCTCGAGTACGTAGCCGACACCCAGCGCGGTGGCCAGCCAGATGGCGACCGCCGGGCTGTTGAAACGCGGGGATACGCGCGCCGCGGCGCGAAAGAACAGACCGCGATCGGCCATCGCGAAAAACACGCGCGAGCCCGTCATCATCGAGGCGTTCAGGCCGCTGAAGGCGGACACCACCACCGCGGCGGCGACCACAGCCGCTCCCGCGCCACCGAGTAGCGGGATGCGCGCCGCCACGGTGGAGGCAATGAGTTTCGAGCCTGCCATCTGCGCCGGCACGAGCGCATACATGAAGCCGATGTTGACCAGCAGGTACACCAGCATGACGCATAGCGCCCCGGCAATCAGCGCCAGCGGCAGGTTGCGCTGCGGGTCGCTGATCTCCCCCGCCATGGTGGCCGGGTCGGCCCAGCCGTCGTAGGTCCACAGCACCGGGATCAGGGCGCTCGCGAGCAGCGACAGCGGAACGCCGGCGGGCCACGCGGGGCTGAAATGCGCGCCGCTCCCGCCCGTGGCCGTGAACGCGAGCAGCCCGAGCGCCGCGAGCACGGCGTACTTGAGCGCGGTGGTCGCACTCAGCACCGCGGCCGCGCGCTGCACGCCGATGTAGTTGATCGCGCCGATGAGCACGATGGCCAGCGCGGCCGTGTAGCGCACCTGCACGGCGCTCATCGGCACGAAGTATCCGAGGTACTCCGCGAAGACGGTCGCGATGGCGCCCAGCGCGGCGGCGCGGATCACGACCAGCTCGGTCCAGCCGAACAGGAACGCCGGCAGCGGACCGTAGCTCTCCAGCAGCCAGGCGAAGATGCCCCCGGAGCGCGGCAACGCGCCCGCCAGTTCCGCCACCGTGAGGGCACCGCACAGCGCGATGATGCCGCCCAGCACCCAGCAGGCGATGATCGGGCCGGGCGCGTGCAGCTGTGCGGCGACCGTGGCCGGAACACGGAAGATTCCGCTGCCGATGGCAACGCCCACGGACACGGCGATGGTCTGAAGCAGGCTCACCGAGCGCGGCATGCGCTCGCCCCACTGGTCAGCCATCCGCCACCGGCGCAAGCCTCTGCGCGAGCAGTTCGACCCAGTGACAGACCGGCACCGAGGTGCCGCCGCCGATATGCGTGAGACAGCCAATGTTGGCGGTGGCGATGAGGTCCGGCGTGCCGCTCTCGAGAGCGGCGACCTTCAGGCGCAGCAGCCGTGCCGACAGCTCCGGCTGCAGGATGGAATAGGTTCCCGCCGAACCGCAGCATTGCTGGCGGTCGGTGACCGGGGTGAGCGCAAATCCCGCGGCCCTCAGCAACGCTTCGACCGTGCCGGTAACCTTCAGGGCGTGTTGCAGAGTGCACGGCGCATGGAAGGCGACCCGCGCCGGGGTCGGCGCCTGCGTGTCGGCGGCGCGCTGCAGCGCTGCGGCGAGTCCTTCACTCTCGGCAGCCACCACCTGGGCGATGTCGCGGGCAAGCGCACTCACGCGCGCCGCCCGCGCGGCGTAGTCCGGATCATCCTGCAGCAGGCGTCCGTACTCGGTCACCATCGAAGCGCAGGCGCTTGCGGTGACCACCACCGCCTCGGCGCCCGCCGCGATGTGCGGCCACAGCGCGTCCACGTTGCGCCGCACCTGTTGCAGCGTCTCCCGGTGGGCGGAGAGATGATGGGTGAGTGCGCCGCAGCAGCCGGTGCCGGCGACCGCAACGCTCGAGATCCCCACACGATCCAGCACCTGCGCGGCGGCCGCGTCGATGGCCGGCCGCAGAGCCGGCTGCACGCACCCCGGCAGCAACAACACCCGCCGCGCGCGCCGCGCCGTGGGCCAGGGCGTGCGGCACGAGCCCGCCACGCGCGCCGCGGACACCGGCGCCGCCAGTTGCCGCGGCAACAGCGGGCGCGCGATGCGCGCCACACCCAGCAGCGCGCGCACCCGGCGGGTGTGCGGCACGATCTTGCGCAGCAGGTAACGCTTGAGGAGCGAGGCGCGGCTGCGGGTCACGCGCTCTTCGGTGACCGCGCGCCCGATGTCCAGCAGCCGTCCGTACTGCACGCCCGACGGACAGGCAGTCTCGCAGGCGCGACAGCTCAGGCAGCGGTCCAGATGCAGCTGCGTGCGCGCGGTGACGGGTGCACCCTCCAGCAGCTGCTTCATCAGGTAGATGCGGCCGCGCGGGCTGTCGAGCTCATCGCCGAGCAATTCGTAGGTGGGACAGGCCGGGAGACAGAAACCGCAGTGCACGCAGGTGCGCAGAATCGCCTGCGCCTCGCGCCCCTCAGGGGTGTCCCTGATGAAATCCGCGAGCGCGGTCCGCATAACTTCCCCGCAGTCGCACGCGTGCGTGCCTGCAGGCAATTGTAAGCTGAATTGTTCGGGGCGGCGCGCCGACGGAGCGCGTCAGCCGATGAGCGCCTTGAAGCGTTGCGAGCGCGAGCCGTCGCCGAACTCCCCCGAGCGCTTCAGCAGCGCGCGCGCTTCCTCGGCCTGCAACGGCCCGCTGAGCAGAAATCCCTGTGCGTCCTGGCAGTCCTGCTCCTGCAGGAAAGCAAGTTGCGGGAAATTATCCACGCCCTCGGCGGTGACATTGATGCGCATCGAGCGTGACATGGCGATGATGGCCGACGCGATCGCGCGATCGTCGCCGCCCTCGGTGATGCTGGTGACGAATGAGCGACCTATCTTGAGCCGATCGACCGCGAGGTTGCGCAGCCGGCCGAAGTACGAGTAGCCGGTGGCAAAATCGTCGATGGCGAGGGAGACGCCGACCTGCTTCAGCTGGTTGACGGTCCTTTCGGCCCACGCCCCATCCGCCATCACCACCGACTCGCTGATCTCCAGCTCCAGCATGGCCGGATCGAGCCCGGTTTCCCGCAGAATCGCGGCCACCTGGGCCGGATAGTCGGCGAGCGCAAACTGACGCCCCGAGACGTTGACCGCAATGCGCTGCACCGGCAGGCCCTCGGCACGCCAGGTCTTGGCCTGCAGGCAGGCGGTGCGCAGCACCCAGGCGCCGATCGGCACTATCAGCCCGGTTTCCTCAGCGACCGGGAGAAACTCGGAACTGCTCACGACGCCGAGCTCGGCGCTCGTCCAGCACAGCAGCGCCTCCATCCCGGAAACGCTCGCGGTGCGCACGTCGAATTGTGGTTGGTACAGCAGCGAGAACTCGTTGCGGGCGAGGGCGCCGCGCAACCGGTCTTCGATGGTGAAACGGTGCAGAGCGATCGCGTTCATGGATGCGTCGTAGTAGGCGTAGCTGCCGGAACTGCGCCGCTTGGCAACATACATCGCCAGATCCGCGTGGCGCAGCAGGGTCACCGCATCGGTGCCGTCCTGAGGATAGACGGCGATTCCCACGCTCGGAGTCACCACCAGGGAGTTCGAGGCGAGTTGCACAGGTTCCCGCAGCGCCTCGATCAGCCGCTCGGCCACGCTGCCCGCGTCGGCGGCACAGCGAATAGTCGGCAGCAGCACCATGAATTCATCGCCACCGAGGCGGGCAATATCGCCCGGGCGCGGGCCGGCGCGCGCGCCGGGAACCGCCGTATCGACGCGATCGCGCAGCGAGTTGCGCAACCGGTCCGCGACCAGGCGCAGCAGCTCGTCCCCCGCCGCATGACCGAGCGTGTCGTTGACCCTCTTGAAGTTGTCAAGATCCAGATACAGCACCGCGAGAGTGCGATCATTTTCCTTCGCCGCCTGCAGCGCGCGCACCAGCCGGTTATGCGACTGCTCGCGATTGGGCAGACCGGTCAGCGTATCGAAGTATGCGAGCCTGACGATGCGTCGCTCGGCGCGCCACTTGCTGCCCAGGGCAATGGTCATTTGCCGCACTTCATGCGGATGAAAGGGCTTCTG
>WNFR01002457.1_pt1 | contig 20259 bp, 14 predicted proteins | sample 5400221 | NCBI WGS metagenome assembly WNFR01 (sample SAMN13153357, study PRJNA577476) | soil metagenome | isolation source: 40 cm soil under Madrone tree | place: USA:California | collected 2016-06-14 | reverse complement strand
GAGCTGGCATCCTTCCGAAGGACGGTCCCGCTCAGGAGCGGGTTCCGGCGCTGTACACACGCCCGGTCTCATTCCCCAGGTTCATAACGAGAGTGACGCTGCAGCGCGGTGGCATCAGCCACCGGCAGCGTGCGTGTGTGTGTATTGCGAAAGGAAGCAATCAGTAATGCCATTTACCTCTCTCGGGCTCGCGCCCGAGCTGGTGCGTGCCGTGGCCGACGAAGGCTACGAGCAGCCCACCCCCATTCAACTGGAAGCGATTCCGCTCGCCCTCGCCGGCCGCGACCTCATCGGGTCCGCGCAGACCGGCACCGGCAAGACGGCGGCGTTCATGCTGCCGATCCTGCAGCGCCTGTCGCGTAACGGCGTCAAGCACGTCCTGCGGGCGCTCATCCTGGTCCCCACGCGTGAGCTGGCGGAGCAGGTGTTGCAGAGCGCCAAGGCGTACGGGCGCCACCTGGACGTCAGCGCCGCGGCCATCTACGGCGGCGTCGGCATGGAGCCGCAGACCCGTGCGCTCTCTCGCGGGGTCGACATCGTGGTCGCGACCCCGGGCCGCCTGCTCGACCATATGGAGCGCGGCCACGTGGACTACTCGCGGCTCGAGGTGCTGGTGCTCGACGAGGCCGACCGCATGCTCGACATGGGATTCGCGCCAGACGTGAACCGCATCTTGCGCGCGCTGCCGCACAAGCGACAGACGATGCTCTTTTCCGCCACCATCTCCCGCGAGGTGGATGCCCTCGCCCGCAAGGCGCTCGACGGCCACGCCTCGGTCGAGATCGGCCGGCGCGCGAAGCCCGCCGAAGGAATCGAGCACGTGATCGTCGCGACCGACAAGCTGCAGAAGCGCGGCGTGCTCGCGCGCATCCTGCAGGCCAAGCCGGCGGGCCAGACGCTGGTGTTCACGCGCACCAAGTACGGCGCGGACAAGCTGGTGACGTTCCTGCGGCGTGAGGGGATTCCCGCGCACGCCATCCACGGCGACAAGGCCCAGAGCCATCGCACCCGCACCCTGGACGCGTTCCGCTCAGGCGAAGCCGACGTGCTGGTCGCGACCGACATCGCGGCGCGGGGGATCGACGTGGACGGCATCCGGATGGTGGTGAACTTCGACGTACCGCACGAAGCGGAGGTCTACGTGCACCGGGTGGGCCGCACGGCACGGGCCGGCGCGCGGGGGCTCGCGCTCACGCTGCTGTCGCCCGACGAGTGGCTCCTCATGGGGGACATCGAGAAGCTCGTGGGCCAGATCTTCCCGCGGGAAGTGATCCCCGGTTTCGAACCGTCGGTCAAGCCGCTGCAGCCCAAGCCGCTCCACGCGGAGCAGCCCAAGCAGGGTCGATCGGTGCGCGCCCGCAGCGGGGGCCGCCGCAGGCGGTAATCAGCCTCGATTCTCGATCGCCACGTAATCCCGCTTGTCGGCTCCCGTGTAGATCTGATGCGGGCGCGCGATTTTCTGCTCCTTGTCGAGCAGCATCTCCTGCCACTGCGCCAGCCACCCCGGCGTCCGCCCGATCGCGAACAGCACCGGAAACATGTCCATCGGGAACTTCATCGCCTCATAGATGATCCCCGAGTAGAAATCCACGTTGGGGTACAGCTTGCGCGTGATGAAGTAGTCCTCCTGCAGCGCGATCCGCTCGAGCTCGACGGCGATGTCGATGAGCGGGTTCTTGCCCGTGACGTCGAACACCTCTTCGGCGACCCGCTTGATGAGCTTGGCGCGCGGATCGTAGTTCTTGTAGATCCGGTGGCCGAAGCCGAACAAGCGGAATTCGCCGCGCTTCACGCGCTCGAGGTACGCCGGGATGTTCTCCTTCGAGCGGATCTCCCGTAGCATCTTCAGCACTTCTTCGTTGGCGCCGCCGTGCAGCGGGCCGTACAGGGCCGCGGCGGCGGCCGCCATGGCCGAATAGGGATCGGCGTGCGACGAGCCGACGCCCCGCATGGCGCTGGTCGAGCAGTTCTGCTCGTGATCCGCGTGGAGGATGAACAGGACGTCGAGCGCGTGCTCGAGCGTCTTGTTCGGCGTGTACTTCACCTCCGTCGCCTTGAACATCATGTTCAGGAAGTTGCCTGCGTACGACAGGTCGTTGTCCGGGTACGCGTACGGCATGCCCACCGAGTGGCGGTAGGCGAAGGCGGCCAGGGTGGGCGCCTTGGCGATGAGCCGGAAGATCTGGTTCCAGCGCGACGTCTCGTTGGTGATCTGCTTCGCTTCGGGATAAAAGGTCGAGAGCGCCGCGACGGTGCTCACGAACATCCCCATGGGGTGGGCGTCGTGATGGAACCCGTCGATGAACTTCTTGATGCTCTCGTGGACGATCGTGTGGTGGGTGATGCTGTACACCCACGAATCGAGCTCCGCCGCGGAGGGCAGCTCGCCGTGCAGCAGCAGGTACGCCGTTTCCAGAAACGTGCTCCGCTCGGCCAGCTGCTCGATCGGATACCCGCGGTAGCGCAGGATTCCCTTGTCGCCGTCGATGAAGCTGATCGCGCTGCGGCACGCGGCCGTGTTCAGGAACCCGGGGTCGTACGTCGCCAGCCCCGCATCGGTGTCCACGACTTTGAGCTGGCGCAGGTCGACCGCTCGGATCGTTCCGTCCTGAATCGGCAGCTCGTACGTCTTGCCGGTCCGGTTGTCGGTGACGGACAGGGTTTGCTTCGACACGCGAATCGTCCTGGGAAATGGCTGGCGAAAGATAACCCCGGATGGACGGGGGGAGACGGGGAAAGACGGATGACGTTATCTTCTGCGCTACTCATGGCCCAAGCCACCACCGCAAAGCCCGCCAGCCTGTACCCGACGCGCTCAGCCGCCGGCGCCCTGTTGGGCCAGCAGCTGGCCGGCCGCGGCTACCTCGGCTGCCTGCTGCTCGGCATCACCCCCGAGGGTGTCGAGATCGCGGCCAACGCCGCCAAGGCCATGGGGGCCCAGTTCGACGTGGTGGTCGCGGCCTTCATCAAGCTGGGCTCGAACCTGGCGCCGATCGGCGCCGTCGCCGAGTCGGCCCCATCGGAAATGGACCCCGATTTCCAGCCCAGCGGGGCGCTCATGGACAAGCTGGCGAGCGCCATCGATGAGTCGCGCGCCCGCGTGAGCCAGGACCTGATCCTGTACCGCACGGAGCGCCCGGTGAAAAAGCTCGCGGGCAAAATCGCGGTGATCATCGACGGCCAGGTGACGTATCCGTGGAGAGTGCTCGCCGCCGCGAAGGTCGCCGAGCAGCTGGGCGCCAAGCAGGTCGTGATCGCGACGCCGGTGGCGACCCAGGCCGCAGCCGATCGGGTCGCCGCCCGGCGCTACGACTTCGTATGTCCCAGCGTCGTGATGGATGCCCAGGGGCACCCGGCACCCTACGGCGATGTCGCCGGAGAGACGCCGGAGCGGCTGCGCAGCATCATGATCGCCCACCAGGCGGCGTAGCCAAGCGCCCCCGGCTCAGCTGGCGCGGGCGAGCTCGAAGAGGTAGTCCACGAACGACCGCACCGCGCCGTCCATGCCCTGCACCTTGGGGTTCTTCGAGACGACCACGTAGTACTCGTTCGGCGCGTGGGCCCCGCTGCCATGGCCCAGCCCGAAATGGCCCGCGGGGAGGCGCAGCGGGTCTCCGGTAAACACGTAGCCCGGCCAGGAGCCGGCGCTGCGGGGCAACATGACGGGATCGATCCCACCGCGCCGGTAGACCACGGTCTGCGCCCGAATCAACCCGGCGTTCGCCGCCGTGCTGTTGGGGTCGTATCCGCCGGTCATGTTGACCTCGATATCTCCGAAGCCGCGTTTCGCCAGGTGCGCCTTGAGGGCGGCGAGGGCCTCGGCCGCCGTCATGTCGGGTACGAGCCGGAGGTCGAGTTTGGCGACCGCCCGGTGCGGCAGGATGGTCTTGCCGCCCGGGCCGGTGTACCCGCCCACGAGTCCTTCGATGTTGACGGTGGGGCGCGACATCAGGAGCTCGAGCGCCTCGCGCCAGCTCACGTCGTGCACCCAGCGGTCCACACCCAGCTGCCGCTTCGTGACCTGCTCATCGAGACGATTGGCCGCCTCCGCGATCATGGCCTTCTCGGCGGGAGAGAGCGCACGCGCCTTCTCGGCGAAGCCGTCGATCGCGGGGTCGTTGCCGTCGGGAGAGACGAGCGTGGAAAGGGCCTCGACCAGGTGCCACGCCGGACTGTCAACCCGCGCCTTGTTGCTCGAGTGGATGTCGCGCTGCGGCCCGCGGCCCCACCGCTCGCCGCTCGAGACGAGCTCCAGCTCGATCACGCCCTTGGCGCCAAGCGTGATGACCACCTTGCCGTCGAGCTCCTGCGCGGCCGCGGGCATGAAAATCCCGATCGCGTTGCGGAGCGCAGCCAGCACCTCGGGACGGCGCACGATCTGGGGGAAGTGCGGGGAGCCGATCTCTTCCTCGCCCTCGGCCACGAGCACCAGGTTCACGGGGAGTTTCCGACCCGCGCCGCGGATGGCGTGGAGTGCGGCGAGGAACGACGCCTCAGGGCCCTTCTGGTTCACGGCGCCCCGGCCGACGAGCACGGTGCCCACGTCGGGCTTCTCGACCAGCGCTGCGGCCCACGGCGGCGACGACCATTCCGCGGGATCTACCTGCTTCACGTCGTACATGAAATAGACGCCCAGCGTGCGCGGCGCGCCGGCGTCCAGGGTCGCGAAGATCCCCGGCTGGCCGTCGGTCGGTAGCTTGGTGACCTGCGTGAAGCCGGCGTCGCGCAGCAGCTGCATCGTGAGGTCGCAGCCTTCGCCGACCCCGTTGTTTTCCGCGGCGATGGACGGCTGGTGGATCCACTGCTGCAGCCGCGCCACCGCCTCCTGGTGGCGTCGCTCGATTTCGGTTTGAATGTCGTCGAGGCCGTGGGAGGGCAGGGGCATCCTGGCGGGCCAGGCGAGCGCCGCGGCGCCGGCCGCCGCGCCCTCGATGAAGGTGCGTCGGTCCACAGGGTGTCGCATCGTTACCTCAGGTCTGGGGGTCCGGGAGCTCGACCATGCCACGCTCGAGCCAGCGATGCTCGCTCTGCAGCACTTCCTGGGCCAGCCGGTAGGCCCGCGTGTCGGCGTTGTGCGAAAGCTCGCGGAACTTCGCGTCGACGCGCCCGCGCGCCTGACGGCAGAACAAGTCCGCGAGGTTCACGGCGCGCCGGCCGGCCGCGGGGTCGTTCTTGAGGAGCCACTGCGCCCGCGCGCACGTCGACGCCATCGCGAACAGCTCGGCGCCCACGTCCACCAGTCGGAACAGCACGGCCTGGCGGTACTCGAGCTTCGGTCCGAAGCGTATCATCGCGTGGAACACCCCGCGCGCCAGGCGCCGGGCGGCCCGCTCCACGTAGCGCAGGTGTCCCGCGAGCGGTCCGAAGCCGGTGTACTTGGGCCAGAACCCCCAGCCGAGCCAGCGCGAGGGGTACCACCACACGTAGAACAGCCCCGCGCGCACCAGCCCACGCAGCCGCTCGCCCAGCGTCTTGCCCGGCATGACCACGTCGCCCGCCACCTGCAGGTGCTTGTCCACCGCCTCGCGGGCGATGAACAGGTGCATGATCTCGCTCGATCCTTCGAAAATCAGGTTGATGCGGAAGTCGCGCATGATGCGCTCGACCGGCACGGGCTTCTCGCCCCGGGCACGCAGCGAGTCGGCCGTCTCGTACCCGCGGCCGCCGCGGATCTGCACGGTGTCGTCGATGATGCGCCAGCCGCCCTCGGAGTTGTACAGCTTCGCGATCGCGGCCTCGAGGCGGATGTCGTAGCCGCCGCGATCCGCCATGGCGCCGCACAGCTCCGCCACGGCTTCCATGGCGAACGTGTTCGCTGCCATGGCGCCGATTTTTTGGGCGATCGCGTCGTGCTTGCCGATGGCCCGGCCCCACTGCACCCGCTCGCTCGCCCACTGGCGGGAGATCTCGAGACAGCGCTTCCCGGCCGCGACCGAGGAGATGGGGAGCGTGAGCCGTCCGGTATTGAGGGTGATCAGGCCCAGCTTCAAGCCTTTGCCCACTTCCCACAGCACGTTTTCGTTGGGCACCCGGACGTTGGTGAAGCGCATCACGCCATTATAGATCGCCTTCAGGCCCATGAAGTGGCAGCGGTGCTCGACCTTCACGCCCGGCCAGGCGGTCTCGACGATGAACGCCGTGATCTGCCGCTTTTCCTTGCCCTTCACGACCTTGGACGGCGTGCGCGCGATCACGACCAGCAGCTCCGCCTTGGTGCCGTTGGTGCACCACAGCTTCTCGCCGTTGAGGATCCAGGCCTGGCCGTCCGGGGTCGGAACGGCCGTCGTCTCCATCGCGGCGGGGTCCGAGCCGACGCCGGGCTCCGTCAGCGCGAACGCCGAGATCGCGCCTTTGGCGAGGCGCGGGAGGTATTGCTTCTTCTGGGCGTCGGTGCCGAACAGCTTCAACGGTTGGGGCACGCCGATCGACTGATGTGCCGAGAGGAGCGCGGTGAGCGAGCCGTCGATCGAGGAGACCAGCTCGATGGCCTTCATGTACGACAGCTGCGAGAGACCCAGCCCGCCGTATTCGCGCGGGATCTTGATCCCGAAGGCGCCCAGGTCCCGCAGGCCCTGGATCACGGATTCGGGTATTTCACCCTCGCGGTCGATGCGGTCCGAGTCCACCTGCTCGCGCAGCAGCCGTTCGAGCTTCTCGAGGAACGGCTGTGCCCGCCGCACCTCTTCGGGATCCTGCTCGGGGTAGGGATGGATCAGGTCGAGGCGAAACTTCCCGAGGAACAGGTCGCGCACGAAGCTCGGCGCGACCCACTCCTGCTCGCGCGCGGCCTCGGCGACTTCGCGCGCTTCGGCGGCGCTGACCTTGCGCTCGGGTGCGGTAGCGGTCGTGGTCATGGTCTCAATCTACCCTGTAGAACGCCGCGACAAGAGGCTCGGCTCGAGCAGCAGGGCGGCGCTGGCACCGCCGGCGAATCCCCCGAGGTGCCCGAAGTTGTCGATGTACGGGTTCAGGAGGCCCGTCGAGATTTGGTACGCTGCCCACATCAGGAGCACGAATCCGATCCGCTTGTCCCGCAGGTAGAAGCGCGTCTGGTGGCGGTACAGGACCACGATCACCGCCGCCACCACCCCGAAGATCGCGCCCGACGCGCCGACCGACGGCCCGGGCGACAGGGCGCCGGACAGGAGGGAGCCCGTGAGGCCGCTCGTGAAGTACACGACGGCCGTGCGGGCGAAGCCGAACGCGTGCTCGCAGGCCATCCCCACCACGTACAGCACCAGGCAGTTGCCGAGCAGGTGATCCCATCCGGCGTGGAGGAAGGTGGCGCTCTCGAGGCGCCACCACTCACCGGCGAGCACCCGGTCGCGCACCAGGGCGCCCGCCTCGATGATGCTCTCCCGACTCGAGAGCGCGCCGGCGACGAGCTCCCAACCGAACAGGGCCACGTTGGCGGCGATGAGCAGGAGGATGAGCGGCGGGGCGGTGCGCATGCCGCGCTCGAAATCGACGCGGGTGTCGCGCCCCGCCGCCAGCATGTCGGGGGTGATGACGATCGGCTTTTCCCGCTCGTCGCTCACCGCCGCTCGCCGGTATCGAGCATCACGCCGAGTGCCAGCGCCACGCGGCGGTCGAGCTCGCGGGCCCGGTCCGCCTTGAGATCGAGCACATAGCGGTCGAGCAGCGTGAACTTGCGGTTGAACTCGCCCACCACGTCTTCCGTGCCGTTGCGCACGATGATGAAGTTGGTCCGCAACAGACCGAACAACGGCCCGAGGAGGCGGCGCAGCAGCGAAAGGATGATGGAATCCTCTTTCGCCACGTACAGCGTCGTGCCGTCGGGCGCCTTCACGTACCAGCGCTTCCGGATGATGTTGTACAGGTAGTTCTTCCACAGGAGGGCCATGGTGCGCCCCGACCGGTCGCGCACCGTGTAAGTGGCCGTGATCGGCTGCCACTTCCGGTCCTGCAGCACGTCGAGCAGCTTGTCGCGCTTCGTCTGATCACGATAGAAGGTCACGTGCCGCTTGGCGGACAGGCCGACCCCGACGGCGATCAACGCGACGATCGCGCCGATCACCGCGAGCGCGGCTAGGACGCCTGCGAACGCGGTGCCCGTGGCCATATCGGAGAGTATCCCGAACCCCACACCCACGACCCCCGCGGCGGCGAGCGCCGCGAGCAACGCGCCGACGTTCCGCAGCAGGTGCGCCGGGCGCTCGACGAACACGATTTTCTTCCCTTGCTCGTCCGCCACATCGTATTTCTCGGAGATCCGCAACAGCTGCTGCCGCAGCAGGAACACGTCGCGGTCGAATACCGGGTCGGCCTGGGGCTTTGCGCCGGTCGCGGGCACGGGGACGCGGTTTTCGCGCCCGCATTGGGGGCACTTCACCAAACGTCCGGCAAACTCGTCCTTCAGCTCGTACGACGTCCCGCACTGGCAGGTCACGCGGACGGCCACGGTTGCCTCCGTTGGGGAGTGCCCCAATCTAAGGCTTGACAGGGAAGCGGTCACGAGGAAATTGCGCCTCGCCCCGGAAGGAGGCCCGATGCATCGCGGTTTCGTCCTGTTCGCCACGCTCGCCGCCGTCACGCCCGCCTGGGCGCAGGCACCTCCGCCCGCCCAGACCGCGCCGCCGCTCCTCATCAAGGCCGGTCGATTGATCGACGGGCGATCCGATGCGCCGCAGTCGGGCGTCGGCATCCTGATCGAGGGCGACCGGATCAAGGCGGTCGGCCCGATAGCGCAGCTCCAGGGGCAGGCGCGGGGGGCGCGCGTAATCGATCTGTCGCAGATGACGGTGCTGCCGGGATTGATCGACGCGCACACGCACCTGCTGCTCCAGGGCGACCCCACGGCGCAGTCCTACAACGAGCAGCTGTTGTATCAGTCGACGCCGTATCGCGCGATTCTCGCCGCCCGGAACGCGCGGATCGCGCTCGAGCACGGGTTTACGGCCATCCGCGACCTCGAGACCGAGGGCGCGATGTACGCCGACGTGGATGTGAAGCACGCGGTGGATCGCGCGGAGATTCCCGGACCGCGCATCTTCGCGGCGACCCGGGCCATGGCGCCCACCGGCTTGTACCCGATCGTCTCCGACAACTGGGAGCTGGAGCTGCCGCATGGCGTGCAGCCGGTGGACGGCGTGGAGGGCGCGCGCCTGGCCGTCCGCCAGCAGGTCGCTCACGGCGCCGACTGGATCAAGTTTTACAGCGACCGCCGGTACTACTTCACGCCGGACTCGGTGCTCCACAGCTGGGTGAACTTCACCGACGACGAGGCACGCGCCATCGTGGAGGAGGCGCACCGCCTGGGACGGAAAGTGGCCGCCCACGCGATCGGGTCGGACGGAATCGCGGCGGCGCTGCGCGCCGGCGTGAACACGATCGAGCACGGCGACGGCATGACGGACTCCCTGCTCGACGTCCTGGTGGCGAAGGGCGTGTATTGGGTGCCCACGGTGACGGTAGCCTACTACGTCGCGGGGCCACGGGGCGGCGTGTGGGGACCGATGGTGGAGCACCAGCGCCGGGCGTTCGCCCGGGGGCTCAAGAAGGGCGTCCGGATCGTGTTAGGAACCGACGTCGGCGGATTCCCCTGGACCGAGCTCAATCAGGCGAAAGAGTTCGAGTACTACGTCCAGTACGGCATGACGCCCATGCAGGCGATCAAGTCGGGAACGTCGCTCGCGGCCGAGCTGCTGGGGCAACGGGACCTGGGGGTCGTGGCCGCCGGCGCGTACGCGGACCTGGTCGCGGTGGCAGGGGATCCGTTGAAGGATGTGACGGAACTGTCGCGCGTCCGGTTCGTTATGAAGGGCGGGGTCACTTATGTTTCGCCATAGTGCGGCGCGCGCTCGGGACTAGCATCGCTCTGTTGTTCGGCGCCGTCGGACCGGTCGTGGGGCAGTTCGCTCCGCCCGGCACCGGCGGCGTCGCGGTGTTGGCGGATGGGCTGAAGCAGCTCGGCGCGAACAAGCGCATTCTGATGATCGGCGCCCACCCGGACGACGAGTACTCGGACCTCGTCGCCCTGTTCGCCCGCGGGATGGGCGCCCAGGTGGCCTACCTGTCGCTCAGCCGCGGCGAGGGCGGGCAGAACCTCATCGGCCCCGAGCTCGGTCCCGAGCTCGGCATCATCCGCTCGGAAGAGCTGCTCGCCGCTCGCCGGATCGACGGCGCGCGCCAATTTTTCACGCGCGCCTACGACTTCGGCTATTCCAAGACGCTCGACGAGGCGCTGCGCTTCTGGCCGCGCGACTCCGTCCTCAAGGACGTCCTCGACATCGTGCGCCGGTTCCGCCCCCAAATCATCGTATCCGTGTTTTCCGGGACGCCGCGCGATGGCCACGGCCAGCATCAGGTGGCGGGTCTGGTCGCGCGCGCGGCGTTCGAGGCGCTACGCGACTCGAGCTGGGGACCGGTGAAGCTGTATCGCTCGCTCTACGTCGACACCGCGAGCGCCACGCTGCGGCTCGACGCGGGCATGCTCGACCGGGTGGAGGGCCGGTCCTACCACCAGATCGCGATGGCGGGGCGGAGCCAGCACCGCTCGCAGGACGAGGGGCAGCTCGAGCAGCCCGGGCCGAGGATCGGTCGGCTCGTGTTTGTGGAGTGGCGCGAGGCAGCCCGGGGGCCAGGGGACGGGGCGGGGCTGTTCGCCGGGGTGGATACGCTGTTCCCGGGGAAAGCGCGCTATGCGGCATTGATCGATTCGGCGCGCGCCCTGCTCAACCCGATGCGACCCGAGGCGATCGTTCCGCTGCTGGGGCGCGCCCTGCGCGAGGTCGGCGACGCGGATTCCGGGCAACAGACGCTGCTCCAGGAGGCGCTCGCTGCCGCGGCGGGTGTGGCGATCGACGGCTTCGCGGACGACGGCATCGTGATCCCGGGCGAGCGCGTCCAAGTGGAGACGAGCGTGTGGAACGCCGGGGACGCGAGCCTCACGCTCGACACGATCGAGCTCGGCGCGCCGGCAGGGTGGAAGGTCGAGCGGCTGGATCCTGTGGGCTCTCCGGTGCCGGCGGGCACGGTGGCCACGCGCCGTTTCGCCGTGACGGTGGCGCCCGATGCGCCGCGATCTCAGGCGTACTTCCTGCGACGGCCGTTGGCCGGCGCCTTGTATGATTGGACCGGCGTGCCACCCGCGTGGCGGGGATTGCCGTTCGAGCCCCCGCCAGTGCAGATGACCGTGCGGCTGACGATCGCCGGCCAGCCGCTGACCCTGTCCCGCGAGGTGGTGTACCGCTATCGGGATCAGCGCACCGGTGAGGTGCGGCGCCCGCTGTTCGTCACGCGGCCGTTCGATGTGGCCGTGACGCCCGAGCTCGTGGTCTGGCCGGTGGACGGGGCGGCAGGAGGCCCGCGCCATTTCACGATCACCGTGACCAACCGCACCCGCGGGCCGGCCGTCGCGCAGATCGTCGTGACCGCGCCACCGGGCTGGACGACCGTGCGCCCGGACAGCCTGTCGTTCGAGCGGGAGGACGAATCGAAGAGCCTGCCGCTCACGGTCGCGCCACCCCTGGCCGTCCGACCCGGTGTGTACGAGCTGAAGGCCGCGGCGCTCGGGGCAGCCCGCCAGCGGAGCGATGGGGCGCTCGTGCTCATCGACTACCCGCATATCCGTCCCCGCGCGGTCGTCCACGCCTCGACCGCCGAGCTGCGCGCGGCGCGCATCGCGCTGCCGGCGTTGACGCGGGTCGGCTACGTGCGGGGCGCGTCCGATCGGGTCCCCGAAGCGCTGCAGGCTGTGGGCGTCCCGATCGAGCTGCTCGGCGCCGACACCCTGGCCCGCGGAGATCTCTCCCGCTACGACGCGATCGTGATCGGGAGCCGGGCGTACGAGACCGAGCCCGCCCTGGTCGCGAGCAACGGGCGGCTGCTGGATTACGTCCGCGCCGGTGGTCTCATGATCGTCCAGTATCAGCAATACCCGTTTGTGAACGGCGGCTTCGCGCCGTACCGCCTCTCGATCGCGCGTCCGCACGATCGCGTGACCGACGAGACTGCGGCGGTGACGGAGCTCGATTCAACGAGCCGCGTGTTCCATGTCCCGAACGAAATCGGTCCCGAGGACTGGCGCGGCTGGGTGCAGGAGCGCGGACTGTATTTCGCGCACGACTGGGATCCCGCCTACGCGCCGCTGCTCGAGATGCACGATCCCGGCGAGCCACCCCTCCAGGGCGGGCTCCTGCTGGCCGCGCTCGGCAAGGGCACCTTTGTCTACACCGGGCTGAGCTTCTTCAGACAACTCCCTGCTGGTGTCCCTGGTGCGTATCGCTTGTTTGCGAACCTCCTCGCGCTGGGCAAGCGATAAAATGCGGAGTGCGGAGTGCGGAATGCGGAATGGTCCGTGCGAGCCTCGAGTCGCATTGCACGATCCACCGATCGACCCTTCTCATTCAATTCCGCACTCCGCATTCCGCGTTCCGCACTCGCTCGTCGGCGTCATCATGCTCGCGCTTGGCGCGGCAGCGTGTCGGGGAGACGGAAGAACGCCTCTCGTCATCTACAGCCCCCACGGCCGCGACCTCCTCACCCTACTCGAGCGTCGGTTCGAGCAGCTGCACCCGGACGTCGACGTGCGCTGGCTCGACATGGGCTCGCAGGAGGTGTACGACCGGCTGCGCTCCGAGCGCGCCAACCCGCAGGCGGACGTGTGGTTCGGCGGCCCTGCGACGATCTTCGCCCGCGGCGCGCGCGACTCGCTGCTCGAGCCGTTCCGGCCCAGCTGGGCGGAGGCCATCGCGCCCCACGGGCGTGCGCCCGGGGACGTGTACTTCGCCGCCTATGAAACGCCCGCGGTCATCGTGTACGCGGAACAGGCGGTAAAGCCGGAACAGGCCCCTCAGGATTGGGACGACCTCCTGGCCCCGCGCTGGAAAAGCAAGATCCTGATCCGCGACCCGCTTGCCTCCGGTACTATGCGCGCCGTGTGGGGCATGATCATCGAACGCGGGCTGCAGCAGACGCACGACACGGCCGCGGGGTTCCAGTGGCTGCGACGGCTCGACGCGCAAACCAAAGAATACGTGTTGAACGGTCCGCTGCTCGACCAGAAGATCGTGCGCCAGGAAGGATTGGTGACCATCTGGGACCTGCCGGACATCCTGCTCAGCCGGCGCGACGGCCTGCCGCTCGGCTACGTCTTTCCGAAGAGCGGGACGCCGGTGATCGAGGACGCGATCGGCGTGGTGCGCAACGCGCGCCACGGCGCCCAGGCGCGGGCGTTCGTCGAGTACGTCGGCAGCGTCGCCGCGCAGCTGGCCGCGACCCGCGAGGCCTACCGCTTACCGGCGCGGCTCGACGTCCCCGTGGACTCGTTGCCGCCGTGGGCCCGCGAGGTCCGGCGCGTGATGAAGGTCGCCGACGTGGACTGGGACCTGCTGGCCGAGCGGGGGGCGGACTGGATGCGCTACTGGGATCAGACCGTGCGGAATCACGCGCGATGAGCGGGTTCGTCACCCTGGACGGTGTGCGCAAGCAGTGGTCGCACACCGTGGCCGTCGGACCCCTCTCGCTGGAAATCCCGCGCGGCGAGATTCTCGTGCTGCTCGGCCCTTCGGGCAGCGGCAAGACCACAGTGCTGCGCCTGCTGGGAGGGTTCGAGACCCCCGACGCCGGTCGCATCGTGCTCGCGGGGGAGGACGTGACGGCGGTGCCGCCCGCAAAGCGACGCTGTGGGATGGTGTTCCAGCATTACGCGCTGTTCCCCCACCTCGACGTCGGAGAGAACGTCGCGTTTGGACTCACCGGGCGGGGCGCGAACGACTCCAAGGTGGCGGAGGTCCTCGGGCTGGTGGGCCTCGAGGGGTTCGAGCGGCGGCGCGTGCAGGAGCTCTCGGGGGGGCAGCAGCAGCGCGTGGCCCTCGCGCGCGCTCTCGCCCCGGAGCCGCGGGTGCTGCTCTTGGACGAGCCGCTGTCCAACCTGGACCCTTCGTTGCGCGAGCGCACGCGGCGCGAGCTGCGGGCGCTCATCCAGCGGGTCGGGATCACGACCATCTTCGTCACCCACGAGCAGGAGGAAGCGTTCGATCTGGGCGACCGGGTGGCGGTGCTCCAGGCCGGGCGACTCGAGCAGCTCGACACGGCCGACGAGCTGTACGAGCATCCGGCGAGCCTGTTCGTCGCCATGTTCGTCGGCCGGGCCAACGTGCTCCGCGGAAAAATAGCGCAGATGCTCGGGGCGGCTCCGGGTCAAGTGCTGGTGGTCCGGCCCGAACGTCTGGCGCTGGCGGATGCCGGCGTGCCGGGCATGGTGCGGGAGCGGCGTTATACGGGCGCCGCCGCCTTCTATCTGGTCGAGACGGAGACGGGGGATCGGCTCGAGGTCCTGGCCCGGCCGGAGGCGGCGCGCGTGGGTGATCGCGTGTACCTCGAAGCGGTGCGGGTCTTGACGTTCCCCGAGGAGCGCGCGTGAACGCGCGGCTCGGCTTTGCGACGCGGGCGGCGTTCACGTTGCTGCTGGCGTGGTTGGTGCTGTATCCGATCGTCATCGTCGTGTACGATGCCGCGGCAGGGGACGCGCTCGCGGCATTCGTGTCGCGCCCCGGCGAGTGGCGCGTGCTGTGGGCCAGTGTCTGGATTTCGGTGGTAAGCGTGGTGCTCGCGGCCGCGATCGGCGTGCCGCTCGCGTTTCTGTTCGAGTGGCTCGACTTCCCGGGCCGAAAGACTCTCGGCTCGCTCATCGCGCTGCCGGTCGTGCTGCCGCCGTTCGTTGGCGTGATCGCGTTCCTGTTCCTGTACGGGGAGTCCGGGTTCGTGGCGCGCGCGGTCCAGCGGCTGCTCGGCCTCACGCAGCCGCCGTGGCGGCTGCAGGGGGCCGGGGCGATCCTGCTCGTGCACGCGTACTCGATGTACGTGTACTTCTACCTGTTCACCCGCGCCGGGCTCGCGAAGCTGGACGCGTCGATGTTGGAGGCGGCCCAGGCGCTCGGCGCCGGGCGGTGGGAGACGCTGCGCCGCGTGATACTGCCGCTGCTGCGCCCTTCGCTCGCTGGGGCGGCGCTGCTGGTCTTCATGACGGCTCTCGGCTCGTTCAGCGCGCCGTACGTGTTCGGCGGCGGGTTTCGCGTGATGACCACGCAGATTGTCGCCACCAAGCTCAACGGCGAGCTGCCCCTCGCGATGGTGGAGACCGTGGCGCTCGCGCTGGTGGCGGTCCTGGGCTTCGCGCTGCTCCGCCGCACCGAGGGCGACGACATTCTCACGGCGCTCGGGAAGGGGACCGCCCCGCGCCGGCGGCCGATTCGCCGGGCCGGCGTCCGCGCCTTCGCCGCCACGACGGGCTGGGTCTTCGCGGTCGTCCTGCTGCTGCCCCACCTGACGCTCGTATTGGTCTCGCTCGTCCCCTACGGCACGTGGACCACCGAGACGCTGCCACCGGTGCTCTCCCTCGTGAACTATGAGCGGCTGTTCCGCGAGGCCGAGCGGCTGCGCCCGCTGGTGAATTCGGTGTGGATGGCGGGCGTGAGCACGTTCGCGGCGGCGGTCTTGGCGCTCGTCGCCGGCATGCTCGTCGGGAGACGGCGACCCTGGCAGTTCCGCGGTCCGATCGAACTGCTGCTCACGCTGCCCTGGGCCCTTCCCGGAACGGTGTTCGCGCTCGCGCTCCTGACGACCTTCAGCAAGCACGACCCCCTCACACTTCGTTGGGTCCTGGTGGGGACGACGGTACTGCTGCCGCTCGCCTACCTCGTGCGCAACCTTCCGGTGACGGGACGCGCCGTCCTCGCCGGGTACCGGCAGCTCGACCCCGCGCTCGACGAGGCCGCGGCGAGCCTCGGCGCCGGACGGTGGGCCACGTTCCGCCGGGTCACGTTGCCGCTCCTCAAGCCGGCGCTCGCCGCGGGCGGCAGCCTCGCGTTTGTCGCGGCGCTCGGCGACTTCGTGACGTCCATCGTCCTCTATACGCCCGACAATCGGCCCATCGCGATCGAAATCATGTCCAGCCTCCGCGTGTCGGAGCTGGGCGTGGCGGCGGGCTTCGGCGTGATCCTGATGGTGCTGAGCGCCGTGGTCCTCGGCGTGGGAGCCAGACGATGAAGCGCTTGTCGGTGCTGATGGCCGTTTGCTTCGTGGACATGCTGGGGCTCATGCTGGTCGCCCCCCTCATGGCCTTTTACGCGTTGCGCCTCGACGCGCCGGAGTGGATGGTGGGGCCGCTGATCGCGTCCTTCGCGGTCGCCCAGCTCGTCGCGTCGCCCGTGTGGGGGAAGGTCTCCGATCGCTACGGTCGCCGGCCGGCGCTCATTGTCGGTCTTGCAGGCTCCGCGTTCGCGTATCTGATCTTCGGATTCGCCAACACGCTGTGGCTGCTGTTCGCCTCTCGCATCGTTCAGGGGCTGGGAGGCGGGACTACCGGCGTCGCGCAAGCGTACGTGGCGGACACCATGGCGCCCGCCGAGCGGGCGAAGGCCCTGGGATGGCTGTCTGCGGCGACGAGTGCGGGCGTGGTCATCGGGCCGATCATCGGTTCCGTGGCGCACCGGTTCGGCACAGCAGTTCCGGGCGTCGTGGCCGCGGCCCTCGTGTTGATCAACGTCTACTTCGCCTGGAAATGGCTGCCGGAGTCGCGCGTCTCGGATGGTCACACAACGACACCGAGCGGGCGGTATGTCGCGCCGACGCAAAGCCGGTCCGTGCGCCAGGCCCTGTGGGAGATCATGCGACACCCGGCGACGCCGGCGCATCGAGTGATCTGGATCTACGTGGTCGGAATGCTGGCGTTGAACGTCGTGATCGGCGTGCTCGCGCTGTACCTGAAGGACACGTACGCCGTCACTGAGGACACGATCGGATACTTCTTCCCCATCTTCGGTATCGTGGGTGTCCTGATGCGCGTCTGGCTCGTCGGGTGGTTCAACGATCGCTTCGGCGAAGTGCGCACGATGCAGATCGGCACCGTGCTGCTCGGGCTCGGGCTGGTGCTGATGCCGTTGCCGGCGGCGCTGACGCCGGGCGCTCCCGGGATGGCGCTCTTCATCGTCTTTCTCATTCTGGTGCCGGTGGGGACCGCCTTGTTGTTTCCCGCGTCCACGTCGCTCGTGAGTCAGCGCACCGCCAAGCACGAGCTCGGGCTGGTCATGGGCGCGCAGCAGACGTTCCGCGGGATCATGAGCATCGTCGGCCCGGTCGGAGCGACTCTCGCCTTCGACGGGCTCGGTCACGGCGTTCCGTTCCTGCTCGCGGCTGCCATCGTGGCCGTCGCGGGGTTCATGGCATTTCGGGAGCGGCGGGAGGCTCCAGTAGCCGCTCCCGCCTGACTAGCTTTCGCGCATGATTCGACCCCTCGTCCTGCTGCTCGCGGGCCTCGGCGCGGGAACCGCGCCCGCCCCTAGGCCCCGGCTCATCGTGGTCATCACGGTAGACCAGCTGCGGCCGGATTACCTGGATCGCTACCGCCCGCAGCTGAAGGGCGGGTTCGCGACCCTCCTGAGGACCGGAGCCACGTTCACTGACGCCTACCAGGACCACGCGGTCACCGAGACCGCTCCGGGGCATTCGACGATCCTGTCGGGGCGCTGGCCCGCGCACACCGGCATCACTCGCAACCTCGCCGGTGTACAGGATCAGGCAGCGCCCTTGATTGGCGTCGCCGGCCCCGGTGCATCCCCCAGGCGCTTCCGCGGGACCGCATTCTTCGACTGGCTCAAGGCCGCCGACGCCGGAGCGCGCGCGCTCTCGATTTCGGGGAAGGACCGCGGGGCGATTCTGCCGATCGGCCGGGCGAAGGAGCAGGTCTACTGGTATGCCGGGGGATTCTTCACGACGAGTCGCTACTACGCCGACTCGCTCCCGACCTGGGTGCGGATCTTCAACGGACAGCGCGTTCCCTTCCGGGCCGCGGGAACGCAGTGGACGCTATTCCTGCCGGAGCGCGAGTACTCCGAGCCCGATAGCGTCGCCTACGAGAATCAGGGGCGGGACGTGGTGTTTCCCCATCGCCTTCCAGCGGATAGCGGGGAGGCGGCCCTGGCCTTCGTCGCCACGCCGACGATGGACTCGCTCACGCTCGCCTTCGCGCTCGAGGGAGTCCGCGCCCTGCAGCTGGGCGGGCGTGGTGCCACCGACCTGCTCGCCGTGAGTTTGTCCACCACCGACTACGTCGGTCACGCGTACGGCCCCGATTCCCGTGAGATTCACGACCAGGTGGTGCGGTTGGATCGGTATCTCGGCCGGTTCCTCGAGCAGCTGTTTGTCCGCTATGGAAGAAACAACGTCCTGGTGGTGCTCACCGCCGACCATGGCGTGACCCCGTTTCCCGAGCGCTCTCGCGTCATGGGGCACCCCGGAGCGGTGCGGGTGATCCCCGACACCATCATCCAGGGCGTGAACGCGGCGCTCGACCAGCGCGCCGGCGGCGGCGACTGGGTCCAGCTCGAGAGTGGGATGTTGCTGGTCCCCGACCGTGCCAAACTGGTCGCCCAGGGCGTGAACGTCGACAGCGTGGTCGCGGACGTGGCGACCCGGCTGCGGGCGCTGCCCGGCGTGGCTCGCGTGGACCGCCCGGCCGATCTCGCCCCCAAGGATACCGCGGATCCGGTGTTGCGCCGCTGGATCCATCACCTGTCGCCGGATGGCGGTGTCGAGCTCGTCGCGACGCTCAAGCCCTACTCGATCTGGAGTCCCGCGAACGGCTTCATCGCGATGCACGGGCAGCCGACGGAGCTCGACTCGCATGTCCCACTCATCCTGTGGGGCCCGGGGGTCCGACGCGGCGTATATGCCGGGCGCGTCAGCACCGTGGACATCGCGCCGACCTTGGCGCGGCTGCTCGACCTCACTCCCGCCGAGCCGCTGGACGGACGGGTCCTGACCGAAGCGCTCGGCGCGCAGAATTGAGGGGACGATGCCGCCCCCCAAGCTCACCGCGGACCAGCTCCGGCGCATCGAGGAGATCGAGGAGTACCGGCGCGCGGCCGATCATCTGAAGCACCTCGTCGCCGAGCTCGAGGGGAACCGGGCGGGCCAGACCCGCACCATTCAGCAGCTGAGCGAGAGGATCGCGAACGAGGCATCACAGATGCGGCAGCGGGCGCTCACGGCCAACGTCGGGACGATCGCCGACATTGCCGGCACGATGTCGGTCATGGCGGGCCGGGGGGGCGGGATCAACATGAAGAGCCATGAAACACGCCACGACGCCACCGGAGCCCAAGAAGCCCGCCTGACCGTGCTCGTTCCCCCCATCCGTTGTGCCGGGCTCACGAAGCGATACGCGGACGTCGTGGCGGTCGCGGGGCTCGATCTCACCGTCAACGGGCGCGAGTGCTTCGGCCTGCTGGGTCCCAACGGGGCGGGAAAGACCACCACCATCGAGATCCTCGAGGGGCTCACCGCACCCGACCGTGGCGAGGTCGAGATCCTCGGGATGCGGTGGTCGGGGGGGGCGAGCACCCGCGCGCTGCGCGAGCGCTTGGGCATTCAGCTGCAGGATACCCAGCTCGCCGACAAGCTCACCGTCGAGGAGACCGTGCGGCTGTTCCGCAGCTTTTATCGGGCGGCGCACTCGGTCGAAGAGGTGCTCGGCTTGGTGGGGCTCGAGGAGAAGCGCGGCGCGTGGGTGGGGAAGCTCTCGGGCGGCCAGAAGCAGCGCCTCGCGGTCGCCTGCGCGCTCGTGTCCCGACCGGAGCTCCTGTTCCTGGACGAGCCGACCACGGGCCTGGACCCGCAATCGCGCCGCCAGCTGTGGGACGTGATCGGCCGTTTCCGGGCGGCGGGCGGCACCGTGCTCCTCACCACCCACTATATGGAAGAGGCCGAGCGTCTGTGCGACCGGGTCGCCATCATGGACCACGGCAAGGTCATCGCGCTCGGCACGCCGCGCTCCCTGATCGCCTCCCTTGGCGCCGAGCACGTGGTCGAATTCGCCCTGGCCGACGGTGCGACGCGCGCGCCGAGCCCCTCGGAACTGTCCGCGCTGCCGGGCGTGCGCGCGGTGCGCCCGGGGCTCGATCGCACCGCTCTCACGGTGGCGGAAGTGCATCGCGCCGTACCCGCCCTGCTCGGGCTGCTCGAGCGCCGCGGCGCGGAGCTCTCGCTGCTCGCCACCCACCATGCGACTCTCGAAGACGTCTTCGTGTCGCTCACCGGGCGGCAGCTGCGCGATGCGTGACCATCCCCTCGTCCAGCTGACGCTCGCCCGCATGCGGGAGTTCTATCGCGAGCCCGAAGCGATCTTCTGGGTGTTCGGGTTCCCGATTGTCCTGGCGTTCGCGCTCGGCATTGCGTTTCGGAATCGGGGGCCGGGCGAGCTGCGGGTGGCGGTGCTGCGCGGCGCCGGAGACAGTG
>WNFR01004234.1_pt1 | contig 20260 bp, 20 predicted proteins | sample 5400221 | NCBI WGS metagenome assembly WNFR01 (sample SAMN13153357, study PRJNA577476) | soil metagenome | isolation source: 40 cm soil under Madrone tree | place: USA:California | collected 2016-06-14 | reverse complement strand
GGAGAAAGAATCGAACACCATGACTTATGTTGTCACTGAAGCCTGCATTCGCTGCAAATACATGGATTGTGTGGAGGTTTGCTTTGTGGATTGCTTCTACGAGGGCGAAAACATGCTGGTGATCCACCCCGACGAATGCATCGATTGCGGGGTGTGCGAGCCGGAATGCCCAGTAGAGGCGATCATTCCGGACAGCGAGCCTCCGGCGGAGCAATGGCTCGAACTCAACCGTCAGTATGCGGCGACATGGCCTAATATTACGCGCAAGAAGCCCTATCCTGCTGATGCTGATGAGTTTAAGGACGCTACTGACAAATACGACAAGTACTTCAGCTCCAAACCCGGCGGGACCTGAACGCTGCATCCCGGCGGCGACGCGAACACTGTGCGGCGACATCGCATTTGCGGAGCGGATATGCGCGATCCGCTGGCTTTAGGCCGCCTTTTCATGATATTGTCACGTCGGTGCTATTGCCAATCTCCTGTGTGTTCCGCGCCCCTCATCGGGTCGTGGTGGCCGCAGTTGCCCCGGTCCGGCGGCCAACCGAAGCGTCCCCGGCGTCGCCGGCGGGTCGATTACGAGAGACGGATATGAATTCCGATAGACCTCCATTTGCCACCGGTGATCTTGTTGTGTATCCGACGCACGGCGTTGGCAAGATCGTCGGCATCGAGACCCAGGAGATATCCGGCCATACGCTGAATGTGTTCGTAGTCCATTTCGACAAGGATCGGATGACCCTGCGTGTACCGCTCGCCAAGGCCAAGGCGTCCGGCCTTCGCCGGCTGTCGAGCCGCAAGGACATGGATGCGGCTCTCGCGAAATTGCGCGGTCGTTCGCGGGCCAAGCGCTCGATGTGGAGCCGGCGCGCCCAAGAATACCAGGCCAAAATTGCCTCCGGCGACCCTGGCTCTATCGCCGAGGTAGTCCGCGACCTCTATCGCAACGCGGGTCAGCCGGAGCAGTCCTACAGCGAGCGACAGATCTATCAGGCGGCGCTGGATCGTTTCGTGCGTGAGTTCGCCGCCGTCGAGCGGATCGACGAGACCACCGCGACCCAGCGGGTGGAGCAATTGCTGACAGCCTGAGCCCTCGAGGGCAATGAGATCCGCGCGACAAACGGAGCAGGACCGAAAGAAAATTTTGCCCGGTTGCGGGGTGCCCGGCGGGTCTGGGCCGTTGCCGCCGTCCATGCTCAGGCGCACCGCCTCGTCCGCTTGCATGACGCAATCAGCGAGCGTTTTCAAGAGGGCGACCGGCTCGTCTACCTCGGTAATTATGTCGGCCACGGCGAGGCGGTGCTCGCCACCATCGACGAGCTTCTCGATTTCCGCCGCCGAGTTCTGGGACGCCGGCGGGGTTTTGGCTGCGATGTAGTTTTCCTACGCGGCACACAAGAAGAAATGTGGCAGAAATTGCTGCAGCTGCAGTTCGCGCCCAATCCGGGCGAAGTGCTGCAATGGATGCTTAGGGCCGGAATGGAAGCCACCGTTCGGGCTTACGGCGGCGATCTGAGGCAGGGCTTTGCGGCCAGTCGCGATGGCCCCCGCGCCATTACACGGTGGACGGGTTCGCTGCGTACCGCCATGAACGCCGCACCCGGTCACACAATGTTTTTCTCAGCTCTTCGTCATGCCGCCTTTACCGAAGAGCGCAATCTGCTTTTTGTCCATGCTTCAATTGACCCCTCTCGCCCTCTCGCGGCGCAGGGAGACGCCCTCTGGTGGGGCCGTGAAGACATCCTCGATCTTGCGATCCCGTTCGAAAAATTTAGGCGCATCGTCAGGGGAGTAGACCGCTACCAGCGCGGCGTCGTCGAGCGCGGGCTTGCCGTGTCCCTTGATGGGGGCGCCGGGCACGGCGGCCCGCTGATCGCTGCCTGCTTCGGTGTCGAGGGTACGGTGATCGAGGTTGTCGAGGTGTGATCCGCAATCGGCCTCTTGGTCGTGCTGCAGGTGACGAGACAGATCGTCGCGGATTTTAAAGCGGATCGACACCGCCGCGGATCTGTCATTGAGCTGATTCGGGCCGGCTATATTGCGGTATAGCCGCCGTCGACGAGCAGGTCGCTCCCGGTAACAAAACTCGCACCGTCGCTGGCGAGGAATACCGCCGCCGCTGCAATCTCCTGTGGGCGCCCGAGCCGACCCAACAGGTGCTTTGAGCCGAGCCTTTCCCGAGCCGCCTCAAAGCTGCCATACCGGTCCAATGTTCGCTGCGTTTCAACCCCTCCCGGGGAAAGTGTATTCACGCGAATGTTCTGCGCAGCATGATCGATGGCCATGACCTTGGCGAGTTGGATCAGTGCGCCCTTAGTCGCACAATAGGCCGCTCGTCCACCGCTGCCCACGCGCCCGAGCTGTGAGGCAACAAAGATGATCGAGCCGCCGCCCCCCGCGATCATGCGAGGCAAGGCCGCTCGGCTGAGCAGAAACGAACCGGTCAGGTTGACCGCAAGCACCCGCTCCCAATCGGCGAGGCTCGTTTCGAGGACGGTGCCACTGGGATCGTAGGGAGCAGCCCCGCTCACCAGGATATCTAACCGACCGAAGGCGTCGTGCGCCGCGGCAACGACAGCCTGGCTCTCAGCTTCCACGGCGACGTCACAGCGCCGGGCAGTTGCGCGTCCCCCAGCATTCTGGACGAGACGCGCGGTCTCTTCGGCCGACCGCAGATCAATGTCGCAGCACGCTACCGCTGCTCCAACCTCAACAAACGCGAGGGAAATCGCCCGACCGATACCGCCGCCGGCTCCGCTGACGAGGGCGACTCTTCCAGTCAGCGACATCGAATGCAGCTTCTGTCGGTCAGAGCATCACCGTTCCACCATCAATGGCGATGGTTTGGCCGGTAACAAAACGACTCGTATCCGAGACGAGCCACGTCACCACTCCAACGAGGTCGGATGGGGTCAGATTGCGCTGGATCGATTGCCCGCTTTTGATCACTTCGAGCGCTCGCTCGGCCTTGTCGCCAAAGAATTCGCGCGTGCCATCGGTCAGCACCGCGCTCGGGGCCAAGGCGTTGACTCGGATCCGATCGCGCCCGAGTTCGCGGGCGAGGCCCCGCGTCAAGCCTATTACGGCCGCTTTGGACGTCGTGTAATGAAGAGCGAAGGGCATGCCGTAGGTCGCGGCGAGCGAGGCGAGGTTGATGATGCTGCCGCCCCCTGCGCCACGCATCGCCGGCACTGCCGCTTTGCAGCAGTTCCAAATCCTTTGACATTGACCGCCATCGCAGCGTCCCAATCCGCCTCCGCGATGGCATCGAAGCGGCCGCCGCGCAACGCGCCGTAGAGGGCGGCATTGTTGATCAGCGCGTCGATGTGTCCGAATGCCCGGGTTGCCGCGGTCGCCATGCCCACGGCGGAAATGGCATCTCTGACGTCGAGCGTGACTCCGATCGCTTTTGCGCCCTGTGCCTCCACCAAGCCGAGCGTCGCCGAGCAGTCATTGATATCGGCGGCCACGATGTGTGCCCCTGCCGCCGCGAGGCTTCGCGCGAATTCCTGCCCGATGCCGCGGGCAGCGCCGGTGATGACGACAACCTTGTCGCAAACATCCATGGTTGGGTCGTAGATCAGGCCTGGCCAGGCTCAAATTACCAGTTCGGTGCGCGGATCGATCAGGTGCATCTGGTTGAGGTCAGCCACGAGGCGCATCGACTCCCCGGCGGTGCCGGCGGCGGCGGGGTTGACCCGGCCACAGACCTCGACCCCGTCGACGAGAAAATAGACCATCGTCTCCATGCCCATAGGCTCGACGACATCGAGCCGTGCCTCGAAGGGGGCGGCACCGGGCGGCACCTCTCCACGCCCTTCGATGATGTGCTCTGGGCGCAGCCCGAAGGTCAGCTCGCTGCCGACCCGCGGACGGTATCGCGCCACCCGCGAAGGCGGCACCGGGAGAGAGAGCCAGTCCGAAAGCCGGACGGTCAGACCGCTGCCGTTCTCGACCAGGCGGCACGGCAACATGTTCATCGCCGGTGAGCCGATGAAGCCGGCGACGAACCTGGTTTGCGGGCTGTGATAGACCTCGTAAGGCGTACCGATCTGGTCGATCCTACCGGCATTCATGATGACGACGCGATCGGCGAGCGTCATCGCCTCGACTTGGTCGTGAGTGACATAAACAGTCGTCGTGGTGACCTTCTGATGGATCTTTTTGATCTCCGTCCGCATCTGGACCCGCAGCTTGGCGTCGAGGTTTGAGAGCGGCTCGTCGAAAAGGAACACTTTGGGGTTGCGAACGATGGCCCGGCCCATTGCCACGCGCTGGCGCTGCCCGCCCGAAAGCTGTTTTGGGCGGCGGTCGAGAAGCTCGGTGATGTCGAGAATGCGGGCGGCGACCTGGACGCGCTCCTTGATCTCCGGCTTTGGAAACTTCTTCAACCGCAGGCCGAAGGACATGTTCTCAAAGACGGTCATGTGCGGGTAGAGCGCGTAATTCTGAAACACCATCGCGATGTCCCGATCCTTGGGCGGCACATCGTTGACGATCTGGTCGCCGATATAGATGTCCCCCGAGGTGACTTCCTCGAGCCCGGCAATCATGCGCAAGGTTGTGCTCTTGCCGCAGCCCGAGGGGCCCACCAAGACCACGAACTCGCGGTCGGCGATGTCTAGATCGATCCCCTGCACCGCAGGAGTGCGGTCGAATGTCTTGACGATGTTGCGTAGCGCGACTTGCGCCATCCTCTTATCCTTTCGTAGCGCCGGCGGTCAGGCCGGCGATGTAATAGTCCATCAGAAACGCGTAGATGATCAGCGGCGGAGCTGCGCCGAGCAAAGCCCCCGTCATGATCTGTCCCCACGCGTAGACATCGCCCCTGATCAAGGTGGTGACGATGCCGACCGGCAAGGTCAGCTGATCGGCAGAGGTGGTAAATGCGAGCGGATAGAGGAAGTTCGCCCAAGACACGGTGAAGCAGAAAATGGTCGCCGCGATGATCCCTGGGAGCGCCACCGGGATAAAAATCCGCGTCAGCATCTGGATATAACCGGCGCCGTCGATCAGCGCCGCCTCGTCGAGCTCCTTCGGGATGCTGGCGAAGTAGCCGATCATGATCCAGGTGCAAAACGGCACCGTGAGGGTCGGCAAGAGGATGATCAACACCCACCAATGATTGATAAGCTCGATCCCAGTCTTATCATGGATAAAGGCAAAAGTTTTGAACAACGGGATAAACAACAGCGTGTCCGGGATCAGATAGGTCAGGAACACGCCGGTCGCCAAGGTCGCCGATCCCCAGAACTTCATGCGTGCCAGCGAAAACGCGGCCAGGACACTGATGAACATGGTGAGAGACACCACGCACACCGAGACTAACGCGGAGTTGCGAAAGAAGATCAGGTACTGATTCGAGGTCAACAGGTCGATGTAGTTCGACAGGGTCGGGTGATACACCCACCACGGGTTGGTGGCCGCTGATATTTCCGCGCTCGATTTGAGCGAGGTGATGAACATGTAAACCGGCGGCGTCAGAAAGAAGATTACGAACACTATCAAGAAGAAATACGACCAGTACAGCGTTCGCCGCCGGCCGCGCGAGATGCTGCTGTAGCGAACCAGACGGCCCTGGCCGGCGGCCGCCTCAGCGGTTGCTGTCGTCATGGTCATGCCTCGTTTCCGCGGCGGCGAATGTTGCGCAAGATAAAGTACGCAGCGATTGCCAGCATCGGGGCCATAAACAGTGATACCGATGCGCCGAGCGGGATGTCGTTACCCCAGATCGCCAAGGTAAACGCCCAGGTGGCAAAGACATGAGTTTGATCGACCGGTCCACCATTGGTCAATATCTTTACGATGTCGAAATTCGCGAAGGTCACAATTAGCGAGAACAAGGCCGTGATCTGGATGATATTGCGCATCATCGGCAAATTGACATACCAGATCTTCTGCAACCAATTGGCGCCGTCGATCGCCGCCGCCTCGTGCAGTTGCTCGGGCACCGATTTGAGCGCGGCGAGATACATGATCAGGAAGAACGGCGAACCGACCCAGACGTTGACAAGGATGACGCAAAAACGTGCCCAGTAGGGATTGCCGAGCCAGGCGACCTGCGGGATGCCGAGATGGGCGAAGACCCAGTTGAAGGCGCTGTATGACGGGTCGAACAGCCACAACCAAGCGAGCGTGCTCATCGCCGGCGGGATGACCCACGGGATCAGCAGCATGCCGCGCCATTTGCGCTGGCCTTGGGCTGGGAGGTTGTGGACGAAATGGGCCGCGATGAACCCGATCAATGCCTTGAAAATGACGGCGGTGACCGCGAACAACACCGTCTGCTCGACCACCATCCAGAAGGTGTTGCGGCCGAACAGGAATGTGAAATTGTTCTTTGCTGTAAAGATATTGAAGTACTGCATCGACTTGTTCATCATCGCCAGGCTAATCGCATAGAGCGCCGGGTAGATGACCAGGCCAGCAACGACCAGGATCAGCGGCAGCACCATGACGAATGCAATCGTCGACTTGCGACGCGCGAATTTTTGCAGGGTGAGCTGTCGGCCTGCCGCGGGAATGTGAAGATCACGGGCTACGACGTCGGCCATCCCTAAACTCCTTCTCTGTGACGCCGGTCGGCCCGCCGCCGACGTCGCTGATTCTAACCAACCATTCCCACTCGATTAGGGGCGGCACTTGCGCTGACCGCCTCACTTCCGCGTGAAGCGCCGATCTCGGACACGGCCCGTAGACCGATCTATTACGCGGTTTCCCGCCTTGCGTGCAATGCACGATCATCTTGGCTTGATCGTGGTGTGGTCGGCGCCGGGAACCCGTCGATCCGAGAAACCTATCGAGAGCTTCCCGGCAGCGTGCACCTCGCACACGAATCGCATCGCCAAGCTGGTCGTGGCCGGCGCCGCGGTCTTCAGCGCCATGCGTCTTGTGAGCGAGGTCATGCTCTTTTCAGTTCCTCCGAGAGAGCGGACGGCGTCCACCGTCAGACGCTCGGCTCCGAGCCTCGTTTCGGTAGCGTTGCATGCACTGTACCGCAGGCATGCGAAATTGCGTCATCTATTTTGTGGTTACCGAGGGAACGTCACCGGAGGCAGGGCTGAAGATTCCTGCGTCGTCCTGCCGTCCGCCGCGATGGCGCTCAAGTTCATGGGCGTAGCGGCGCAGCGCGTAGGCTTCGCTCAAGTAGCCGATGATCCGGCGATCCTCGCTGTTATCAACGACCGGAAGCGTTTCTTGCGCCGCTTGGCTGAACCGGTCGAGTGCAGTCCGAAGAGCGTCTCCCGGGAGCAGGAACGGGGCGGGCTTCGAAACCAAGGTCCCCACGGTCTTGACCGCTTCGGCGCTTTCTGGGTCACTGGCCTCGGCGGGGTCGATAATGCCGCTGAGCCGGCCGCGCTCATCGACCACGAAAACCTGCTTGATGCTGCCGGCTGAGAAGCGACGTCGCAGCTCCTCGACTGGCAGTTCGGCCGCAATGACAGCCGGGTCGCGGCGCATCATCGGGCCGACCATCAGCTCGTTGATCCAACCGACGTCCTCGGGGCTGCGGATCGTCAGGCCGCGCAGATGGAAGCGCCAAGTCGCAAAGGAATAGCCGAACCAGTGCCGCACCGCGATCGCCGCGGTGACGACCCCGACCATGACCCCGATGGTTGCGGCAAAGTCGCCGGTCGTCTCGAGAACGATCATGATCATCGTCATCGGTGCGCCGACGATCGCGGCGGCGACGGCACCCATGCCGACCAAGGTATAGATCAGCGGGTCAGCGCCGAGATTGAGGCCGAGCCGAGCCGGCAACTCGCCGATAAAGCTGCCAAAAAGGCTGCCGAGGAACAGCGAGGTGCTAAACAGCCCACCACGGAACCCGGAACCGATCGACACGGCCGAAGCGACGATCTTCGCGACGATCAAGCCGGCGAGAAACGGCAGGTCAAAGCCGGAATGCAGCACGCGCATGATGCCGCCATGCCCGCCGCCGAGGATCTGCGGGAACAGCAGCGCCATGGCACCAATCAGAATGCCGCCGAGCGCCGGCCGCGCCCAGCGTGGCACCGCGAGCGAGCGGAACAGCGCTTCGGTCGAGGTCACCCCTTTCATGACAACGATGCCGAGCCCGGCCGACAAAAGTCCCAGACCGAAAAAGGCTAAGTAGTCGGGCGGCGAAATTGCGATTTCGTGCGAGATAACGAATATCGGGTTCGAACCGACCAGGCCACGGACTACCAGCGCTCCGGTCAAAGCGGCGATGCCGACCGGTGCCAGGGTTTGCAACGTATAGCTGCCGATAATCAGCTCGAACGCATAGAACGCGCCGGTTAGCGGCGCATTGAACGCAGCGGCGATCGCGCCGGCCGCGCCGCAGCCGACGAGGGTGCGGACATCGTCGCGCCGCAATTCGACCGCTCTGCCGAGCCGCGAGGCGAGCGCGGCGCCAAGCTGGGTATAGGCGGCTTCCATTCCGACGGAGGCGCCAAAGCCGCCCGAGAGCAAGGTCGCCGCGACCAGCCCCAGGCTGTCCCCGACCGACATTCGGCCGCCGAAGAGCGCATTTGCTTCGATCGCGTCGACGACCTCGCGCGGACGCCATCGTCGCAGCAGCACCGAGACGAGGCCGACGAGGAGCCCGCCGAGGACCGGCATCAGCAGCACCCGGGCCGGGCCAAGATCGATGTCGCTGAGGTGCCCGTCCGAGGCGATCCCAAAGGCCAGCCGCCGCAGCACAGCAAGCAGCAAGTCGATCAGGATTACGCCAACGCCTGCGGCGATGCCGGCGACCAGCGCGAGCACCAGCAGGAACAACTCGCTGTCGCGCAGTCGCGCTTCGACGCGTAGGGTGCCCCCGGCTAGAGCGCCGGTGTGCTCTGTTTGGCTGGCAGGTGCGATTTCGGCCACGCCAGAGCGGATAGGCGAGTCGGCCGAGAGGCGCAAGAGCGGTCGCGTTCAGAGTTCGTTAAGATTTGTCGAAGGGCGGTCGTCGCGGTCTTGGGTGCAAGTACGGGCCCAAACTTCCTGAAGCCGTCGTGCGCGCTCGCAATCTTGTTTAGTCCTCCGCTGTGCAAGTAGTCGGAGGGCCGCCGGTGCACTCGAGCCCCGAGCAGCATTGCTCATTTGATGTGCAGATTTCGCCTTCCTCTGTGCACTCTGCCGCGTGCGCTTTGGAAATCAGATTGACGCCGAACCCTTGGAGGAATTTGGGCAACTGGCTCCTGACTGACAGCCCAGTGGTTTTTTCGCCAGGCGGGACGGATGTCGAATCTTCCGCCGATGCTGCCTGCGACAGAACAGCACAAGCCAAAAAGACAAAAGCGACGACCAATTTGCGCATGTCAGATCTCCAATCGTCGGTCGCAAAAAGGGGCAAGGGACTGTGCCAAACTAAACTCTGTCCACCGCCAGTGGTCATCGTTCGGTGAGTTTTAGCTCGATGCGCCGGTTGCGGCGATAGGCGTCTTCGGCGTTATGCGGATCGAGCGGCTGCTTGTCGGCAAACCCGGCCGCGGCGAGCCGTGCTGCAGGTACTCCTTCTTCTATGGCAAACCGCACCACCGATATCGCGCGGGCGGTGGACAATTCCCAATTCGACGGAAACTGCGAATTGCTGATCGGGCGGCGGTCGGTGTGACCGTCCACTCGCAAGATCCAATTGATGTCTGGCGGGATCTTGGCAGAGAGCTCCTTTAGGGCCGTGATAACCGGCGCGAGCTCCTTTTTAGCGTTATCGCCGAGCTCCGCGCTCCCCGGCGCGAACAGCACTTCGGACTGGAAGACAAAGCGGTCGCCGACAATGCGGATATCCGGCCGGTCGCCGAGTATTTCGCGCAATCGGCCGAAAAATTCGGATCGATAGCGGGCGAGTTCCTCCACTTTGTTGACGAGCGCCAGATTGAGCCGCTTGCCGAGCTCGACGATTTGCCCTTGCTGTTCCTTGACCTTGGCTTCTGAGATGTCGAGCGCTGTCGCGATACGCGACAACTGCTCGCGCAACGTGGTGATCTGCGCATTCAACTCGTCAACCCTGGCAACGGCCTTGCGGCTGACCTCCTTCTCGCCGGACAGCGCCTGCTCTGCTCCTGCGGCGCGGCTCCCGAGCTCGCGCACGCGGACGTCACGAGCCTCGATCTCCTTCTGTGCGAGCGAGGTCTTCTCCTGCTGGGAGGCAAGTCGGGCCTCAAGCTCCTTGGCGCGGTCGCGCAGGGCCGCCACGCCTTCTTGGGCCTGTTGCTGCGCCAAGCTGGCGACCTTCGCTTCGAGCTCGGCGCGCACGCTCTTGAGGGCCGCGAGGTCGCGTCGCAGGCTCTCGAGCTCGCGCAGCTGCAGGTCGATCTTTTCCTTGTCGGCGCTGACGATCGCGTCGGCGTCGCGCAGCTTGCCGGTCAGCTGATCGCGTTCGGCAAGCACGCTCTTCAGCTGCGTGGAAAGCTCCGTGGTGCCGGAACGCAGCTCGTCATTGGCGCCCCGCTCGATAGCCAGAAGGTTCGCAAGTTCGTCGACCTGCTGCTGCAGCTGTTGCAAAGCTTGATCGCGCCCGGACAGGGCAACACCCAAATAGAACTGGCCGGCGGTAAACACCAATAGGATAAAGATGATCACCATCAACAGCTGGGCCAGGGCGTCGACGAAGCCAGGCCAGATGTCGATGCTGGAGCGGCGCGAACCTCTCGGTGCTATCGCCATGGGTTTTGAAAGATGAGGGCCGTCAGCGCCGGGGTTCTTCGGCGAGGGCGGCGATCGTACGGGCGACAATGCGGATGTCGCCGCGCAGGTCCTGAACGCTTTGCTCCCTGCCCTGGACGACGTCCTCACTGAGACGCGCGATATAGGCTTCGATGTTGCGGAGATGACTGCGCAGCACGTCATCGTGTCCAAGGGAGCTTTCGACGACATCGGCAAGCCGGGTCAAGGCGGGCTTCAGCTCCAACTGGTTCTCGGCGAGCCGGACCATCAAGACCTGACCGGATTTCATCTGCTCGCCGAGTACGCTGAGACGATCGGTCAAGCTGGCGAGCGTCGCATTGGCGGCGATCCGGCTCTCCTCGCCCCTCGCGAGAATACGTTGGAGGTTCTCAAGGCTATCTGCGGTCTGCTCCAGCAACGCCTGAATATAGGCGGGCACCGATCCGTCGCCCCCCTCCCCCAACGGCCCGGCTGAAAGCCTCGTGTAGGTCGACAGCCATTCCTCGAGCTCGTTGTAGAACCGGTTTTGCGCCTGGCCGGCTTGCAGGTCCAGAAACCCCAGAACCAGACTGCCGGCGAGCCCGAACAGCGACGAGCTGAACGCAGTCCCCATGCCATGAAGCGGCGATTCCAGGCCGGATTTAAGGTCGGCGAAGGCGCGGGCGACATCGCTCGCGCCGACGTTCAGCGCGCCGATCACGCCTCCGACCGACCGCACGGTCTCCAAGAGCCCGTAAAAGGTCCCGAGAAGGCCAAGAAATACGAGCACACCGATCAGATAACGCGAGGTCTCGCGTGTTTCGTTGAGCCGGGATGCGATGCCATCGAGCAGCGCTTGCAAGGAGCTCGCGGAAAGACTGACACGCCGTCCCTGAGCGCCAAGCATGCGGGCCATCGAGGCTAGCAGTGTCGGCGCCGCGATGCGGGCGACCGAATCACCACCAGCCTGGTTGCTCCGAAAGCTCTCGATCCAGTCGATCTCGGGATCGAGCAACAGGACTTGGCGAAAAATGTAGATTATGCCGGCAATCAGGATGCCGAGGATCACGCCGTTGACCGCCGGGTTCCCCATAAAGGCGTTGACGAGCTCCCTCCCGAGCACCCCGGCCAAAGCCGCTACCACCGCAAGAAACAACACCATCCGAATGAGGAAGCGGCGCGACCGGTTCATCCCCAGCCTGCCGCGATCTGCAATCGCACTGACGCTCACTGTTTCCCGCTGATGCTCACTGGTCCCCGAGGATCCCCGCCCCCCTGCATCGGTCCGCAACCGACACGACGACTCCTAGGCGGGCCTGGCGGACAAGCGCGATGCACATTCTCTAATCAACCCTTCGAACGCGCAGCCGCACACCGACGCCGGCCGACGCGGCGAAGTTAGCGCATCGCGTGCTCTGGCAATAACGAAATCTCCCGCCGGGACCTCAAGGCGTCGCCCGACCGCCGCGCATCGCCTCTTTGATCAAGGAGGCGAGCGGCAAGTGGAGGTGGTCATTGGCCGCCAGCACATCACCGCTCGACAACATATCGTGGCCGCCCGTCAGATCGCTCAGATATCCACCGGCCTCGCGTATCAGTATAATTCCAGCAGCAATGTCCCACGGCGAGAGGGCGAATTCCCAGAACCCGTCGAACCGGCCGGCGGCAACATAAGCCAGATCGAGGGCTGCCGAACCGGTTCTCCGGATGCCGGCCGTTGCCCTCGTGATAGCTGCCAGTGTGGCGATATAAGTGCCCGCGTCCGCGCGTGCGCCAAAGGGCATGCCGGTGCCGATCACGGCTTCGCCGAGATGCCGACGCGCCGACACTCTGAGCCGTCGGTCGTTGACATAGGCGCCGAGCCCCTTTTCGGCCCAATACATCTCGTTGCGAATCGGCTCGTAGATAACCCCGGCGACGATCTCGCCGTCACGCTCGAGCGCGATCGAGATCGCAAAATGGGGGATGCCGTGCAGAAAGTTGGTCGTCCCATCGAGGGGATCGACGATCCAGCGGTGCCGCAGGTCCGATCCCCCTTCCGCTCCGCCCTCTTCGAACAACATCGCATAGCCCGGTCGGGCCTTCTTGAGCTCCGCTTTGAGGATGCGCTCGGCCTTGAGATCCGCGGCCGAGACGAATTCGCCCGGCCCCTTTACCGAAACCTGCAATTGTTCGACCTCGCCAAAGTCGCGCAGCAGCGCGCGCGCCGCCTTCAGCGCGGCGTTTCCCATCACGTTCAGGGTCGGCGACCGGGTGGCCATGGCAAAAATTCCCGTGCGTTAGCCGGCCGTGTTCCTCAGTCCTTGGCTCGCTCGACGTAGCTTCCGTCGGCAGTGCTGACGACGATGCGCGTGCCCGGGCCGATATGCGGCGGGATCATCACCCGGCGCCCGTTCTCGAGCTTGCCCGGCTTGTAGGAGGACGACGCGGTCTGCCCTCGCACCACCGGATCGGCTTCGACGACTTCCATCACGACGCTGGGCGGTAGCTCGACCGAAAGGGCGGAACCTTCGTAGAGCATGACGTTGCAGACCATTCCGTCGCGCAGAAAATCGGCGGGGTCGCCGATCGTCTCGCGGGGGATCGGGATCTGCTCGAAGGTGTCGTTGTCCATAAAGGTCGCCTGACCGTTCTCCATGAACAGAAACTGCATTTCCTTCTCGTCGAGGCGGACGCGCTCGACGGTCTCCTGGGTACGAAAGCGCTCGTTCAGTTTCGTCCCGCCGCGCAGGTCGCGCAGCTCCACCTGGGCAAAGGCGCCGCCCTTGCCGGGTTGGACCAGCTCGCGCTTCAGCACGAGCCAGAGCTTGTTCTGGTATTCGAGGACGTTGCCCGGCTTGATGTCGATGGCGTTGATCTTCATGGCAGGATCTCAGGGAGGGGAGGCTGTACCGCAGAACCTAACATAGGTCGACGGACGGGCAAGGACGAGGGCAGGATGATCGAGGAATGGTGGCGGCCCGATCGGTTCGCGGTACGGCGTGCGCGGCTCGAGCAGCGGGGACGTATCTTGGACGCCGTTCGCAGCTTCTTCGCCGAGCGCGGGTTTATAGAGGTCGACACCCCGGCATTGCAGGTGAGCCCGGGGCTCGAGCCACATCTGCAGGCGTTCGCGACCGAGCTTCGCGACCCGCGCGACGGCCGGATCGTGCCGCGCTATCTCCATACCTCACCCGAATACGCGATGAAGAAGCTGCTGGCCGCCGGGCTCCCGCGGATCTGGCAGCTCGCCCATGTCTTCCGCAACGGCGAGCGCAGCTCGACCCACCATCCGGAATTCTCGATGCTGGAGTGGTATCGCGCCGGCGCCTCCTACCGCGATCTGATGGAGGAGTGCGCGGCGCTGGTCCGCACCTCCCAACAGGCGGTAGGCGCCGAGGCCCTGGCCTGGAGCGGACGCACCTCCGACGCGAGGCGGGAATGGCAGCGGATCACCGTTGCCGAGGCCTTTCGCGAGCGCTGCGGCATCGATTTGTTGGCGACGGCGCCGGATCCCGAGAAGCCGGACACCGCCCGTTTCGCCGCAGCCGCGAGCGGCGTCGGCATCGAACCCCATCCCGGCGACGATTGGGAGAGCTTGTTCTTCCGCATCTTTCTCGAACGGATCGAGCCCCATCTCGGGCTCGGCGCGCCGACCATCCTTTACGACTACCCCGTCTCGATGGCCGCCTTGTCCCGACGTCGCCCGGACGACCCGCGCCTCGCCGAGCGCTTCGAGGTCTATGCCTGCGGCCTCGAACTCGCCAACGCCTTCGGCGAGCTGACCGACCCGGCCGAGCAGCACGCCCGCTTCCTCGCCGACCAGGCCCGCAAGCAGTCCCTCTACGGCCACACCTACCCGATCGACGAGGATTTCCTCGCCGCCCTCGAACAGGGGCTGCCCCCTTGCGCCGGCATCGCCCTCGGTTTCGACCGCCTGGTCATGCTCGCGACCGGCGCCGACGACATCGAAGCAGACGCACCTAACCGGCCGAAAAACCCCACGGACTACCCCCTGTTCGCCCTGTTTTATCAGGTCGAGATCAGGCATCGCCAACTCCCCTCAATGACAATCTCGCATCCGCTCACGGGTGCCGATGCCCGCGAGAATACGATGCGACTATGGTAATTGCGTGGTTGTCAGTATTGCAAACTCCGAACAGCCGGCGTGAAGCCTAAGGCCGGTAGGTTTAGCGAGCGCAAACCTCTTCAATGGCAGACAATCGCCGAGGCATTCCTACAATTTCCTTCGGGTCGATCAGTGGCGGTGTTGGCGGTGACGGTGGGACAATTGGGGTGCCGTTGATGCCGCCGACAGGATTCGCACTAACAAATAAGACCTCAGTGTTGATAATTTCCTTGTTAGGATCGCACGTAGCTTCGGGAGTGATCGTGGGTATCCCTAAATCGGACAGCTCTGCTGGTTGCGACCGCGCTATTGGTCGCCCAGGAAATGGAGGACCGCGTAGTTGAACAGTCCCGGGTCCTGCAGGAACGCGAAATGGCTCGCGTTGGGCAGAATCAGCAGTCCGGCGCCGGGGATTGTTGCGGTGATGTATTCCGTGTGGTCGCGCTTGATCGCCTCGTCGTGGTCGCCATCCACCACCAGCACCGGGGCCGTGATCGCCCTGAGCTGCGCAGCCGTCCAGTTCGGCTGGCTCGCCCACATTTTGCTGATCTGCTCGACGAACGTATCGTATTCCTTGGGTGTCGCCGAGTGCGCCTCGTACTCATGGCCGGCGCGCTCGATAAACGCGGCGAAGGTTGGGTTCTTCTCCACGCCGTCGACGACCCCTGAGGTCACGGTATTGGCGGCAAAGGCGAAGATCTTCCCGACCCGATCCGGGTGGCGCATCGCCAGGTCGAGGCCGAGGATTCCGCCGTCGCTCCACCCGACGATGTCGGCTGTCGGCACCTTCAGCACGTCCATCAGCGCCACCACGTCATCGGCCATCAGGTCGTAGCCATACGGCCGCGGATCGCGGGTGCTGCGGCCATGGCCGCGGCTGTCCATCGCGATGACGGTATGGTGCGGTGCCAGCGCTTGTATCTGGTTGCCCCAGTAGTCCGTGTTCGCCAGGCCGCCATGCAGCAGGATCACCGGCGAGCCCTGGCCGTAGACCGCATAGTGGATACTGATGCCGTTGGCGTTGGCTTGCCCGCTGCGCTCGGAGGGGATCGGCGATGGCGTCGGGGGCAGCGTCTCCCAGCGCTCGGCGGCGTTGACCGACGGCGCGGAAATGGCGAGAAGCATCGTTAGCAACAGAGGGAGCATCAGCCTCTTCCTAGTCGCCAAGTAGTCGGCGGCCGCAGATATATTTGCCCTGGCCGGCAAAGCCGGGGGGCGCGCTCCTCCATGCGCCTGTAGCCGCCGCGAGAGCCTTTGCGAGTCTGGATCTCCTTGACGGTCGGGGTGAAGGCGATATCGCTGAAGCAGCGGCCGGTATCACCCATCGACCCCCCTCAGAGACCGAGCTCGCTCAAGGACGGATGATCGTCGGGGCGGCGGCCGAGCGGCCAGTGATACTTGCGTTCGCTCTCTTGGATCGGGACATCGTTGATGCTGGCGATGCGGAGTCGCATCAGGCCGTGCTCGTCAAACTCCCAATTCTCGTTGCCGTAGCTGCGGAACCAAAACCCGGCATCATCGTGCCACTCATAGGCGAAGCGCACGGCGATGCGATTCGCGTGGAAGGCCCAGACTTCCTTGATCAGCCGGTAGTCGAGCTCGCGGTTCCACTTGCGCGTCAGGAACGCTTCGATGGCATCGCGCCCCTGCAAAAATTCCGCGCGGTTACGCCAGCGGCTATCGACCGTGTAGGCGAGCGCGACGCGCGCGGGATCGCGCGTATTCCATGCGTCCTCCGCCATGCGTGTCTTTTGCACGGCGGTCTCGGCGGTAAAGGGCGGCAGCGGCGGGCGGTCCATCGGATGATCGCTCATTTCCGCGCAACCTTCCGATCGAGGAAATCGCGGATCAAGGGGACCATTTCATCGGCCTTGTCCTCCAAGGCGAAGTGACCGGTATCGAGGAGATGAAATTCCACGTCGGGGAGGTCGCGCTTATATGGATGGGCGCCATCGGCCGGGAAGATCTTGTCGTTCTTGCCCCACACGATCAAGGTCGGCGGCTGGCGTTCGCGGAAATAGGCCTGAACAGCGGGATAGAGCGGCAGGTTGGTGCGGTAGTCATAGAAGATGTCGAGCTGGATGTCGTTGTTGCCCGGCCGGTCGAGCAGTGACTGGTCGTGGACCCAGTTGTCCGGCGAGATGCGGCTCACATCGGCGACCCCGTCCGTGTATTGGAACTTCGTCGTCTCCAGAGTGAAGAGCCCCTTCAGTGCCTGGCGATGAGCGTCCGAGCCATCGGCCCAATAGGCCTTGATCGGATCCCAGAACTCTTTCAGCCCCTCGTCATAGGCGTTGCCGTTCTGGACGATCAGACCCGTGACGCGCTCCGGATGCTTCAGGGCCAGCCTCCAACCCACGGGCGCCCCGTAATCCATGACATACATCGCGTAGCGCGTGACGCCGAGCTGATCGAGAACGCCATCGACCAATTCGGCAAAGCGATCGAACGTGTAGGCGAATGTAGTGCGATCCGGCATGTCGCTCTGGCCGTAACCCGGATAATCCGGAGCGATCACGTGATAGCGGTCCGCCAAAGCGGGAATGAGGTTGCGGAACATGTGAGACGAGGTAGGAAAGCCGTGCAGCAGCAGCACGACCGGCGCATCTGCCGGGCCCGCCTCACGGTAGAAGATGTGCACGTTACTGATATTCGTAGTCCAGTGGCGAGTAACGGGGGTCCCTGAAGCGTCGAGAGCTGACCGATGGTTGAGCACAGTGGGAGGCATTGGGCGCTTCCTCAAGCTGGGGTCCGGGGGCAGTGCGGCGGCCTTAGCCGCTGGTGAAGGCGCGAGACCAGCGCCTCCTTTGGCTTATGTCCTGCAGTCTGCCGCAGCCTTGTGCGCCGGCCGCATTAATCGTTGTAAAAAATCGTGCAGGAGCGCCTCAACCACCCGAGGTTGTTGATTCTGAGAACGCCGATCTTAGCAGGACGCCGCGTCGGTGTTCTCGGTGTTTTGGTGAGAGTTTACTAGATTGTCAACCGAGCGTCAGTGCGAACCAAATGGTCGATGGAGGATCGCGTAAGCTGTCACCGTAACCCGGTCACCGTAACCCGGTCTGTCGGCAAAGCGTGCCCTACCTGCTCAAAAGAGGTCGGGTATTCAGGCAAGGGGAATTACTTCACCGCTCGGCGGGGATTTAACATGCATGTAATATATTGTACGCTAGTCGACTTTTGACAGCTGCGCACGTGCGCACAAGAGACGCAATATACGGAAAAGGCGGCATATAGAAAAGGAGGCCGACCACGAGAAAATTTCCCCAAACTGATACGATTCGTCAGCAATTGCTTATTATTATACACTCTCCATAGGGTCGGGAGAGGGACGTTGCGGATGCGCTGTAAATTTGATCGTGAAAAATTCGAGACTGAGTACAAGCGGGTTCGAGCCGACCGTCGAGCGAGGAATGATGAAGCGTTGCAAAAAATCAGGGAGAAAAACTGGCCGCTATGGCTGAGGCACCTGGCGCTCGCTACTATGCGGGTAATGATGGTGAGGAATGAGGGCCACCATGCCGGCCTTGATGCTGCTCGCCCCGCTTGGCGAGCTGCTCGCAAAGAAGAGACATGAAAAGACAACCAGCCCTGATTACGGCGAGAGCCCAGCAATGGCATCCGACTTCAACAAATTTGATACCCAAACATTCTTCGTAGAGTCCAGCGAGCCAGAGAATTGGTTGAAGATGGCCGTAGCTCTCCAACATGCGGCGTCCAATCTGGACTGGACGAAGCCGCGCGACCCCTTCAGCGACTGGCGCTATCTGCCGATCTATCGCATGTTGATGGCGTTTTCGATTGAAAACCTGCTAAAGGGTATTTTGATTGTTGAAGGGCATGAAGCAATCGCGGGCGACAAGCTCAGTAATCGGCTGAGCAATCACGGCCTCCGGCAATACGCCGATGGCGTGACTGGCGTGACCATCACGAAACCCGAGGAATGTCTATTAGACGAGTTGCAGCACTATCTGATGTGGGCCGGGCGGTATCCAATGCCAAAGAGGCCGGCGTTCGCGATCCAAATCCGCCACTCGAAAGCGCAGCACGATGCCGAACTTGCTCTAGGAAAAAGACTGGCTGATTATCTCGCTGAGCGTACAAATATCAATTTGGGGGTGGAAACATCGGCGGAGGCAGATTTTCCGGGCTTTTGAACCGGCGGCTTTCCAGAATACCGGTTACACCCCTTTTGACTGTAGAGCCCGAAAAAAATCTTACTCCTGCCCGAATTTATCGGGCGGACGGTGTTTGCGGGCCCCGCAAGGGCTTATAGAGGAGCCGCGACAAAACCCGGTCAATCACCGGCCGCTGCGATCAGCAGCGAGCGGAACCAGGCCTGTGCCGGCTCGCTCGCGGCGCGGCGGTGCCAGGCCATCGAGACGGTCATCGAGAAATCGATCGGCAAGGGCATGATGTCGATCTCGGCGGTGGCGGCGATCTGGCGGGCGGTGCGGCTTGGCACGGTCGCGACGAGGTCGGAGGCGGCAAGCGCGACCGGCAATGCCAGATAGGTCGCCACCAATAGCGCGATGCGGCGCCGCAATCCGAAATCGACGAGAATACGATCGAGGGCGCCGCTGGTATCGCCCCTCGGCGAAACGAGGATGTGGTTGAGCGCGGCGTAGGTCTCGATCGACAGTGTTTGCCCCGCGATCGGATGGCCCCGGCGCGCGACGACGACAAACGGGTCGCGCAGCAGCAGGATCGACTCGACATGCGTCGGCAAGGTGCCGAGATGGGCGATGGCGACATCGATCGCGCCGCGGTCGAGCTGCTCGGCGGCACCGACGCCGGTCAGCGGCGTCAGGCGCAGCGTCGCCCTCGCGGCGTGCCGTGCGAAGGCCTCGGCAAGGCGCCCGACCAGCGCGACCTCGGCATATTCGGCCATCCCGGCGGTGAAGATCCCGGTGCTCTTTGCCGGGTCGAAGCCGATGCCGAGGTTGAGCGCGGCCTCGATGTGTTCGATCGCCGCTGCGATCAGCGGGGCGATCTCGCGCGCGCGGGCGGTCGGTTCCATGCCGGTCGGGGTGCGCACGAACAGATCGTCGGCAAAGAGGCTCCGCAGGCGCGACAACGCGTGGCTCATCGCCGGTTGCGACAGGCCGATGCGGTCCGCGGCGCGGGTCACGGCGCGCTCGTTGGTCAGCGCATCGAAGGCTTTGAGGAGGTTGAGGTCGACCGCTCGAATATCCATGCGAAGAATGGATACTATAACATCTATCGATTTGATAGATGATCAGCGATGCTATCTTATGGCATCGGCAAACAATTGGACGGGAATCACCACCCATGCCGCAGGACACCGCACCACGCCTCAGCCATGTCGGGCTTTATGTCCACGACGTGCCAAAGATGATCGACTTCTACTCCAACGTGCTCGGCTTCGTCGTCAGCGACGGCGCCGAGGACGGCCGCATCACCTTCCTCTCGCGCAACCCCAGCGACCATCACCAGGTCGTGCTGGTGCGCGGCCGCACCACCGACGCCGAGGTGCCGATGGTGCAGCAGGTGTCGTTCAATGTCGGCACCCTCGCC
>WNFR01002223.1_pt1 | contig 20261 bp, 26 predicted proteins | sample 5400221 | NCBI WGS metagenome assembly WNFR01 (sample SAMN13153357, study PRJNA577476) | soil metagenome | isolation source: 40 cm soil under Madrone tree | place: USA:California | collected 2016-06-14 | reverse complement strand
AGAGTAAGACCGTGATGGTCCACCGTCTCCAGATGGAGATGGAGTTGGTACATGCCCGCTGTGCGCTGGTCGTGTGCCAAGTGAGGAGGACGGACCCGCATCTGCATTCCAGACGCTTCCCGCTGGCGCGAATGAAGAACGGGGAGAAGTTGGAGACGCAAACATCTCCGAGGCAGGCCCGCGACCGTAGCGAACATGCGGAGGTAAATGGTGATACATGGGTGCCTCCTCCGCCATGCCACGGCCAGCACTTCTGCGCGATACCCACTCGAATTCGTCGTCCTCGTCATGGGACCGTCCCGCTGACTGGGCTGGGTCCCTTTCTGCGCCCACATTTCCTGTGGCGTTAGCGTCCTCGTCGAGAAAGTCACGATATATGTCGCGTAGATCGACTAGCTCTATTTCTGGGGGCTGGGAGCCAAAGTCGAAGGAAGTGACTTCGACAGGTCCGATGAAAGACGGTCGTGTGGCGCTTTGAAGCTGTCTGTTCAGGATGTCGATGAGCGAAGACGCGAGCGAACTGTCGAGCTTGTTCCAATCGAGGTCGATAGACATTGAAGAGGGGCTTATCGTCGTCACTTGTCGTGCAGCCAGGCTCTTCAGACGCGAAAACAAAGATATATTGTTCAAGTGAGTGAAGAGAATTTACTTTACGGTGCTCTAATAGTAGTTATTTCTACGCCGATTCCATTTATAAAAGGACTATGCGGGTGTCGCGCGTGGGACGATAGGTTGGCTGTCTCAACGACAAGGACACGCATAAAAAATCATGTATGTAGAGAGTGCGCATCTCCTGAAATAGATATAAATTTCCTCGAATGCTGAAATAACCAGGCACAACTCTCTGTTGCAACGACGACGTCTCGACGAACATCATCGCCGCTCGAAAGCTTGCTGTGCTGGGGCAGGCGAGGGCGTCCGTGAAGGAAGCGGCGAACCATATGGTGCGTTTAGATACCGTGGGGTGTCCAACATAGGGAGAAAGTCTGCCTTTTCAGGACCGAGGGCTGTTGACAGCGTTCTCGGAGAGGAGGGTTTTTTGTCGAACTGTCCCAGTATTGGCGCATCTGAGTCAACAGGAGAACCTGGCCAAGGAGTGCCTGCCTTGCTGCCCGTGGCGCTGTTGACAACATTCACTAAGAGGGTCGGTTCCTGTCCAGCTGGCTGATTGTATAGCCATGTCGCAACGAGTACTGTCGAGGAACCGATGAGAAAAGATAGGGTAAGTTTGAAGTTGAAGAGGATCATGGACGCGAGGAACGACAAAATAATGGAGAGACTTGTGGCAAAGCCTTTGAGGATGTTATCCGAGTACTTGATCACAATCGCAGTAATGAGCCCGCCAAAGACTTGAATCGAAACTGTCGCCCACGCCCAACCACCAAAATTTTTGAATAAGTCGGCAATGAAACCATGGGAGTTGGGGACAGGAGGTGCGCATAGGACGGGGACAAGCGCTGGAATAAAGGAGAAAAGTGATAATTGAACGTTGCGGACCCAAAGGTCCGCCTTGGAATTCTTGAGCACCATTTCGAAATAGACGCCGGCAAGACCTGAAGTGAAACAAGCAGCGGTGACCGCGCCTAACCCTTTAAGGGGACTCATTGTGTGCATATATCGCGGTGCTGATTCGTGTGCGCTGCCGACAAGGGTATTAGATTTGGGCAATGGATGAGCACTGGGACTGGTTTGAATTTGAACGATAGCAACGCCTATAGCGAGGAAGAAAAGAGAGAACCATTTTGTCGCGCTTAGGCGGCGACGTAATAACACGACGGAAAAGGCAGCAGTGGTGAGGATCTTCATCTGATACGTCACTTGGAAGGTCGCGACAGGAAGGTTGCTGATGGCAACAAATTGAAGAGTGTTTTGGACGACGTAGAGAAGGGCGGGAATGGAGAGCTTCCAGCAATCAGGACTGAAAATGTCTCGGAGTAGTTGGTTGAAAGGCCGTCGTATATCTGTCCTTGATATTCGCCAGAGGGCAATACCGAACGATATTGAACCCTTGAAAATTTCATTGAGCAGAACCGCGGAGGCAGGTGAATATGACTGGGAAGGAGGAGTAGAGACTCGTGAATAATGCATGACGATGGAAAGGGCAGCATTCTGAACTGCAAGAGTAACGAGACTATCACAAAGGTTGGTGGTGAATGGACCGGAAATGAGAACATTTGTACACTTGTCATGACTCACGAGACGTATTTGAGGGGGAGACCAAAGATGGTGGGCGCGGGTTCTTCTCTGGATAATCGAGAATGTAATGTCATCATAGGTGCAGAGTTGTCAGGAAATGGGGGTAAAGATGTGGAGGTGATCAGAGGGGATGGACGGGAGCTATGTTCCCTTGAGAGAGCGGGAGAGGGTGTGCCAAGTCCGACTCTTGCGGACGGAGACGGACGATGATGAATATCGGGAAATGCTGGGGCCGCAACGCTGACCGAGAATCGGGGATATCGCAGTCGTTCTAGAGGACGTTCCATCGCACCCGTAAACCGACTGTGGTAACAATGCTCAGCTTGTCCGTCAATCCGCCGTCAATCCGACAATCCTACCCTTAAGGCCACGGCACGGCCCGACGCCAATAATCGCGATCGCGTACTTGTTTTTATTCACATCCTTGTAAAAATACATATTATTTATATCTACACCTGCTAAATTTACAACCTGACAACCATGGCGAGTTAGCACAGGTACAACACATGTCATCCAGAAAAAATAATAATAATACTGTGTTTGCCAAACCTCAGACTCGCCTTTATCACTTCATACACACCTCTCAGCCCGACGGATACACAATACGTGAATCCAGACGCAATGCAATAGGTTCTCGCCCCAGCTAGGGCGAGGGTGTGTCCCTTTACCAGGGTTATCTTCCTCGGTCGTGAAATAGCAAGGAAAATACTGTTTCATGAAAGTACTCACAGACAGTGTACGTATCTCCAGGTGATCCTGCGTCCTTACTTCTCGACCGACGGGAGAAGCGATCAGCATAGATTGTTTTTGAGATACTCGTTTAATCTTCGACGTTTGTCTGGACCATCCATCCAGTGCAGTCGCAATGCTAGCGAAGGACAGACGGTAATTTGGACGCCGTGTTAGAATAAAAAAAAAACAAGCAAGAATTCGATGTCCGATGTCCAGGTGAGCGGAATTGGAATCGAACCGGGAAGTCCCGAGTGACGCGCCTTTTGTTCTTGCCCTCTTCACCTACAGTAACATGGCGGCCATCGCCAAGGTCGCAATCGTCCACCCGCCATCTCCATCTCCCTTTGCGGCTCTTCTTCGGCGCTCAAAGTTTGCCTCTTATGATTCGACTATTGGCCAAGTGTATACCACGCACGACGGCAACGCTCACCGCGGCAATTGGGGCTTTAAACGACCCCTTGCCCTCCGAAAACGAGACAAATTCATATCTGTTCAAGCTGTCGACTCTCCGGAGCAGCAAACAGAGTGGACATCCCGAGAGTCTGAGGCACGCTTCATCCAGCGTTGGGAAGAGGTTGCACCGGAGCCACAGATCCGTGACGCGTGGGAGAGACACTACACGGATTCAAGATCTGTGCCCGGCCTGGAGCAGGCAAAAGAAGACGTAAATGGAGACATTGTGAACCCAATCATGCAGCGTCAAACAGACGAGAAGCTAGGCAAACGACAGTACGTCGCATCTGGGCCGCTCGTGTCCTCCATGAATCCAAGACAATTCGCGCGTTACCTGGACAAGCTGCGTCATCAACGGCCAGAGTTCCTTTCATTTTTGTCAGAATTCGCCCAGGGCCCACAGAAGGCGAGGCCTGCAACTCATCATTTAGTCGCACCTTCTGCCTACGACCAGTCCGCCTTGGGTTCCGCCGAGATGGTCCGAACGAGGTTCCTACAAAAGCAGTCCCACACAATCTACGAAGCCTCGGATTCCCGGGTCATTGAACAACGTCCTCACCGCAACGGTGGCCTTTCTTACGCGAATACCTCTCAGTTGACACACTTCTTTACCACCACCGAAGAACCCGGAAGATTCGTCGAGATGCCCGCTTTAAATGGACGTCAGTCGTGGCGTGCGAGCTTTGCGGGAATGGCAGCGAACCTCAAAACTCCTACGAGCCATCATGACATCGGATCCAAATTCCGCATTGTCGAGTCCGTGCTCAAGCGTGCCCCGAAGGTCGTATCAGCACAGCCTCAGGGGCTGGATGGTACAATCATTGAGACGACTGTGGAAGACGTGGCCAATCTGGACATGATGCGAGCCAATCCTTTCCCTCCTGGAACGCGGGCCTACATCACACATGCTCAAAAGATCGTCCCTTCGAAGGGGAAGAGGTCCATGACGAATCCAAAAGCCGGTCCACGGTTCGAGACAGGTCCAGAATCAGCTACGGTGACAAAGGAGTTGCTGGACACTCTACGGACTATAATGCATGCACCAAAGACTCGGTAAATTAGGATGCTAGATAGCTCTCATAGTTAATATCTATGGTGTTATGAGGGCCCGCAACGTCTTAGCAAGATCGCCGTTGTTATCGAAAAGGGCTTTCTCAGCTTGGCTGCGTGGTATTTCCAGTTCAGAGACCTTGAAAAGACCGAGGTAAAGATGGCGAAGGGGATCCTCGAATATTATTATATCGTACAATCAAGTCAACGTCCTCTTTCTTGACGTTCGAGTGCGTCTTGGGCGGTTTGGCAGGCTTGTCCGCGAGGACAACGCGAAGTCCTTCCTCAAATTTGCTTTTCGAGTAGGCGTAGCCATCTGCATACTGCATAGCGTTAACACCATTGTCAAGACGGATCCTTTGTTATTTATGACTCACGTTGACTATACCCTCGGGTTCTGGGTGTCCGTTCTTATTGCCACGCTGCACTGGTTGAGACATCGTCGTGGTTTATTTGCCCCATAAACTCGCTCGTCTTACTCTTACTCTTACTCTATCCCCATGGACTCATTCGACAACTTTCAATATGATTCTGCTTCCTCGTATGGAGGCATCGGTATCGTCGACGATACATCCTCGGTATACACATCTGCCACTCAAAGCAATGTCCCTGTAGATATAGAGAGGCTTTCCGTACTGGATGATCCCGTACATCCTTCTTCCTCCACGGATAATGACCTCGAACTGCAATCTACAAACGGGAGTATCACGGAAGACTTTGACGCCGTTTTAGACGATCTCAAGGAGGAGAGTCAAGTTGACCTACCTCCACATGCCTGTTGGTTCGTACTCCCTATTTCACCTCTCGCAGTACCATCATTGACCCACTGCTCTCAGTTATTGCGGAATACACAACCCCGCCTCCGTCGTAAAGTGTCTCATATGTTCCAAGTGGTTCTGCAATTCGCGCGGTAACACATCGGCCTCACACATTGTCAATCACTTGGTCCGAGCCAAGCATAAGGAAGTTATCCTACACGCCGAGAGCCCGCTTGGCGAGACAACTCCCGAGTGCTACAATTGCGGTAGCAAAAATGTTTTCATGCTAGGTTTTATTCCAGCAAAAAGTGATACGGTTGTCGTTCTACTCTGTCGGTGTGTAATTGCCCCATTCGTGTGATGCGGAGTCGTGACAAACTTATCTGTGTAGCCAACCTTGCGCAGCCATCTCCAAGGACATCTCCTGGAACGCAGCTCTCTGGGCACCGCTCATTGATGATCGATCTTTCCTCTCGTGGCTCGTTAAACCACCGTCTGAGACTGAACAGTTGCGCTCCCGTCAAATCTCGTTCCAGCAGATCAACCGTCTCGAGGACTTGTGGCGCGAGAACTCCAAAGCGACCCTTGAGGACCTTGAGAAGCCTGGCGTTGATGACGAGCCGCAGTCCATTCTGCTGCGCTACGAGGATGCATATCAATATCAGAACATCTTCGGGCCGTTGGTTAAGATCGAAGCTGATTACGATAAGCGACTCAAGGAGAGCCAGACGCAGACAGACATCACCATAAGGTGGGACTTAGGCCTGAATCAAAAGCGGGTCGCGTGGTTCGTCCTGCCCAAGTTGGAAAGCGGCGAAGTCCGCCTTGCAGCTGGTGACGAGTTGAGATTGCGCTACACGGGGGAGATGCATAAGCCTTGGGAGGGCGTTGGGCACGTTATCAAAGTCCCCAATAGTACGTTTTCTACTTTTCGTCGTCTGACTCATACCGACCGCAACAGACGTTTCGGACGAGGTCGGTCTTGAGTTGCGTAGGACTGAGGGTGTGCCACACGAGATCACACAAGGCTTCGCCGCAGATTTCGTATGGAAATCCACCAGTTTCGACCGAATGCAGCTTGCCATGAAGACATTTGCAGTAGACGAGAAGAGTGTCAGCGGTTACATCGTATGTTTCTTCTCTTGCCCCCTGTCCTGTGCAGTTGGCTGATTGTAGAAAGTATCACAAACTCCTCGGTCACGAGCTCGAGCCTCAAGTACTTCGTACCCAAATGCCCAAGCGCTTCTCCGCGCCTGGTTTGCCAGAGCTCAACCATTCCCAAATGTATGCTGTCAAGAGTGTTCTTCAAAAACCCATCAGCTTGATCCAGGGACCCCCGGGCACTGGCAAAACTGTCACTTCTGCTTCGACTGTTTATCATCTTGCCAAGATGAACCCGGGCCAAGTCCTCGTCTGCGCGCCTTCGAATGTCGCCGTTGATCAGCTCACTGAAAAGATCCACGCCACGGGTCTCAAAGTTGTGCGCCTCACGGCCAAGTCGCGCGAGGCGCTCGATTCGTCTGTCGCGTTCTTGACGCTTCATCACCAAGTCGCAAATAACACCACGCACGTCGAACTCCAGAAACTTATCCAGCTCAAGAACGAACAGGGAGAGCTGAGCTCGAACGATGAGCGGAAATATAAGACCCTCATCCGGCAATGTGAGAAGGAGATTTTGTTGGCAGCAGAGGTCATCTGCTGCACTTGTGTCGGTGCCGGAGACCCTAGGCTCAGCAAATTGAAGTTCAAGACCGTCTTGATTGACGAAGCGACACAAGCTGCGGAACCCGGTATGCATTTATCGTACACCCCCCTTTCTTCCTGCTAACACACTTCTCGCAGAGTGCATGATACCGCTAGTGCTTGGCTGCAAGCAAGTCGTGCTCGTTGGAGATCACCAACAACTTGGTCCCGTTATCATGAACAAGAAGGCAGCTCGAGCTGGTCTCACCCAGTCTTTATTTGAGCGCTTGGTCGTTCTTGGCAACCGCCCCATTCGTTTGCAAGTTCAGTATCGCATGCATCCGTGCCTCTCTGAGTTTCCATCAAACATGTTTTACGAGGGTACTTTGCAGAACGGCGTCACGGCACCAGAGCGACTGCGGAAAAACGTTGACTTTCCTTGGCCGGTCCCTGATACACCCATGTTTTTCTATCAAAATTTGGGTCAAGAGGAAATATCCAGCAGTGGGACTTCGTTTTTGAATAGGTAGGACTCTTTGGGGTTTTGTACGCCTCACCATTTACATGGGTTTTCAGAACTGAAGCTTCTAATGTTGAGAAAATCGTGACAAAGTTTTTCAAGTCGGGTGTTGTACCTGGCCAAATAGGCGTCGTTACACCCTATGAAGGACAGCGTTCCTATATTGTCAACTACATGCAGTATAATGGTTCGTTGAAGAAGGACCTCTACAAGGAAATTGAGGTGGCTTCCGTGGATGCGTTCCAAGGCCGCGAAAAGGACTACATCATCCTTAGCTGTGTCAGGAGCAACGAACACCAAGGAATTGGGTTTCTGAACGACCCTCGACGATTGAACGTTGCCCTCACGCGCGCAAAATATGGTGTCGTCATCCTTGGCAACCCAAAGGTACTCAGCAAGGTAGACCATCTTCTCCAGTGCTCTTGACTTTATGACGTTATTAACGTGTACTCATCAGCACCCGCTTTGGCACTACCTGCTGACCCATTACAAAGAGAAGGGTAATCTCGTCGAAGGACCCCTGAGCAATCTTCAGCCTAGCATGATCCAGTTTTCCAAGCCGCGTCGCACGCTCGCTAGATCCATTGATCAGTACCGTCGACATGATACGAGCGCTCGCGAGTACCTCAACAACACGACGAGCTCTGGCACGCCATCACGCTTCGATGCATCCTTCTATCGCACGCACGATCCTTTGAACTATATCCCATCGGATGTTCAATCCCTTCGCTCGCAAGCGACATATGCGTCAGGCCTGCCCGTTTTCAATCCCAGCGGTCCATTCAACGCCGGTGGCATTAGCAAGCGCAGTGCGTACGGGTCTTATGCGCCGTCTATCGTGTCGCAAGGTGGAGCCGGCGACAGCAGCAGCATCATTGGTGGCATATCTGAGCGCGTCGGCTACTCGCAAAGCGACAGGCTACGCCGTCGGAGCAGTTTCGGCAGCGTTGCTGGGGCGAGTGAGGTGGGCAGCTTGCTCAGTAGTGGGTTTGATTACAAGAGCCAGGATGACGCGGCGGACATGGATGACATGAAGAGTCAGTACGCAGCGACGCAAAGCGGGGCTACTGCTTTTTAGATTGACGTCACTTTGCAAGCACAAGACAACACCCCAGATTGCAAGGCACAGAGCGTAACTCCCGAGGAATGCCAATGGCGCCCTGGTCTTTTACAGAGGTGCCTCAGGCCTCTTCTCGTTGCTAGCTCATATTGGGGCTTCGTGCCTGCGCACTCAGAAGGTTGCCGAGAGCGCTTGGGTCCTTGTCGGCTAGCGTTGGTACGTACAAGGAGTATCCTAACAAAAGCGCCACGAAGAGGGCCAGATCGTGTTGGTGAACCACCCATTCCGTTTTCTCCCACTACGCTGTGCCAAGCACGCAAGTCCTTTCTAGTTTCCACGTTTGTCTATAGAGATAGTTCCCTGGCTGGCCTTGATTTACCAAGTCGTCATGCCATTTCCGTAGGAAGCAAAAAAAATAATCGCGACGTGTTTATCAGTGTATTATCAAAATCTATGCTCCTTTCAGAGGTGACTAAGTCGAGGGCCAAGCCACAAGTTGATGACGGCCTTTGCTAACTGAAATCTGCGAGGCTCGTAGTTTTGTCGATGGTCCCGCATCCCAAACAATGATCGCCATCATAGAGAACAGCAATCTGGCCTTGAGCGACTGCTTTGTGCGGCTCGTCAAACGTGATGTGCACCGTGTTGCTCGCCCACCGCTGGCGTACTGTGACGGGGACGGGAGGCATGCGATGACGGATTTGCACGCTCGCACGGAAGCCCTCGCGCGAAAAGGCGGCCAATGGGGGCTCATCGTTCCATATCCATGAGAAGTTGTTGGAGGTGATACTGGAGGTGAACAGCGCTGGGTGGCTACGAAGTACAACCGAAGCGGATAACATTAGAGCACCGAAGGGATGGAGATCAAAGGGGTAGCACCAACTCGGGAAGTGCGACGTAAATCGCGTTTTTCTTTCGATCTTTGGCCGCGACGAATAGTTTCCTGGCCAAACCGGGGAGCCTCGCACCCTGACCGATCGTGTAAGTCCACAGACCGTTGTGTTCACCGACCTGGACGTCCGTGTCGATTTCGAGGACGGGTCCCGGTCGAGGAGCAACATAGTCCCCTGTGGGTGCACGCACGAATGTTAAAGTCTCGGCACCGGAGGTAAATGTGACGTACCGAGAAAATCATTGAAACGGCGTCGCTCGCCAACGAAGCATAAACCCATGCTCTCCTCGCGTGAGGCATTGTGTAAACCCGCAGCGTATGCAATCTCCCGGACTTGGGTCTTTGATACGTCTGCGAGTGGGAAAAGGGCCCTGTCGAGGCTAGATTCCGGGATTGACGAAAGGTAATACGTCTGGTCTTTTGACTGGTCGCTCGCGCGCATAAGCTTTGAACGGTGATTGGATGGGTGGTACGCTTTACGTGCATAATGACCTAGAGATCCTGACGTTGGGCGGGGGACACAATAGGTGAAAAGTGGTGGGCTGACCAGTCGCAAGAAATTGTGTGCCCTGAGGAAGGTGATCGAAGAGTGCGCCGAACTTGATCTCGCTTGAGAACGAGAATAAGGTCAACGGATAAGCAGCGCATCGGTGAAGTACATATGTATGAGGAACAGTACCCATTGCACCAGACATCAGGATTTGGAGTGTTGCCGCTTTCCCAGGTCCTAACCGCAGGCTCGAATACTCTGAGCCAGTATTCTCTTGAAAGGTCAATCTAGACTCTCTTCGCATTTTCAGAAGCGACTTAAGGGGAGGAGTAGGAGACGGACCATCTGGCACGGTACGTTGAACTTCCGGCAGATACGCTGGACATCCTCCCAGTCCTTCTCCCATTCACAACCGACATCGGTGCCCGATTCGTCACGAGTATCCCAGTTGCGCATGAAGATGGCAGAAAGGTCATAATCCTAAATATAAAAATGTAGGCTAAACGTAAAGCATTCGGAAGGTTCGGCGCACTTTCTCAGCAAGCAATTTAGCAGCCACGGACGAATCGACACCACCAGACATGGCGACGACGACTATCTTGGGAATTAGAATGAATTGGCAGATGCTGAATGAAGTACCTTTGGATCCATTTTTTGGTAGAGATGACGAAGCGACGGCTTTGAGAGAGCGAGCCAACATAGAGAGCCGGGAAATAATCGGACTTATTCTATTTTGACATCAAAAAAAAAAAATGAGTCAAATTTTCAAAGGTTAATCATGTCCTTCGTCGCCGTAAAAATCAGCGTAAAGTCGACGCCTAAAACTTCGACATCTCTCGCTTTGACCAGGTCTCGTTCAACAGCGGCCACGAGCTCTTCATTCCTCGAGGCGAAGGCCAGAGTAAAAGAGTATGCGCGCAACATCAGCCGCTCATCAGCCCAAAATGCCGTTGTCACTCAGACTGTGTATAGTCCATCTTTTTATCCTCTTGTCCACCATGATATTCAATAGGTTTTCAGTCGCCCAGCTCCAGCACATGCCTTCCAGCAGCTGCCGCCGAAAACCCATGTCCCCAATCCTACTCCAATGCTCCCTCCTCGCACGGATACCTCTTTAGATCATTCATTCATCGGCATGTCTGGTGGCGAAATTTTTCATGAAATGATGCTCCGACACGATGTCAAGCTTATCTTCGGATACCCTGGTGGAGCCATCCTCCCCGTTTTCGATGCTATCTACAATTCAAAACATTTCGACTTTATCCTACCGAGACACGAACAGGGGGCGGGACATATGGCCGAAGGTTATGCACGGGTATCTGGAAAGCCTGGTGTTGTCCTTGTAACTTCGGGCCCTGGTGCTACAAACGTGGTCACTCCGATGCAAGATGCGCTTAGCGATGGCGTTCCATTGGTAGTATTCTGCGGTCAGGTCGCGACTTCAGCTATAGGCTCCGATGCCTTCCAGGAAGCCGACATGGTCGGTATCTCCCGTAGCTGTACGAAATGGAATGTGATGGTCAAGGACATCGCCGAGCTTCCAAGGAGAATCAACGAAGCCTTCAAGATCGCTACGTCTGGGCGCCCAGGCCCTGTCCTTGTGGATCTTCCCAAGGACGTAACGGCTGGCATCCTGCGCACTCCACTGCCTTCCAGGGCGACCGCCCCCGGTTCCTCTCTTGGCTCTCTTGGTCTACCATCAAATCCTCTCCACACACTCATTCGTCCGTCTTCCGAGCTTGAACTTATTCGTCAGGCCGCGCGACTTATCAATCAAGCGGAGCGGCCACTCATCTACGCTGGCCATGGTGTCCTTGGGAGTCCACTTGGACCCAAGTTTTTGACACAGCTTGCCCGCGATGGCAATATTCCCGTGACCACGACATTACAAGGTTTAGGTGCATTTGATGAAACCGATCCTAAGAGTCTGCATATGATCGGTATGCATGGCTCCGCCTACGCGAACCGGGCAATGCAAAGGGCGGATGTGATAATTGCCCTTGGTGCACGTTTCGATGACCGCGTCACGGGCAAGGTCTCGCAATTTGCTCCAGCTGCGCGCGCGGCGGCGGCGGCGGGGCGTGGGGGCATCATACACTTCGAAATCCAGCCGAAAAATGTCAACAAGGTTGTGGATGCGTCTATTCCTATACTTGGCGATGTCACCGAGAATCTCTCGGCAATGCTTCCGTTGATCAAACACTCGGAACGCAAAGCCTGGTTCGATGACATCAAAGAGTGGAAAGAAAAGTACCCTTTTGTCTACGTGAAAAGCAAACCGGAAAATGGTGAGAAGATGAAGCCGCAGGAGGTTATCGAAGAACTCGACAGACAAACATCGTCGTACAAGGAGAACGTGATCATCACCACCGGTGTCGGACAACATCAAATGTGGGCTGCGCAGCACTTCAGGTGGCGGCATCCGCGCTCGATGATAACTTCAGGGGGGCTTGGAGTACGTTGATGAGCTGGTCCTATTTCTCCCGTCTTGACAGTTGGATTAGACAATGGGCTTTGGTCTACCCTCAGCGGTAGGCGCCAAGGTCGCCGCGCCGAACAAGACTGTCATCGACATCGATGGTGATGCTTCATTTAGCATGACTGCCATGGAGCTCGCAACAGCTTCGCAATTCGGCATTGGTGTTAAGGTACTGGTCTTGAACAACGAGTTCCAGGGTATGGTGGTTCAATGGCAGGGTCGGTGCTTATATCCTATGCTGCTACGCTTTAGATGCTGACAGTATTAACAGACCTTTTTTATGACCATCGTTATTCGCACACCCGCATGACAAATCCTGACTTTGTGCTGCTCGCGAAGGCAATGGGAGTGCATGCCATTCGTGCAAACAGCGCGAGCGAGTTACCTGAGAAGATGAAGGAGTTCCTGGAGTACGACGGGAACAAACCGATACTGTTAGAATGCGTTGTCGAACCCAGCGAGCACGTGTTCCCGATGGTAGGCTTTTTTCCCCACCTTCATAACTCAGTGATCTCATATTGTCGCGCAGGTTCCCGCTGGCAAGGCGCTGGATGAATATATATTGCATCCTGCCCTCCAAGATAGCAAAGAAACTTGATGGACGGGTTTTGACTATCCTTTCGTTGTCCTAATGCCCCTTCTTATTGCACCATCACTATTTTTTTTCTCCCTCTCACTCTACAGTGGGTCGCGACGGGCTTTTACATCTGATAGTTTGGCGTTGTATTTTTACTGGAGGAAAACAAAAATGCCAGCGTTACCTGTTTAGGAGAATTTCAATAAGTCACGCGAGTGACGCGTTTGTGTTGATTATTCCCACGATACTTTCCACCACTAGCACTCTGTGCTTACATTTCCATTCACCCGTTCATGCCGACCGCAACTCGCAAAAGCTCTCTCGGCGCATCCAGACGCATACAACAACGCGCTCATTTGCCCTTTCGCGCGGATGACCTTGGTCGTGGAAAGAAAACTGGCTTACCTGTCCCAATAATCGAACACAAGTCAGACGAGTTTGAGCCTTTCGATGAGATCCTTGGCAAAGCCGACACCCGCACTGCGTGGCACGGCCAGAGAAATCGCTCTGGAAGTAACAAAAAGCGTAAGAGTGTTGTGTCAATACAGGAGGACGACGACGAAGACGAGATGTCCATGGAATTCGATGACTATGGTACGTCGCATTTACACTGCCAACGTCCTGGTTTGACGTTATTCCAAAATAAATACGCAAGGCGGACCGATTAATACGAACGCAAGCGCTTTTATCAGTGCGCGTGGCCCGTCGTCTTCCCCGCTGGGCCGCCGTGCGTCGCGTCGCGTCGACGTCGACTTTGACACTGTGCCATCGCCCCGCCCACTAAAGTCGGTCGCTTCTATCATGCGCCGCTCTTCCATAGGCAGCCCCCTCCACGCTTCGTATGTTCCTCCGGATATTCACGATGATGACACGTTCAACATTCCCGCTGACGAAGAGGATATTGAAATGGACGCGGAGATGGATGATTCTGTACACCGGGGCAAGTCTTCTAAGCAACAGGCAACCGGTCGACGAGCGAACTCCTTGAATAGGGCTCATAGTGTGAGCGACCACGACGATGTACCCAAGGCACAGCCGAAGGGCAAAGCTAGGAGAGTGACTCAAGATGAGGATGATGATGTGGCGGAGGAGATTGCCCAAGGTTTAAGCGATGTTGAAATGCAACAAGATGAAGACGAAGTCGTTGAGCCTCCGCCGAAGAAACCACCCAAGGAGAAAAAGCCTCGGACGAAGAGACCCCTGCCTGAAGCCCCATGTAAGAGCATTCCGACCGCTACCGCAAATCTCTCAGCCTTACTCCCTGCAGTGTCTCCTGAAAACGCGACAGGTCTTCGAAGAGGCAAGCGACTTCGTTATGAACCACTCGAATGGTGGCGATGCGAGAAGGTGGTTTACGGGAGACGCGACCCGGGAAAAATAACCTACGTTCCTACAATTAAGGAGATCGTGCGTATACCGAAAGATCCTCCTAAACCATTGGGCGCCACACATAGAAGCAAGCGCCACGCCGCCCCCCGTATCAAGTCCGAAGTTGTCGTAACAGCGGACAATCCAGAGGAAGGGTGGGACGATAAGACTCCCACTAACGGTGTTGTGGTCGATTGGTTCACTGGCAACGAGGTGTCGCGGCGTAAGTCTAGCATCTCCGCTCATTCGCAAACGGATTTTTTCCCCCTGTTCTGCCTGACCTACTTTCCGCAGGTCTTGCATTCCCAGAGCGCTTGGTGAACTATCGTCCTGCGGCAAACAATGACTTTTACTTCACCAAAGTGTTCGGAGATGGAGAGTATATCGCAGCCGGTCAACTTCAAATACCTCCGAAGATGCATAAGCCTAGCAAGATGACAAAAGACAATACTTACGTGGGTGCTCGACAGTCTCCCATGTCACAACTTCCCTCATACCCCAGATCTGCCAAACAGGTGTTCTACGTGATCGAGGGTGCCGTCACATTCAAAGTGCACGAGTCATCCTATGTCCTCTGCACGGGTGGCATGATCTTGGTGCCCCGGGGAAACACGTACTACATCCAGAACATTGCAGAGCGCGACGCGAAGCTCTTCTTTGCTCAAGCGCGGCGCGTCTCTGCGGAGGAAGAAGCCCCACCAGAGGTGCTTCCCGCTTTGGACGGAGAGTCCACGGTGACGCCTCAGCGACGCTCGAACAGTACTGGTCAGACGCAACGGCGCTCGAACAGCGCCGGCCAGGCTCCCACGACTGCTCGTTTTTCGAGCGAGCGGGTTCCTCCCGTGAAACGTGCTCCGTCTACGCGAGCATGACGACAATGAATAATAACGTTTGCACATTCTGAAAGGGCCCCGTGACGAATACTAGTATCGCTGATTTATTTCAGTGAAACTGGCATGTTCGTGTGTACTTTTATCCGACCGGAATTTGTATCCTCTTTCTTTAATCGTGTACACCGGTATTTAATCATAAACTGAGAAAATGCTAGCCAACTGTCATGCGCGCACCCGCGCTTGAACACCTACCTTATCATCTGGACGCCACTGAAGACGTACCTTCAAATCTCAGATTGCTTGGGTGGCACGTGACAGAATGCGCAGACAGCCTTTTGCGGCGACCACGGAATCACAGTCCAATCCCGGGGCATCGTTGCTGTAATGATAACGATGACGATAACAACTGTCGCCTTGGGAAAACCCTGCACACGTCGTTACTGCTACAGTCGTGGGGGCGAGGAATAAGATACCTCAAGACTTCAATTTTTGATTGCGTCCAATAAATTATCGCCGCACAGCCCGTAACGACTCAGCTCGGGTGGCTCCAGTGTTGATCAATGTTGGACTTAAGCATACCGCAAGTCAAGTCGAAATTTAATTAGGTCCACCCTTTCGGCTGCGAGGGTAAAATGGTCTTCGCGATACATTGCTAATTGAATTTATCGGATCGAAGGCTCCCAATATCACACAATGAATGGAAATATGGCAAAATGCTAACGTAACAGCAGAGGGTAATTAAATCTGATCCTGATACTGGGTGAGACTGGGCATGCACTAAGTGGTAAAGAAAGTGTAAGAGTAAGGTCAATGAAAGGAAGCGACAGGGGTCAAAGGGAGGATGGTATGGAAGACTACACGAAAGCATGCTGCACTCTCAACGGAAACTAGACCACCGAGCAAAACAGAGGGCTAAGGCGAGGCTAAAAAGTATACATGAATGCATGATTCGCAAAGGTCATGATGCTTGCCGCGTTCGTAGCCAATCGGGCTTGTCAAAACCTCCTTTCTCATTCATGGGGGCTCCAGCAAACGATGAGCGCCGAAAATCCTGGTTGCCTGGGCCGTTGGCTGCTGGGGGTACGGGAAACAAGTAGGACGCAGGCCGTGGGGGAACATCTGACGGGACATCTGGGAAGGCTTCGAAAATGTGGCGGTCAAATGTCATGTCGGTCTGTGACGATCCAGGTGTGGGAGAGATAGAGAGGAGAGAACCAGGTGCTTCGGGTATGATAGGTGGGAGCATAGGTGACCGCTCTGGGTTAGCATCATCTGAGCATGTGCGCAATAAATCAGCAGCTGGGGAGAGTTGACACTATTAACGAGTCCTCTCACCAGGGTCATCGAGTATAGACTTTGTCTTTGTAGCCCTGTTAAGGAGACGCTCGGCGAATGAGCTAGCCCTCGCGACACTGCGCCGAGGAGAGAGACGCAGAGAGCCGGGAACACTTTCACTCTTGCCACTCTTGTTGCTACGGCTAGAGAACATGCTGCGTACACTCATAGAATCATTGCCGTGCCCCTGGGTGGCTTGTTGCATAGAGAGATCAAACGTAGGAGAAGGCGGAGTGGCGACTGGAGCAGAATCATCGGACGACATCTCGGACGACATGCTAAGTCGTGAGCCACGCAGCGCACCACGAAGGGAGAAATATTTACGCCCGCGTGCTGACTTGGGTGGTATTGGTAACACCTCTTCGGGTGACCCAGATGCTGCTGGATGTACCTGGAAGCTAGGTGTCTTAGAGACTATTGGGCTCAGTGGCCCAAGGGTGAGGCCGCGCCCCTTTGACCGCGTTGTAGTTGCGGCTGCAGATACAGGCTGGGTGCTTTTTTCCTTTGCTTCTGTAGTGGACAACGGCACAGGGCCAGATTCTGCCTTTGATCCTCCATCGCCTCGGGGAGGTGGAATATCGAGTCCCGTGTTCGGGTCTGAAAGCCTCTGCTCGAGCCACGCAGCATCCTGCAGCAGAGCGGCCAAGTCGCCCACACCGGAAGAGACAAGAGGGTCAGCAGGAGGGTCAGCAGTCACAGCGCCAAGGTGCTTGAAATTCCGCTTCGAACGCACAACCCCACCATCAGTTCCAGGTTTGAAGCTAGCAGAACTCGGGCGAGAAGTGATAGTGCTGGTCTTCGAGGCAGTGCTATGGCTTGAGTCTGAACGTTTGTCAGAATCATTGCGATGCACAACAGCGCTAAAACTCCGACGACTGGCTTCTGTGGCAGGTGGCAAGGGCATTCTCATCGAGTCTTTGAAATCTCCAATAATAGAATGAGTATTGACAGATGCGCTATACGGAAAGGCAACGCTCGAAGTGGAAGGTGGATCTGTCTTCGTAGTAGGGATGGGTGCGTTTGACAAACTAGGACTTGTATCTCCTTTCGATTTTTCTGTTGGGCCCAGCGGCGCTGTCAAAGAGTCATTCTGTGTAGTCCGATCTGGTTGAAAACTCGGTGGGCTAGTCACAGCTTCCTTCCCAGGTACTTCCGAGATCGTACTGCGGGCTCGAACGGTGGACATGGTTGGTTTGGCAATGGCCAAACGCCCCTGATGGGACCCGACTGATAACGGTGTAGCCTGACCTTGGTGGAAGACAGAAAGATCAAGATCCTCGACGTGAGTTGGGATAATCTCAGAGGAGATTGGTTTCTGAGGACAGGAAACAAGCTCAGGGGGTTCGCCTGGTGAAAGGTTGGTAACTGCCGGTCCAGCCGACGAAGGGGAATTCACTGGAGAAACTGTAGACTCGGTGGTTTTCATAGTGGAGGTGACGGGATCCGAAGGCCCGGAATCTGTTTCGGGGGACGCACCGAGCCGAGTGTCAGCGCCTCGTGTAGAATTCTCTGAATGGCAGTTTGTGCACTCTGCAGGGTTCTGTTGTGCCTCATCCGATTTATCAGTGGGGCCCGACGAAGGCGTGGATGGAGAAACGGTGTGGGACGTAGAGTCGGATGCAGACAGCACCGAAGACTGTATGTCATTCCCGTTGGAAGGTATCTGCATCGCAGAGATTGGTGCTGGGGACGTGACAGACCTGTGCCCAGAATTTCCTGGTGCGGTGGGACGCCCCTTTCCAAGAGCAGTAACCCGGTTCCCATAGAGTTCGCGACTTTTTGTGGAGCCAACGTCGTCAGGCGGGGGGCAACCCATGGCGAAGCTACCACGTGGAATAGGAATGCCACCTTTCTTCTCGAACCTAGCAATCTTGTCACGGAGGCTGCCGCGCGGAGGAGTGATGGAAGGGTCCCGAGAGGGGGGTGTTGGAGATGATGTTGGAGAGGGCGTGCCATTACGTTGCTGAAGAGCGGCAATACGGTCTTTCAGGTTTCCAGGTGGAGGTTGTGTTGCAGCCCTAGGGACAGTAAGTAAGCCATGATAGAAAGTGACAAAAAGGAGAATAGAGGGCTTGCATGGCGAAAACGAGGGAATGAATGCAGCGTAGCGAAGTATCCAATGAGCGACCGGTGACCTTTGTTGCCGAAAGTAAAAAGTAAAAAAGGGGGGTCTTGGGCTTGATGGGATGGAAGTGGGTACTAAGTAAGTGGTATCGGACGGAGAGAGGGAGTAAAAAAGACGGAAAAGAAAGGAAATATAAGAGGGTATGAAATAGAAAGAAAGACAGACGGTGAACGGTGATAAGGTTACGTTGGCTCAGTCGAGGGGCAACGGAGAGTTCCGCTCTTAGAAGCCCAGAATTCTCGCTTTCGGTTTATCTTCACTCGTCCTTGTCCTTGTCCACCTCTTCCGCTCCCAACTACTCCAACCTCAACCTCACTCCCGCCCTCAGTTCCCATTTCCACACCATTTCCCCACTCGTCCAAAACCACAACCTCGTCCTCACTACCCTCTTCTGCGTCTGTCAATATAATTGGTGCTTCACATGGTTGGCCGATTTTCCGTCGCTTCTTTAATGGGATCCCATAACGGCTTTCCTCTACGTCCGCGTCTACATCGATGATTTCGTGGCTTTGTCCTTTCGCTGCGGAATCAGGCTTCCAACCGACTCCGCCACCATCCGTTTCGCGGGATCTGTCCGTTGGTTCCCAAGCAGACTGCACGGCAGATGCCCCGCACCCATTTGACCCCGCGGTATCCTTCAGACGCGAAACGTCCTGCACGACCATAGCCTTGGGAGAAATTCCAACGAGCCGGTGTAACACTCTTTTGTCATAGACCTCTTTCACGATACGCCGACGATTGACGGTCTAGAGGATACGTGTTCTGATTAATATTGCACTTAGACCCTCGATCCGACGTACCTCCTGGGTAACACCTAACACACTGGACATTATGCTTAAATCCATCGGTTCCGTGTATCCTCGTAGCTTGGCAGAGCGTCCGGATCTCCGTGAATTCAAAATACTAGCTTTCATGTACGCCGCAGCTGTCATGATGCCGTGCGCTCCCGCGAACGTCTGGCGCACTCTCGCAATATTGTACGACCCCTTGGAGATATCATTTGCTATATCACAATACTACCCGTTAAGCAGCGATTTCAAAACACTCGACTCGGGCAACTCACTTGGGTCTGCTGGATCCTCAATCGACAACAAACTCTGCTTGTAGTCCATCCAACCTCGTTGAACCTTGCTGAAATAGGTTCCCCCATCTCGTAACGAGATGCCAACTTCATGATAGTTAAAGTAATAGCCGTATAATTCGAAAAACTCCATTACCAGCACTCCCAGGTTTCGTGCTGGGTCTATTTCTCCTCTCCGTATCTTCGGATGCATTTGAAGGAAGCTCACCGCCAGACAAAGAATGCTGTAACTCCCTAGACCTCCAGAGAACACCTCGTTCATTGACCGCTGACTGAGAAACGCTTTGGCGACAAGAACGAGTGCCCGTAACGCTGGCATTTCGGACAGGAATCCAGACACCACTCTTCCCGCTTCCACGCCGTTCTCCTGGTTGATAGAAATGTCAACGGGAAAGTGACCGTGTGTCGTAACAAACTTGATGATGGGGACTTTCGCTTTGGCAATTATGGTTACTTTATCAGTTATTCCCCCTCGTTTGAGTGTGTTGGCGAGAGCATGTAAGACGGTGGTCCGATCAGAGTACGCCATGGATTGAGAGAGGACAACTAAGTCTATGTCGCTTCAGCGAGGTCAGGTTGAACAACTTTCGGTGATCAGTATCGCGCCACACACCCTAGTGGGAGGTACA
>WNFR01002222.1_pt1 | contig 20262 bp, 19 predicted proteins | sample 5400221 | NCBI WGS metagenome assembly WNFR01 (sample SAMN13153357, study PRJNA577476) | soil metagenome | isolation source: 40 cm soil under Madrone tree | place: USA:California | collected 2016-06-14 | reverse complement strand
CGGCGGATATTCCGGGACTGTATGACCTCGACTCATATGGCGATTGGGTTGACGTCAACGACTACGGCCACTGCTGGGCGCCTCGTGTCAGCGCGGGCTGGGCGCCGTTCCGCTCGGGGTACTGGGATCTGGATGACCTCTGGGGACCGTCGTGGGTTTCGGCGGAACCCTGGGGTTGGGCGCCATATCATTACGGCCGCTGGGCATTCGTGAATCAGCGGTGGTTCTGGGTTCCGATTGAAGTGAGGACCCGGCCGACATATTACCCTGCGCCGGTCGCCTTCTTTTCGCTGGCGGACCAGATCGCCTGGGTGCCGCTCGGCCCCAGTGAGGTGTACGTGCCGAGGTACTACGACAACTTTCAGCCGCGATACCTTGCATCGGCGGAGTTAGTCCGAGTGGTGAGTGTGCAGAACACTTTCGTGAACTTTAACGCGCCCGGCGCAGTGACCGCTGTTCCGGTGCGAGCGTTCACACGAGTGATCGATCCGAGGGTGATTAATCCGGTCGACCTCGGTTTGATCAGAAGCTCTCGCTCTGTGCTTGACCCATTCTCGGTCGCCGGTGTCCGTGACCTTGCAATAAGACACGACGACGAACGTCGCCGAATCAAGTTCGACCGCCGCGAGCAGGAGGCCCTAAACACACAGGTCCTCGCCAGCACGACACCGGGAGTCTTGCCGGCGCGCGGAAACCTCGCCAAAGGGCTCAGAGTTGAAGCGGTGCCCGAGAGCCGCAGGGAGAATAAGCTGAAGATTAATCAGACGTCTGAGGTCACCAGCGCGCGTCGTCCCGATGGCTTGCCTCAACCACTAGCTCAATCGCAGCGGATGAGTGAACTCGCAAGCCGGGCCGAGCAAGGTGACAAGTCTGCTCGCCGCGAAATGCGTCAGCTTATGCGCGAAGAGCAGCGCACTGCTCAACAGCCACCAAAAGCCGCGGCGCAACAGCAAACTCAGGAGAAGCAATCGCGGCAGCAGATGAAGCAGCAACGCAGGGCCGAGCGACAACAGCAAGCAGCCCCGCCGGCGCAACAGGCTCAGCAGCAGCAGCAGCAAATGAAGCAGCAGCGGAGAGCCGAACGCCAGCAGCAATCCGCGGGGGCAGCGCAACAGGCTCAGCAACAGCAGCAGATGAAACAGCAGCGGAGAGCTGAACGCCAGCAACAGTCCGCGGGCGCGGCTCAACAGGAGCAGACGCGACGAGTCCAACGTGAACAGATGCGTCAGCAACAGCAGCAACAGACGGGTCAGCAGAGAAAGGAACAAAAGCGTAAGCCGCCGGAGGCTTCTCTTCAGCGACAGCAAATAAGGCAGGCGCAACAAGGAGCCGCGCGGCAGTCGCAAATGGCGCAGCAGAGAGAGCAATTCAAAGCGCAGAGACGCGTCGAGCAACAACAGCGAGCAACAAGCGAGCAGATGAACAGGCGGGCTGCTATGCAAGCAACTCAGCAAGCTCAAGCTCGCGAACAGGTTAAAGCACAGCGACGCGCGGAGCGCCAGCAGGTGGTTGTGCAACAACAACAGCAAGCCGCTCAGCGACAAGCGGCCAGGCCCCCGGCTAGCCCCCCTATCCAGCGCGCGCCAAGTTACATGGGACCGCCGGTGAGACAGGACGCCGGTGCCCAGTCACAACGAAAAGCTGAGAAGGCTCAGCGAAAGCCTCCGCAATGAGGTCAGCTCCCGCAGGGGTTCAAGCTTCGGGCTTGCGAATCGGTTCAGTAACCTGAAGCTTGAACTCTAAGATTTTCCCGCTTTCGCTGCGAGTGCTTCGTAGCGCGCTTCATCGCCGCACTCGGTGCAAGTTGGAAGATTCAGCATACTCCAGCCTGGCTCGGTCACCCTGCCGAGGTTGTCCATCGCTCCGACGAACCCGCCGCGAACGTTAGCTATGTTTGTGAAGCCCATCCGACTCATCTCTTCGCACGCGCGAGCCGAGCGCCCACCCGTCTTACAACCAACTACAAGTTTCGCATCTTTGGCCAGAGCCGCTTCGACTACCGCGGCGAAATCCTGATTGGGGGACATCCCGGTACCTGGCGCGAAGTGCATTATCGGAATGTTGATGGCCCGCATTGGATGGCTAGCTTCGAACTCGGGCACGGACCGCACGTCCAGGTAGATGTATTCCGGATCGGCCTGCATCAGATCGTATGCTTCTTGCGCGTTTAGCTCTTTCATAACCGTCTCCCTTCTCGATTCCTCGTCTTTGACAGAAAGGTGAATTATAGCCGAGCAGCCGGGTGGCTACCACTACGGCTACCTGGCGCGCCGCCCTTAATCACACCGAATCGGCCAGTCCAATCCCCGAAAGAACCGCCCGACCCGTGCATTCGCCGCAACAAATTCACAAGAACTTCTCATGGGCATTATCGTTGACAACGACTTCTCTGCCCAATTACAATCGCCATCCTTAAGGCAGCACCCCCCAGATTTTTTTAACGCATCAAGAACGAACGAACCGGTTTGGGTACAGCATTGCACCCCCGCTGTTTTGAAAGGAGAGGTTTTGATCAAAGCAGGAGCAGGGAGATTCCTGGTCGCAATCGTCTTAGCATCATTCATATCCACGGGCACGTTTACCGGCGCCGCATCGGCGCAGTCGCGGGCGGTTCAAACGACCTCCAAAGAGCAAACAGCCCGGCAGCAAAGCGCCAATCAAATAGTGGGCGCGGCGGAACAGAAACCGCCTGAGCCTCAGAGTTCCACGGCACCACAGAACGTCCAGCCGCGGAAGGCGCAAGAGCCTCAAACAGAAATAGACCTCGAGAACGCCGTGATTCCGCCTGCACCAGTCATTGTCAAGCTCAGCACCAATGCGATTATGATTCCCGCGGACGGCGCCGGCCCGGTTTCGAAGACGAGTTCCGATTCGAAGTACGAGGAGCGCCCGGCCGTTTCGTCGAGCGTGAGTGTCGGAAGCGTCTTCGGCTATCGACGCGACCCGTTCACACGTCGGGCAAAGTTTCACTCAGGCGTCGACCTCAAGGCTCGCTGGGGCGATCCGGTGGGCGCCAGTCAGGCGGGCATCGTGCAGTTCGCCGGCTGGTATCACGGCTACGGCAACATGATAATCGTCGCCCACGGCGGCGGAGTTACGACTCACTATGCGCACTTATCCAGCTTCGATGTTGAAGCCGGAGCTCACGTCGAGCGCGGCACTATCATCGGGCGCGCGGGCAGCACCGGACGCGCCACCTCGCCGCATCTGCACTACGAGGTCCGGCTCGATGGCAATCCTCTGAATCCGTTTCAGCCTCTGGCCCTCGAATCCTCTTCCGATTATTTCAAACAAACGCGACCGACTGTGGACGCCGGTCGCAGTGATTCAACTTCACTCGTCGCGCCGCAGCGAGGCAAGTAGACTACTCTTCAGTAAAAATGAATCATCGGGGCTCGCTCGCAAGCGAGCCCGCTTTTTTGTGGCTTCAAGCACCGCGGATGATGCTTTCGCGCTCAATGTAGCCGAGGCGCCTTATTCGGGACTGCGGCGGCCCTTTTGGACTGCGGCGGCAAGGTACTCCGCGACGCCGCTTTTGGATTCGAATTGGAATCGTCAGCAAAAGCGGCGTCGCGGAGTACCTCGCCGCCGCAGTCCAAATTAGTCGCCTGGATTGCGAGCGCCAACTGAGGCATCATCACTTCATCGGGACGCATCAGATTCTTGAAACACATCAATTGAAGCAGGAGCAGTTTTAGTGCTTAGAAGATCGTTGTCCGTTTTGGCCGTGGTAGCGCTTTCTTTTCCGGTCTCGCTGTCTCAAAGCCATCCCGTTAAGTCAGACCGATCCGCCGCTGTATCCGCTTCTCCGCGGAATCCTTTTAGTGCCGGCGAACGATTGAGCTACGACGTGTCTTGGGCGGATTTCATTGTTGCAGCAGAGTTGACTATTCAAACTGACGACCGCCGCAGCTTCGACGGCGTCGACGGCTATCACGTGACCGTCCAGGCCCGAACCGTAGGACTGGTCAGCGGCCTCGCACTGAAGGTCAACGACATCTACGAATCGTTCATCAACGCGGCTACGCTTCAGCCGTTTCGCGCCGAGAAGCGCTCGCGACATGGCAAGAAGCAGACCCAGTCATCGGTCACCATCGATCAAGGTAAACATACCGCGCGGCTTGCAGGCGGAGGCACGTTAGAGCTACCCGAGGACACTTACGATCTCGCCGGATTGATCTTCGCCATCCGAGGAATGGATTTTACAGTGGGTAAGACTCGCACGCTGACTTTGCTCGAAGACGACAAACTGTACACGATCAAAGTGCAGCCCGAAGCGCGCGAGAAAGTAACGACGCCCGCCGGCACCTACGATACGGTCAAGATTGCAACGAGCATGGTCAAGGGACGCGAGAACGACAAGCTTTACAACCTTCGTATCTACATCACCAATGATGCGCGGCGGCTGCCTGTGCTGATAACAGCGGAGCCATCGTGGGGCGCTGTGCGAGTTGAGTTGACTTTGGTCGCTGGTTCCACGAAGTGATCAGGTCTCAACCTGCTGAGAATTCGCGCGGCTGCGAGCGCGCGCTTCAGGCGGCCGACCTCTGCATTATCTGCGCGTTAAGCACCGCCCGCAGCCGCTCATCCCCGGGCGTGTTTTTGGGGCCGCTCGCCAGTGACCCTTTCCCCAAGGAATTTCATGCTTACATCCTATGCTTTGTTCTGGGCCTCGGGGCGGCGCTTCCGAGCACTTTTCATAAGTGTCACAATCACGATGGCCATTACTGCTGAACCGTAGATGAATGCCAATAGCGCAAGCTGCCAGCTTGCGCTACACACCAACCATTGCGAGTTTGAATCATCTGTGAATGCGACAAACAATATCGTCTTCTTTTCCTTGGGGCGCAGGCATCCTGCCTGCGTTATCTCGCTCGCGATCGTTTCTCTGGTTCGCAACGCCAGCAGGCAGGGATGCAACCGCTCCCAGGGTTGATCTTTCGAATTCCGCTCTGAACGGCGCGGTGACGAGCGAGACTTTGGCCTCGCTCAAGACTACCGCGCCGCCGGGAGCGGTGCGCGTGTTAGACCGAAACGACTCTCATCGTTTTTGGTTTCGAGCCGCCGCCTGACCGCTGCGGTCCGGCACGACTCGGCTTGGTTATCGGCAACGCTCGTTCCATCCGCCCGCCGCGGCAATTCGCACGACTTTTTCAACAATGGGGCCTATGCCAGCCCTGCTTCCGCAACATTCAGACTGCACTTGTCGAAGACTTCTGCGCCGGACGAGAATTTCGTATATCAGTTCAAGACCGGTCAGAATTTTGATATTGTGGAATATGGTGCAAGACAAGTTCTGACGGTGATGTGAGGAGGGCTCGGGCCCCCGCCGGAGCCGAAAAGGAGAACGACGAATGACACTGACACATTTGTTGATACTGTTGCTGGTCGCGGGAGTATGTGGATCAATTGGCCGCGCAATTGTCGGCTACAGCCACGGCGGATGTCTTGTGTCTATCGCGCTGGGGTTCATTGGCGCGATCATAGGAGTCTGGCTTGCCGACGCGCTTCATTTGCCGAAGCTTTTTTTCTTGAGCATCGGCGGCGAAAACTTTCCAATCATCTGGTCAATCATCGGGTCGGCATTGTTTGTGGCGGTGATCAGCTTGATCACAGGACGAGGCCGCAGGTTGTAGTCCCGCGGGCAGTATTCCTCTACAAATAGAAACGAATACATCGATGATGTCACCTACACCTGTCTCTCAATGAATAAAACCGACCTCAAGAGACCGGGCGCGCTGCGGTGCTGGTGAGGCCGCGGACGGTCAAAGGACCGTGTGTATGGATAACCTGACACAAGATCTTCGCTTCGGGCTGCGGCTGTTGAGGAAGAATCCCGGGTTTACCGCGGTCGCGGTGTTTACCCTTGCGCTGAGCATCGGCGCTAACGCCGCGATTTTCGACGTGGTGAATGGCGTGCTGTTGAAGCCGCTTCCCTACAAGGAACCCGATCGCATCGTCAGGGTGTTCGAGAACAGTCCCCGCTTCCCGAAGTTCCCGATTTCGCCGGCGAACTTTCTGGACTATCGGGAACGGAACGATGTCTTCGACGACTTCGCCACATTCGCCCGCGGTGACCTGGATCTTTCGGTAAACGACAGGCCGGAACGCTTGACCGGGATGCGAGTGTCGAACGGGTTTTTCCACCTTTTGGGCTTCGAACCGGAGCTGGGTCGCGCGTTTTTGCCAATCGATGAGATCAACGGAAACGAACACGTTGCCGTCATCAGCCGGGCTCTGTGGGAGCGAAGCTTCGGCAAAGATGCGGCCATAATTGGCGCGCCGGTCACACTGTCCGGTATGTCATTCACCATCATCGGAGTCATCGGTTCGGGACTGCAACACGTCGGAGGCGACTATCATTCGCTTCCTCATGGCGGAAACGTAGACGTCTGGTGGCCGCTGACTATGGATCCTAAGGTAAGAACCTCTCACTTCCTCAACGCCATCGCCCGGCTAAAGCCCGGCATCACACGCGAGCAGGCCGAAGCACGGATGAACGTCATCGCGCAGCAACTCGAGGAACAGCACGCGGAAGACAAGGACTGGCGCATTAGCATTGTTCCTCTGCGTGACGAGATCGTAGGCGGCGCGCAAACGATGTTGCTGATACTGTTCGGCGCGGCCGGATTTGTATTATTGATCGCATGCGTCAACATTGCGAACCTTTTGCTTGCAACAGCAACGGCGCGGCAGAAAGAGATAGCCGTGCGAACCGCTTTGGGCGCGGGCCGGCTTCGTCTGGTTCGCCAGATGCTGACCGAGAGTTTACTTATAGCCGTGGGTGGCGGAGTGGCGGGGCTTCTGGTGGCGACGTGGGGGATCGAGGCACTGGTCGCGCTCGGCCCGAAGCAGATCCCGCGCCTGCATATGCTCTCACTTGACTGGCGAACATTTGCCTTCGCGCTGACTGCCTCTCTGCTTACCGGGGCACTGTTCGGATTGGCGCCGGCTCTGCAAATATCCAAGGTCAATCTCAATGAGTCGCTGAAGGAGGGCGGCCGCGGCTCGTCGGGAGGCTCGCGGCATAATCGGCTTCGAGGCCTGCTGGTGATCGCCGAAGTATCACTGGCCTTCGTGCTGCTGATTGGAGCCGGACTGCTCATGCGAACGTTCTTCTATCTGCAGAATGTCGATCCCGGATTCAATCCCGAAAGAGTGTTGACTGCAACGATTGATTTGCCCGGCGCGCGATACTCGACCGGGAGAAAAGCGTTCTCATTCTATCGCGAACTCATCGGCCGCCTGGCCGCGCTTCCGGGCGTTCAAGGCGCTGCAGCCACATCGGATCTCCCGTGGACCGGCTACGACGAGAATACCTCTTTTGGAATCGAGGGCCGGCAGTTCTCTGATGACGAGTATCCGTCTGCGCAGTATCACTTCGCCACGCCGGACTATTTCCGCACCCTGGGGATTCCTCTGTTGGCAGGACGCTTCTTCAGCGAAGCAGACGACGCGGATGCGCCGCGGGTGATCGTAATCAACAAGAGTATGGCTGATCGCTACTGGCCTGACGCCGACGCGGTCGGTAAGCGGGTTCGACTCTGGGGCGAGACCAGGATGATTGCCGGCATCGTTGGTGACCTCAAGGATTCGCCCGGAGAGCTTCGCGCCAAGCCCGGGTTCTTTTTTCCAGTCAATCAGCAAGCTCAAAGCGGTCTGGTCCTTGTAGTGCGCACGGAACGCGATCCGATGAGTCTCCTGGCGGCGATGCGAAGTGAAATCGCAGCCCTGGACAAGGAACTTCCGTTGTCCGACGTAAGGACCCTCGAACAGATCGCAAGCGCTGCAGTTGCGCGAACGCGCTTCACTATGCTGCTGTTATCAGTGTTCGCGGGCGTAGCGCTGCTGTTGGCGACGGTCGGAATTTACGGCGTTGTGTCCTACTCGGTCACCCAACGCACACACGAGATAGGTATTCGCGTAGCGCTCGGCGCGCAGCGGCGTGACGTCATCGGGCTGGTAGCGCGACAGGGGATGACGCTTGCTCTTACAGGTATGGGCGCGGGTCTGGCGGCGGCTCTCGTGTTGACCCGCGTAATGTCGAGTTTGTTGTTCGGAGTCAGCGCGGCCGATCCGATCACATTCGCCGGAATAGCCGGGTTGCTGATGGGAGTGGCTCTGGGAGCTTGTTTTGTGCCTGCGCGGCGCGCGATGAAGATGGACCCGATGGTCGCGTTGAGGCACGAGTGAGGGGCTCGCAACGCGGAAATTGAATCACCCGAGAAGCTGACGCAGGAATTTGACGAGCACGTTCCCCGTTACGATGCGTCGGTAATGTTCGGTCGAGCGAAGGTCGCTGATCGGTGTGACTTCCTTCGCCATCATCTGGCGAGCCTGTTCCACGAGAGCCGAAGTGAGTGTCTTGCCGGTAAGTAAGCGTTCGGTCTGAGGCGCGCGGATCACTGTAGGAGCGACGCTGCCGATGCCGATGTTCATTGCTTCAATCGTTTCGCCGTTCATCCTTGCCCTGGCCGCCAGCACGGTCTTGGAGATCGCCTGAGCCCGGCGAGTGCCAACCTTCCAGAAGAAATCGCGCTCGCCCTCTTTCAGCTTCGGTATGCGAACGGCCACCACGAGTTCATCGGCTTGAAGCAGCGTGCGACGATAGCCGGCGTAGAACTCATTGAAAGCTATTCGCCGTGTGCCGCGCGCGCTTCCGATTTCGACTTCTACGTCGTATGCGGCAAGCACGGGGAGACTGTCGCCCGCGGGAGAAGCGTTGACTATGTTGCCGCCGATCGTGCCGCGATTCTGAATCTGAATGGCCCCGATCGTCCGTGACGCAGCGACGAGCGCGGGCACGTGCCTCTGAATCAAATCCGATTTTATCAGTTGGGTGTAAGTCGTAAGCGCGCCGATCCGCAAAGCGTCGCCTTCGTCGGTTATGCCTCTCAATTCGTTCACCCGCCAGATGTCGAGAAACTCCGCGGCGTCGAGCATGTGAGCGTTCATCGAGACCATCAGGTCCGTGCCGCCGGCGATGACCTTCATCGAGCGGCCTGGCTCTGACAAAAGAGCATAGGCCTCTGCAAGGGTCGCCGGCGATTGCACTGTAGAATCGAAACTCATGCGTAGTACACAGTCACCGAGCCTGGGAGCGCAGGCATCCCTGCCTGCTTGGCGTTGTGCGGCTCAGAGGCAGGCAGGATGCGTGCGCTCCCAGGCACTCAGCCTTCGACCTCGGTCTCGAGATCGACAGTTAATCTAACGTCCCCGCAAGCGGTACACGCGAACGCGTGCACGAAGCGTTCTTCATTGCTATCGGAAAAGAGTATGGTGAGTTCCTTCTCCGCGAACAGCAACCCGGAACGCATCACGCCGCCGCAGTTCCCACAGGGCTCTTTGCTCCCTGCTGGCGCCATCGAATCGGCGTCTTCGGCTTCATCCGCATCCGGCTCGGGCTTTTCAAATGGGATGCTGCGTTTCCCCAGCTCCACTTCGGCGAATTCAATCGCCTCTCTGCGATAGTCGGCAAATTCGACCTCGACTATTCGCAAGAGCTCCCGATCCGACATCTGGGATATTCTGTCCTTTAGTTCGTTCAGCTCATCAACCGGGAACATGTCTTAGTCCTTTTCGCGATTCCTATTGCTTCATCTGCGCCGCTTGCTCGATAGCGTCGATGATCCTGACGTAGCCCGTGCATCGGCAAAGATTGCCCGCTATCGCTTCCGCAATCTCGTCGCGAGTGGGTCCGGCGTTGCCATCCAATAGCGCGCGAGCGGCGATCAACATACCCGGCGTGCAGATTCCACACTGCGCCCCGCCGCATTCCAGGAACGCTTGCTGAAGTGGATCGAGCCTTCCGTCTTGCGCTAGTCCTTCGACGCTGAGTATCGCTGAGCCTTGAACCTGGCAGACAGGAACGAGGCAGGAGTTGATCACTTCGCCGTCAAGAATTACCGAGCACGCACCGCACTCGCCCTCACCACAGCCTTCTTTCGTCCCGATCAAACGCAGGTCTTCGCGCAACACATCGAGCAGCCGCTTCATCGGCGGCGACTCGACCTCTCGCGCGATTCCGTTGACATCAAAGCTTACGATCATTGCTTAGTTCACAGCCTTCAGAGGCCAATAGCGCGACATGAACTTCTAAGCCCACGGCCAGAAAGACGACGAGCTTGACGCGCGATCTCGGTTTCAACGGTACGACGTCATACTCGGCTTTGTGCGCATCTTGCATTGCGTGTTTACTCGTCCACGGTTCGATTCCCGTTCTCAACGGCCGCCATTAGACGTTCTGGCGTTATCGGAATCTCGGAAACGAATACTCCTGTAGCATTAAACACCGCCGCGGCGATCGCCGGAGCTCCGCCGTCCATCGGCAACTCGCCCACTCCCTTTGCGCCGAAGGGCCCGTGCGGATATTGATTTTCAACTATGATTGTTTCCATCTCGGGCGCGTCGAGCGAGGTCGGGATGATGTAGTTCGTCAGGCGATTGTTGACGATGCGCCCCTTGTCCCACACCAACTCTTCGAGCAACCCGTAGCCTACCGCCTGGAGAGTGCCTCCCTCGATCTGACCGGCCGCAAGCACCGGATGAATCGCCCGGCCGATGTCCTGGGCCGTCGTGATCTTCGTGCACGTCACCTCGTAGGTGTCCATGTCGACTTCAACCTCGGCCACCTCCGCGCCCCAGGAATAGCAGGGGTAAGCGTCGCCCGAATAAGTCTCGTCGTCCCATTCGATATCGGGCGGTGACGCGTAACGAGCGTAAGCGCGCAGCTCGCCGTGCTGGGCGGCATACTCGCCGGCGATCTCCTCGAAGCTCGCGAGTGCGTTTCCGTTCGCGACGAATCGTCCGTCGATCAACCGCACCTCAGGCGCGCCGAAGCGTTCCGCCGCGAAGCTGGTCAGCTTGTCTTTGATTTCGCGAGCCGCAAGCTGAACGACTCGACCTACGACCATAGTTGTTCGCGAGGCAACTGTCGGCCCGCTGTCGGGCACGCGTGAAGTATCAGGATCTTCGATCTCGACGTTGTCGAAGCCGACGCCTAACTCATCGGCGACGATCTGGCAAAATATCGTTCGGGTGCCCTGCCCGATTTCGGTCGAGCCGGAGAGAACTCGCGCGCGTCCCTGTGCGGTGATCTCGACGCCGGCTTGAGCTTTCATCTTTGCCTCGCCGCTGCCGGTGAAGCCCGCGCCATGAAAAAAGAACGAGAGCCCGATGCCGCAACGTTTGTCCCGGTTTGAAGCCTCCTTATTTGCCGCTTCGATCGCCTGCTTCTTCTCGAAGAGATTTGATCGTTCAATGGCCGCGTTCAAGACGTCTTCTGATCCAACGCTCCAGGTCAACTGCTGTCCGGTGGCGGTGATGTCGCCTTCCCGAAGCATGTTGATTCGCCGCAGCTCGACCGGATCGATGCCCAGTTCGGCGGCGATCATTTCCATCTGCATCTCGTAAGCGAACGCGACCTGCGGCGCGCCGAATCCGCGAAAGGCGCCATTGGGCGGAGTGTTCGTCGCAACGGCTCGCGCGACGATTCTAACGTTGTCGCAGCGATACGGCCCCAGCGCGTGAATCGCCCCACGCGACAGCACAACGGGTGTGAGCGTAACGTAAGCTCCGCCGTCCAGCACGATGTCGATCTCGGACGCCGTCAATCGACCGTCGCGCGTCACGCCAGTTCGATGTCGAATGGTTCCCGGATGGCGCTTGGTTGTCGCGGCGATGTCTTCGGCTCGGTCGTAGATGATCTTTACCGGCCGCTGCGCCTTTTGCGCGAGCAACGCCGCGTGAGCCGCGATCATTGACGGATATTCTTCCTTCCCGCCGAATCCGCCGCCGGTAGTCGTTTGAATGACGATCGCTTTCTGGTCGCTGAGATTGAACAGTTGTTTTAGCGCTTTATGGATGTAATAAGGACACTGCATCGAGCCCATCACCGTCATCTCACCGTCGCCCGGGACTGCGATCATGCCTTGAGGCTCGATGTACAGCTGCTCTTGATGCGGGACTCGATACTCGCCCTCGATGATTCGTTCAGCAGCGGCGAATCCCTCGTCGATGTCACCGCGTCCGATCAAGAAGCGCTTGAAGACATTGTCGTTGCCGTAAAGAATTTCGGCGCCGGTGAGCGACTCGTGGATCGTGAGCACCGGCGCCAGCTCTTCGTACTCGATTTGAATATGACGCGCGGCGCCTTCAAGTTGGCTCTTGCTTTCGGCGGCGATCAGCAGAATCGGTTCATCGAAGTGGCGTACTTCTGATTCAACGAGCAACGGCTGATCGTTCTCGATCAGGGCGACATAGTTTTCTCCCGGGATGTCGCGATAATCCACAACGATGATCCGGGACCAATCATAAGCAGGATCGAGCTTGATTGATTTGATTCGTCCGCGCGCGACAGCGCTGCGAATCGTCTTTCCGAAAAGCATTCCGTCGAGCGTGATGTCATCTATGTAGCGCGCGGCCCCGGTGAGCTTCTCGTATCCCTCTTTTCGTAAGACGTTCTGTCCGACGGCCATCGGAACTCCCTTCAAGATTGCGCCTAGTTTAAATGTCGAGGTGCCGCCTTACAAGGCCGCGTTCTCAGGCCGCGTTCTCAGGCAATGTGCGGTTCGCTTGAGTCGCTCAGTCTCATGGTGATTCCTAACAACCGAACTCACGCTCGTGGTCGGGAAGGTGGGCTTGCCCCGGCTCCGATTGACAAGGGCCAAGAACAACAGCGGAGGCAAGCGACCCTTCCCGACCACGAGCCTGAGTCACGTCCAGTGATCTTCCGAGTGTTGTTTGAGACTGGTTAACGAACGGCGCGCAAGAGCGCTCTCAATTGAGACTCTGTCGCAAAACCGCGCTCGTAGGTATAGCATTAGCCTTTGCAATCGTCGAAAGCATAGGTTGAGCAAAGCGGATCAAGTAGCGCTTTGACACGCGATGGACGTTTCCAGTTATCTGAACCGAATAAGCTACTCCGGTCCTCGTGACGTGTCCGCGGAGACGCTGCGCGAATTGCACAAGGCGCATCTGCTCGCTGTCCCCTTCGAGAACCTCGACGTTCACCTCAGACGCACGATCGTTCTCGATGAACAGAAAATGGTTGGCAAGATCGTCGGAGAGCGGCGCGGCGGCATCTGCTACGAGTTGAACACGGCGTTCTGTTCGCTGCTTTCCGGGTTGGGGTTTCGAGTCTCGATGCTCTCCGCGGGAGTAGCTCGCGATGAGGGCGGCTTTGATCCGCCGTTCGATCATATGGCTTTGCTTGTTCACCTGGAAGAGAGATGGCTGGCTGACGTCGGCTTCGGCGATTCGTTTCGCGAGCCGCTTCGGCTCGATCTTCGAAGCTGGCAGGATCAGAACAACGAGTCCTACAGGATCGTCGACGCAGAGGAACAGCATATCATCGTTGAGCGCCGCGAGTCTGAATTGTGGAAGCCTCAGTATCGCTTCGCGCTTGATCCGCACAAGCTGGATGACTTCGGCGAGATGTGCCGGTATCATCAGACCTCGCCCGCGTCGCCATTCACTCAAAAGCGCGTTTGCACGGTTGCAACGCCGGACGGCCGAATCACCGTCAGCGGTATGCGGCTGATCGTCACCGACCGGGGCGAGAAACAAGAACGCGAGCTGGCAAGTCACGACGAATGGACGGCGGCGCTCCGTGAGCATTTCGGAATCGAGCTCAACCAATTCTGACCCTGACAGCAATACTCGAGGATCTCTGAATGAGAATGTCATCAAGTCCCGACTCCCTCCGGGGCAGATTGCTGGTAGCGCTGATAGCCATAGCCCTCTTAACGCCAGGCGCTTCGGCATGGCAGCAGCAGATCACTGCATCCAAATCTCCCGCGGCTCTCAGCGGAGAAGAACGCGAAGCCGCCGATCGGGTAAGAGCCGGCACGATCCGGGAGACCACGAGCGCGCTGGCGTCCGATGAAATGCAAGGACGAGGAACAGCTCAGCCAGGCGGCGACAAAGCTGCGGCGTACCTTGCCGATCGCTTTGCAAAGTTGAAACTCAAGCCACTTGGTGACGGCGGGACTTACTTGCAATCGGTGAAGTTCAAAGTCACACAATCGCTACCGGAAACTTCTCTCAAGATCGGCGAGCAGACGCTCAAACTGGGACCTGACTTTGCAGTGTCGCCGCCGTACAGCGGAGATAAAAGCGTGAAGGGATTCATGGTTTATGTCGGCCACGGCTTGCGCGACGACTTTAAGGGCGTTGACTTGAAGAACAGGATAGCCGTGCTCATCGGCGGTCCACCGAAGAACGCCGACGAAGCCGCCTGGGAGAAGGCAGAATCCGAGCGGCTCATCATCACATACCTGTTCAGGGCGGGCATTGCTGGTCTGATAATCACCAATGCCCGATCCAAGCTTTCATATGAGAAGCTCGCTGGATATCTTACGCGGCGCCGCGTCGCGCTTGCAGAGGACTTTTACGCTTTCGAAACGCGTCCCCCCATTGTCTATGTCAGTGACCAGAGCGCTGAAGTTGTGTTTTCAGGCTCGGGCACAACATACGCCCAGGCAAAACAGAAAGCTGACAGAGCCGAGCCCGCTTCCAACAGTCTGAAAGGAACGGCAGCGATCACGGTGAGGCTGAAAAAAGAGAACGGTATTGGAGCCAACGTGATCGGTGTGCTTGAAGGCTCGGACCCGAGTCTCAAAGAACAATCTGTCGTCTACTCCGCACACTATGATGCTTTCGGGATGGAGGCGGACGGCCGCATTTACCACGGGGCAGCCGACAACGCGCTTGGCGTTGCAGAGATGATCGCCATCGCTGAAGCTTATTCCGGCTTACGCGCACCTCCCCGGCGTTCGATAATATTTCTGGCGTTTACCGGCGAGGAGTACGGCCTGCTTGGCGCCGAGTATTGGGTCCGTCACCCGACCTGGAAGATCGAGAGGGTAGCGGCCAACCTCAACTTCGATGGAATAGGCACGGAGGTCTATGGGCCGGTGAAACGCATAGTTGGGTTTGGCATTGAGCATTCTGATTTAGGCGCGGTGTTGGAGAGTGTGGTAACGGCAACTGGCAAATCAATCGCGCCCGACCCAATGCCGGACGAGAAGGCCTTTTACCGCTCCGATCACTACGCGTTCGTAAAGAAGGGAGTTCCTGCACTGATGCTGCTCGGGGCACCGGAAGGCGACACGGCCGCGTTCGTGGCTCGCGCAAAGAAGTGGCTGGAGACGGATTACCATCAACCGACCGATGAAGTTCGCTCAGAATGGAATTGGGACGGACCGGCTACGCTTGCTGTCGTTGGCCTGGTCGTCGGGATGCGCGTTGCGAATTCAGATGCGATGCCAGGTTGGTTGCGAACATCGCCATTCAATCAGTCGCGCGGAACCAACAAACCGCCGCCTAAAATTCAGTAGCTATTCTCAAATTTGTCATTGGTCATCTGTCATTTCCTGAGCGACTCAACGAAAATGACAATGCCAAGGTAGAAACATGGCAGGGTACTCCGGAACACCGCTGGTGAAGAAGCTGGGGATCAAGGAAGGCTTTCGTGTTGCGTTGGTTGGGGCGCCGGATGGATTTCGCGGCGAGTTGCAAGGACTCCCTAACGAAGTGTCATTCGTTACCAGCGTTCATGGGCAGCTCGATCTCATTCTGTTCTTTGCGAAGACGCGGTCGGAGCTGACACGGAACTTCTCTAGGCTTGCGGCCAACCTCATGCCCGCTGGAATGCTTTGGATAGCCTGGCCTAAGAAAGCGTCCGGCGTGGCAACTGACTTGTCGGACGGCGTCGTTCGCGAGATAGGTCTCGACGCCGGGCTTGTCGATGTCAAGGTTTGCGCCGTTAACGAAATCTGGTCCGGGCTGAAGTTTGTGATTCGCGTTAAGGACCGGCCCAGGGCTTCCAGGTGAAATCGTTCTCAGCAGCCATAGGTCGTCCAAGACGCTGCCCTGAAAAGGGTAATTATATACTTGGCGTACCAGAGAGCTTGGCCGCCTTGGCCTCGTCTATTAAGCGCTGACAATGCTCTTTGTATCTCTCAATGCTGGCTCTCTGCTCGTTAACCTCCTTGCTAAAGAACAAACAGGCTGCAGCAAAGTAAAGGATTACCAAAATCAGAAACGATCTGTTGGTGAGAAGATTGACGAGGTGATGCCACGATGGTTCAAATATTAGTTCCAGGAGCCTTTTGAATGCGCTTTCCCATAGTCCGAAATAGAAGAGTACCGGTATGCCCATTAGATAGAATGCGCTCAGATAAGGATTATTCTCTGAGACTTCACCGACGCGAACCGAGATACAGATAATAAGTACCATCCAACCCGGTAAGATAAGCCACCACTTTGGTATGTAGGCAGCCAAAACGAGCAGACCAATACCGCTAAGGACAGAGAGCGCAAAAGCATGCTGTCGAATGGCTTTGAGCATTACCAGTTCTCCGAATCGTGCAGGTTATGACCGTTGGCGATTCTAATAATCTCTTTGACACAATCTTAAATCAAGCTTAGAGTGTTGCCCGGCCATGTGGGGACATTCTGAAAACTGGATTCAATTCGACTCCGATTCTGATCTTAACAACCCTCCTTTTCATCACTGGTGCAATCACCGCTTTCGACACGACTCTTAACCGAGCTATTCGACGCGGAGAAGTACCGCTGAATGAACCCCGCCTTCCAGGATGGGTGGCTTTACTTTATGGGTGTATTACGGAATCCTTGTGGCCCTCCTCATTTTGAATTGGAGATACGCGCTCGTCGCTTTTGTAATCAACCTTATTCTTGGCTTTCTTCCTGTTCTCGATCTATTTGGCAATCTCATGATGGCCCCATTTAAGCCACGACACTAAGACAAACCTCTGAGCCGCAACCAAAATGTTCTAAGACTGCTCTGCTTGCTATCGCGAAACGGCCAGCGTAAGCGTACAGTTGCTGTCATCGCCTTGAGACTTATCGCGGCACTTAATCGCCAACAGCGCTTGACAGTAACTTGGCGATATGTTAATTCTGAGCCAACGGGAGATCAGAATATGGCTTATACGGTCAGAGTACGCGGCGTTGAAATCATCTGCGATACGCTCGATGATCTTGACGCAATCGTTGAGCGCTACGGTTCTGAGGGCGAAGCGCCTTCTGTGCATGCCGCCGCCGCCGCCGCCAGTCGTAACGGAAGCAGCGGTGCGGCGCTCAGCGGTAGGAGTGCAGATGTCGCCCTATTGCAGACATTGCTTGAAGCTGGTAACACTGGCGTCAAGTCGGAGGCAATTGGGCATATGATCAAGGCACGCGGGAAGGGATTTGCGCCAGCGCTGACGCGGTGGGCAACGCGTGTCGGGTTTAGTGATGCAGAATCTAACTTTCCGCTAGAACCAGCAAGGCCAGAAGGCGCAAGAGGCTGGCGCTTGAAAGACGGGGCAATGGTCATGGCCAAAGCGTTATTTAAATGAGTCTATGAAAAGCGAAAGCCGCTGTGTAACCAGCGGCCTCGCGTAACCCATAGGCTTTTTGCGGAGCACAAATGGGCGATACCCCACCTTTCTAACAATCCGGGTTTCGCCTTGTCAAGCCGATCTCAACCTGCACTGTTGGTGGGTTGATACAAATCTGCATAAGACGGCAGAAGAATGCTGGAGGCACCTGAATTGAAAGAACAAGTGGAGCGGTTCGACCGGCGCAAAGTCATGCACGCTTTGCGCAATTTTACAATTCAACGCAGAGATAACGTTACAGTTATTACAATCAGGATTGCTGGCTTGACGATCACGATAGAATACCGCCTTGATTCGACGGTCGCTGCGCCTTTACTATAGAAGGGCAATGAAGCCTGATTTTAATGAAGCAAAAGCCGCTCAACTAGCAGCCTTTATTCTTCACAAGAGAGGCGGCACGATGAACTACATGAAGCTTATCAAGATCATGTATGTGATTGACCGGATGGCGCTGATTAAATGGGGCCGTCCAGTGACGTTTGATTCTTACTTCTCAATGGATAACGGGCCAGTGTTAAGCCGTACGCTCGAATTGATTGATGAGGGCTCTGAGTACGGATCGCCTTGGGGAGAGCTAATCCTACGAGCACCTAATGATCCGTATTCCGTTACTTTAAGGCGGGACCATTCGACCGATGAGCTATCACAAGCCGAAGAAGAACTAGCTTCTGAAATCTATGCAAAGCTTGGTCATATGAATAGATGGCGTATTGTGGATTTACTTCACCAGATCTTACCAGAATGGCAGAATCCTCATGAATCATCCCTTCCTATTTCTTATCGGGATATTTTACGAGCTGCTAAAAAGAGCGAACAGGAAATAGCAGAAATTGAATTTGAGATTGAAGGCATTGCGCTAATGGAAGATTTGGCGATTCGAGATTTCGTTGTAGTCGATGACTGACATTTATCCCGGTAAATGTCTTGTCTGGCCTCACCGGGAGGGCGCTCAACCTCATCTTTGGATAGTCCTCACCGAACCGACTGGCGACCCTGCGCAGGTCGTTGTTGTTAACCTTACCACTCGTATTCCGACTTCTGACGCTACTGTCGTGCTAAATGTTGGAGATCACAAATTCATAAAGCGCGAAACGGTGGTCTATTATGGCTGATGCTAGATTTGTAAATGCTGCGTCGTTAGAGGCGCATGCGAAAGAGCCGGGACATAGATTTCAAGAGGATTGCTCAGAGGAATTACTAAAACGAATAAGAGACGGATTGTCGAAATCACGGTTTACACCGAAGAAAATCAAGATACATTGTGCCGATCTTTTCTAGCTGCAAAGAAACGCTCGACCTGAGCAAGCGCGACGATCCGAATTGGAGAGCGGCGCTGACCTACGAACGGCCCGAGCCGACGATGCTCACACTAACAGGCCAACTCGAAGGCTAGCAGATCCGCGCCAAGCTTCACGGCGCCGACGAATCCAGATTTCTACTACGAAGCCGAGGGTTTCACTGGATCAACGAGTACCCATTCAACCGCTAGTAGTGGCTACTGCGGCTTCGGTTTTTCGATCACCTTCAAAACCAGCGTGACCACTGACTCGGCTCCATTCGTTACTGTCACTCTCTGCGTCACAGGCTGCATCCGCGGTATTCGCACGCCGGGAGGCGAACTGTAATTCGAGCCTGCGGACAGCTCGTACTCGCCGGACATCAACCCCTCGATCACAAAGCGCCCGCGCTCGTCGGCCTTCGCAAAGAGATAGCTGGACGTGTCCTCCTCCCCGACACGATACGAGTGAACCATAAAACGCACGCCTTGTGGCAGGTCATCGGGCTCGATAACCCTCCCGCGAATTACTCCAGTCGCGTAAGAGAGGACAATGAGCACGCCGGTCACGTGATCGCCCGGAGAAACATCGATCCCTTCGCGAAGGTCCACGCCGTCGCGTTCTACCCCTTGCAACCACCAGAATCCCGAATTCGGCCACGATCCCGCTGAGACCTTCACCCTTCCCGGCCGAAGCCCGCAGAAGTAATAGGAACCGTCCGAGTCGATACGCGAGCCAACAGAGCCGGCCCTCAACCACACCTGGTTCAGTTTGCTGAGCAGGGCCGGGTCGCTCATACCATCAACTACGACTCTTCCACTGATGCTTGCGCCCCTGTGCCTCCTTATCTCCAAACCGGCGACGTCGTGGTCAGTAACATCAAAGGCGATCTGATCCATGTAATAATCGCCTTCGCAGCCGGCGAAGACCGAGTAGCGACCGGGCCTAAGACCAGTGATCTTGAAAGCCCCGTTTGCGTCGCTCTGCGCTTCGAACGTCGACGTGGCGTTACCAGCATAGCCCCATCTGATACCCGGCTGCGGCCGCCCCGTCTCCGCGTCAACTATGCGTCCTGAGGCCTCGAAGGTTCTCGCGCGCGCTCCAACAACGATATCGACGCCAGACACTTCGGCGCCCTCGGTTAGCTCAACAACGCCGGCCTCATATTCGTCCGGGACGTCGGGGTGAAAGGTAAGGGGGTAGTATGTTTGCCCCTGGTCCAGTCTTCGGTAGGGATTCCCGGCACCCACCCCAACACTGATCTTGTAGCGCCCCGGCGCCAGTCCAAAAACCCGGTACACGCCTCTGTCGTCCGTGATCATCATTTGAGAGCCGCCGTAGTAGGGCTGCACCTTTTTTCCGGTGGACAACTCAATAATGCTTACCTGTTCCTCAACGATCGGCTGGCCACTCGCTTCTGAGATTCGTCCGGTTATCGCCCCTCCACGCACAAGAGAAAAATCCACGTTCTGAAGAGTCTCGCCACGCTCGAGATTTATTTCGCGGCCATATCGATCTCTTTCTTCCACCCGCGTCAGCGGTAACGCACTTGCCACAACGGAGTAACTGCCGTGTTG
>WNFR01008814.1_pt1 | contig 20264 bp, 14 predicted proteins | sample 5400221 | NCBI WGS metagenome assembly WNFR01 (sample SAMN13153357, study PRJNA577476) | soil metagenome | isolation source: 40 cm soil under Madrone tree | place: USA:California | collected 2016-06-14 | reverse complement strand
CCCGATGGCTTGCGCAACCAGGTGGTCGGCGCAATGATTCAGGGACTAGGCGGCGCGCTCTTCGAAGCCATCGAATTTGAAAACGGCCGCATCACGAATCCTCGCTTCGCGAACTATCGCGTGCCGCGTTTCCGCGACATCCCGGTGATCGAAGCGGTCCTCTTGGATCGAAAGGACATTCCTTCCGCCGGCGCCGGCGAAACTCCGATCATGACGGTGGCTCCGGCCATTGGAAATGCTATTTTTGATGCGAGTGGCGTTCGCCTCCGCAACCTTCCCATGGTTCCCAACGGCCTGCGGTCCGCGTAAGATCGGGACATGAATCGTCTGCCCACAGTCGGAGTGTCTTCTCGTGGAGAGCGCTTTGCTCTCGCGCTAGGTCTGTCCGCGGCGCTGATTCTCTGTGGCGGTTGCAAGAAGCAACCGAGCGACAGCGACGCCATTCGCGCCGGCATCCTGCAGCATCTCAACGGCGTCGGTACTCTCAATATGAGCGCCATGGATATGGATATCCGCGGCGTTTCCATCAATGGCAATCAGGCGCACGCTGAAGTTGTCTTCCGGCCCAAGACCGGCGCACCCTCTGGCGCCGGCATGCAGGTCGCCTACAATCTGGAAAAACGTGATGGCGCTTGGGTAGTTCAGAAATCGCAGCCCGCCGGTGGGATGATTCAGCATCCGGACACCAGCAAGAATCCTCATCAGAACCCAGATGTGCATTCCGGAAGCCTGCCGAACTTCAGCGACATCGTGAACCCCGCTGGTACGCCTGCCCAGGGCGCGCTGCCGCCGGGGCACCCGCCCGTCAACGCGCAGCCGCCCAGTTCGCCGCCGACCGGGACGGATCAAACTCCCGTCAAGAAACCGCGCTAGAGCTAGGGGCCATGCCGCCTTCTTAACGGGTCCGTTAGCGCTTGTTCAACTAGTCTAATTTAGACTAGTGGGAACTAGTCTAAATTAGACTAGTTTTTCAGACCGTTTTGTCCTTCGCGTAGCACAGCGATTCCATGTTGCACTCGATGCATTTCGGCTTGCGCGCATGGCAGACTCGGCGTCCATGCCAGATCAGCTGGTGGGAAAACTGGATCCATTTGTCTTGCGGAATAATTTTCATCAAATCCTGCTCGACTTTCTTCGGATCTTCATTTCGTGACAAGTCCAGCCGGTTGGAAAGGCGCAACACATGCGTGTCCACAACCACCCCGCTGGCGATTCCGTACGCCGTCCCAAGCACGACGTTTCCAGTTTTTCGCGCCACGCCCGGCAAAGTGAGAATTTCTTCCATCGTGCGCGGCACTTGCCCGCCAAACTTTTCCAGGATTGCTTTGCTCGCACCCATCACCGATTTCGTTTTATTCCGGAAAAATCCTGTCGGCCGGATGTCTTGCTCCAATTCGCTCGGAGTCGCATAGGCGAACGCTTTGGCATCGGGATACTTCTTGTAAAGCGTTTCGGCGACCTGGTTTACCCGCACATCCGTGCACTGAGCGGAAAGAATCGTTGAAATCAGAAGTTGAAACGCATTTTCGTGCTTCAACTCACATGTCGCATTTCCGTAAGCTTCATCCAGCTTCGCGAGGATTGCCGCTACACGCTTGGGTTCCGTTCCCGCCGCGAGAGCTGCCTTTGCGGGACTGGACTTCTTTGCCGGTTTTGCCGTCTTTGATTTTGCCCGGGAAGACTTCTTCTTCGATGTTTTTTTCTTCGATTTCGTAGCCATAGGAGCCAAAACTATAGCATGGAGGAAAGAGCCGCGAGCAATCGGCGGAAAGCTTTTCCTCGATGGCTGCGCAGATTCTTTTCTTCCGCAGGAATTTCCGCAAAGGTTTTCTGGAGGGCAGGGAAGTAGAATACCGGATCGTATCCAAATCCGCCCGATCCCCGCGGCACCTCGAGAATTTCTCCGTCAACGCCATCGGTGACGAGAGCCAACACTCGTCCTCGTTCTGCTAAAGCAATGGCACAAACGAAATGCGCGGCACGCTCGGCTCCAGTTTTGCCTCGCATCTCGTCCAGCAACTTTTCAATCCTCTGCGCATTTGTCGCCTGCGGCCCGGCGTATCTTGCGGAATGAACTCCCGGCGCGCCGCCGAGAGCAGGCACAACCAGGCCCGAGTCGTCGGCAAACACCAGCCCATCCGCTCTTCGAGAGTAGTGCAGCGCCTTGCCCGCCGCATTTTCGGCAAACGTCGGAGCATTTTCCTCGAACGCGGGAAGTGCGTCGAAATCCGGCAGTAATGCAAGCTCAATGGGGAGAGATGATGTTGGAGCCGCAGCAGCAAGCGCCCGGTACTCCGCCAGCTTCCCAGGATTGGAAGACGCGAGAAAAAGTTTAGCGCGCGCGTGCACTGAATTTCACGGGCAGCAAGGCGCGTTGTTCCTCCGTCAAGCGGCGAATCCCCGCTGCGGCGAGCGCCAGCAGATCCTGCATCTCGCTTCCGGAAAACGCGCGTCCCTCCGCCGTCGCCTGAATTTCCACGAAATGTCCATCGCCGGTCATAACCACGTTCATATCCACTTCCGCTCGCGAATCTTCTTCATAAGCGAGATCCAGCAGCGCGCGATCATCCACAATGCCCACGCTGGTAGCCGCCACGCTATCAATCAGCGGCGAGCGCTTCAAGATTCCCGCCGCAACGAGTCGTTCGAACGCCAGCGCAAGCGCGACGAACGCTCCGGTAATGGACGCCGTCCGCGTTCCGCCATCCGCCTGAATCACGTCGCAATCGATCCAAACGGTGCGCTCGCCCAGCGCTTCCTGATCCGTCACCGCGCGCAACGAACGCCCGATCAATCGTTGAATTTCCAGCGTCCGCCCCGATTGTTTTCCGCGCGTCGCCTCGCGCGGCGTGCGCTCCTCGGTTGCGCGCGGCAGCATTCCATATTCGCTGGTGACCCAGCCTTTGCCGCTGCCCTTCAGAAAGCCCGGCACCCCGTCGTCCACCGTAGCCGTGCAGATCACCCGCGTGTTTCCCAGCTCAATGAGCACGCTGCCTTCGGCCGTGGAAATAAAATCCGGCGTAATTTTCAAAGGGCGCATCTGGTCCGGATTTCGGCCGTCAACTCGCACTCTTCCTCCCGCGGTCAGCACTTCGGTGTTCCAGAATTCTACGGCTTGCGCTCGGGTTGCGCCACCTTGGTGGGCGCCTTGTCGGGTGTCAATGCAGCAGGCGCCAGCTGCACCGGCGCCTGAACTGGTTTCGTATTCACGACAAAAGTTCCCGTCAAATCCAAATGTCCCGCTAGCGTCTCCACTTCCTGGCCATGAATCAGAATCTTCAGCCGCTGCACCTGCGGGACGTTCGCTTCCAGCGTCCGCGCGATGGAATTCACCGCCAACTGCTCGCTCGCAATCCCCGAAGGAATGGAATTTGCGAGCGCCTCGGAAAAATCCGCGATGGCCGTCCCATCCGGCAATAGATAAAACGCCAGAAGCAAAGCATCCGGCGGCAGTGTCCGCAGTTCCGCATCCACCGGTCCTGCGAGCAGCGTGTTCAAAACTTGCTTCGATCGCAATACGGGATCGCTCGAAAGCGGCAGGTCCACCGTTACCGGCGCCAGCGCGGGATCGATGGTATCCGAAGCCCAGAAAAGTTTGGTCTTTACTCGCGGATCACCCGGATTAATCGCGATCGGTTGCGTCAATTCGCGCCGCGCTTGTTCCTCACTCTGTTGCTGGAGCTTTGCGGCGCGCTTCATTCGTCTGCGCAAAATGGGCACGAAGATTAGGGCAACAAGCAGAATGAAGACCAATCCGCCTGCGAAAAGAAATTTCCAGCGCGGCGTCACGGCAGCGCTCCCGGCGTGGTTGGAACAACGTACGAAGGCCTGAACGCCGCCGCACCGCGCGCGATAGCGTCCGCAACGCCCGGCGCCATGCGGTCCAAATCGGCGCGGTCTTCCACGGTCACACTCGAAACTTCCACCGCGATGGCCGGCGCCGCCGTCGTCCGAAGCTGGCGCACGCTCGCGGTCTGCGCCGTCTCCGGCGAACCTTTGAATCGCTGCGCGAGGAACCCTTGCACGAAATCGCCAAACGTCCGGCTCAATCCCAGAAACGGAACCTGCGCCCGGTCCCAGGGGATGAAGCCATTCGAACCCGCAACCGGCGCCAAATCGGAATTTACGTATACACGCACTGTACCTGGCAATCCCGTCGATGAAATGTGCAGCGTCACGAACACTGCGCCGCGCTGCGCATTGGCTGTCGCCGACCGATCGTCAAAGGAAGGATCTTCATTCCCCTGCCGCGTCTGCACCACTTGAAATCCTTGCTGCTCCAGTGCGCGCCGAACCTCCATTGCAAAACTCAGCACAATCTCACTCTCGCGGATTCCTCCCGTGCCCCGTGCCCCCGGGTCCGTTCCTCCGTGAGCCGGGTCCAGCACCACCACGTTGAGCCCGCCTTGCTGAACGGGCGCAGCAGATGGAGTAGCCGCCGTTCCTGCCACTGCTCCCGGCGCCTGTGAAGAAGTCACCGATGGAGTTGCCGGCGACTGAGGAGTGACGGCCGCGGGTAGCTGACTCTGTGAGGGAGTCTGCGATGGAGAGACCATCGCCGAGGCCAGCAGAGCTACGGAGAGCAGCCCGACGAAAGAAAAGGCGCTAAATCGGAGAATGTTTCGCACCTACAGCAGCATACCAAATCCGTCCCTCAATAAGGGCCGCTAGAAAACCACGAGCGCAGCGAGAAAGAGACGGCCCCCGCGACCGCCCAAGAAATTTCGGCTAATGTCGCGCTGTATTCTCTTCGACCACCAGTGCCTTCAATTTGGCCTTTTCGAGCAAGGTGTTGACGCCTGACACGTCTTCCTTTTGAAACGCCGTCCAGCGCGTCAAAGTATCCTGCGCGGATACTTCCCACTGCGCGCTCGCGCTGGCCGCATCCGACGCCGGGCCAAGATCGGAACCGTCCACGATGCTTAACAGGCCGGCCAATGCCGCCGCAACCGCGGGAAGCGGCTCATGCTCCTTTCCAGGCGCGGCTAGGCCGAACAGCCCAAATCCGGCATCGCTATCCGTTTCCATAGCCGATTCAACCTTTTTTTCCAACTCTTCCAATGCCGCGATTACATCGCTTTTGCCGGCCGCCTCCTTCTTGCGCTCAACAATCTGCTTTCGCAGGCCACTGATCTGTTCCAAAGCAATCGACACTTCGTCCAATGCGCCTGCGAGCTTGGACGCCAGTCCAAACTGCCGCACAAGTGCATCTTGCGGCGTCTTCAACCGCGGATCCAGTTTGATCGTCAGCGGCTGTGTGCTGCTCTTTCCGTTCGCAGTGAGCTTCACGGTATATTCGCCCGGCACCGCCAAAGGCCCGGCCGGCCCCCGAAAGGATCTGCGTCCTCCCTTGGGCGGCGCGTAATGAAGGTCCCACACGAACCGGTGCATCCCCGCTTCCGCCAAAAGCGGTTTCGGGTCGCGTATCCACTCAACTTGAATGGGCACGTCGTTTGGATCCGTCTTGCGCAAAACCTCATCGCTCGCAAATCGCCGCACCAGTTTTCCTTCCGAATCAAAAATCTCCAGTTGGATCGGCGACCGCGCCTTTTCCTTCAAGAAATAATCCAGCGCCGCACCCTCCGGCGGATTCGGCAAAAGTGACTCATCCACCCTCCGGCGGATTCGGCAAAAGTGACTCATCCATTGGCACTGGCGTTCCTTGATCGGACGCCGCACGCATCCGAATTGCGGCTTGCGGACGAAAAAGCCAAACATCCGCGGCGGCAACGCGTGCGTCGAGCTGCCGCAGCGGCGTCACATCGTCCAGTATCCAGAACGACCGCCCAAACGTGGCCACCACTAAATCATTTTCGTGCACCACTAGATCCCGCACCGATGTAATTGGCAAATTGAGCTGCAGCGACTCCCAGTCGTCTCCATCATTGAAAGAAATGTAGACGCCTTTCTCCGTGCAAGCGTAGATCAGCCCCTTTCGCACCCGATCTTCCCGCACGCAATTCAAAAAGCTGCCTTGGGGTATCCCGCTCGAAACGCGTTGCCAGCTCTTGCCGAAATCACGTGTGCGATAGAGATACGCCTGGTAGTCATCCAGCCGATGCCTGTCTACCGCCGCGTAAGCCGTCCCCGCGTCCGAATGAGATGCTTCGATGTGCGTCACCTTGCTCCACGGCGTCAATTCCGCCGGCGTTACGTTCTCCCACGTTTTCCCTTCGTCTTGCGTCAATTGAATCAGCCCATCATCCGTGCCCGCCCAAATTTCTCCCGCCTTCACAAACGACGGCCCAATCGTATAAATCACTCCGTGGCGTTTTCCTTTATGAGTATCCGCCGCCGTCGCCGCATCCAGATTCGGCGGTACTCCCGGATCCTCGCGCGTCAAATCGGGACTTATCACCTGCCACGAACCGCCGCTGTCCGCCGTTCGAAACAAAACTTGCGAGCCGAAGTACAGGACGTGCGGATCGATTGGCGAGTAGACCAGCGGCAGCGTCCACGTGCTTCGGTATTTGCCAGGATGCGCCAGCGTCGGGGGCATTTCCTGCACTTGTTCGTCGCTGAAATCCTGCCGCGCCACCGTGCCGCCAAACACCACTCCCGGATTCACTGGGTCAGGTGCGATGTATCCATTTTCGCCGCCCGCATCGATCGGCCGCCAATCATGAAAATTCAGCGAAAGGTAGCGGCTCCGGCTCGGCGTAGCGATCGCATTGCTATCCTGCTGCGCTCCGTACACCCAATACGGAAACTGGTTATCCGTCGCCACGTGATAAAACTGTGCAGTTGGCTGGTTATACCAGGAACTCCACGTCTCACCGCCGTTGCGCGACACAATCGCGCCCTGATCGCAGCCGAGAATCATCCGCTTCGGCTCGTCGGGATCAATCCACAGTTCGTGGTAGTCGTCGCCCCCGGGCGCGCCCTTGAATGCCCTGAACGTTTTTCCTGCATCGCGCGATTCGTAGGTCGTCGTATTCGGGAGGTACACGGTATCGGGGTTTCTTGGATCCACGCTGACTTCTCCGAAGTACCACCCGCGTCCCCATACGCGCCGGTCGCTCGAAACACGCTGCCAGCTCTGCCCGCTGTTGTCCGAACGATAGAGCCCGCCCTCCTTGGCATCCACGATCAAATAAATCCGCCGTGGATTGCTCGCCGCTGACTTGTTCCCAATGATCGCCACCATCATTCGAGCGATATAGCCCGCTGCCTGGCCCGTACGAAGGCGGATAGATGCTCCACGGTGGCCTTCGCGTCTGCCACATCGCGGCATAAACTACTTTTGGATTGCCGGGTTCGAATGCCACATCGATCGCGCCAGTGTTTTCATCCTTAAACAGAATTTTTTGCCAGCTCTTCCCGCCATCTTTCGAACGAAACACACCGCGCTCCTGGTTCGGCCCGTAGGCATGCCCCAGCGCTGCAACGAAAACTCTATTGGCATCCTTCGGGTCTACGATGATTCGCCCAATCTGCCGCGAATCCTCCAGCCCGATGTGCGCCCAATTTTTGCCGCCATCCGTGGATTTGTACATCCCGTCTCCGTACGAGATCGAAGACCGCATGTCCGCTTCACCCGAGCCCACGTAAATCACGTTCGAATCCGAGGGCGCAATCGCAATCGCACCGATCGACGCAATCGTCTGCGAGTCAAAAATAGGATTCCAGGTTCGCCCGGCATCATTCGTTTTCCAAACTCCCCCGCCCACGCTCCCGAAATAGAAAACCTCCGGCTGCCCCCGCACGCCAGTTACCGCCAGCGTGCGCCCCGCGCGCGACGGCCCGATCAGCCGCCATCGCAGCTCCTGAAATAATTTTGGATCGAACTGTTTTGGCGCCTCAGGTCCGGCAAACAATCGAACCGAAGCACAGAGCACGAGTAGAAACGATACAACCGCGATAGCGATACGGCGTGGTTTCACGTTTTGAAGCTCCTGGCATGGGGTAAGTTTCCCCAAAGAGTGCTGAGTATATCCCAGCCGCATAAAAAAACCGCCCGGCTCTTTCGAACCGGGCGGCAGGGAATCATTGAGAGCAGGAATCGCTTATGCTGTTTCCAAGTCTTCGATTTCTTCCGGCACCACCGGCTTGGTCTTGCGAATCTTCAATTTGCCGGTAATGAAGTAGGTTAGGAAGCCGGCCAGGATAATGAGCACGCCGAACAGGAGACCGTTGATCCCCAGCACGGTTTCGTGGTTGCTCTCCACCATGGACAGGCTCAGCAGCAGCAGCGGAAAAACTCCGCAACTGATTGCACCAGGCAATCCGCCCGGCACACGGAACCCGCGCTTCAACTCCGGTTCGCGGATGCGCAGCGCCACCAGCGTCACAAACTCCAGCATCAGGCTGAGCCCGTAAAGCATGATGTCCAGCGTGATCAGCCGCCTGAACCCCAGCCCCAGGCACAGCCCCCAGCACGTCGCGCACAAAATGATCGACACCCAAGGAGCTTGCGTCCGCACGCTCACCTTGCCAAAAAACTTCGGCAGCATGCCATCCCGCGCCATCGCTAGCGGCAACCGCGAATAGCTCAGCACCAGCGCGTTGAACATTCCAAACGCGCTCATCATCCCGCCAAGGACGATCAGGAACTTGAGCCATTCGAATCCCAGGAACTTTCCGCCGAGCACTCCCGCCACCGTCGCCCATGAGCCATCTTCGCCAAATAAGGAAGCGGGGATCCCCGTCAAATACACCGCCACAAAAGGCAGTACATACGTCAGCGCCACCAGCACCACCGCCGCAATCATGGCCTTTGGATAAGTCCGCTGCGGCCGCTCCACTTCCTGCGCAATCGTTGAGGCGTTGTCCCAGCCCATGTAATTCCACATCGCCACCAGCACTCCGCCGAGCAAGCCCAGCCCCGTAGCCGTCGGCGCGCTATGCGTTTCCGTAAACGCGCCCATTTTCAGCGGCGCCATCACTACCATCAGCGCGAACGGCGCCGACAGCAGAAAGAAAAGCCACAGCGAAGTAATTCCCACCACGCGAATGCCCGCAAGATTCAGGATCGCGCAGGTCACCACCACAAACAGCCCGGCATAAATTCCATGATTCGCAACGCCAAACCACGGAGACATCTGCCTCAAATAGAAAACAAACAGCGTCGGGTAAATTGCCATGTCGAAAATGCTCGCTGCCAGCGAGAGCCACGCTTCCTGAAAACCCCAGAAATTTCCCAAGCCGCGGCGCACCCACGCGTAGTAGCCGCCTTCTTGCGGCAGCGCGCTTGACAGTTCGCCGATCATGAATGCCGTCGGCAAGCACCACAGCACCGGCAGAAACAGCAGGATCAATATCCCGTGTCCGTATCCCGCTCCGTGAATGATCTCTTCCGTCCCATACGTGCCGCCAGACACCATGAAAAACGTCGCGGCCACCAGCGGCCAGAGCGTGAGCTTAGCAACTCTCTTTTTTACGGTTGGGATTGCACGGGAAGGTAGCTGGGTGGGAAGGGATAAAGAACTCAATTTTTACTCTCGTCCTCCTAAGGGAAACTCGCTCTCGCCGCTGCGGTAAAACGAGTTCGCCTTCGCAGAATACAAGACCCATCTCTGCATGCAAGAAAAAAATGCGTCGCAGCGAAAATATTTTCCGCCTCGCTAACCGTGCTTTCGTACTACCCGAATGCCGGTCCACCGAATGACTCGCTTCAGCTTTCCACTTCTCCGCGTGCGCCGTCTATCGGAGTGCGTGTGTTAAGCTTCTTCGTTTGTCTTTTGCTCTCATAACCGTTCAAGGGGTCATTGCGAATGAAGCTTTCGTTTCGTCTTTCAGTTCTCTCCACAGTTCTGGTACTTGCTCCGCTCGCTCTCGCCCAGCATCCTGCTCCCCGCGCTATCACCATTGACGACTACTTCCAGATCCGCGCGGTCAGCGACCCCCAACTCAGCCCCGACGCCAAGTGGGTCATTTACACCGTCCAGACCGCCCTCCTCAAAGAAGACAAGAACGAAGAACGCATCTGGATGGCTCCGGCTACCGGCGGAGCACCTGTTGCTTTGACATCTGGGGGCAACTCCTCTTCTCACCCCCGCTGGAGTCCCGACGGCAAGTTCATCGCTTTCCTTTCCGCCCGCGACGAAGGCAAGATCCAGGTTTGGCTGCTCAACCGGCTGGGCGGCGAAGCCGAGCGCCTCACCGATACTTCGCAGGATGTCGAGGACTTCGCCTGGTCACCCGATAGTCGCCAACTCGTCCTGATTCTTCGCGACCTCAGTCCTGAGGAGCTCGACGCCGCCAAGAATAAGTCCGCAAAGGAGAGTGCCTCGTCTGAAAAGGACAAAAAATCAAAGACTCAAAAGCCCTGGGTCATCGACCGCCTGCAATTCAAACTCGACGAAATCGGCTTCCTTGATCGCCGCCGTACGCACCTCTACATATTCGACTTAGCGGCAAAGTCCCTCACGCAGATCACCTCCAGCGATTTTGATGACTCCGAGCCCGCTTGGTCCCCCGACGGCAAGCTCCTGGCTTTCACCAGCAATCGTTCCCAGCCCGACCCCGACGCCACCTATGACACAAACATCTGGGTTGTCGCCGCTGGTAACACTGACAAGGGCGCACATCTCACCCAAATCACCACCAATCCCGGCGCCGATGGCTCCCCCTCATGGTCTCCCGATGGGAAATGGATCGCCTACGTTACCCAACTCGATCCCCACCTGTTCGACTACGCCACCAAACATTTGGCAATCGCTTCCGTCGCCGGTAGCGAGGCCAAAGTCCTCACTCTCGAGTTCGACCGCATGGTCTCCAACCCGCACTTTTCTCCGGACGGCAAGTTCATCTATTTCGTCGCCGACGACGATGGCACACAAAATGTCTGCCGCATCCCCATCACCGGAGGCGAAATCACGCGCCCCTTCGGCGGCCGCATCATGGTCAACGACTATTCCTTGGCCAAGAGTGGAGACCTCGTCGCCCAGATCGCCACCATCGACCGCCCCGACGAGCTCTACACCATCCCCGATGGCAAACTCACCCAAATCACCCACACCAACGACGCCCTTATGAGCCAGCTCAAGCTCACCCACGGCGAATACGTCCATTTCAAAAGCAAAGACGGCACCACTGTTTCCGGCTACCTTTATAAGCCGCTAGATTACCTCCCTGGGAAAAAGTACCCCACCATCCTCCGACCTCACGGCGGCCCGGTCTGGGCCTACTACGCCGAATTCGATCACCTCCCGCAGCTGCTCGCCGCCAGCGGCTATGCCGTCCTCTTCCCTAATCCCCGCGGCTCCACAGGCTACGGTCAGGACTTCGCCAAAGCGATTTGGGCCGACTGGGGCAACAAGGACTATCAGGACGACATGGCCATGGTCGATTACGCCATTGAACAGGGTATTGCCGACCCCGAAAAGTTAGCCGTCGGCGGCTGGTCCTACGGCGGCATGTCTACCGACTTCATCATTGCCCAGACCACGCGCTTCAAGGCCGCCATCTCCGGCGCCGGGGTCGCCTTTATGGCCAGCATGTATGGCCACGACCACTACCAGCGCGACTACGAAACCGAGCTCGGCCGCCCTTGGGAGAACAAAGCCGCCTGGGAGCACGTCTCCCCTTTCTATCGCGTCAAGAACATCACTACGCCCACCCTCTTCATGGGCGGCGAAATCGACTGGAACGTCCCCATCCTCGGCGGCGAACAGATGTACCAGGCCCTCAAGCACCTCGGCCGCTCCACCGAGCTAGTCGTCTACCCCGGCGAATACCACGAATTCAAGACGCCCTCCCACATCAAGGACCGCCTCGAGCGCTACCTCGCTTGGTACGGTCACTACGTTAAGGGAGACACGACTCCTGCTCGCCCTCAACCGGCTCCGAAATCTGGCCAGTAGTGCAAGATTTGGTAGCGGTCAAGTCTTTATGGACTGATGGGGTAGCCGTAGGACAGGATTGTCTCTACAGCTTCGCTTCGGCTGCCGGCGTCTACTTGTTTCATAATTCGATAGATGTGGTTCTTCACCGTAAACTCGGAAAGTTTCAAGTGCGAAGCGATTTCCTTATTCGTGAGACCCTTTGCGACAAGAGTCACCAATTGCTGCTGGCGTAAGGTAAGAGCGGGCTTTGAAGTTGAGTTTGCGACAGGCATGTCTTTGGCTCTTTGAGCCACAAATCGAAATAGCGCGGTGCAAAGCTGTGCAGGGCAAATGGCCTCCCCACGGAAGACAGCACGGACAGCGGAAATGACATCAGAACTAGATGCATCTTGCAACAAAAAGCCGCTTACACCGGAACGGACAGCAGCAATAAATTGCTCTTCATCGCATTCCATCCCAAGGAGGATGGTCTTACATGCGGTCTGCTGCCCGCCGCTTCCGATGGCAATGCTCGCCGCGAGCCGGTTGAACTCTCCTGTATCGACAATTAATACATGAACATGCCTATCGAGTAGCTGCCGAGGAGTCAGGTCCGTTTGCCCATCCTGCCCGACAACAAAAATCTCGGAATGTTTGCGGAAGAGCCGAAGGAGCGCTTCACGGAGCAGGCGGTTCTCAAGTAGCAAGAGTACGCGGATCGAGGGCGCTGCGGCGGTGATGTCCGAAGGTGTCATTTGTTCAGCTTCTGGTCAGGGCCTCTCGCCTGCGACAGGACTAAGCGCATACGCTGCCGCCCAGAGGTTTGTGGGAGCGGGGCTTGAGAAAGAGCGCAACGAGTGGCTGCATAGTGAACCCTCCTAACTGGTTGCCGACTATGACCCTGTGGCGAAAGCTAATCGGAACAGCTCCCCATCACAAGCGACAAGGCAGGACTCGAATGGCAGTGTCACCTCATTTCGTTGTTTGTCGCACGGCTGGGAAGATCGCCGCGTGGACCGTTTTCGGAGGGCCGGAGGCGTCCCACCCTTCAGAGCCTCCCCAGTCCTCCCTACTTATCCATGCGCGAATCGGAGCCGGAATCGATCATCTCCGGTAGTTTTTTCCTGCGGGAGGACGCCGAGCGAAGCCGTGCTAGGGGAGGGGGCAACGATCCGGCGAGAAAGCAAGTTCAGAGTTATCAACAGTCTAGCTACGCCTGACCCCTACGAACTGACGCTATTGCTGCGCGAATGGGGGAAGGGCAATCGTTACGAACAGGTGAAACCGATTCGGGCCTGGCGGCGTCCCATGGAAAGCGAGTGCTTCTCCGGGGCAACTTCCAGGCACGCAAAGCATTTAAATACGACGGTCGGAGGATGATGGTGCGAAAGTATGCGAGTGCGTTAGCGGTATTCGTGGTGTTGTTGGCGGTTCTGCCTTTGGCGGCTCAGTCGCCCAGCCAGGCGGATTTGTCCGCGATCCATCAAATCAAAGAAGCGGGCTTCGGGGACTCCAAAGTAATGGAAATCATGAGTTACCTGACCGATGTCTACGGTCCGCGCCTCACGAATTCCCCCAACATTAAGGAAGCCGCCAACTGGACCACCACCAAAATGAAAGAATGGCAGCTCGCCAACGTCCATCTAGAGCAATGGGGCCCGTTCGGCCGCGGCTGGTCCAACGAGCGTTTTTCCGCCCAGGTGATTTCCCCTCGCCCGTTTCCCTTGATTGCCTATCCCAAGGCTTGGACACCCGGGACAAATGGTCCGGTAACTGCCGACGCCGTCCTCGCACCGATGTTAAAAGAAGACGACATCGCCAAATACCACGGCCAGCTCAAAGGCAAGTTTGTCCTCACCGCCGCCATCCCCGAGAATCCCGAGCGCTTCGAGCCGCAAGCCCACCGCTACACCGATGCCGAGCTCGCCGATCTTGCGACTCAGCCCGTCCCTGCGGCCCAGAATCCTGAAGATCGCGCAGCGCAATTCCGCGCCCAGCGTGAGCTGAATCTCAAAATTCAGAAATTTCTCGTCGAAGAAGGCGTCGCCGCGTGGATTGAACCTTCTCGCAGCGACGATGGAACCGTTTTCGTCCAGCAGGGAGGCGGCCGCGACAAAGAGAAAGATCCGCCGACTCCTACGCGCGTCGCCATAGCTAGCGAAAACTACGGCCGCATCTACCGTATGCTGGACAAGAAAGTTCCCGTCACCATGCAGCTCGATATCCAAAACAAGTTCTGGGACGACGATCTGATGTCCTTCAACATCATTGGCGAAATTCCCGGCACCGACAAAGCCAAAGCCGACGAAGTCGTCATGCTCGGCGGGCACTTCGATTCCTGGCACGGGGGAACCGGCGCCACCGACAACGGAGCTGGTTCCGCTGTCATGCTCGAAGCCATCCGCATTCTCAAGACTACCGGCCTCAAGATGCGCCGTACCGTCCGCCTCGGCCTCTGGACCGGTGAGGAGCAGGGCCTGCTCGGCTCGCGCGCCTACGTCAAGCAGCATTTCGCCGATCCCGAAGTGGGTCAGCCCGGAACGGATAAGATCAAAACTCTTCCCGAACACGCCAAACTCGACGCCTACTACAACATCGACAACGGCACCGGCAAGATTCGCGGCGTCTACCTTCAGGGCAACGAAATGGTAGCTCCGCTTTTCTCCTCCTGGATGGAACCCTTCCACGATCTTGGAATGACCACTCTCAGCATTCGCGATACCGGCGGAACCGATCATCTTTCCTATAACGCCGTCGGGCTCCCTGGTTTCCAATTCATTCAGGATCCCCTGGACTACGACACCCGTACGCATCACTCCAACATGGATGTCTACGAGCGCATCCAGGAGCCGGACATGAAGCAGATGGCCGTCATCGTCGCCTCCTTCGTCTACATGACCGCCAATCGCGACGAAATGCTCCCGCGCAAGCCGCTCCCGAAGCCGCGTCCCCCGCGCCAACCCTGATCGATGCCTAGAACGTCTTGCGACAAGCTCAGATGTTCGACAATCTAGTAGGGGCACGATAAATTGTGCCCCTCGATCCGATGCCACATTCGCCGCGCAAGTTCCCCGGAATCCATTTGAGGCCATCTTCAGCGCCGGAGGCGCGCCACAATTTAGCCCAGTCCGCAAGGACTGGGTTTCATGCCAAAGAAAAACCCGAGCGCCGGAGGCGCGGCACCTCTTCGTCAACGACGCCGGCCGCGGCATCTCCCTTTTCGCCTCCTCCCGCGTGACATTCCGCCTCGCCCGTCGTCTGATACACCCAGGGGGACGATATGGCCTCGTTCTGGCAAGACCTGCGCTACAACCTTCGCCTGCTTCGCCTCAGTCCCGGTTTCACCCTCGTCGCCGTCCTCACCCTCGCTCTCGGTATCGGCGCCAATACCGCCATTTTCCAGCTCATCTCCGCCATTCGCCTTCGCTCCATCCCCGTGAAAAATCCCCAGGAGCTAGGCACCATCCGCATCGCCGACCGCCACTGGGGCTCCGGCCAGTTCTCCAGCAAGTATTCGCAGTTGTCCTTCCCCATGTGGGAGGAAATCCGCAAGCGCCAGGAAGCCTTCTCGGAAATGGCTGTCTGGAGCAATGACCAATACAATCTGGCGACTGGTGGCGAAGTTCGCTTCGCCAATGGCCTTCGCGTCAGCGGTGATTTCTTCCGTGTCCTCGGCGTTCAGCCTGCACTTGGCCGCTTGCTTGGCCAGGAAGACGATCAGCCGGGCTGTCCCCTCAACGGCGCCAACATCAGCTACGCTTTTTGGCAACGCAACTTCGCCGGCGATCCGTCCATTGTCGGCAAGCGCCTCACTCTGGATGGCAATTCCTTTGAGGTCGTGGGCGTCACGCAGCCCGGTTTCAATGGCATCAGTATTGGTGACACCTTTGACGTCGCCATCCCCGTTTGCGTCGAATCCATCCTCAATCCCCGCAACAATCGCCTCACCTTGCGTCACGCCTGGTGGCTCGCTTCGATTGGACGCCTGAAGCCCGGCTGGACCATCGCCCGCGCCAGCGCGCAGATGAACGCGGTCACGCCCGCCATCCTCCAGGAGACCATTCCCACGGTCTACGATGCCAACGCTACAAAAAAATATCTCGCCTACAAGCTCGCCGCTTTCTCCGCCAGCACCGGTTTCTCGCAACTCCGCGGAGACTCCGAAACTTCCCTGTGGCTCCTGCTCGGCATTTCCGGACTCGTCCTCCTCATTGCCTGCGCCAATCTCGCGAACCTGATGCTCGCTCGCGCCACCACACGCGAACGCCAAATCACCATCCGCCTCGCCCTTGGCGCCTCGCGCGGCCGCATGATTCGCGAACTTCTCTCCGAAGGCCTGCTCCTTGCGGTTGCTGGGTCACTTTCCGGACTGTTCCTGGCTTTTGCCCTGAGCCGCCTCCTTGTCGCATTCATCAGCACGTCGGATAACCAGGTTTTTCTCGACCTGGGTGCCGATTGGCGCGTCCTGGCCTTCACCACTTCACTCGCCGTGGCAACTACCCTCCTCTTCGGCCTCGCTCCTGCCCTCCGCGCCACTCGTGCTGAGCCGGCTGCGCTCCTGCAATCCGGAAGCCGCGGCTCCACCGGAGGCCGCGAGCGCTTCAGCCTGCGTCGCATTCTCGTCGTCTCGCAAGTTGCTCTTTCCATCGTCCTCTTGGTTGGTGCTCTCCTCTTCGCCCGCAGTCTCCGCAATTTGACCACTCTGAACACCGGCTTTCTGCAAACTGGAATTCTCGCCACCAATGTGGATTTTGATCATCTTCACCTGCCGGAAGACCGTTTCCTCGATTTCAATCTCGAAATTGTGCGTCGCGTACGAGCTGTTCCCGGCGTCGAATCCGCTGCCGGTGGCCTTATGCTTCCGTTTGGCGGCGAAACCTGGAATGACAACATAATTCCTGAGGGTACCGATGAGGATAAGGACGTCGCTTGGGAAAATTTCGTCGGTCCAGGCTACTTCAGCGCTATCGGCACGCCTTTACTTGCCGGCCGCGACTTCGATGACCGCGATACTGCCACTTCCTCTAAAGTGGCTATCGTCAATCAAGCGTTTGGGCGAAAAATCTTCAACGGCCAGAATCCCCTCGGCAAAAGGTTTCGCCTTCACGAAGCCCCCGGCAAGCCTCGCCCGCTCTATGAAATTGTTGGCGTCACCGGCGATTACAAATTTCAGGACATGCATGAGGACTACCTGCCATTCACCGTATTTCCCCTCACGCAAATGGAAAAGCCTCAGCCGAGGAACCGCCTGGTCATTCGCTCAACCCTCCCCTTGACCACCCTGATGGCTTCCCTCAAGCAAGCCGTCGGCGACTTTAATCCCGGAATCAACCTCCAGTTCAAACCTTTCAGGACCCAGGTGCATGACTCTTTGTTGCAAGACGAACTTTCGGATTCCTGGCCGCGTTGCTCGCCGCCATCGGACTCTACGGAGTCATGGCCTACATGGTCGTCCAGCGCACCAGGGAAATTGGTATCCGCATGGCCATCGGCGCCAAACGCGCCGACGTTGTAAAAATGATTCTCCGTGAAGCCGGCATTCTCACGTTTGCCGGTCTGGTCATCGGCAGTGGCCTGGCCCTCGGCGCCGCGCAAGCCGCCAAATCCTTGCTCTACGGTTTGCAGCCCCGCGATCCGCTTACGCTTGTCCTCGCCGTCGTCACTCTGAGCGTAGTCGCATCCCTAGCCAGCTTCTTGCCAGCCTATCGCGCCTCCAAACTCGATCCCCTAACCGCCTTGCGCTATGAATAGCTGATCCGCCTGTTTTTTCGCTGGCAGAGTTCTCGCCGTCTGGCGCGCCACATTTTTTCAATCATTCATCGGCGCTCTCTCTGCTACACTACGCCCCCGGTTCACGCTCCAACTCTTTTCTGAGGAGTTTTTCGCATGAAAATGTTTCGCTGCATCGCGTTCGCGACTTTCGCTTTGGTTCTGCCGCTTTCCGCTCTCGCCCAGGAATCGGCTCCAAAGCCGGCATCCGCTACTCCCCGCAACATCACCATCGACGACTACTTCCAAATCCGCGACGTCTCCCAACCCGAACTGAGCCCCGACGGCCAGTGGGTCGCCTATGGTGTTCGCACGCGAATGCTCAAGGAAGACAAAAATGAACAGCGTCTCTGGGCGGTCTCCATTCATGGCGGCGATGCCATCCCCCTCACCGCCGAAGGCGTCTCCTCCAGCCACCCGCGCTGGAGCCCCGACGGTAAATATCTCGCCTTCAGCTCCGCGCGCAACGGTGGTAAAAATCAAGTCTGGCTCCTCGATCGCCGCGGCGGCGAAGCGCAAAAGCTCACCGACGTCGCCCAAGGTGTCAACGATTTCGAATGGTCCCCCGACAGCACTCGCCTCGTTCTCATCCTTCAAGATCCAAAACCCGAAGACGCCGAAGCCGCGAAAGACAAGGACAAGCCCGCACCGGCCAAACCGAAAACTCCGCCACCTTTCGTCATCGACCGTCTCCAATTTAAACAGGACACCGTCGGCTACCTCGATCACCGCCGCGATCACCTCTTCATTTTCGATGTCGCCTCCAAGAAGGTGACTCAGATCACCTCCGGTGATTTCGATGACAATGAGCCCGCTTGGTCCCCCGACGGAAAATCTCTGGCCTTCACCAGCAACCGCAGCACTCCCGATCCCGATCGCAATTACAACTCCGACATCTGGGTCGTCGCCGCCGACAACACCGACAAGGGCGCGCACCTTACCCAAGTCACCACCAATCCCGGCCCCGACCGCGCTCCCTCTTGGTCTCCCGACGGTAAATGGATCGCCTTCGTCTCCCAAACCGACATCAAGGACATGATTTACGCTACTCATCACCTCGCCATCGCTCCCTCCACTGGCGGTGAAGCAAAAGTGTTAACCCTCGCCTTCGACCGCAGCGTGCGCCGTCCGCGCTTCTCCCCCGATGGCCGCGCCATCTATTTCCTCGCGTCCGACGATGGAACCGAGAATCTTTGCCGCGTCGCCGTCACTGGCGGAGAAGTCACGCGGCCCATCGGAGGCAGGCTCAACGTCAACACCTATTCGCTCGGCAAAGACGGCGCCATCGCCGCGCAAATTGGTTCACTCGATCGCCCCGATGAAATTTTCCTTTCGAATGGAACCGATCTCACTCGCCTCACCAAAACCAACGACGCCCTCATCTCCCAGCTCCGCCTCGCCCAAGTCGACTATGTCCACTTCAAAAGTAAAGACGGCACTGCCGTCGCCGGCTATCTCTACAAACCCGTTGGCTATACTCCCGGCAAAAAAGTTCCCGCCATTCTCAATCCTCACGGCGGCCCAGTCGGTCAGTACTCCGCTTCCTTCTATCATCTCGCGGAGCTTTTCGCCGCCAATGGCTACGCCGTCCTTCTCCCCAATCCGCGCGGTTCCTCCGGCTACGGCCAGAAATTCTGCGAAGCCATTTTCGCCGACTGGGGCAACAAGGATTTTCAGGACGACATGGCCATGGTTGACTACGCCGTCGCGCAAGGGATCGCCGATCCCGATAAGCTCGGCGTCGGTGGCTGGTCCTATGGCGGCATGTCCACCGACTTCATCATCGCGCAGACCACCCGCTTCAAAGGCGCCATCTCCGGCGCAAGCATCGCGTTGATCGCCAGCGGCTTCGGCCACGATCATTACCAGAAAGATTATTTCTATGAACTCGGCTATCCGTGGGAAAACAAAGCCACCTGGGAAAAAATCTCGCCCTTCTACCGCATCAACAACATCACCACCCCAACTCTTTTCATGGGCGGCGACATCGACTGGAACGTTCCTATCATCGGCAGCGAGCAAATGTATCAGGCGCTAAAGAGCCTCGGCCGCACCGCCGAACTGGTCGTCTATCCCGGCGAATACCACGGCTTCACCACGCCCTCGCACCTCAAGGACCGCCTCGAGCGCAACCTCGCTTGGTACGCTCACTACGTCAAAGCCGACGGCACCCCGGCGCGTCCCGCCGAGCCCGCGCCTGCTTCGACCGCTCCAGCCGCTAAACCCGCCGACTAACAATTGTTTGTTATTTTTTGCATCCTTTGTAGGGGCGCAGCATCGCTGCGCCCTCTTTCTTTTTCCGCTCCTCTCCGTGCGCTCTGTGTCCTCCGTGATCTATGTGGATGTTCGTTGCTTTTCTCTTCTTCACCTTGCTCCAATCGTACTACCGCGCTAATCTCCATCCCGTTCGCGGAGGCACAACATGCGCATTCGTTTTTCTATGGTCGCACTTCTGTTTCTCATTCCGTTTCTGGTTCAAGCCCAAACAAAATTCACTGTCGGCACGGCCTCCGCCGCCCCCGGCGAAAAATCCACCGGCACCCTCGAAGTCCCCGCCGGCGTTGACGCCGCCACCAGCATCCCCGTCGTCGTCGTGAACGGCGCCAAGCCCGGCAAAGTCCTCGCCCTCGTCTCCGGCGCTCACGGCACTGAATACACTTCCATCATCGCCATCGAAAAACTCATCGCCGCTCTCGACCCTGCGCAACTCACCGGCACCGTCATCCTCGT
>WNFR01002220.1_pt1 | contig 20267 bp, 14 predicted proteins | sample 5400221 | NCBI WGS metagenome assembly WNFR01 (sample SAMN13153357, study PRJNA577476) | soil metagenome | isolation source: 40 cm soil under Madrone tree | place: USA:California | collected 2016-06-14 | reverse complement strand
ATGATGTCGCTGCTCCAGGACGCGCTCGAGATGATCCGGGTCCGCGGCGGCGCGGTCGACCTGGCCCATCTGCCCCAGGACCCCACCGTCTACCGCATGCTCCAGCAGGCCGACACCATCGGCGTCTTCCAGGTGGAGAGCCGCGCGCAGATGGCCACCCTGCCGCGCCTGCGGCCCACGTGCTTCTACGACCTGGTGGTGCAGGTGGCCATCATCCGCCCCGGCCCCATCGTGGGCGACATGGTCCATCCCTACCTGCGCCGCCGGGCGGGGCGCGAGGAGATCACGGTGCCCCATCCCGATCTCGAGCCGATCCTGCGCCGCACCCTCGGGGTGCCGCTCTTCCAGGAGCAGCTGCTGCGCATGGCGATGACCACCGCCGGGTTCACCGGAGGCGAGGCCGAGGAGCTGCGGCGCGCCTTCGGCTTCAAGCGCTCGGAGCGCGCCATGAAGGAGGTGGAGCTGAAGCTCCGCGCGGGCATGGCCCGCCAGGGCATCGCGGGCGCCGCGGCCGAGGCCATCATCCACTCCATCACCGCCTTCGCGCTCTACGGCTTCCCGGAGTGCGTGGTGGGCGACACCCGCGTCATCGACGCGGAGACCGGGCGCCGGGTCCGCATCGAGGACGTGGTGGAGGGCCGCGCGTCGCTGACCCAGACCCTGGCCTGTGACCCGGATCTGAAGATCCGGACGCGCCAGGTCCTCGCCGCGACCGCGAGCGGATCGCGGATGGTGTATCGGCTGCGCACCTTCCTCGGGCGGGAGCTGGTGGCCACCCCGGAGCACCTGCTCCTCACCGAGGACGGCTGGCGGCCGCTGGGGAGTCTCCGGTTCGACGATCACGTGGCGACGGCGGAGGCGGATGCGTCGTGCGTCGGCTGGGATTGTGTGATGAGCGTGGAGCCGGCGGGAATGAGCCCGACGTACGACCTCGCGGTGGAGGAGGATCACAACTTCGTCGCCGACGATCTGATCGTGCACAACTCCCACGCGGCGAGCTTCGCGCTGCTCGCCTACGCGAGTGCGTACCTCAAGGCGCATCACCCGGCCGCGTTCTACGCCGCGCTGCTCAACAACCAGCCGATGGGCTTCTACGACCCGGCCACCATCGTGAACGACGCGGGTCGGCACGGGCAGGTGATCCATCCCGCCGACGTCAGCTACTCGGGCTGGCTCTGTACCATTGAACCCACGGGCTCGCCGGCCGGCGCGGTCCGTCTGGGATTGCGGTACGTCCGCGGGCTGCGGGAGGAGGCCGGCCGGCGCCTCGAGGCGGAGCGGAAGCGGCGGGTCTTCGCCTCGGTCGAGGATCTCGTCAAGCGTGGGGGGCTGCGTCACGACGAGGTCGCCCAGCTGGCCCGGGTGGGCGCGCTGGCGAGCCTCGAGCCGGAGCGTCGCGCCGCGCTGTGGGAGGCCGAGCGGGCGGGTCGGCCGGCGGGGGCGCTCTACCAGGACCTGGTGGCGCCCCCGGAGGCCTCGCCCTTGCGGCCGATGACCGCCGAGGAGCGGCTGGTCGCCGATTACGACGGCACCGGCCTCACCCTCGGCCCGCATCCGATGGCGTTCCGGCGGGGGCGGCTCCTGCGAATGGGCGTGTCGCGGGCGGCGGATCTGGCCGCCTTCCGTCACGGCGCGTGGGTGAAGGTGGCGGGAGCGGTGGTGGTGCGCCAGCGGCCCGGCACCGCCAAGGGCTTCGTCTTCCTCAACCTCGAGGACGAGACCGGGCTCATCAACGTGATCGTGCGCCCGGCACTCTTCCACCGGCACCGGCTGGCCTTGGTCAGCGAGTCGTTCCTGTTGATCGAGGGCACGCTGCAGCGGCAGGACAACGTCACCTCCGTGCGCGCCGAGCGGCTCGCTCCCCTGCGCCATCGTTTGGCGAGCGTGCCTTCCCACGATTTTCACTGAGGCTCTCCACCGCGTTCAGGAACACGCGCAGGGCCGGCGTCTCCGGCTTGTCTCGCCGGCGCACCAGGCCGAGGCGTCGCACCAGGGCGGGGGACAGCGGGCGCATCCGGAGGGCGCCCGCCCGAACCTCGTCCCGCACCGCCATCAGCGGGCTCACCGAGATGCCGAGCCCGGCGCCCACCAGCTTCTTGATCGCCTCCTCGTTGCCCAGCTCCATCACCACCCGCGGCCGCGCCCCGCCGCGCCGGAACCAGCCGTCGATCACGCGCCGGATGGTGCCGCCCCGCTCGTAGAGGATGAGCGGCTGCTGCGCGAGCTCCGCCGCGGTGAGCGCGCCCGGGCCCGGCCACCGGTGCCCCGGCGGCCCCACCGCGACCAGCGGGTCGAGGCGGAACGGAGTCACGGTGAGCTGACGGCCGGTGACCGGTAGCGTGACGAGCCCCACGTCGAGCTCGTTGGCCGCCACCGCGGCCGCGATCTCGGGCGCGTTGCCGGTGACCACGATCAGCTCCAGCTCGGGGTAGCGGGTCCGCAGCCGGCGCAGCAGCGCGGGCAGCAGGTGGATGCTCGCGGTGGCGCCGGTGCCCAGGCGGAGCCGGCCCGCCACCACCCCGCGGAGGTGGTGGAGCGCCTCCTGGGCCCGGTCGAGCTCGGCGAAGGCGCGGCCGGCGTGCTCGAGCAGCACCGTCCCGGCCCGGGTGGGGAACGCGCGCTTGCCCACCCGCTCGAGCAGGGCGGTGCCGCAGCGGGCCTCGAGGTGGCGCATGTGCAGGCTGACCGCGGGCTGGCTCAGGTGCAGGCTCTCGGCCGCGCGCGAGAAGCTGCCGTGGCGGGCGATCTCCCGCAGGGTCCGCACGTGGGCCGGATTCAGGTCCATTCGGTTCGAGATCCTCGGCCGAAAGTATTTCTCATCGTTTGCATGAGGACAATCTATTTCCCTTATCGCGTCTCCACGGGACACACTGCGGGACAGGAGGACGAATGGTCATGGGTGACGTCTCGACCCGCCCCGCGACCCCGGACGACGCGGCGGCCATCTGCACCATCTACAACCAGGGCATCGAGGACCGCATCGCCACCCTCGAGACCGAGCCGCGCACGCCGGAGGAGCGCCGGCAGTGGATGGGCGCCCGCGCCGCGCGCCATCCGGTGGTGGTGGCGGTGACCGGGGGCCAGGTGGTGGGCTGGGGCAGCCTCAACGCGTTCAACCCACGGCCCGCCTACGACAACGTGGTGGACCTCTCGGTCTACGTGGAGCGCGGCTGGCGCGGCCGCGGGGTCGGACGCGCGCTCCTGCAGCACCTGCTGCCGCTCGCCCGGACGCTCGGCTACCACAAGATGGTGCTGGCCACCTTCCCCTTCAACGAGGCGGGGGTGGCCCTCTACCAGAAGGTGGGCTTCCGCCCGGTCGGGGTCTACCGCGAGCAGGGCCGCCTCGACGGCCGCTGGGTGGACGTGCTGATCATGGAGCGTCTGCTCTGAGCTACGGCTGGACCGTGGTCGGCACCCTCTGCGTCACCGAGATCGTCTCGTGGGGCATCATGTACTACGGCTTCCCGGTGTTCCTGGCGTCGATGGAGGCCGACCTCGGGGCCTCGCGCATCGCGATCACCGGCGCCTTCACGGTCGGCATGGCGGTGGCCGCGCTCGCCGCGCTGCCGGTGGGCCGCTGGCTCGACCGGCGCGGCCCCTGGGGGCCGATGACGGTGGGCTCGTGTCTCGGCACCGCGCTCATGGTCGCGTGGTCGCAGGTGGACGGGGTCGTGGGGCTCTACGTGATCTGGAGCCTGATGGGCCTGGCGCTGGCCGCCACCCTCTACGAGCCCGCGTTCGGCGCGGTGGTCCGCTGGTTCCCCACCGACCATCGCGATCGGGCGCTCACCATCGTCACCCTCGCGGGCGCGCTCGCCAGCACCATCTTCATGCCGATCAGCGCCGGATTCCTCCAGCACTGGGGCTGGCGCCCGGCGCTGCTGGGGCTGGCGGTGATCCTCGCGATCCTGACCATCCCGCTCCACGCCCTCGTGCTGCGGCGGCAGCCGCCCCACTTCGTCCAGGGCGCCTCGCGCGAGGTCCGCGACGCGGGCCGAGGCCCCGGGGTGCCCCTGCGAGTGGCCGTCCGCGCGCCCATCTTCTGGGCGCTCGGCCTCGCATTCTCGATCGGCAGCTTCGCCACCTCGGCGGTCACGCTGCACCTGATTCCCTACATGGTCGACCACGGTCACGTCGCGACCGCGGTGGCCATCGCCATCGGCTGGATGGGGGCGATGCAGATCCCAGGGCGACTCCTCTTCCTCGCGGTGGCGGGCCGCTTCGGAGCGCTCGGCGTCACGATGGCGGTGTTCATCGCCCAGGCGCTCGGGCTCGTCCTGGTCGCGCTCGCGCCCTCGCTCCCCGGCGGCCTGATCCTCGTGGTCGCGGTGCTCGGCGCGGCCAACGGCATGGCCACGCTGGCGCGCGCCACCACGCTGGCCGAGGTCTTCGGGCCCGCGCACTACGCGACGATCAGCGGCGCGGTCGCCTTCGGCGCCAACGGCGCGCGCGCGCTCGGGCCGGTGGGGGCCGCGGTGCTCCACACGGTGCTCGGCGGCTACCGCCCGGTCTTCTGGTCGCTCGCCGGCGCCCTCGTGGTGGCGGGCGGGATCGTGGCGGTGAGCGGCGGCCGCGGGGTGCGGGTCGAGGAGATCGCCGGCCGCGCCTAGACCGCGGGTCCCATCGCGGTTTGTGGGTTACGATAGAACCCTATGCTCGCGGGCTGGGGTCGGTTCGTGCATCGCTTCCGGTTCGCGGTGATCGCGCTGTCGCTCGCGAGCGTGATCCCGTCGCTCTGGCTGATCGCCCACGGGGGGCGGCTCGCCACCACCGACGTGCCCACCACCACCGAGTCGGGGCGCGCGCTGGACCTGATCGGCCGCGAATTACCCGGCCGGCCGCCGTCCTTCAGCTTCATCTTCAGCAGCGCCACGCTCCCGGCGAAGGATCCCGCGTTCCGGCGGGAGGTCGAGCGGGCGATCGCGCCGCTGCGGAGCGACGAGCGGGTGGCCCGGGTGGTGACCGCCTACGACCCGCCGGTCTACGACGCCTCGGTGCCCGCGGCCGAGATGATCTCGCGCGACGGCCGGCGCGCGCTCGCGGTGGTGGAGCTGAAGGGGGAGGCGGCCGCGTTCTCCTCGCTCGAGTTCTCGGTGCTGCCGCCCGACGTCTACCCGTCGCTCCGGGCCAAGGTGAAGACCGAGACGCTCGAGATGCTGCCGGTCGGCAATATCCCGCTCAACCACGACTTCACCGAGGTGACCCGCACCGACCTGCAGCGGGCCGAGCTGGTGATCCTGCCCCTGGTGGTGATCCTGCTCCTGCTCGTGTTCGGCTCGGCGGTGGCCGCGCTGCTGCCGCTCCTGGTGGGTGCGCTGTCGATGGCGGGCGCGATCGGAGGCACGCTGCTCATGGCCCGCTACACCTCGGTCTCGGTGTACGCGCCCAACATCGTGACCATGATCGGGCTCGGCGTCGCGATCGACTACTCGCTGTTCATCGTGAGCCGGTTCCGCGAGGAGATCCGCGGCCACCCGGCGCCGGAGGCCCTCGCGCGCACCATGGCCACCGCGGGCCGGGCGATCCTCTTCTCCGGGCTCACCGTCGCCATCGGGCTCCTCGGCATGGTCTTCCTCGGGCTCGGCAACATCGGCTCGATCGGCTGGGCCGGCACCGTGGTGGTCTCGCTCGCGGTGCTCTACGCCCTGACCCTGCTGCCGGCCCTGCTCGCGGTCATCGGGCCCCGCGTGAACTCGCTGCGGCTGCCGTTCATCCACCCGGAGCGCTCGCGGAAGGGCCGCGGGCTCTGGCACCGGGTGGCGGTGGTGGTGATGACGCATCCCTGGCCGGTGTTCCTCTCGGTCTCCGCCCTGCTCCTGGTCCTGGGCCTGCCGTTCCTCCACCTGCGGGTGGGCTCGGGCGACGTCAACGCGCTCCCGCCGGAGGCGGTCTCGCGGCGGGGCGACGAGGCGCTCCGCGAGCACTTCCCCGGGGGCGACAGCAACCGCGTCCTGGTGGTGGTGCGCTATCCGGCGGGCTCGCCGCTCACCGCGGAGCGGATCGGCGGCCTCTACGACCTGAGCCGCTGGCTGGCGAAGCGGCCCAACGTGGTGCGCGTCGAGAGCCTGGTCGACCTCGACCCGAGGGTGACCCGCGAGCAGTACCAGCAGCTCGCCACCGCCCCGCCGGAGATGCGGCCGCCCGGCGTGCAGCAGCTGCTGCGCCAGACCGTCGGCGGCCGGCTCGCCCTGCTCGTGGTCGCGACCCCGCTCAAGCCGTCGAGCGCGGAGGCGCGCGCGCTGGTCGAGGAGATCCGCGCCTCCCATCCCGCCATCGGGGGCGAGGTGCTGGTGACCGGGCAGACCGCGTTCGATCTCGACATCATCAGCCTGGTCACCCGGCACGCGCCGCTCACGGTGGGCCTGGTCATGCTCGCCACCTACGTGGTGCTGTTCCTGCTGCTGGGCTCGGTGCTGCTGCCGCTCAAGGCGGTGATCATGAATCTCCTCTCCATCAGCGCCTCCTACGGGGCGCTGGTGTGGATCTTCCAGGAGGGTCACCTCTCGGGCTGGCTCAACTTCACGCCCGGCCCCATCCAGACCGCGACGCCGCTGATCATGTTCTGCTTCGTGTTCGGGCTCTCGATGGACTACGAGGTCCTGCTCCTGAGTCGCGTGCGCGAGGAGTACGAGCGCGGCGGCAACACCGCCCACGCGGTGGCGGAGGCGCTCGAGTCGACCGGCCGCCTCATCACCGGCGCGGCCGCGATCATGGCCGCGGTGTTCTTCGGGTTCGCGACCGCCCGCTCGGTGATCATCCAGGCGGTGGGCATCGGGATCGGCCTGGCGGTGGTGATCGACGCCACCATCGTGCGCGCGCTGCTGGTTCCCGCCACCATGCGCCTGATGGGGCGGTGGAACTGGTGGGCGCCCGCGCCCCTGGCGTCGCTGCACCGCCGCCTGGGGCTGGCCGAGCGCAGCTCCAATGCCGAAGTCGTCCCCCGATAGCCCGCCGCCCCCGCTGATCCGGTATCACGCCGAGGGCCCGGTCACCACCGAGTACCGGGTGGGCCTCTGCGCCTGGCAGGACAAGAGCATGGTGGAGGAGGGCTCCTTCTATCCGATCAAGAGCATGAAGGCGGAGGAGCGGCTCTGGTGGTACAGCCGCTTCTTCGACTGCGTCGAGGTCAACTCCACGTTCTACGCGCCGCTCTCGGCCCAGAACGCGATGCTCTGGGCCAAGCGCACGCCGCCCGGCTTCCTCTTCAGCGTCAAAGCGTACGCGCTCCTCACCGGGCATCACCTGGATGCGGGCCGCCTGCCGCCGCCGCTGCTCGACCTGATGCCCGCCCGCGCGCGACCCGACGCGCACGGCCGGCTCGACAACGCGGTCTTCGGCGAGGAGGCGCGGGAGTGGGTGTTCGCCACGTTCCGCGAGGGCCTCCGGCCGCTCGCGGACACGGGAAAGCTCGGCTACGTCCTGTTCCAGATGGCGCCCTGGGTGAAGTACGGAGACCGGGCGGTGGAGTACCTCGCGTCGCTGCCCGCGCGCCTGCCCGGCGTGACCATCGCGGTGGAGTTTCGCGATGCCTCGTGGCTGCCCCGCCACGCCGAGGAGACGCTCGCCCTGCTCCGCGACCGGCATCTCACCTATGTCTCGGTGGACGCCCCGCGTACCCCGGCCTCGGTCGACACCGCCGTCGCGCTGACCTCTCCCACCGCGATCCTGCGCCTGCACGGCCGCAACCGGGAAGGCTTCCTGAAGCAGCTTCGCGGGCAGGAGCCGAGCGTGGCCGAGAAGTACGGCTATCTCTACAACCGCGAGGAGCTGACCGGGATCGTGGCCCGAGGCCGGGCCCTGGAGGGCCGGGCCCGGCGCGTCTACTTCAAGCTCAACAACAACGTGGGGGACGCTCCCGCGCTGAACGGCGAGGACATCAAGGAGCTGCTGGGGCAGGAGACCGCCGACCGTGCGGCGGTCGAGCAGGAGTGGCGGAGCCGCCGCCGGGCGCGCCCGGGGGCCCCCCCGAGCCCCCCGGAATCCGCGTGCTAGAATGACGCATCTAAATCGGGCGGAGGAGCACAGGGTGCCGATCTACGAGTACGAGTGCCAGGGCTGCCGACGCCGGGTCAGCCTGCTCATCCGCACCCTCCATCCCGCCGAGGCGCCCCGATGTCCGCGATGTAACAGCGCCGAGCTGTCCCGCCTAATGTCCCGCTTCGCCACCGTGAAGTCCGAAGATGCCCGCCTCGACTCCCTCTCGGATCCCTCCAGCTTTGGAGACCTCGACGAGAACGACCCCCGCAGCGTGGCCCAGTTCGTCAAGAAGATGGGCTCCGAGATGGGAGAGGACCTGGGCCCGGACCTCGACGCGGCGATGGACGAGGCGATGGACGAGGGGGACACGGGCGGGGACGGAGAGGGGAGTGTCATGGACGCGGGTGGTGGCGGCGCCGACGACGCGGGAGAGCTCTGAGCCATGAAGATCGAGGTGCACCCGGATCTTCGCGCGCTCGACGAGACCCGCTGGAACGGGCTGCTCGACCGGTCGCGCCTGCCGTCGGTCTTCCTGACCTGGCAGTGGCAGACCGAGTGGAGTCAGGCCTTCACGGCGGACCGCCCGAAGCAGATCCTGGCCGCCACCGACGCCGCGGGCGAGCTCGCGGGGCTGCTGCCGCTCTACGAAGATGGCCCGGGGCGGGAGCGCATCGTCGGCGGGGTCGACGTCTCCGACTACCTCGACCTGATCGCGCCGGACGGCCGCGAGGAGGAGGTCTGGGCGACGCTGCTCCAGCACTGTGCGACCCAGACCGCGGCGTGGGACCTCCACGGTATCCGGGCCGCGTCGCCCACCGCGACGCTGGTGCCCGCGCTCGCGCCCGCGTGTGGCCTCACCCCGAGCGTGGAGCGTGAGGATCGCTGCCCGGTGCTGGCCCTGCCGAAGACCTGGGACGAGTATCTCGCGCGCCTCTCCGGGAAAGACCGGCACGAGCTGCGGCGCAAGATCCGCCGGCTCGAGCGCGAGCTGCCGGGCGCGACCACCCGCTCGCACGGGGAGGCGGACGGCTGGGACGAGGCGATGACGCGCTTCCTGACGCTGCACCGCCTCTCGAAGGTCGGCAAGGCGCGCTTCATGGACGTGCGGATGGAGCGCTTCTTCCGCTCGGCGACGAGCCGGCTGGCCGCGGCGGGCTGGGCGCGGCTCTGGTTCCTCGAGTTCGAGGGCGCGGCGGTGGCCGCGTTCCTCTGCCTCGAGTACGGCGGCAGCGTCGGCCTCTACAACTCGGGCTTCGATCCCGCGCGGGCGGTGCTCGCCCCCGGCATCGTGCTGCTGGCCCACGTCATCCGCGACGCGATCGACCGCGGCTTTCCGGTCTTCGATTTCCTGCGCGGCGAGGAGCCCTACAAGTACGCCTTCGGCCCCTCGCCGGAGGACGTGCTCAACGTGAAGGTGACCCCGTGAACCTCTCGGTCGCGATGCTCTCGGTGCACACCTGCCCCCTCGCCGCACTCGGCGGCAAGGAGACCGGCGGGATGAACGTCTATGTCCGGCAGGTCGCGCGCGAGCTCGGGCGCATGGGGCTCCAGGTCGACGTCTTCACGCGGTCGCAGAACCCGACGATCCCCCGGGTGGTCGAGCTCGGTCCCGGCGCCCGTGTGGTGCACCTGCCGGCGGGTCCCGAGGCGCCGATGCCGCGCGAGGCGATCCACCCCCATCTCGACCAGTTCGCGGCCGGCGTCGAGGACTTCGCGCGGGAGAGCGGCATCGCCTACGACCTGATCCACTCGCACTACTGGCTCTCCGGAGTGGCCGGGCTGCGGCTCCGGGAGAAGTGGGGCGCCCCGCTCGTGCAGATGTTCCACACCCTCGGCCGGCTCAAGAACACGGTGGCCCAGAGCCCGGCCGAGGTCGAGCCCGCGCTGCGCCTCGACGAGGAGACCCGCATCGTGGCCCAGGCCGATCGAGTGGTGGCGGCCAACGTCGTCGAGCGCGCGCACCTGGTCTGGCACCACGGGGCTCGCGCCGATCGCATCGCGGTCATCCCCTGCGGCGTCGACACCGACCTGTTCCAGCCGATGGACGCCGCGAAGGCCAAGGACTTGCTCGAGCTGCCGCCGGATCCGCTCCTCCTCTACGTGGGCCGGGTGCAGCCGATCAAGGGGCTCGACACGCTGCTCGAGGCGATGATCGCGGTGCCGGAGCCGGCGTACCTGCTGATCGTGGGCGGCGAGCACGACGAGCGCGAGAACGCCCACGGGGCGGCGCTGCGCCGGCGCCTGAGCGCGCTCGGGCTCGAGCGGCGGGTGCGCTTCCTCAGAGCGCAGCCCCAGCGGCGCCTGCGGCTCTTCTACGCCGCCGCGCACGCGACCGTGGTCCCGTCGCACTACGAGTCGTTCGGGATGGTCGCGCTCGAGGCGATGGCGTGCGGCAGCCCGGTGGTGGCCTCGCGCGTTGGCGGGCTGACGACCACCGTGCAGGACGGGGTGACCGGCCGGCTCGTACCCGAGGGCGACCCGGCCGCGCTGGCCGCCGCCATCACCGGGCTGCTCGACGGTCCCGAGGGGCGCCGGCTCGGCCAGCAGGCCACGCGCTGGGCGGCCGAGCACCGCTGGCCCTGCGTGGCGGAAGCGGTGTGCCGCCTCTACGCGGAGCTGCGCCCGGGAGCGGTGCTGCATCTCCCCCAGGCCCAGTGCCGGGGCTGGAGCTGACATGGCGACTCGACGAGCCTCCACCCTGACCGTGAACGGCCGGTCGTATGCGTGGCCGGATCGCCCGCTGGTGGTGATGTGCATCGACGGCTGCGAGCCGGACTACGTGCGGCAGGCCATCGGGGCGGGGGCGATGCCGTACCTGGCCTCGACGTTGCCGGGCGGCACCGAGCGTCTGGCCGACTGCGTGGTGCCGAGCTTCACCAATCCCAACAACCTCTCGATCGTCACCGGGGTGCCGCCCGCCGCGCACGGCATCTGCGGCAACTACTTCTTCGATCGCGAGGCGGGGGCGGAGGTCATGATGAACGACCCCCGCTACCTGCGGTGCGGGACCATCCTGGCCGCCTTCGCCCGCGAGGGCGCCCGGGTCGCGGTGGTCACCGCCAAGGACAAGCTGCGCCGGTTGCTCGGGCACGAGATGTCGGGAGTCTGCTTCTCGGCCGAGAAGGCCGACGAGACCACCGTGGCCGAGCACGGCATCGCGGACGGCCTGGGCCTGGTCGGGATGCCGTTGCCGTCGGTGTACAGCGCGGAGCTGTCGGAGTTCGTGTTCGCGGCGGGGGTGAAGCTGCTCGAGTCGGTGCGCCCGGAGATCATGTACCTCTCCACCACCGACTACGTGCAGCACAAGCACGCGCCGGGCACGCGGGAGGCCAACGCGTTCTACGGCATGATGGACGGCTACCTGACCAAGCTGGCCGGGCTCGGCGCGACGCTCGCGATCACCGCCGACCACGGCATGAACGCCAAGACCGACGCGAGCGGCCGCCCGCGCGTGATCTACCTCCAGGATGCGCTCGACGCGTGGCTGGGTGCGGCCCAGGGGCGGGTGATCTTGCCGATCACCGATCCCTACGTCGTCCACCACGGAGCCCTCGGCTCCTTCGCGACCGTCTACCTGCCGGCCGGCGCGGATGTGGAGCGGCTGCGGGAGCGGGTGGCGGCGCTGCCCGGGATGGAGGTGGTGCTGGGACGCGAGGCGGCGTGCCGGCGCTTCGAGCTGCCGCCCGACCGGGTGGGCGATCTGGTGGCGGTCTCCGAGCGGCACGTGGTGATCGGCACCAGCGAGGCGCGCCACGACCTCTCCGGGCTCGACGCTCCGCTGCGCTCGCACGGCGGCATCAGCGAGCAGCGTGTGCCGCTCCTGCTGAGCCGCCCCACCCCCGGCGTCCCCGCCACGCGCCGGCTCCGGAATTTCGACGTGTTCGATCTCGCGTTGAATCATGTGGCGTGAGGTAAGAGCCGCTGCCGCAAACGGCCGGCCGCCGCTGGGGGAGTGCGGGGGCCATGTCTGGGCCCCCGCAGATGAAGGGCTTGAAGAAGTAAACCGTAATCCGCCGCCTCGTGCCCGATAGCGCTCGCGCGGTCATCGTCGGGGGCGGCATCGTCGGCACCAGCGTCGCGTATCACCTGACCAGGCTGGGCTGGCGCGACGTGGTGCTGCTGGAGCAGGGGAGCCTCTCGGGCGGCACCACCTGGCACGCGGCGGGGCTGGTGGGCCAGCTGCGCTCGTCGAGCAACCTCACTCGGCTCATCCGCTACAGCGTCGATCTCTACAGCCGGCTCGAGGCCGAGACCGGCCAGTCCACCGGCTGGAAGCAGTGCGGCAGCGTCAGCGTCGCGCGCACCGCCGAGCGAATGATCCAGTTGCGTCGGAACGCGTCGGTGGCCAACGCCTACGGCGTCGAGGCCCACGTGATCTCGCGCGAGGAGGCGGGGCGGCGCTACCCGCTCATGCGCACCGACGACCTGGTCGGCGCGGTGTGGATCCCGGGCGACGGCAAGGCCAACCCGGCCGACGTGACCCAGGCGCTGGCCCGGGGGGCGCGCGCGGGCGGCGCGCGGCTGCTGGAGGGCGTCAAGGTCACCGGGGTGCGCCTCGAGCGGGGCGCGGTCGCCGCGGTCGAGACCTCCGAGGGTCCCATCACCACCTCGATCCTGGTCAACTGCGCGGGGATGTGGGCGCGGGAGCTCGGCCGCATGAGCGGGGTGACGATCCCGCTCCACGCCTGCGAGCACATGTACATCGTGACCCAGCCCATCGCGGGCGTCTCGCCCGACCTGCCGGTCCTGCGCGATCCCGACGGCCACATCTACGTCAAGGAAGAGGTGCGCGGTCTCCTGATGGGCGGCTTCGATCCGTGGGCCAAGCCGTGGGGGACCGACCGCATCCCGGACGGCTTCTCCTTCCAGACCCTCAAGGAGGACTGGGAGAAGTTCGAGATCCTGATGACCAACGCGGTGCAGCGGCTGCCCGACCTCGAGACCGCGGAGGTGCGCACGTTCCTCAACGGGCCGGAGTCCTTCACCCCCGACAACTACTTCATCCTGGGCGAGGCCCCCGAGGTGCGCCGCTACTACGTGGGCGCCGGCTTCTGCTCGGGCGGCATCGCGGCGGCGGGCGGGGCGGGGCGCGCGCTCGCGGAGTGGATCGTGGAGGACCGGCCGCCGATGGATCTCTGGCAGGCCGACATCCGGCGCTTCGCTCCGTTCCACGCGGACCCGCGCTTCCTCCGCGAGCGGGTCAGCGAGATCGTGGGCGTCCACTACAACATCGCGTTCCCGAACCGCGAGCTCGCGAGCGGCCGGGACCTGCGCCGCTCCCCGCTCCACGAGCGCCTGCGCGCGCGGCGCGCGGCCTTCGGGGCCAAGATGGGCTGGGAGCGCGCCAACTGGTTCGCCCCCGAGGGTGTCGAGCCCGCGCCGGTCTACTCGTTCGGGCGCCAGAACTGGTTTCCCTACGCGGCGGCCGAGCACCGGGCCGCGCGCGAGGCGGTGGCCGTTTTTGACCAGACGTCGTTCGCCAAGCTCCGGGTGCAGGGAGCGGATGCGGAGGCGGTCCTCCAGCGCCTCTGCGCGAACGACGTGGCCGTCCCGCCGGGCCACATCGTCTACACCGGCATGCTGAACGAGCAGGGGGGCTACGAGAGCGACCTCACCGTCACCCGCCTGGCCGCGGATGCCTACCTGGTGGTGACCGGATCGGCCCAGAGCACGCGCGATCTCGACTGGATCCGCCGCCACCTGTCCTCCGACGCGCGGGTCACCGTCACCGACGTGACCGACGCCTGGGCGGTGCTCGGGGTGATGGGCCCGCGCTCCCGCGAGCTGCTCGTGCGCGCGAGCGGCGCCGACCTCGGCAACGCCGCGTTCCCGTTCGGCGCGTCCCGGGAGATCGCGATCGGACCGGCCACCGTGCGGGCCTCGCGCATCACCTACGTGGGCGAGCTGGGCTGGGAGCTCTATGTGCCGGTCGCGCAGGCCCCGGGCGTGTACGATGTCCTCCAGGAGCACGGTCGGGACCTCGGGCTGCGCGACGCCGGCTACTACGCGATGGACTCGCTGCGGTGCGAGAAGGCCTACCGGGCGTGGGGCCGGGAGGTCACCACCGAGGATACGCCGTGGGAGGCGGGACTGGGCTTCGCGGTGCGGCTCGACAAGGCGGTGCCGTTCATCGGTCGCGAGGCGCTGATCGGCCGGCGAGGGCAGCCGCTCGCGAAGCGGCTGCTGACCTTCGTGCTCGAGGATCCGGACGCGCTGCCGTGGGGCGACGAGCCCATCCTCCGCGACGGGCGCGTGGTGGGAGTGGTGACCTCGGCCGCCTTCGGCCACACGCTCGGCCGGGCGGTGGCGATGGGCTACGTGCGGGAACCGGCCGGGGTGGACGAGGCCTACATCGCGGGCGGCGCTTTCGCCCTCGACGTCGGCGGTATGCAGGTGCTGGCCCGGGCGAGCCTCGCCGCCCCGTACGACCCGCGCGGGCTGCGAATCAAGGGCTAGCCGGGCAACCGGAAAGGATCGACCGCCATGGATGCGACGCCCCGCGAGCCGTTTCTGCTGACCCCCGGACCGCTGACCACGAGTCGCGCCACCAAGGAGGCGATGCTCCGCGACTGGGGCTCGCGGGACGGCGAGTTCATCGCCATGAACGCGCGGGTGCGCCGGCGGCTCCTCGAGATGGTCTCGGGCGACGGCAGTCACGTGTGCGTGCCGCTGCAGGGCAGCGGGACGTTCATCGTGGAGGCCATGATCGGCACCCTGGTGCCGCCCGACGGCAAGCTCCTGGTGCTCGTCAACGGCGCCTACGGCCGCCGCATGGTCCGCATGTGCGAGTACTACCGTCGCGCCTGCGTGGTGCAGGAGACCCCGGAGGACCAGCCGGTCGATCCGGCCGCCCTCGACACCACGCTCGCGCGGGATCCCGCGGTGACGCACGTGGTGGTGGTGCACTGCGAGACCACCTCGGGCGTGCTGAATCCGGTAGAGGAGGTCGCGGCGGTGACCGCGCGGCGCGGCCGCCGCCTCCTGATCGACGCGATGAGCGCCTTCGGCGCCATCCCGCTCGATGCGCGGCGCGTGGCCTTCGACGCGGTGGTGGCCTCGGCCAACAAGTGCCTCGAGGGCGTGCCCGGCATCGGCTTCGCCATCGTGCGCCGCGAGGCCCTCGAGGAAGCGCGCGGCCAGGCCCCGTCGCTCAGCCTCGACCTGCACGACCAGTGGGCCGCGATGGAGAAGAACGGGCAGTGGCGCTTCACCCCGCCCACCCACGTGATCGCCGCGCTCGATCGGGCGCTCGACCAGCACACTGCGGAGGGCGGCGTCGCCGGGCGGGGGGCCCGCTACCGCCGCAACTGCACGCGGCTGGTGGAGGGTTTGCGCGCGCTCGGCTTCGAGACCCTCCTGCCGGACCGGCTGCAGGCGCCCATCATCGTCACGGTGCGCATGCCGGCCGATCCCAAGTTCCACTTCGAGACGTTCTACGAGCGCCTCAACCAGCGCGGCTACGTGATCTACCCGGGCAAGCTCACCGTGGCCGACAGCTTCCGCATCGGCTGCATCGGGGCCCTGGGAGAGGGCGAGATGCGCGGGGTTCTCGACGCCATCCGCATCGTGCTCGGCGAGCTGGGCGTGGCCTCGGGCGCGCCGGGCCAGGGTTAGGGAGGCCGCCATGCGGTGGACGCGAGGGGACCGGAGCGACGACATCGAGGACCGCCGCGGCGAGGGACCGACCGGCGGCAGCGGGCTCCGGATCGGCGGCGGGATCGGCCTGGGCGGCGCGGTGATCTTGCTGGTGCTGAGCCTGGTCTTCGGGCAAAACTTCTTCGCCCTGCTGGACGGGAGCGGCGACGTCTCCACCGCCCCGGGCGGAGGCGCGCCGTCGGCCCCGCCGCGCAAGGCATCACCGGCGGAGGAGCAGCGCGCGGACTTCATCTCGTTCGTGCTCGACGACGTGCAGAACACCTGGACGCGGGAGTTTCAACAGATGGGGCGCGACTACCAGCGCGCCCACCTGGTGCTCTTCACCGGAGGCACGCGCTCCGGCTGCGGGGTCGCCGAGACCGCGGCCGGCCCCTTCTACTGCCCGGAGGACCGCAAGGTCTACATCGACCTCGCGTTCTATGACGAACTGCGGAGCCGATTCGGCGCGCCCGGGGACTTCGCGCAGGCGTACGTGCTGGCCCACGAGATCGGCCACCACGTCCAGCATCTCCTGGGCCTGACCGACCAGGTGCGCGCCCAGCAGGAGCGCAGCCCGTCGCGGGCCAACGCGCTCTCGGTCCGGCTCGAGCTGCAGGCCGACTGCCTGGCCGGGATCTGGGCGCATTCCACCGGCGAGCGGCGCCTCCTCGAGGAGGGCGACGTCGACGAGGCCCTCGGCGCGGCCTCCGCGGTCGGCGACGACCGGATCCAGAAGCAGGCGGGCGGTCGGGTCAACCCGGAGAGCTGGACCCACGGCTCGGCCCGCCAGCGGTCCGGGTGGTTCCGCCGCGGCCTCGAGACGGGGCGGCTCCAGGACTGCGACACGTTCCGCACCGCGCTCCCCGGCGTGGAGGATCGGGCTCCGCTGCGGTCGCGCTGAAGCGGGCCTCGCCCGATCCTCTCCGGCGGTGTGTTAGACTCCCCGCCACATGGAGGTCCTGCTCGACGTCCGCGGTCTCCGCACCCACTTTCATACGTCGGCCGGCGTGATCCGCGCGGTGGATGGCGTGTCGTGGGACGTCCGCAAGGGCGAGACGGTGGCCCTCGTCGGCGAGTCCGGCTGCGGCAAGTCGGTCAGCGCGCTCTCGGTGATGCGCCTGGTCTCGGCGCCGGCCGGCCGCATCGTGGGCGGCGAGATCCTCTTCAAGGGCCGCAATCTGCTCGCCCTCTCCGAGGAGGAGATGCGTCGCGTGCGCGGGCGCGAGATCGGCATGATCTTCCAGGAGCCGATGACCTCGCTCAACCCGGTGCTCACCATCGGTCGCCAGATCACCGAGACCGTCGAGACCCACCTGGCCATGACGAGCGCGCAGGCCCAGGCGCGGGCGGTGGAGCTGCTCTCCCTGGTGGGCATCCCGGAGGGCGCGCGCCGGCTCCGACAGTTCCCGCACCAGTTCAGCGGGGGGATGCGCCAGCGGATCATGATCGCGATGGCGCTCGCGTGCGACCCGGCCCTGGTTCTGGCCGACGAGCCCACCACCGCGCTCGACGTGACCATCCAGGCCCAGATCCTCGAGCTGATGAAGAGCCTCTCGCGGCGGCTCGGGGCCGCGATCATGATGATCACCCACAACCTCGGGGTCGTCGCGCGCTACGCCGACCGGGTCAACGTCATGTACGCGGGCAAGATCGTGGAGCGCGCGACCGCGCGCGAGATCTACGCCAACCCGCGCCATCCCTACACGCTCGGCCTGCTGCGCTCGGTGCCGCGGCTGGACGAGCCGCGCCGGGCGAAGCTCCAGCCCATCCCCGGCCAGCCGCCCGATCTCTCGCGGCTGCCCGCCGGCTGCTCGTTCGCGCCCCGCTGCGCCTACGCGATCGACCGGTGTCGCGTGGAGGAGCCGGGCCTCGATCCAGTCGCGGCCGACCACCTCTCGGCCTGCTGGCTCGCCAGCGAGCTCGACACCCGGACGCAGGTCCCGGTCTGACGATGTCTCCCGGTCGCGTCGACACCCCGATGAGCCCGAAGGGCGAAGAGGCCACGGCGCAACCGATCCTGCAAGTCAGGAACCTGGTGAAGCACTTCCAGGTCGGCGGTGGCCTCTTCGGCGGCGGGGCCGGGATCGTCAAGGCGGTCGACGGCGTGAGCTTCGAGATCCACCGGGGCGAGACGCTCGGGCTGGTCGGCGAGTCCGGCTGCGGCAAGACCACCACCGGCCGGTGCATCCTCCGCCTCGAGCCGCCCACCAGCGGGGAGGTCGTCTTCGAGGGCCGGGACATGTCCAAGCTCTCCGACGCCGAGCTCCGCGGTCTGCGCCGCCGCATGCAGGTGATCTTCCAGGACCCGTACTCCTCGCTGAACCCGCGCATGACGGTGGGCCAGATCATCTCGGAGCCCCTCGGCGTCCACGGCATCGTGCCGGACCGCGCCGCCCGGGCCGCGCGGGTGCAGGATCTGCTGCGCCACGCCGGGCTGCTGCCCGCCATGGCGCGCCGCTACCCCCACGAGCTCTCCGGGGGCCAGCGCCAGCGGGTCGGCATCGCCCGCGCGCTGGCCATGGAGCCGAGCCTGATCATCTGCGACGAGCCGGTCTCGGCCCTGGACGTGTCGATCCAGGCCCAGATCATCAACCTGCTCGAGGACCTACAGGCCGAGTTCGGGCTGACCTACCTGTTCGTGGCCCACGACCTCTCGGTGGTCCGCCACATCTCGGACCGGGTCGCCGTCATGTATCTCGGCAAGATCGTCGAGATCACCGACCGCAAGTCGCTCTACGAGGACCCCCAGCACCCGTACACGAGGGCCCTGCTCTCGGCGGTGCCCATCCCGGACCCCGTGGTCGAGGCAAAGCGGGAGCACGTGGTGCTGGGTGGCGAGGTGCCGAGCCCGCTGAACCCGCCCTCGGGCTGCGTGTTCCATCCCCGGTGCCCCATCGCGGTGGCCGAATGTCGGACCACGGTTCCCGAGCTCCGGGAGATCAAGCCCGGGCACCAGGCCGCCTGCATCCGCCTGTAGCCGCTCCGCGCCTTGACATGGAGCGTTGGGGGCCGCTAAAGTATCGAAACTCGGACGGAACCTGGACCCGCCTTTACAGATTGATTCAACACACGACTCGACCGCCCAACTCAGTGGGGAGGTGGCTCATGCGCCATCGCAGCCGATGGATTGTGTCTGTCTTCGTTGCCCTGGTTCTTGGTCTGACCACGACATGGGCCGTCCCGGCCGGCGCGCAGGACAAGCCCAGGTATGGGGGACAGCTGGACTTCGTGGTCCCCTCGGAGCCGCCGTCATATGACGCCCACGCCGAGGAGACCTTCGGGGTGATCCATCCCATCGCCCCGCACTACAGCTTGCTGGTGCGTGTCGATCCCTTCGACAAGACCGGCACCAAGCCGGTGGGGGACCTGGCCGAGTCCTGGACGATCTCCAAGGACGGCCTGATCTACACCTTCAAGCTGCGGCAGGGGGTGAAGTTCCACGACGGCAGCGAGATGACGTCGAAGGACGTCAAGGCTTCCTACGACAAGATCATCTTCCCACCCGCGGGGGTGAAGTCGCTGCGCAAGGAGTCGTACCGCTCGGTCGAGGTCGTGGAGGCGCCCGATCCCCACACGGTGCGCTTCCGCCTCAAGTATCCCGAGTCCTCGCTCCTCCTGAACCTGGCCTCGCCGTGGAACTGGATCTACAAGGCGGACATCCTCGCCAAGGACATGCACTGGTACGAGAAGAACGTCATGGGCACCGGGCCCTTCATCTTCGTCGAGCACGTCAAGGGCTCGCACTGGGTGGGCAAGAAGAACCCGAACTACTGGGACAAGGGGAAGCCCTACCTCGACGGCTTCCGGGCCACCTTCATGAGCTCCTCCGCCGCGCAGGTGGCGGCCATCCGCGGGGAGCGGGCCCAGATCCAGTTCCGCGGCTTCAGCCCGCCGGAGCGCGACCAGCTCGTCTCCGCGCTCGGCAACAAGATCACGGTGCAGGAGAGCCCCTGGGACTGCCTGAACTTCGTCTCGATGCACCACGAGAAGAAGCCGTTCGACGACAAGCGGGTGCGCCGGGCCCTGTCGCTGGCGCTCGATCGCTACGAGGCCTCGCAGAAGCTGTCCAAGATCACGATCGTCAAGGACGTGAGCGGCATCCAGGTGCCGGGCACGCCCTACGCCACGCCCCCCGCCGAGCTGGAGAAGCTGGCCGGCTACGGGCACGACATCAACGCCAACCGGGCCGAGGCCAAGCGCCTCCTCCGTGAGGCCGGGGTCCCCGACGGCTTCTCGTTCACGTTCAAGAACCGCGGGATCCCGCATCCCTATGAGCCGATCGCGATCTGGCTCGTGGACCAGTGGCGGCAGATCGGGCTCAACGTGAAGATCGAGACCATCGAGGCCTCCGCCTACCATCCGATGCTGAAGCGGGGCGACTTCGAGGTCGCGATGGACTTCCAGTGCGGCTTCATCGTCGAGCCGGACCTTGACCTGGTGCGCTTCGTCACCACCTCGGACGCCAACTACGGCAAGCACAAGGACAAGGTGATCGACGAGCTGTACCAGAAGCAGGCCCGCGCCATTGACGTGGAGGACCGCAAGAAGCTGGTCCGCGCGCTGGAGAAGCGGCTCCTCGACGAGGAGGCGCACGTCATCTGGACGCTCCAGTGGCACCGGATCATCCCGCACAGCGCGAAGGTGAAGGGCTGGAC
>WNFR01002219.1_pt1 | contig 20269 bp, 18 predicted proteins | sample 5400221 | NCBI WGS metagenome assembly WNFR01 (sample SAMN13153357, study PRJNA577476) | soil metagenome | isolation source: 40 cm soil under Madrone tree | place: USA:California | collected 2016-06-14 | reverse complement strand
GCGGTGAATGTGAAGCAACGTCTTATCCCAGCCGTGACCAGCTTGCACGATGCAATCAATGCTAAGACGCAGGCGTGGACGGATATCGTTAAGATCGGCCGCACGCACATGCAAGACGCTACTCCGCTGACACTGGGCCAGGAATGGTCCGGCTATGCGGGCATGTTGGCCGATGATCTTGAACGGATCGAGACTGCGCTTCAAGGAGTGTACCGCCTGGCATTGGGGGGCACTGCGGTGGGAACCGGCATCAATTCGGCGCCCGGTTTTGGCGAGGCGGCGGCGGCCGAAATCGCCACACTTACTGGCCTGCCCTTCGTAACCGCACCCAACAAGTTCACAGTCCAGGGCGCTCACGACGCGCTGGTACAGTTGTCCGGAACTCTGCGCACCCTGGCCGTGTCTCTCTACAAGATAGGCAACGACATTCGCCTGATGTCTTGCGGGCCTCGAGCCGGATTTGCCGAATTGGTGATTCCGGAAAATGAGCCGGGCTCGTCGATCATGCCAGGCAAGGTCAACCCGACCCAGTGTGAAGCACTCACCATGATTGCCGTGCAGGTAATGGCCAATGACGTCGCGGTGGGTTTTGGCGGCGCTGGCGGCTATCTCGAAATGAACGTCTACAAGCCGCTGACCATCTTCAACATCACCCATTCCATCACCATCATGACGGACGGGTGCGCGAATTTTCGCAAATTCCTGGTCGAGGGGACGAAGCCTAATTTAAAGAAGATTAAGGAGTATGTGGACCGCTCCCTGATGCTCGTGACTGCGCTGAGCCCCGTGATCGGCTATGACAAAGCGTCGAAGATTGCGCATTACGCGATGGATAATGACCTCACGCTGAAGGCTGCCGCATTGCAATTGGGCTTTGTCACGGAGACTGAGTTTGATCGCATTGTCGATCCAGCAAAGATGGTGAAACCGTATGTTGCAACCGGTGCCTAAGAAAGATTCAGTATGGATAGGCGAAAGCTGCGGTTTCTGTTTCTATTGTGGTCCGGTCTTTGTTTATTTGTCTTGCCGGTCTATCCCCAAGCGGCGCAAGAGGAAACGCTCGCCGGTGCGGACACTCACGAGACGACGGGTCAGGAGAACAAAGACCACCTCTTCGGGGATTGGGGTGGAGTGCGGCCCCGCTGGCTAAGGCGTGGCGCGAAGATCGATTTGCAGTATATCAGCGATTTCCTCTGGAACATCGAGAGCGACCAGAAAGCGCGACTTGCAAGTTGGAACCGCATTCGTGGAACGGTGGACATAGATTTCGGTGCACTGAGCGGTCACCCGGGCTGGTATTTCCATGCAACGGGTCTTTGGCAGAACGGGGGCAATGTCGGTGCGCGACTGGGTCTCATAACCAGCCCCAGCGGGATGTCCAGCGCGCATACATTTCGCCTCGACTCGTGGTGGATCGAAAAGCGATGGAAGGAAGAACGTATTACTGTACGCGTGGGTCAGTTTGCGGGTCAGGATTTCTACGGGGCCCAGCACTATACAGCGTCGTTCATTTTCGAGCCGATGGGCTATGCTTTGGGCAATTTGTCCACTGACTTCGAGACGTTCGATCCGCCTTCCACGCCTGCGGCGGAGATCCGGGTCGTTCCGCGCCACAACCTATATGTGAAATCAATGGTGATGGCCGGAGACCGATCGCCCTTTTCGCATAACCCCTCCGGCTTCGTTCCTCAATTCCATGGAGATCCGGTGATCGTCTCGGAGATTGGATTTACTCCGGGCAAGAAAGCGTCGTCTGTGCGGGCCTTCGACAATGTTGACACTCGAAAGGGTTACTCCGGCCTCTATCAGGTCGGCGCTTCCTACAATCCCGGAAAGTTCACGGCGCCGATGCGTGTGACACCGCAGTCCGGGAATTACCTCTTGTACTGGAAAGCGAATCAAGCTCTCTGGCGTGTGGACTCAAAAAAAGCAAAGGGATTGGATGGGACGATTGCGTACGACTGGAGTCCTCGGAACGTCAACCGCAACTACACGCAGCTGACGGCTGGATTGAGATTCAACGAGCCGCTGCCGCTGCACATTCACAACACCTTGTCGCTGGGCTATGTACGAAACACATTGAGCCCAGAGTTCCTCTCGAGAGGGGCGCCTGCCTGGAAGAACGAGCATGCCGCGGAGCTCAACGTTTTATTGGATGTTGGACCACTCCTGATACAGCCTGTGATCCAGTACTACAAGAATGTGGGAGCGGTAGGGGGGCATGCCGTCGTCGCTGGATTCAGAACCAAGGTGGAGTTTTAAGGAGTGATCTTGATCGGCAAACTGACACGAATGATTTCAACGCCGTACGCAATATAAGGAAGGGGCTGGCGCCTCTCCCATATTTTACGTGGTACGGCCAGGGATGCTGCGGTCACCACTTTTGTGAGCAGCTTTGGAGTGCGCAATGATAAATTCGCAAGAATGGACCGATCTCATCCTCAGTTTTGCTCGAGTGTTGCATGTCAATGGCGAGTCCACTGACGAGACCATTGCGGCACCTGAGAGACTCGGCAGCAAACTTGGCATTAGCGCCAAGGTCATTCCGCGTTGGGGAGAATTGGACCTTGAGGTCGGAGACTTGGGGACGATACAGGTTGCTGTGGGCGCGGCCGATCCGACCGGCGTGGACATGGATCGTGTGGCCTCCGCGTGGCAAGCAATCGACGAACTTAGCACAGGCCCGCTTGCTCCATCTGAGGCCTTGAAGACGATCAATGCGATTTCGCAGACGCCGCCGGCGCCGACCTGGCTCTTCACGCTCGCGGCGGCCGCAGGTGCTGGGGCGCTGTCGGTGATCTTCGGCGTACAACATCCAGCCGCAGTGGTGCTCATAATCTTTAGCGCTGGGACTGGTGCTGTGCTCCGTCGCTTCCTGGCGCGATACAGCTCAAACCCCCTCCTCCAGCCGTTCTGCGCGGCGCTGCTCGCCGGTATTATTGGGGCACTGGCCGTTCGCTATCAACTGAGTTCATCGTTGCGCCTAATAGCGGTTTGTCCATGCATGATTCTGGTGCCGGGGCCGCATGTCCTCAACAGCATGATGGACCTCGCTGCGGTGCGCGTACCGCTCGGCGCCTCCCGCCTGATCTACGCTAGCCTAATAATTCTGGCGATCTCTGCAGGATTGCTGCTTGGACTGAGTCTTCTCAAGGTCTCTTTGCCAGTGGACAGCCCTGGCAGAGCAGTGCCACTTTGGCTCGACGTGATCGCGGCCGGGGTCGCTGTTGCGGCTTATAGCATTTTCTTCTCGACGCCCTTACGTATGTTGGGCTGGCCAGTTGCGGTGGGAATGCTTGCTCATGCCATGAGATGGTGGACACTTTCAATCGGCGCAAGTGCGGCTACCGGGGCGTTGGTCGCGTGTTTGCTAGTTGGGCTAATCCTCACTCCGGTCGCGCGGCGTCGTCACATGCCATTCGCGGCCATCGGCTTTGCTTCAGTGGTGTCGATGATGCCGGGAGTCTTCCTGTTCAGAATGGTGAGCGGACTCCTGCAACTTGCCAATAGTTCGAATACGACCCTCCAGCTTTTAGGGGGAACGATCGCGGACGGTCTCATCGCTATCACTATCATTTTGGCCATGAGCTTCGGTCTCATCGTTCCAAAGATCGTCATCGATCTCATCAGAGACAAAACGACGCGAACGCAGGCTTGAGTGAGAGAAAGAATGTCAGTATCTATAAAGTCAACGCTGCATCCCCTGCCCCAGCCGGCAAACGAGTCGAACGTGTTGGTGCGAATGGAGAGCTGGCTTCCGACTCTGCTCAGCGCGGTCGCGGGCATGGTCGACGTTATTGGATTTTTGAGCCTTGGGCTATTCACCGCTCACGTTACGGGCAATCTTGTCGTGATAGCGGCACTACTGGTCCGCGGCGGACCGCCTAACATGGCCCAAATCCTGGCTGTTCCGGTTTTCGTCTTAGCCGTCGCGGCCGTTTGGTTAATCGCCAAAGCGCTGGAGAGACGCGGTCCAGCTTTGGCCCGGCCGCTTCTCCTGATTCAATTTCTGCTGCTCGGCTGTGTTCTGGTTTTCAGCGTTAGCTATCCTCCCTCCGCCAATCCGCACAGACTGACGGCAGTCGTCGTTGCGATGTTTGCTGTCTCAGCCATGGGATGTCAGTTCGCTTTCTTGCGCCTCGGTCTGCCTGGCTCGCCTTCGACGGCCGTAATGACCGGCAACTTAACCAACCTGGCTCTGTCGCTGCTGGACACGATCTTCCCAAATCAGCCTCTGACAGAAGGCGCCAATGAGCGGCTGAAAAAAACTTTGAAGGTCGTCGTCGGCTTCTTTGTAGGATGCATTGTGGGCGCCGCAGCGGTTTCGATCTTAGGAGATTGGGCCTGGTTACTTCCGGTCGTGCTGGCCGGCGCTGCGTTGACAATCCGATGAACATATTATGGGCCACTGAGATCGAAGGAGATCTAACCTTTAGGGTTGCAGTCTCTCATCTCAGCACATTGACTACATATTGGGGATGGATCGGTTTTCGTCCCGGCCCGCTTCTTGCCAAATCATCAAGAACCAAAATGGTCGACGCGCTTGCCACCAGCGATTCTATTTTTTCATGCGATGTAGGCACGCCCACGATCTGGGCCGCCCGTTATCTGAAGATGAATGGCAAGCGGCGACTACTCGGTTCCTTCAATCATGGCTCCATGGCGAATGCCCTCCCTCAAGCGATCGGTGCGCAGCTCAGTCATCACAATCACACGAGCAACGGTTTATGGTTCAGAGGAGTTTAGTGGACCTGCCGCATCGTCGATAAGAGTATCCATATAAGCACGGAAGCGATTGTCCATGATCTTTGTCCGATCGCTTTCGCCACATAGAACGGAACGATGGCCGCTTGACAACCGAAGACATGTTGGAGACCCATGACTGGAAATAGCCCTTATCCAGCTGTCTGTGTTTGTGACTGAACCAGGCGATTTCGAACAGGCTTATTACGGGACTAAAGGTTGGAAGGGTGGGGGCGGTTCACGCAAAATCACCTATATCTCACACAGTTTGCCATCATAGCGCGGTCGAGAAACCAACTTCTGCGGACTCAGCACTTACGTGATCGTGCCGGTGTCAGCCGTTCAGTCGCCACTCTGAAGACATTAAGGTCCTTTGGGAAGTGAAAACAACAAACCAAAGAACATTCGGACAAAGTTCAGAAAGAAGGACAGTGCACTTCCCAATATCATCCAGTCGAAATAGTTCTCTTCTGCGCCATCAACGAGGTTGAGGATTGGAATTCGATACACAATATAAACCCTCAGCGGTATGCATGGGCTGGAGCTCACTTGATGAGAGGTTCTTTAAATCTCTTGGGACTGCACTAATCGCGTCCTTTTGTAGCCTGCTGCGGATCGGTTGGAGAGACCTTTCGTTTGCATTTATGATTGGCTCTAAACCAAACAAGGACAGAGGAGCTACCATTCAGTTTACCCTGCCACCCAGTAACGGGAGGGATTCATGAAAAAATCAGAGCAACAGACTGTTGCTCACGGAGAATCTGAATTGAGCAGAGCGGATTAGGCCTTTTTCCGCTTTTCGTGGCGGAGCAATGAACGGCGTTTCACTCTTCCATGAAATTCATGCCGAACTGGGCATGAGAGAACAGTTGGCCGGGACGATTTTTTCGCTGACCTTGTCCTTGGAATTTCCAGCCCCCATGTTTGGACCGGGAGGCTAGACCCTCGTGATGGAACTTTCCAATTACGTGTTCTCGGAGTTGCGGGAAGGCGAGCTTACCCTCTACCGTGGCTCCGGCTACGGCCTCGACCCGATTCTGCTGGTCGGGGAATACTCCTCGCGTGAGTCCCTCAAGCGGCTCGAACACGAATACGCCCTCAGAGATACGCTCGACGCTGACTGGGCCGCGCGGCCGGTGGCTCTCGCTCCTCGCGATGGTCGCATGACGCTGGTGCTCGAGGATCCCGGCGGCGAGCCGCTTGATCGGCTGCTCGGCCGGCCGATGGAGGTCGCGTCGTTCTTGCGCATCGCCGTCCCGCTCGCGGCTGCCATCGGCCAGGTGCACGCTCGGGGGCTGATCCACAAAGACATCAAGCCGGCCAACATCCTGGTGGACATGGCGAGCGGCGGCGTCTGGCTCACCGGCTTCGGCATCGCATCACGCCTGCACCGCGAGCATCAAATCCCCGAGCCGCCCGAGGAGATCGCCGGAACGCTGGCCTACATGGCGCCGGAACAGACGGGTCGGATGAATCGGTCGATCGATTCCCGAAGCGATCTCTACTCGTTGGGCGTGACCTTTTACCAGATGCTCACGGGCATTCTGCCATTTGCTGCCGCCGATCCCTTGGAGTGGGTCCACTGCCACATCGCGCGACAGCCGGTCCCGCCCAGCGAACGGGTAATTGCCGTTCCGGCCCAGCTCTCGGCGATGGTGTTGAAGCTTCTCGCGAAGACTGCCGAGGAGCGCTACCGGACTGCTTCCGGGCTAGAAGCTGATCTTCGACGGTGCTTGGAGGAATGGCAGTCGCATGGTCGCATCGAGCCATTCCTGCTGGGCAAGCACGACTCATCAGACCGTTTGCTGATCCCTGAGAAGCTCTACGGGCGGGAGCGCGAGATCGACGCTCTGCTTGGCGCCTTCGAGCGGGTCGTGGCTCAGGGTACGCCAGAGCTTGTGCTCGTATCAGGTTATTCCGGCGTCGGCAAGTCCTCAGTCGTAAACGAGCTGCAGAAGGCGCTTGTCCCGCCGCTCGGGCTTTTCGCAGCGGGCAAGTTTGACCAGCACAACCGCGATATTCCGTACCCGAGCATGGCACAGGCTTTCAAGAGTCTAGTCCGTCAGATTCTGGTCAAGAGCGAAGCGGAAGTGGAACAGTGGCGACGCACCCTTCTTGAGGCCGTGGGATCGAATGGGCAGCTGATCGTCAGCCTCATTCCTGAGGTGGAGTTCATCATAGGGAAACAGACATCGGTTCCAGAACTACCGGTGCGAGATGCCAAGAACCGTTTCGGGATGGTATTTCGCCGCTTCCTCTGCGCGTTCGCAGGGCCGGAGCACCCGCTCGCGCTGTTTCTCGACGATTTGCAATGGCTAGATGCAGCAACGTTGGACCTGATTGAGCATCTGGTCACGCATCGGGAGGTACGGCATCTGCTGTTGGTCGGAGCTTACCGGGACAGCGAAGTCGGTCCTGCCCACCCGCTCATGCGGACGCTCGCTGCACTCCGCAAGACTGATGCTCGTATGCATGAGATTGTGCTGGCGCCTCTACAGCTCGACGATGTCGCTGCGCTCATAGCCGATGCCACGCATTGCGAGCCAGAGCGTGCGCGGCCCCTGGCTCAGCTTGTGCACGAAAAAACCGGCGGAAATCCGTTCTTCGTGATCCAGTTCCTCACGGCTATAGCCGAAGAAGGACTGCTCTCGTTCGATTCAGGTGCGCGGGATTGGCAATGGGACGTGGATCGCATCCGCGCGAAGAGCTACACCGACAACGTCGTGGATCTCATTTCCGGGAAGCTGCGACGATTGTCCGCACACACTCAGGAAGCCTTGAAATACCTCGCCTGCCTTGGCAATGTCGCGGATGTCGCCATGCTGGCCCTGGTGCAGGGGGAAACGGAGGAGACGATGCACGCGGCACTGTGGGAAGCCGTCCGCGCGGGGCTCGTCTTCAAACAGCAGAGCATCTACAAATTTCTGCACGACCGGATCCAACAGGCGGCGTATTCACTCATTCTCGAGGAGCATCGTGCTGACATCCACCTGCGCATCGGCCGCATGCTGTTCGCGAGCATGACGGGGGACGAACTCACCGAACATCTTTTCGATGTCGTGAATCAGTTCAATTGCGGTGCCTTACTACTGAACGACAGGGACGAGAGAGCGCAGGTCGCTACGATCAATCTCCGTGCCGGGCGAAAGGCCAAGGCGTCAGCCGCCTATGCATCGGCGCGCACGTATTTTTCGGCCGGCATGGCACTTTTGGACGAAATGGACTGGGGCAGCCAGTACGACTTGACCTTCAGCCTGTGGCTCGAACGAGCGGAGTGCGAGCTTCTTACCAGTGACTTCGACGCAGCCGAGCAACTGATTGGGGAGCTGTTGCAGCGCAGCGCGTCCAAGATCCACCACGCGGCAGTCTACCAACTGAAGGTCCAATTGCATGAAGTGAAGGGGGAATACTCGAAAGCCGTGGCTAGCGGGTTAACATGCCTGGCCCTGTTCGGCATCGACCTCCCGGCACACCCGACGCAGGAACAGATAGAGGCCGAATACGAGGCGGTCTGGCGGACCCTTAATGGCCGCTCGATCGAGAGCTTGTTCGATCTGCCGATGATGACCGATCCGGAAGTACGGGCCGCCATGCAGGTGCTCTCGATCCTTGTTATCACTGCGTACCTTACCGACTTCCGTTTGTGTTGCCTGCTGATATGCCGCATGGGGAAGCTCAGCATGCAGCATGGCACGAGCGGCGCTTCCGCGCTCGGCTATGCCTATTTAGGAAACTTCCTCGGCCCCGTCTTCCATCGTTACGCCGACGGTTATCGCTTCGTGAAGCTCGCATGCGACCTTGTCGAGAAGCACGGCTTCATCGCCTACCAGGCCAAGATCTACCACGCAATGGGAAACGTCGCCGTCTGGACGCAGCCGATCGCAACCGCAATCGATTTCATGCGGGCAACCTTCCGGACCGCGATTGAGACGGGTGATCTGGCTTTCGCTTGCTACGGTATGTCTCAACCTATCAAAGGCTTTCTCCTGCGGAACGATCCGCTCGATGCGGTGTGGCGTGAGTCGGAGATAGCGCTGGAATTTGCGCGAAAGGCCAAGTACGCGGACGTCGCGGACATCATCCGTAGTCAGCAACGCTTCATCGCGAACATGCAGGGCCGAACCGCGACCTTTTCCACCTTCAGCGACGCGCAGTTCGATGAGGTGGCGTTCGAGGCACAGCTAACAGGGGATCGGATGCCCTTGATGATCTTCTGGTACTGGATGCTGAAAATGAAGGCCCGGTTCCTGTCGTGCGACTATACCGAGGCTTTAGCAGCAGCCGGCAAGGTGAAGCTACTGCTTTGGACCTCAGCCGCTCAGATCCAGTTGCTCGACTACTTTTACTACACGGCGCTGACGGTGGCGGCATGCTATGAGAACGCTTCTGCCGACGAACAGCAAGGTTGGCGCGAACTCTTGACGGTGCACCGAGAACAACTGGCTGAGTGGGTCGAAAACAATCCACCGACCTTCGCCGACAAGCACGCTCTGGTGTCGGCCGAGATAGCGCGACTCGAAGGACGCACCTTCGACGCGATGCAACTGTACGAGCAGGCGATTCAGGCGGCTCACGAGAACGGCTTCATTCAGAACGAAGCGCTGGCCCATGAGGTGGCCGCGCGGTTCTACGCGACACGCGGCTTCGAGACGATTGCCCACACGTATCTGCGCAATGCGCGGAACTGCTATGACCGCTGGGGCGCACTCGGCAAGGTGAAGCAACTCGACGCACGCTACCCGCACCTGCACGAGGAACGTGTTCCTACGTCTATCACGGCCACAATCGGCGCATCCGCCGGGCAGTTAGACTTCGAGACCATAATCAAGGCTTCACAGGCGCTCTCGAGCGAGATTGACCTCACCAAACTGATCGAGAAGCTCATGCGAATCGCGGTGGAACATGCTGGGGCCGAGAGGGGTCTACTCATCCTGCTCCGGGGTGACGAGCCGCAGATCGAGGCGGAGGCCGTTACCGGCCACGGCAGCGTCGAGGTCACCGTTCGACAGGCTGTCGTCACGCCATCTGATCTGCCCCAATCCGCGCTTCATTACGTGATCCGGACGCGGGGGCGCCTGGTGCTTGATGATGCTTCGGTCGCGAACCCGTACATGGAGGACGAGTATGTGCGGGCAAAGCGCGCCAGATCCGTCCTATGCCTGCCCATCGTAGAACAAACGAAGCTCATTGGCGCACTCTATCTGGAGAACAATTTGACACCGGGCGCCTTCACGTCGGACCGGGTCGCAGTGCTGGAGTTGCTGGCTTCGCAAGCTGCGATTTCGCTGGAGAATGCCGGTCTCTATTCTGACTTGCAGCGCAGCGAGGCTTTCCTGGCTCAAGGCCAGAGCATAAGTCACACCGGCAGTTTCGGATGGAGCGTTTCGAGTGGAGAAATCTACTGGTCGGAGGAAACCCACAATATCTTTGAACACGATCGAGCGGCTAAGCCTACATTAGAGTTTGCACTGTCGCGAATTCATCCCGACGACAGAAATCTTGTGGAGCAGACGATCGACCGCGCGAGTAACGAAGGTGCAAATGCTGATCTTGAACATCGTTTGCTGATGCCGGACGGTTCGGTCAAGTACATCCACGTTTTAGCTCGGGCTTTGAAGAGTTCGTCGGGCAACGTGGAATTTGTGGGTGCGGTGACAGATGTCACCGCAGCAAAGCAGGCGGAGGATAAAATCCGGCAGAGCGAAATGGAGCTTCGACAGATCCTGGATTTCGCGCCGCAGTACGTCGCCGTATTGGGGCCTGATAACGATCGGACTCGTCTTTATGCCAATCAAACCATGCTCGATTATTTCGGGTTTACGCTTGAGGAGTGGAGGAGCTCCGACCGTCGCAAGTATTATCATCCAGATGATTGGGAACGCTTAACCAGCGAAACTCAAAGTAAATTCTTAAGCGGCATCCCGCATGAATACGAAGCACGTTTTTTGAGAAAAGATGGGAAGTATCGCTGGTTTCTCTTCCGCTGGAACCCGCTACGAGATGACCAAGGACGCGTCACACGTTGGTATGCCGCAGCGACCGATATCGAGGAGCGCAAGCAGGCTGAGCAGCGACTCCAGAACGAGAACGTCGCGTTGCGCGAAGAAATCGATAAGGCATCGATGTTTGAGGAGATCGTGGGAACTTCGCCGCCCCTGCAAATGGTGCTTTCCCGCATATCCAAGGTCGCTCCGACCGACTCCAGTGTTCTGATCACCGGCGAGACCGGCACGGGCAAAGAACTGGTTGCCCGGGCCATTCACAGGCGTTCCCGGCGTTCCTCACGTGCCTTTGTGAGTGTGAACTGCGCAGCAATCCCTCACGACTTGATCGCGTCAGAATTGTTCGGCCATGAGAAGGGCGCTTTCACGGGGGCAACTCAGCGACGCCTGGGGCGTTTTGAGCTGGCTGAAGGAGGCACGATCTTCCTCGATGAAGTTGGAGACCTTCCTGCCGAGACACAAATCGCTCTCTTGCGTGTTTTGCAGGAACATGAGTTCGAACGTCTCGGCGGGACTGGATCTATCCGAACGAATGTTCGCGTGATTGCTGCCACCAATCGTGACTTGCAGGCGGCCATCGTTGCAGGCATATTCCGAAGTGACCTCTTTTACCGGCTCAATGTTTTTCCGATCGAGGTGCCCCCTCTGCGGGAACGACAGGAAGATATTCCCCTGCTGGTTAAGTACCTCATCGATCGTTATGCGAGAAAAGCGGGAAAGAACATTCGCGGGGTAAACAAAAGGAGCTTGGAATTGCTTCAGTCGTACCCTTGGCCGGGTAACATTCGCGAATTGCAGAACGTCATCGAGCGATCTGTAATTGTATGCGAAACAGAGAATCTCTCGGTCGATGAGAGCTGGCTTTCGCGGCAGGCCCCTGTAACTAGACCCCAAAGTGACCCAGGGCTATCTCGTAAGCCAGCTGCCCAAGAAAAAGAGATCATTGAGGGTGCCCTGCGCGAAAGCCGAGGACGGGTAGCGGGACCGTCAGGCGCCGCCGCCAAGCTGGGCATTCCGGGATCGACGCTAGAGTCGAAGATCAGGTCGCTGAAGATCAACAAGCATCGCTTCAAACTGCAAATCCTTCATTAAATCGTTTTTAAACATCTTCCTCAGCGAGCCCAGAACGCGCGGTTGCGAAATTCGCAGATTTGCGAACATCGCAATCTTAGGTTTCATACCACGCCGTCTAGTTTCAATAACTTAACGCTGGCACTGTTATTGCCCCTACAGGGTGTGCGACGTGACCTCACGGACGTAAGAATTCTTAGGAGAGGGTGAGTGCTGAAGATCACGAGGGCAGCGAATGGAGAGGTGGTCTTTAAGCTGAGCGGTCGAATGGACGCAGAAAATCTAGCCGAGTTGGAAACGCTAATGACCTCAGAAACGGGCTGTCGCCGCATCGTCTTGGACTTAAGAGATCTGACCCTCGTGGATCAAGACGCGGTTAGTTTTCTAAGGCGCTGCGAAGCGGACAACATCACGCTCAAGAATTGCCCAGCATATATCCGCGAGTGGATCACGAGAGGACGAAAGAATCAATGAGCTACTGGCCGACATCGTCTCAAACCATCCCACGCGCTTCCGAGCGATGGCGACGTTACCGGCGCTGGCGGCGACAGACGGGCCGAAGCCCTAAAACGATATAGATGAGCTCGCCTAAACAAGGAAAGCGAGCCGTGCTGCCAAGCGGCAGCTGAATAAGATGGTGATAGGCGTCAGTCCTGTTCAAAATTGCTGTCTGTATCTGCCGGACTCGTTTGGACCAACCTCTGGCAGAGGAGACCCGGATGGGGAGAATCAAGCTTTGAGGCTGGTGAGCATTATGGACATCACCGAGCGCCAAAAAGCCGACGATGGGCTGCACAAGGCACAGGCGGAGCTGGCGCACGTCGCGCGAGTGATGACCATGGGAAAACTTATAGCCTCGATAGCTCATGAAGTTAATCAACCACTCGGCGCCATAGTCACCAACGGCCATGCATGTGCGCGCCTGCTTTCTCGCGAGGCGCCAGATCTTGATAAGTCGCGCATACTCATCGACCGTATTATCAGCGACGGCATGCGGGCGAGCGAAGTAATCGCGGGGATTCGCGCCCTGGCGAAGAAATCTTCCCCTGACAAAACCTCGCTGGACATCAACGAAGCAATTCAAGATGTCCTCGCCCTGACCAACAATGAAGTGCGCAGGAGCGGCGTTTGGCTGCGGACCGAACTAGCCGCCGTTTTGCCGGCGCTACGGGGCGATCGCGTGCAGTTGCAGCAAGTGATCCTGAACTTGGTGTTGAACGGTATAGAAGCCATGAAGGCGGTCAGCGATCGGCCGCGACTGTTACTGATCAGGGCTAAGCCACACGAATCCGGGGAAGTGCTAGTTGCAGTAGAAGACTCCGGCATCGGGCTTGACCCGGAAAGTATGGAGCGGGTCTTTGAGCCCTTTTATACAACCAGGCCCGAGGGGATGGGCATGGGCCTGTCGATCAGCCGCTCGATCATCGAGGCTCACGGCGGGAGGTTGTGGGCGAGACCTAACGATGGTCCGGGTGCGACCTTTCAATTCACCCTGCCAACCGATGATGTGAATCGGCATGACTGAGGCAGAGGGCACTGTCTGTGTGATTGATGAAGATGCAGCGATTCGTGAGGCCTTGGGAGCCCCATCCGCTGTCTTACTGGTTATTAAGGAGATTCTTCTATGGCTAGCCTAAGCAAAATCATCGACGTTCATTCGCACCCCATCCTGGCTTTCGGGGAAGGTGCGCCGGTGGGGGAGGGTCGTAAACAGCCCGAGTGGTCTGTCGAAAGTGCGCTCTCGTATATGGATGAGCACGACATCTCCGCATGCGTGCTTTCCTCTCCTGCCTCGGCCAACAGCGCGACTGGACAGGAAGCGCGAGACATCGCCAGGCGCACCAACGAGCTCCTTGCCGAAATCGTCTCCAAGCACCCTAATCGCTTCGGAGCAGTAGCGACGCTGCCTGGTTTGGATCCAGACGGAGCGATAGCTGAGATTGGTTACGCGCTCGATACATTGAAGATGGATGGCGTCACTACAACGACGAGTATTCATGATGTGTATCTCGGTGAGCCGCGATTCGATCCCTGGTTGGAGGAGTTGAACAAACGCAGCGCAACTTTTTTCGTCCACCCGACGATTACAAAGGCAGGGGAAACCCTGCTCAATGGATTGAACGCCTCCGTACTCGAATTCATGTTTGATACGACTCGCATGATCACCAACATGGTCGCCACCGGCGCAAAGAAACGCTTCTCACAGATAATGATCATCTCCACCCACGGAGGCGGTACCATCCCATTCCTGGTCAATCGAATTCAAATGCTTGAGCACGCTTTTGGCGTGAGGCCCGGACTTCTTGAACTTTCCCCTGAAGAAGTACGGGAGGGAATCGCGTCGTTTTACTACGACCTGACGGCAGCGACCTCAGAGGCCCAACTCGGCGCGATTCTCAAGCTCGTGCCGGTGTCGCAGCTGCTGATGGGGCTTGATAACCCGATGATGCCGAAATCGACCTTTGCTTCGGCCCTCGCCGACGTTGGACGTTACCCAGCATTCAGCGAAACGGATTTGCGAAGCATCTCGTATGCGAATGCCTTCCGCTTGTACCCGGAACTCGCTAAGCGGATCGGGTAGGAGACCTCTATGAAAATTCAAACAAATCCACATACCCTCAACATGATCGATCCCGAACGGGACCTTGCTTTCAGGCCGAATGCCGCCAGCAATTCTTGGTTCGTGGTCGGCTATTGTCCAAACCAGGGAAGGCAAATCAGAGGTGCAGATGGGAGTCAAGCCAAGTTCGTCGGACACAGGCCCGGCACAGAGATTCACTGGCAAGCAAATCGTCACTTGGTTTCAGGCTGACTATGGAATTTTTTACGCTGGCAAGTTCCTGAAGGAGACGCAACCCGGTCGCAACCTAAACTACTGGGCGCGCTATGGGCCGGTTATAAGTTTTATGACACAGTCGCATCAACTTCTGTGAAAAAATGCCGATTTGGCCCGTCTCAGTCGCATCCTCTTCTGAAACTCACATCCTGCACCGATAATCACTGAGTTCCGAATCGCGGCCACGGGCACGACACTTTGGAGGCCGTGCATGAAGCGTGGTTTAATCGGCCCGCTCGTTCATCCGGCCAATGGAGGCTCCAATGTCTCGCATTTTGCTCGGCACGATCTGCGGTCTCGTTTATGGCGCGCTGTCTGCTGCCTCAATGATCCCACTGTCATTCTCCGATAAGACCGCTGCGTTGACGGGAGCGTTTATCAACCGCTTCGCAATCGGTTTCGTCATCGGCGCGGCGCGTCTGCCCTTGCCGTCCTGGGCTCAAGGTCTCATCTTCGGCATCTTGCTGAGCCTACCCGACGCCATCATTACCAAGACCTACGCACCAATCCTTATCTTAGGTGCTGTCGGTGGAGTCATCATCGGACTGATTGTGGGCAGGTGGGGGCGTGTAACCTCGACCTCTTTTTAGACTAATGCAAATGGATATTTCACAGGCTGTCTTCAATAAAACAAACATTGGTGGCTAAGTCCGACGAAAAAGCGAAAGGTGCATTTCGAAAGTTTATCCCTACCTCGCAAAACGTGTACGGCGTCCGTGTGCCGGTGTTGAACGTAGAAACAAATTTCGCGGCTGGAGAAGTCACGAATACGCTGTATAAAACGGATAACTCGCAGGCGAACCGTGGCAAAATCGTGGCAAATCAGTTGTCCCTGCTGCTTCGCTTGTTCTTAATCATATCTGGCACCAGGTAGTCGGTAGGCACAGGATTCGCGGTGCCCATCTGCCAGATTAGGCTCTGCGCCAGGTTAGACAGCCGAAACTTGCTAACTTCCATGATTACACTGTGGACGGAGTTTCTGGTAGGGACAATAATCCCCCAGATGTGACTGCGACTAATTGTGCAAACAAACGTTGACTTCACTAAGACAAGGGGGGTACAAAGAAAGCACTTTTACAATGGCTGTGGCTTACCACCGTTCGCTAAACTCCTTTCCCTGGAGGTCCTTCATGTTACCCATCCTCAAAATAATTCTTGCAGCAATCATTTTCATAAGCTGTTCCGCCTCGGGAAAAGGAGACCCTCTCATACTTGCATCTAGTCAACTATCGCAAACAGGCATAGCCGGCATGACAATAGTGTTTTCAGGAACCATTACTAATCTTGGGCCGCTACCCGCTGGACCTGGTGGCGAACTCGCCATTTTTAATAATGACGGTTCCGTCGTTTCAAATTTTCAATTCTTACTTCCGGCCAATTTTATTGTTGGACCAGGAGAAACAACGACAGTAATACCGTTCTTTTCTTTTACTGTCGTTGCGAACCCAACTCTTGGCCCTTTCGTGATTACATATTCTATTCGAGAGTCTAATGCTTTGGTTTTTACTGCAAATATTCAGGATGTGCCAGAACCCTCAACAATGCTTCTTCTGGGGGCAGGCCTAGCCGGGTTGATACTACGAAAGAGACATATTTCTAGGCTGTCGCTACCAAAAACTCGATGCGGGCAGCATGACTGTGATCGCCAACGGTTTTAATGTACCAAGCGGTCTTCCTGATCATCACCACACGCTGCCTAAGCTTGAGGTCTCAACCAGCTCGAGGCGATAGTAGAGGTGGCCGAAGACCGACACTCCACGCTCTTCAGTTGTAAAGTGAAGGCGGTCTGGAACCATGAGCGCGCTCTCAGGCGGCTCTTCGCTCATAGCGATGATGCAGTCCGCCCACTTGCGGTAGCTCGACCACGATACCAGCTTCTCGAGGTTGAATTGCTCTCGGTTCTGGAGCGTCTTTCGCCAACGCCAGATGTGTCCGTGAGTGTTCATAGTACTCGAAGTATGCTTTCAGAATATGCCGCAAGGAAGCTTCGTTGAAGACAATTATGTGGTCCAGGCACTCTCGTCGCAGGGAGCCGATAAAACGCTCCGCATACAAGCGAAACCCTTTTCGGTGCCAAGCAATTACTGTTTCGGGCTTGACGATGACCAGCGCTGTGCGCCACTGCGCCCATAATCGCGAAAGCATGACCCAGAGCAAGCGATCAGCAGCGCTCAGGCTAGGGCGCTTGGTAGTCCGCCGCTGAAGTACAGCAAGGCGATGGCGCAATGCAAGAATCTCGAGGTGCTTACTTGCTCGAGTTTGGAAGCACAAGCGCAACATAGAAAGAGACGACGATAGGATAGCTTTCATGACCGCGCGAGGTTAGCAGCCGATGCTGTTAACTTCAATAATTACAATATGGACTGAGTTCTTGGTATGGACAGGGAATAGAATACTGCCATTAAGCTTCGCCAATGCGACGACGGGTCGGTATGATCCCGTCGTCGCGTTCTCGAACTTACAGATTAACGATCGTCAGAATCGCGTCCAGCCGAAGCGGGTATAGCCGGGTTAACGCTTACCAGGAAACCGTTCAGCACCCAGGCTCGCTGGCTAGGCGCGAAACGCGGGGCCAGCAGTCCATCGTTGATCTCTCGAGTAACCGCGAAGCGGTTAAAGACCGTTGGCGCAAGAAATAAGCGGTCATTAGTTGGAAACCCATCCGACGCTGTGTCGATATCACCTTCAACAGCGGAGATCACACCATCGCCATTCTGATCGACTCGCGCGACTTCTGCGGCATATGCGTCATTCAAACGCCTTGTCAGATTGCTCACGTGAGGTTCAAACGAAGCAAGCCTCTCGTAAACATCCAGAAAGATCTCATTGGCCAAGCCGCTGGGAATACCCCGTTGGCGAAATTCGCGCTGCGCGTCGATGTCGCCGTCAAACTTATCTGGGTCCCGCGGTAGATTGGGATTGTCGCCGTGGGTGACAGGGCTGTTCTTCACACCAGCAGGCCCCGAGCCGGGAACGATGGATTGCAGCGCTCCAATCTCGCCGTCCTGGAAGGTGTCGGGTTCGCTGCCGAACTTATCAGGGAAACCACCCGTAAATGGCAATTCATAAAGTGGATGTACCCAATTGGTTCCCAGGTAATTGAACTCCCAATAAGAGTGCGAGTCGCCCTGTTGGTAAGAGTTATAGGCACCCATACTCACTTGCAGTGGCACCACGTTCGTCTGTTTATCTGGAAAGTGATCAGTCTCGCTTGGGAAGTGTAATGCTTTCCCATCCATCGTGAAGATATGGCCGGGAACATTGTTGCCTTGTCCCATCTCACGCAGTTCTTCGGCATCTGCTTTGGTGATCGTGCCAAATTGGGCATGGCCGTCGGGCCGCGGCTTGGCTATCGCCGGCACAGTGAGATCGTGGATCATCCAACCTTCGTACCAGCCTGACTCATTATTAATGACGAACAGCCCGGAAATGTCTGTAAAGACGTCGATGAACGCTCGCGGGTCATTTGGATCGGTCGGTAAACCTGGCTTCGGTTCCAGTACTAAGCGGACAGCCCCAATAGTATCGAGGCCACAGTTAACTCCCGTGGCAGTCAACTGGGCGGCGTCATTGACGCCCTGAATCCTGCTCGTGAAAACGTTGGGCTCAAAGCCGTGTGTATCCAGCAGGTAGTACTGGAAGAGTTGGCTGGGCTTGTCAGATTCAGCAAAAGCCTGGACGGGCAGAATACTATGCGGTCGACCTGCCAGTATTGCCAGCCGCTCCTTGAGTGGAGCTGGCAGGTTGTTGATATCGTCGCGATTACGGACCGTGGCCATGTCCTGGTTGGCATTTGGATTCGGATGACACGGCGCGGGCGGCTGTATCTGCTGAGCGAGAGCCGTCTTATTGAGCAGGGCGGCGTGGCCCAACAATAACGCAATCAAAGTAATTAACGTCGTAGACTTTCCTATTCTGCTTCTTCTCGGTCTCTTCAACGGATTGAACTGGTTCATCAGCTTCTCCTCTTTTTTCTGTTATGTGTTGCTCTCGGGGAGACAACTAACAAATCGGTGCTACGTCTTTTCTATTCAAAAGTGCGGGGTTCCACCGAAGTAGAACCCGGATGGTGCTGAGGCGAATCGTTTAAAGAGGCCCATATGGTGAAAGGCTCTTGGCCTTTGTGCCGAGAAGAGCCTCGCGCTTCGCTCAGAGACTTAGAACCTAAACTTTGCTCCGAGCGTGATCGAACGGTTTCCAAAGTTGTTCAGATTCCTACCGAAGTCAGCGCTGTTCAGACTATTAACAGGAATTCCGTAATTATCCTGATTGAAAGCATTCAAGAGATCGGCGCGCACGATGAACTCGCGCACCTCGTTGAACTTGATGTGCTTTGAAAAACTGAAATCGGTATCGTAAAAGCCAGGAGCTCGATAGGTATTTCGGCCGAGAGTTCCGTTCCCCAGGCTAAAATTCAGTGGCAGGCCATTACTGCCGCTCGGAACAAAGAACGGCGTACCGGAAGTCGTGAACGTGCGAAAGTTGTGAGTAACAGGATCGAGTATGATCTGCCCAGCCGGATTGAAGTTCGGCCGGTCACCAGCGGCGCCGTTGCCGTTTGAGTCAACACCTGTGAGTATTGAAAACGGTTGACCCGACTGTCTCGTCGTGATCCCGGAAATCTCCCAATGGCCAAACATCTGTTTTAGCACTCTATTATTTCTTGCAAAGCCAGGTGTGGGCGCCTCATAGATATAGTTCGCGACGAAGCGGTGCCTGCGATCGAAGGCTGAGAGGCTCTTCTCAGCTCCAATGTTGAAGAAGTCCTGCGGAACCTGTGGCGAGCCACCAGTGATGGCGTTTACTCCCAGTGATTCGTCGTTGTTGCTTAGGAGTTTCGAAAAAGTGTAAGCAACACCGAATTGCAAACCACGTGACAACCTTCTGTTGACGGAAACGAAACCGGCATTGTATGTAGCCTGAGCCGTTGTATCGATTAAGACCCGCGAGCCAAACTGTGGGAATACCCGACGCTGCTGCACGGTCGGAATCGAATTAGGGTTACCCGTAGCGGCCACGGTGGCCGCTTGAGCGGCGGTCAGAATTCCCGGATTAGCCTGAAGCTGATTTACCTGATCAATCGAACGGCTTCCGGTATAGCCCACCTCGATAATGTAGTTTCCATGCACCTCACGTTGGAACGATAAGCTGTAAAGCTGGGAGTAAGGCGTTTTTGCGTCCGAAGGTGTATTGGCGAATGTGGCCAGCGGATTAAATACGGCTGAGCCGGATACGGGCGCAAGGTTTGGAAACTGATCGATGGCATTGTCTATTCTGGGAACTACGACGCGCGGAAAGTTCGAAGCGTCCACCGTCAGGAGGTTGAAGAACAAGAGGTCGTACGCAATGCGGTATCCGCCACGCAACACGCCCGTCCCATCGCCGAAGATTTTATTGAGCAGACCACTCTTGACGTGGGGACTAAACGCAAAGCCGACGCCTGGCGCCCAGTCGTTCTTATCGGGTCGAACAGGGCCCGGAACCAACGCAGCCAGACTCTGTGGATCAGTGGCGCCAAAAAATCCCAGAGGTACACTTGAGTACTCATAACGTATTCCGAGGTTCAGTGTCAGACTCTGGTTCACCCGAATATCGTCCTGAGCGAAATAGGACTGTT
>WNFR01003202.1_pt1 | contig 20271 bp, 16 predicted proteins | sample 5400221 | NCBI WGS metagenome assembly WNFR01 (sample SAMN13153357, study PRJNA577476) | soil metagenome | isolation source: 40 cm soil under Madrone tree | place: USA:California | collected 2016-06-14 | reverse complement strand
CTCGCTCGAAATCGCCGAGATCAGCTTGCCAATCGCTTCGAGCGGCAAATCGTCCGGCGACTCGAAATGAACGCAACACTTCCCCATGTCGAGCTTCTTCCCCGCCGCCTTGAACGCCGCCTTCAGCTGCTCGAGCTGACTCGCACTCCAAAACGCGCCCATCAGGTAGAGCGAGCAGTAGTTCTTCTGCGACGAGAGCGCGACGTAGCAGATCGGCTGCTGGTTGTAAGTGTCTGGATATCGAGACAGGGGGATCGTCCAGCCGATCGTGCCCCAGACGAGGCACTCATCGTAGCCTCGCGGAATGTGCTTATTCACGAGTGCGCGCACCGTCGCGATCGTTTTCGCACGACCGGCGGGGAGTGAGGCGATGTATTGCCTTGGCGTCTTGACGTTCGATGGTGGTTTCATGGATTCGCCGTCTTGCCGAACAAAGTCTATCACCGAACGTTTGAAAACCAGCCAGCGGCAGGGGCGCAACCTAAAGAGGGAGTTTTGAAACGCTCTAAAGATAGCCGAGCTTCGCATTTTCTTGTCGCGGAGGACGAATCAATGTGGTAGGAGTGTAGTGAGCCTCTGCCCTCAACCTAGCCCAGAAATCCAACTGAGGAGATTTGCAAATGAAGATCGAAAAAATGTTGGGAGGATTGGTGTCGTTGGGCCTTGCGGCGGCGCTGGCCGTGCCCGGGGCTCTCGCAAAACCGCAAACTGCACCCCAAACCGCAAGTAAAGAAATGGGAATGCACGGTGGCGGACTAGAGGCCGCCGTGGGAAGCTTGAATCTCACCGACGATCAGAAAGCAAAGGTGAAGGATATCTTTGCGGATGTGAAGACGAAGAAGCAGGCACTGTCCAGTGATGCTTCGCTGAGCGAGGAGCAGAAAAAGGCGAAGATGAAGGAGTTGCACAGCGCCACGATGGCCAAGCTAAACGAGGTGCTGACACCCGAGCAGCAGACGGAGTTGAAGAGCAAGATGGAGGCTGCAAAGGCGAAAGCACCGATGCACCCGTGATCCAAGAAACCGCCGGCTCAACCGGCGAAAGACATAAGAGAGAGGCGCCCGGTTTGGAAGAGCCGGGCGCTTTCATTTATGCCGCACGGGTAAGCAGGCGCAACGGACCGTGCTGTCCACCCAATAGGTCGCAGGCCAGATAGAGACTACCCAGCACATCAAGACAGGTACCTGTAATGCTGACGATCGCTACTGTATGGTGGTCCACGCAGCGTATTGTAGACCCAAAACTTCGGGCACCATGGCCGAATGCCAAAATCGAATTACGACGAACATCCGAACTGCTGGCGGCTACGGGTTTGGTGTAGGCTTTTGGCTGGAGAGAATTATGCTCAAGTTCCGACTTCTAGGATTGACGATTCTTCTGCTGGCGTGGGCCATGGAAGTCTCCTGAATTAAAGTTTTAGGTTGTAAGCCCCCGAATGGGAGCCAATTCTCTGCACAAAGTTTCAATCTCCTCCTGAGCTTTGGGCGGGAGGGAAATGAATTCAAAACCGTAGATTGTTCCAATCTTGCGCCGCACCATCGCGGTGATTTCCTCCCCAGCAGCTAGAGATAGCCGAACTTCTTCCCCAGGCCGCAAGACAGAGGTGCTAGCAGCGGATAGCCCACACAAACTAATATCAGACGTTGTTGCCTGGCAAGAGGAGCCATCTTTCCGGTGGATAAGAATTGGCTCAGAAAACCGGCAACGCGGATGCCGCCGCCGTTCGACTTGCTGCGGAGTGCTGGAAGCGATTGTTTCTTGGCCCATGCTTTTCCTATGCGACTTCGAGAAGAACCTGCGCCGCAAGCAGATGTGGAGCAAGCGCCCTTCCAAAGCGTTTGTCTCCTAAATGCAGACTAGATTGGCCAATTGGGGAATTTGAGGCTCCGGCGACCTAAGTTGGCACCTCGTGGGGAATGCCAGCACCATTTTGGGCCGACTATCATTCTTGCCCGAACCCTCCGATTTATCCGAGGATTAGGACGCCCACATGGCGAAGCTTAGAATCAAACCGTAAATGGGAGCGATTTGGTATAGGCTTTCCTGCGGAGAGGATCATGATCAAGTTCAGACTTCTAGGATTGGCGACGCTTCTGCTGGTGTGGACCGCGCAAGGGCGTGCACAGTTTGCGCACGCGGAGCACAAACAGATTGTCGATGGCGCTGGCAAGCCGCTGCTTGTGCGGGCGACGAATTTGGGGAATTGGATGGTGCCTGAGGGATATATGTGGCTGTTCGAGGGCGGGCCGCAATCGCCTGGGGAGATTCGGGCGCTGGTGATGGAGCTGCTTGGGCCGGAAAGGTCGGCGGCATTTTGGCAGAAGTGGCGCGAGGACTACGTCACGCGTGAGGATACTGCGCTGCTGCACCGGGCGGGGTTCAATGCGATTCGAGTTCCCTTGCATTACAACCTGTTTGAGAGCGACGGCGCGGAAGGCTTTAAATTGCTGGATAGGCTGATTGGGTGGTGTAAAGCGGAAAAGCTGTATGTGATGCTTGATTTGCATGCGGCGCCGGGCGGACAGACGGGCGCGAACATCGATGACAGCGCGGGATATCCCTGGCTATACGATAGTCCGCAAGAGCAAGAACATCTGATGGCCATCTGGCGACGGCTGGCAACACACTATCGCGATGAGCCGATGGTGCTGGGTTATGACCTGCTGAATGAACCGATCCCGCATTTTCCGAAGCTGGCGGCTTTGAATCCTGCGCTTGAACCACTCTATAAGAAATTGGCGGGCGAGATACGGAAGGTGGATACACACCATATTCTTTTTCTGGGCGGGGCACAGTGGGACGGGAACTTTTCAGTCTTTGGCAAACCTTTCGATACAAACGTGGCCTACACGTTCCACAAATACTGGACGGCGCCAGATGAAAGCGTGATCCGGCAATACCTTGATTTTCGCGAGCGCTTTGATGTGCCGATCTGGATGGGGGAGTCCGGGGAGAATACCGACGAGTGGATCGCGCAATTCGTGAAAACTTTGGAGAAAAACAATATCGGATGGGCTTTCTGGCCGTACAAGAGGATGGGAAAACCGTCGGTGGTGGTCAACATACTCCCGCCCGCTGATTGGGGAAAGATTGTGGAATTTGCCAAACTGCCGCGCGGGACTGGGCACGTGGAAGAACGGCTGAAGGCCCGACCTGAGCAAGAGACGATCACGCGTGCTTTCACTCAATTGTTGGAGAGTGTCCGATTGGAAAGATGCCGCGTGAATTATGGATATTTGAAAGCACTGGGGATGAAGGCTGATGTTGAGGCGGTTAGCGCGAGTGCCGCCGGTGGCGGTTTTGGCTTCTTTCATAGGATTGCCGGGGAGGAAGTGGGAGATTTCGGTGACGAGGCCAGTGCTGGCGAGAGTCTTTTCGACGTAGTCGCGTTCGAGATCGATATCGGGATCGATTTTATGGGTGACGCCATTGTTGCGCTGGTCGCGCTCGAATCCGATATCGTGAGTGGCGGCACCTACCCACAGCATCCTGCCACTGACTTCAAATGGCGCTTTCCAGATGCGTAGATGATTGCGTGTCTTGACCACGCTAATGGGCTCGGCGTGAGCCCAGCCGTAGTCTTGCGGGCGGCCAAAGAGGTAGAGCGGGCTCATAGGCATGGTCAAGTAGGACTCTTTGGAGAGGCTTTCGATGAGGCCGTGGAGAACAGTGGCTTCGACGTTGGCGTCGACTTTTACCCAGCCAGCGGAGGTAAAAACACGCTGCATGGCCTCTTCGGAACCCAGGACCAGGAAATTGACCATGTCGCCGGGGTTACCCTGCTTGTCGCCGATGCGGCGCGGGAGCTTCGAGAAGAGATCGTTGTCGATGCCCGGAAGTGAGCTAACTTGCTTGGCGACCACGCGCGCGATGCCGCCTTCGGGCGCGTAGACCTCGATGCGTACGGCATAGTTGCCGTCGCCGGTGTCACTGGTGGTCTGATTAATGCCTACGGAAAGGCGTCCGGAGATGGGGGCGACTACTTCGCGGCGAGCGCCGATGGCAAAAGGCTGCGCGGTGTCTTGATTGCCGATGCGCCCGATGAGCGCGCCGCGTCCGGTTGCGTTAAACGGCAGCACGCGGAGAAGGTCCTTGAAGCCGCGGGCGAGGCCTTCGGGGCCGTTGTCATCTTTCGCGTCCGCATAATGGAGTTTGCCAGTGGCAGTGACCAGCACGTGTTCGCCGGCCTGAACGTCGATACCAGTATCGATCCAGGATTCATCGCCAGTGAGTTGAACTTCCTGGGATAGACGTTTTTTGCCCGTCGGCGTTTGGACGGAAGTGGAATCTGGCGATTGTTGGGTGGGAGCCGCTTGCGGCGACGGGGGTACCACATTCTCGCGGACGAGTTGAGCGTGCAGTGGGCTTAATAAAGTTGCCGCAAGGAGGGAACTTCCAAGGAAAAACGGCAGTTTTCTCAAGCGAAGTCGATTCATTGGGCGGCCATCCCGTGCAGGGTCAGGAAGCATCTCCACTGTTAGCAGATGCCCAGAGGGGGTGCAAGTGTTGTCCTCACTTCGAGCTGATGTTCCAGAGCGAGAAGCGGATATTGACTAGAGACCTGCAAGCGGAGATCGTTTGTAGAGAAGCCGCAGGATTCCTTGACGGAGCGTAGCGAGGCTTGTAGATTGGCAATATGCCGTAGAGTTGTGAGAGGACATACCCGCTCCCAGATATGCCCTTCCGTGCGGAGAGCCGCGACAGGCGGAGAGAAAATCAGCAACTAACCCGAGTGAGGACTGCGGCAAAAGGCATGAAAAAACTTCAACGACAGCTGGTGATGACTGGATTGTGCGTGGCGATAGCACTACCGGCGGCTGGGCAGGTCCAAGCGCCAGTTCCGGCCGCGGTACAAACACAAACCACACCGCCGGCGCCACAAGCCCCTGCGCCTGCGCAGCGCGCGCGGGCTATCCCGCAAGGCACGGTGAGCGTGGATGGCAGCGAGGCGATGTTCACCACCATCTGCGCGCTGCTGGCAGCGGGCTTTGAATCAAACGTGAGCGCCGACAATTGGACCGCCTTCCGCGCGCAAATGCGGGAGCGCTTGCGGCAGCAACAGGGTCCGGCAGTGGAGGCGGTGCGGGAATTTTACCGGCAGCATGAATTGCGAGATCCCGGGGCGACGCTCTCAAGATATTTGTGGTTTGGGTTGGTATCAGGACCTGCGCCCTCGTTTCAGCCGGTCCTGAAGCGGGATGAGTTGCCGCCGGAAATCATCGCCCTCGAAGGATTCAGCGAAATACTCGCGAGCTATTACAAGGAGCAGAAAATCGGGCAACTGTGGCGGCAAGTGCAGCCGATTTATAACCGCGAAATCGAGCGGCTGCACGATCCGGTCTCGCAGATCGTGTTTGTCACTTCAGCTTATTTGCGTGAAATCCTTGAACAATCGGGGCCGCGTTCGTTTGCCATTGTTGTCGAGCCGTTGGTAGGCCGCATCACCAACGTGCGAAATTTTGGAAATCACTACGCGCTGGTCTTGAGCGGCGGAGAAGAAATTCCGACGGACCTGGTGCGACACGCGTTCCTGCACTTCCTGCTGGATCCGTTGCCGCTGATGTATGCGCACGTGACCGCGGTGAAGCGGCCGTTATTTGAGAAGGCGGCTGCGGCGCCGCGTCTGGCGCCAGAGCTAAAAGACGACTACGCCTCGTATTTTGCGGAATGCATGGTGCGCGCGGTGGAACTGAAACTCAAGCGCATGTCGCCTGGCGAACGGGAAGCGGCGATGAGCCGGGATGATGAAGCTGGATACGTGCTGGTGCAGCCGCTCTTCGCGGCCCTGCCCAAATTCGAAAATTCCGAACCGTCAATGAAGATCTTTTTTCCGGATTTGGTGAGGTCCATCGATCTTCAAACTGAAAGCAGACGGCTGACGGCGGTGAAGTTCGCATCCGCCGACGCCGCGAGTCCGGAGGACGAGGCGGCGAATGAAAAGATTGCACGCGAGAAAAAGGCCGCGCCCACTACGGTTCCGAATGATGCGGAAGTCATCACGGCGCTGACGGAGGGGGAGCGGCGGATTGCGGAGAAAAATCCACGTGCGGCCGAGGCTTCGTTTCAAAAAGTCCTGACGAAATATCCGGATCAACCGAGGGCCTGGTATGGAATTGGATTGGTGGCGATGCTGGATCACGATGCGGCAAGAGCCAAGCAAGTGTTCGGGCGACTGACGGTGGGGGAGCACGCGGCGACAGAGGATCCCATGGTACTCGTGTGGTCGCACGTTTACCTCGCGCGGATTTATGATTATGAGGGAAATTCGGAGGTGGCGAGAACGGAGTATCAATCCGCACTAGCGGTGCAAGGCGGTCCGGATCAAGCCAAGCAGACGGCACAGAAAGAGTTAGCTACTTTGGGTGGAGCGAAGCCCGAAGCGCGGCCCTGAACGAAGTTCAATTTCGCCTGCACCTGTCAAGTCGGCAGAATGATGGCGAAGTCGCAATTCAGATGAAGCAGTGAAGTAAGCGAGGACTGCAAATGAAAACCAACAAACGATTCTGGAGCAGCGTACTTGTGATTGGCGGATGGATGCTGTGCTGTAGTGGAAGTGCCGCCGCCCAGGGCGGTGCCGCGTCAGGGGCTGCTGCAGGGGCCGCCGCGACGGCCGCGGGTGCCAACATGCGAAACGCGGGTATTGGTAGGGATACGTCGCCGCTGAACGCGGAAAACTCGTTGGAATTGATCAAGCCTGCAGAACATCGTGAAGAGGAAGCTTACCGATCCTTCCAGGCGGTTTCACCGGAAGACCCGAAAAAAAAGGTAGATCTCGGGGAAGCGTTCTTGAAAAAATATCCCTCGAGCCAGTACCGGCCGCGTGTTTATTCTGGACTGGTTGCTGCCTACCTCGAAACCAATCAGGTTCAAAAGATGGAAGAAGCCGGCGACAAGGCGCTCACATTGAACCCGAAAGACGTGCAGGTGCTGGCAATGCTGGGGCAAACGATCCCGCGGACTATCGCCGCGAGCACGCCTGAGCCAGAAAAACGGCTGGACAAAGCGGAACAGTACGCGACTCGAGCAATCGACGGGACACTGGCGATCAAGAAGCCTGAAGGTTTCACGGATGAGGAATTTGAAAAGGCCAAGAATCAGACTTTGGCAATTGCGCACAGCGGGCTCGGATTAGTGGATTTCCACCGCGGGAAATTCCCCGAAGCGATCGCGGAACTGGAGCAGTCCGTAAAGCTGGATCCCCGGGCTGATCCCGCAAATTATTACGTGCTGGGAGTGGCCCAGCACAATACTTCGCATTTTCGTGAAGCGGCCGCCGCATTCCGCAAATGCGCGGAGTTTAAGGGAAACTTGCAGGCCACGTGCAAGGACAACGCCGATAAGGATACGATCGCGGCTGCGGCGCCGGGCAGCTCTTCGAATTAGATTGAGGTTGAAGCAGTTGCGATTTTCGTCCGAACCAAGAAAGGAATAGGAGAAAAGGGATGAGCAGGATTTGGAAGATCTGTTTGGAAGTCTTGGCTGTCGTAGCGATGTTGGTATGCGCAAAAGGAGTCGCCGTTGCGCAAAGTTCGCAATCTGGACAGGGAAGCCAGAGCCAGCCTCCGGCGCAACAGACAGACAAATCGAAGCCGCCAGAGGTTGCCCCTCTCACGCTGGACGCACTGGCGCCGGTGAATGCGGATGAGGACGCCGCCTACAAAACTTTTTTTGCGGTGGTCCCGAATGATTCCGCCAAGAAGATCGAACTCGGTGAAGCCTTTATCCAGAAATATCCGGAGAGCCGCTACAGGTCTCCGGTCTACGGCGCGTTGACTTTTGCCTACGTGCAGGCTGGCAACATGCAAAAGATGCAGGAAATTGGAGAAAAAGAAATCGCGCTGGCGCCGAATGATGTTTCCACGCTGGCACTTCTGGCGCAAACTCTGCCGCGAGGCATTCATGGGAGCGCCAGTTCGGCAGAGAACATGCAGGCGCTGGCCAAAGCCGAACAATACTCCAAACAGGCCATTGAGATTGCGCCAACTCTTCCCAAGCCGGACGGCATGACTGATGAATCGTTCGCCGGGGCGAAAAATCAGGCGCTGGCGATGGCCCACAGCGGGTTGGGATTAGTCTACGTGAGGCGAGGGAAGAATGCCGAGGCGATACCGGAGTTGGAGCAGGCGATCAAGGTAGATCCCAACCCCGACCCGGTGAACTTTTATCTGCTCGGGATGGCAAACAAGGCTACCTCCCATTTCGACGATGCCGTAGTGGCATTCAACAAGTGTGTGGCCATCGCTGGTCCGATGCAGGGGACCTGCAAGGCGCAGTCGGATGATGCCAAGAAGCTTGGCGCGACGGAATTGAGCGCGCCGAAGTAAGCTAGCACGCCGGCGCGGCGGAATTATGCAAGAAACAATCCGGATCGCCGACGGAGCGCTTGAGGAGCGTCTGGGGTATAAGTTTTCGACGGGCGAGCTCCTCGATCGGGCGCTGACCCATAGTTCGGCGGTCCCTGACTTGCGGGCCGCAAGTTCCGAAGAGGCTGTCCCGGCGTTACTTCCGCGGGATAACGAGCGGCTGGAGTTTCTCGGGGATGCTGTCCTCGAATTGCTTACCAGCGAATACCTCTTGGCCTCCTTTCCGGAGTGGAGCGAAGGACAACTCTCCAAGAGCCGCGCGCGGATCGTAAATGCCGGTTCCCTGGAGGTGGCTGCGCGCCGCCTGCGACTGGGAGAGCATCTGCGATTGGGGCGCGGGGAAGAGAAAACGGGTGGGCGGGAAAAGCAGACCCTGCTGGCCGACGCCTTCGAAGCGGTAGTCGCGGCGGTTTACCTGGATGGCGGGCTGGGTGCTGTTCGCGAAGTGCTGCGAAAGCACTTGTTCGACCAGGCCCTTGAAGAGCGCGGCGAGAGTATCTCCGAGTCCGATCGCAAGTCCGCATTACAGGAGCTTTTGCAGGGACAGGGGCGGGCCCCGGCGGAGTATCGCGTAGCAGGGGAGAGTGGCCCCGACCACCAAAAAGTTTTCCAAATCGAGGTTTGGATTGACGGGGCGTACATAGCAACCGGCGAAGGCAGCTCGAAAAAGGAAGCGGAACAACGTGCGGCACGCAGCGCAATGGAACAACTCGAACGTGCGGAAGCGAAAGGCTGAGGCAGAATGCCGGAAGAGACACTAACACCGACATCGACACGGACGGAAGAACAAGCCGTGGAAAAGAAACAGGAGCCGGAGAAGAAGCAAGAGCGCCACGAGGACCAGACTACTATCTCCGAATACCTGGAGTCGCTTCTCGTAACCGTAATCCTGGCCCTATTTGGGACAAGTTTTATCGTTCAAGCCTTCAAGATCCCCTCCGCTTCCATGGAAGGCACTCTGCTCATCGGCGACCACTTGCTGGTGAATAAATTCATTTTCGGCGGAACTGGGGCCTGGTACGAAAAAATTCTTCCGTACCGTCAACTGGAACGCGGCGACATAATTGTTTTCAAGTACCCCTTTGCCGACCACCAACATTTTGTGAAACGTGTCATCGGCCTGCCAGGCGACCATCTCAAGGTCGTCGACGGAGATGTGTACATCAATGGCAAGCACTTGAATGAGCCTTACGCCGTCCATGACTCCTCGGTGTTCGCCGACCCCTTCAACTATTCTTTCCCTCCCGCGCGTGGACAGATGATGTCTCCCAACGCCATACCGGAATGGAGACCGGAAATCCGCAAGTATGTTCAGGGAGACGAGATCGTCGTTCCGCCCGGGAAGTATTTTGCCATGGGCGACAATCGCGATCACAGCCAGGATAGCCGCTACTGGGGATTTGTGGACCGCGACGCCATTATGGGTCGGCCTTTCCTGATCTACTGGTCAGTCGAAGCGAGAAGCAGCGACTACAACACGGAGAGTACCTTCTGGTCCCGATTGGTAGGCGTTTTTGAGACGCTCGCCCACTTGCCGACCCGCACGCGATGGGGCCGAATGCTCCACACGGTTCACTAGGATTCGGACCAGCGATCCACGCCGCGGTTCCCAGAAGTCTTTTCGTTTGGTTATGAGTCCAGGCGCGCCCCTACCTTTTTACCTATGAGTCTGCGAAACTTCCGAGCGAGATGACCCGGCTGCAAAAGTGGTGGAAGCCAGCGCTGGCGACGGTCGTGTTCGTGATCGCCTTGCAGGCCTGCGTGTCTTACTTGGCGCGGACTCGCCGCGTGCACGCCTACCTGGTAGCACATCTGGAACGGGCCTTCGGACGGCAGGTGGAAGTCGTCAGTTTCGACGCGCGGATTTTGCCGAGCCCGCAACTGGACGCCAATGGTGTAACCGTCGGGGAGGATCCTGCGTTCGGGCACGAATACTTTCTTCGCGCAGAGCGGCTGAATGCCGGACTCCGCTGGATGGGCCTTCTGCGCGGACATTTTGAGTTCGGGACCATATCGCTCAACAAGCCGAGCTTGATTCTGGTGAGAAACTCGGAAGGCCGCTGGAATCTGGAGAGGTGGCTGCCGCCGGCAAAAGCCGATGGGGGGAAAAGCCCGCTCTCCTATGGACCGCCCTCGCCGGTCGCTCCCGTGAACCGGTTGCAGAAAATCGATTTTGATGAAGGACGCATCAATTTTAAGGCCGGTGACGACAAGTTGCCCTTTGCGTTCATAGGAGTTTCGGGGAGTGTGGAGCAGATTTCGTCCGGGCGCTGGCAATTGCAATTGGAGGCTCAGCCCTGGCGCAGCGGAGTTTCGCTGCAATCGGCGGGGAGGATTCGAGTGGCCGGGGACGTGGCGGGAACTTCGACGCGTTTGCAGCCCGCGGAAATCACTTTGCACTGGAGTTCGGCATCGTTGGCGGATGTCTTTCGCCTCTTCCGCGGACAGGACTACGGGGTACGTGGAGTGTTTTCCTTGGATGCCAGCGCGAAAAGCGGGACGGCCAAGGAAGACGCGACGGGAGACTGGAAATTCTCAGTGCTAGGACGCGCCGGACAGATTCATCGCTGGGATCTCACGGAACGCGGCGATAATCCCCGCCTGAATGTGAATGTAAAGGGACGCTGGAACGTCGGCGTCAGGAGCTTGCGTGCGGAAGAGATCGTTGTGGAGGGTCCGAGATCGAATCTGCGCGGGGTGTTCAGCCTTGAAGGTGGAAGCGCGCCGGCGATGGAATTGCGATTGGATTCGCTAGGCGTACAGGCCTCGGACTTATTGGCCTGGTATCGGGCCTTTCATGCGGGAATTGACGATGGTGTGGCGGCAGAACAGTATTTCACGGGCGGAATGATTTTGCGTGGTTGGCCGCTCGCGCTGGAATCGGCGGCGCTCTCGAGTAGCGGGGGGATCATAAAAGTGCCGGGGTTTGCGGCGCCGGTGCGAATCGGCCCTTTCATCGGAGGGCGCGAACGAGGCCTGCTCTCCATGGGGCCGGCGAGGGTAGCACTCGGCGGAGAACTACGTGATGTTGTGGCGCCCAAACGCCGCCGCGTAGCGCTGGCGATGGAAAACGCTGCTGACCTGACATTCGCGCACGATCTGAATTCGCAAACAGGCAGCATCAGCGTTGAAGGAAACATCCGCAAAGTAGAAGATTTTCTTAAGCTGTCTGCGGCGCTCGGACATCAACTGCAACATGGTTGGGAGCTCACTGGCCAGGCTACTGCGGTCACCAAATGGGAGTGGAAGAAGCCATTCGACGGCCAGTGGAATGGCAGGATTGGTTTCAACAGAGCAAATTTGACGGTTGCGGGGTTAAACCAGCCACTCAAAATTGCCGAGAGTGCATTGGACTGGATGGATGGCAGGCGGAACGTACGCGTGTTGAAAATCGATGGTTTCGGTGGGACCTGGACGGGAAATATTGAAGAAGCGCCTCAATCCGATGGAGGAAGCGGGCCGCAATGGAATTTTCACTTAAGTGTGGACCAGTTGAACGCGGCCGACCTGGATCGCTGGGTCGGCCCGAGAGCCCGGCCGAGCTGGTTGCAGCGGCTATTGCCCCAGCTCCTTGGTGGCTCGGCCCCAAGCACACCAGCGAGCGAACTTGTCCGTCGCGTAAACGCTGACGGCGAGCTGGACATCACCCAATTGACGATCGAAGAGTTGAAGCTCGAACAGGTAGTCGCCAAGGGATCACTGCATGACTTGGAACTCGACGTGCGCGAGGCACAGGCCGAGTGGGCCGGCGGCAAAGTGCAGGCAAAAATAAATGCCAAGTTCTTGCCGCGGCCGGTCTACGATATTGCCGCCAAACTGGAGCGCGTAAACCTGGCACAACTGCCGGGGGCCGGTCGGATTGCGGAGCGAGTGGGCGGCGCGGCTTCCGGAACCTTGCAGATGAAGACCGCAGGCGTGGGCCGTGACGAACTTTTGGGAAAGCTGACAGGCCGGGGCGAGTTTCATTTGAACAAGGTGGAGTTCCGCGGTTGGGATGTGAATGCTAGCGTGGCGGACGGAGCGGCCCATGCTGGAGTGTCACGCTGGGTCACTGGTGAATGTTCGCTGCGATTGAAAGACAGCAGTATTTTTCTGGAAGACTTTCGGCTCGATGGCGGGAAGGAGTTGACGCTGGTGAATGGAACGCTCAGTTTCGGGCGAAACGCTGAATTGGCGATCGAGACGACTAGCGCGCGCAAGAGCAAAGACCCTAAAGCGAGTGACTACAGCGTTGGACACGTGCTGAAAATATCAGGTCCGCTCGATGGGCCAAAAGTTTCCGTGGAAAAGTCGGGTGTCCGGCAGCCTGCGGATTAGCTCTCTGGTATCCGGATGAAAAGGAATTCATTAGCGTGAGGGGGAATGATCGATGAAGCGTTACGGGCTGCTGTGTGCGATAGGAGTGCTGGTTTTGATTCCAGGGGCGAATGCTCAGAAACCGTTCACGCTGGAACAGGTGATGAGCGCGCCATTCCCCTCCAATTTGATAGCCGCGAAAAAGAGCAATCGCATTGCCTGGACGCTCGCTCAGGAAGGCCGCCGCAATATCTGGGTCACCAACGATGCCGGAACTGCTACGCGACAACTGACCAAATACAACGAAGATGATGGACAAGAGTTGTCCGGGCTGAATTTTTCCGCTGACGGGAACGCGATTGTATACGTGCGTGGCGAAGGAAAGAACCAGGCCGGCCAAGTGCCGAATCCGACTAGCAATCCTGCGGGCGCGGAGCAAGCCGTCTGGTCCGTGGCGTGGAGCGGTGGCGAACCTAAGCGCGTGGATGCCGGGCACTCCCCAGAGATTTCTTCGCGCGGAACGATTGCCTATGTGAAGGATGGACAGATCTGGCTCGCAACGCTGGACGGCTCAGACAAGCCGCAGCAGTTGGTAGTGCGCGGGCAAAACTTCGACGCGCACTGGTCTCCGGACGGAAGCCGGTTGACGTTCGTTTCGGCGCGTGGCGATCACGCCTTCATCGGTGTTTATGATGTGGCAGCGAAGACCGTGCAGTTCATGGCGCCTTCGGTGGATTCCGATGGCGATCCCGTTTGGTCGCTGGACGGAAAGGGCATCGCCTTCGTGCGCCGCCCGGCGGAAGCGCGAGACACGCCACAGGGCTACTTCATTGCTCCCGATAAACCGCATCCCTGGGCCATTTGGGTGGCCGACGCCTCCACGGGATCCGCCAAAGAAATCTGGCGCAGCAGCGCGACACCGCAGGGATCGTTTCCCTACCTGGCGGACGACACCGGCGGCGGAGTCATAAATTGGGCCGCCGGCAACCAACTGGTGATCGCTTCCGAAGAAGATGGCTGGCAACACTTGTATGCACTCTCTGCCGATGGAGGAGCTCCAAAGCTCCTAACGCCTGGAAACTGTGAAGTAGAACAATGGTCCTTCACCACCGACAAGAAAACCATTCTTTTTAATTCCAATTGCAACGACATTGACCGCCGTCACTTGTGGAATGTCGGCATTACTTCTGGTGTGCCACATCAATTGTCCCTCGGCGAGGGAATCGAGTGGAGTCCCGTTGCAGTGGGCGGAGACATCGCCTACATAGGCGCAGATGCCACTCATCCGCCCCAGGTCTCTCACGCCAATGTTCCGCAGAATCGAAATACCGCGCTCGCGGCGGAACTGCTTCCACGGGATTTTCCTTCCGCTCAGCTCGTTGTGCCAAAACAAGTGCTCTTCAAATCCGCTGGCAACTATGAAATCCATGGGCAACTATTCCAGCCCAAATCCGCCAAGCCCGGCGAAAAACTTCCCGCGCTCATCTTTCTCCACGGCGGGTCCATGCGGCAGATGCTGCTCGGCTGGCATTACATGTACTACTACTCGAATTCGTATTCTATGAATCAGTACCTGGCGAGCCGTGGCTACGTTGTGCTGGCGCTGAATTATCGCAGCGGCATCGGCTACGGCCGCGCGTTTCGCGAAGCCCCAGGGCGAGCCGGACGCGGCGCGACCGAATATCAGGACGTCGTGGCGGCAGGAAAATACTTGCAGAGCCTGAGCAACGTCGATGTAAAACGCGTCGGCTTGTGGGGCGGAAGCTACGGCGGGTATCTAACCGCGCTTGGCCTGGGGCGTAACTCCGATATTTTTGCTGCAGGCGTGGACATGCACGGCGTCCACGACTGGCCCACCGATAACTGGGATGGAAAAAATATCCCCGCCGAGCTCAACAAGTTCGCGCATGATTCTTCTCCGGTCACCGCAGTGAACACCTGGAAGTCGCCCGCCCTGTTCATCCACGGTGACGACGATCGCAATGTCTACTTCACGCAAACCGTCGATCTTGTTGCCCGCCTCCGCGAAAAGGGCGTGGAGATCGAGCAGCTCATTTTCCCTGACGACGTGCACGATTTCCTGCTGCACAGAAATTGGCTCGCGGCGTATCACGCCACCAGCGATTTCTTCGACCGCCATTTCAAGGCGGCCGGGAAATAGAGCATCCATCGACTCCCGTCAGCGTACATATCGAGGGCTCCGAGGACTCGCGAAATACCAACACATCCGATGGCTCACAAATTACAAAGGACACTCGGCGTGTTTTTACTCGCGACCGCCACTCTCGGCGCGGGCGGCCGCCGCGTTCATCTCCTGCCCAAATTGCAGCCGGGCCAAATTATGACCTACCTGATTCGTTTTCAGAGCGACAAGAACATCAAAACCGAAAGCAAAGTTGTCGCCCCCATGGCGCCGGATGCTGCGCAACTCGACGTTCACGGTTTGTTGCGCGTCGAAATTCTCCAGGTCCAGGAGACGGCCGGCAACGCTACCATCCACGCACGCGGCCAGTTTCTGACTTCAGACTCCGGCGCGGCGATCCAGCTGCCGAATGAAAACAATTCCGACGTGAATAATTCGCACGCAGACGCCAATGCCAAAAGCATCGAGTTCACGATTTCTCCCGACGGCTCGGTGAACACTGCAAAAGGTCTAGACTCTCTTCTGCCCGGCCAGCAACAAGCCTGGCAGCAATGGGTCGCACGTTTCGCGCTGGCCTGGACCCTCCCCGCCGACGGCATGAAGTCCGGCGAAAAATCGCAGTCTGAGCAAGCGGAACAAACCGGAGCGCCCATCGCCGGATTGCATTGGGCGCGTAAGTCGCTCTACGTGCGAGACGAGCCATGCCAGTCAAGTCAGCTCTCTCTTTCCGGAGATGTATCTCCCTCCAATGGCCCACGCGATAGCTGCGCTGTGCTGCTGACCACCGCGACGCTTAAGCAGAAGTCCTCCTCAAAGGACGCGACTCCCGAAGACTTCAAAGTGCACGAGCTACGCACCATGGGTACTGCAAATGGCTCCGGCGAAATCATCACCTATATCTCCTTGAAAACCGGTCTCGTCGTGCGTGCCACCGAGGAGACCTCGCAATTCATGGATGTCGTGATCGCCAAAGCCGATGGCTCCAACCGCGTGCACTACAACATTGAAGCAAAGAGCCACGCCGAAGTCCTTCTGGTCACGGAAACGCCGCCGCATCAACCTTGATCTAACACCGCCCTTTCTTTTTTCATCAAAAGCCACAATTTGCCACCGAGAGTATAATCAAGGTTTCGGCATCGGCCGCCAGAGCTCCAGGAGACCCTTCCCATGAACTTCAAGTTGCACAGCACTTATCAGCCTCGCGGTGACCAGCCCGCCGCGATTGACCAGCTCTATCGCTCCGTGGAATCCGGTGAAAAGCACCAAGTCCTTCTCGGTGTCACCGGCTCGGGCAAGACTTTCACCATGGCCAAGCTGATTGAGCAAGCCAATCGCCCCGCTCTCGTTCTGGCGCACAACAAAACTCTGGCTGCGCAGCTCTACCACGAGTTCAAAGGTTTCTTCCCGGAAAACGCGGTCGAATATTTCGTCAGCTACTATGATTTTTACCAGCCCGAGGCTTACGTTCCTTCCGCCGACATTTACATCGACAAAGAAGCCACCATCAACGACGAACTGGACAAGCTGCGCATGAGCGCCACGCGTTCCCTTTTCGAACGCCGTGACGTTGTCATCGTCGCTTCCGTCTCCTGCATCTACGGCATCGGCTCGCCGGAAGCGTATTACGGCATGTTGGTCACTCTGGAAAAGGGCCAGCAGACTTCGCGCGAGGCGCTCCTGCGGCGCCTGGTGGATATTCAATACGAGCGCTCCGAAGATTTGCGCCGCGGCACCTTTCGCGTTCGCGGCGACATGATCGAAATCTATCCCCCTTATCAGGACGAAGGCTTCCGCCTCGAAATGTGGGGCGAGCAGATCGATACCATTCGCCAGATCGATCCGCTTACCGGCGAAGTGAATTCCGGCCAGGAAGATCTCCCGCGCGTCACCATTTTCCCGAAGTCCCACTACGTGATGCCGCAGGAACAGCGAGACCGCGCTATCGTCACCATCCAAGAAGAACTTTGGTGGTGGAAAAAAGAACTCGAGAAGCAGGGAAAGTTTGTTGAGGCCCAGCGCGTCGTCCAGCGCACCATGTTTGACATCGAAATGATGCGCACCATCGGCTACTGCCACGGCGTCGAAAATTATTCCCGGCACTTGAGCGGCCGTTTACCCGGCGAAGCTCCGCCCACGCTGCTCGATTACGTGCCGCAAGACTATTTGCTATTCATTGATGAATCCCATCAGACGGTCGGCCAAGTGCGCGGGATGTTCAACGGCGACCGCGCGCGCAAACAGACCCTCGTGGACTATGGCTTTCGAATGCCCTCCGCTCTCGACAATCGCCCGCTCACATTTGAAGAATTCGAGCACCGCGTCAATCAGGTAGTCTATGTGTCTGCTACGCCCGGTCCGTACGAACTCACCAAGGCCGGTGGCGTAGTCGTCGAACAAGTAATCCGCCCCACCGGCCTGGTGGACCCGCAAGTCGAAATTCGTCCCGTCAAGGGCCAGGTGGATGACTTGCTGGAAGAAATACGCATCCGCTCCGAAAAAAAAGAGCGCGTTCTTGTGACCACGCTGACGAAACGCATGTCCGAGGACTTGTCCGAGTATTTCACTGAAATTGGTATCAAGTGCCGCTATCTGCATTCGGAAGTCGAAACGCTCGACCGCATCAAGATCCTACGTGATTTGCGCCGCGGCGAATTTGACGTGCTCATCGGCATCAACTTGCTGCGAGAAGGATTGGATCTTCCGGAAGTCTCGCTCGTAGCCATCCTGGACGCCGACAAGGAAGGATTCCTGCGCAGCACCACATCTCTGATCCAGACGATCGGCCGCTGCGCCCGCCACATCGAGGGCCGCGCGATCCTTTACGCCGATCGCCGCACCGACTCCATGAACCAGGCCATCGACGAAACGAACCGTCGCCGCGCCAAGCAAGTCGCCTACAACAAAGAAAACAACATCACGCCGACGTCCATTATCAAGTCCGTGGACATGGAGCTGGCCAGAATCGTCGAAGCCGACTACGTGACCGTGCCTGTCGACGACGCCAGCCTCGACGCCGCCGCGGCAAATATCAAAAACGAGAAGCAGCTCGCGGAAATGTTGCAGCAGCTTGAAACGCAAATGCGTGAAGCCGCCAAAAAATTCGAATTCGAGAAAGCCGCCCAGCTCCGCGACCGCATCCGTTCTCTAAAGCAAAAGGATATGACGGGAATGTTTTCAGCAGCGGCGGCTGCCGCGCCTGCGGAGCCTGCAAACTAGACCACTCCGCGTTTCAGTTCATCCAGCGGATAAAACGTGTCACGCCAGACAATGCCGCCCTGCTTGAGCGTGACGACGGCCGAGCGGAGAAGCATGTAACTCAAGAGGATGGAGCCCAACGGATACGTCAGAGCGTAAAATGGCGTCACGCGCATGCTGGCCGCGGCTCCTCCATAGAAGCCCAGCGCGATAACCAAGGCAATGGCAGCAAGAATGCGAACCCACCCGTGGCCGAATATGAGCCCGAAGAGCGGCGCGATGTTGAGCAGAAGGAGAACTGAGATTCCCACCGCAACAAAACCCATGTTGTACCCAAAGCCCGCGAAGAAATTTTTGGTAACTCCGCGGGTGAGATTCCCGATTCCGGCGTGCCAGCGGACAACCACGCTATCCTGCGAAATGCCGACCCCGGAACGAAGTCCCGCTCGCTTGATCAATTTTCCGAGTTTCATATCGTCGATCACTTCCATCGCCAGCCGGCGATGCGTCCCACTGGCCTCGTACGCGGAGCGCTTCATGAGTTGAAAGGCTCCAATTCCCACATAGAACGGAGAGCGATGGCTGCCCACCATACGCGGATTGGTGGCCAGATGGAAGATTGCGACGAAGAAGGTGATCAGCGCTTTCTCCCAGAATCCCACCATCTCCACGTCGCACAGGAGCGATAGATGGTCCAGGTTCTGCCGCTTCGCAAGAGTAACGGCGCGCCGCAGCACGTCGGGTTTGAATCGTACATCCGCATCGGTAAAAACCAGCCACTCGCCAGTGGCAGCCTCGTAAGCTTTTTGGAGTGCATGCGGCTTGCCGAGCCAGCCCGGCGGAAGAGCGACGACATGAACAACGCGAAGCCGCGGATGCAGGGCGGCGAAATCATCCAGGATCTGGCCCGTGGCATCACTGGAACGGTCGTCAACCGCCACAACTTCGAGATGCGGATATTCAATCTCCATCAGCGTCGCGAGTGCCGCCGCCAATTTCTCCTGTTCATCGCGGGCGGCAAAGAGGATGGAAATGTTCGGGCAGTCGGCGTCGGCCGCAGGTGCGATGTCTTTGATGATCGGCAGGCGCAGCGCGCCGTAAGCGATGTGGAGTCCGTAGAAAACCCAGAACGAAGCGATGAACCCGCAGAGAATCAGTCCGAATAAGTGCATGGCGATTGGTATGAAATGCAGCCCTCAGGTTATCCTAACACGTGATGGAAAATAGCCTGGCTATCGTCGGTGCGGGACGCGTGGGAAGCGCTCTGGGACGCCGCCTGTCGGAAGTGGGCTGGAAAATTGGCGCGGTTGTCACGCGTAGTGAAGCAAGCGCGCGTCGCGCCGTTCGATTTATTGGAGCAGGGAAGGCCTGCGCCGGGATGACCACGCGGATCCTTGCCTCGCGCGTGATCCTGATTGCCACTCCCGATGACGAAATTGCGCATGTTGCGCAAGATCTGGCGCGCATCGGTGAGGCACAGCTCGCTGGCAGTGTTGTCCTACACACTAGCGGCGCCATGGATTCCGAAGTGCTTGAAGCCTTACGCGAGCGAGGCGCGAAGGTCGGATCGCTCCATCCTCTCCAATCTTTCAGCGGCGTTGCCGTGCCCTCGCTCGAAGGCAGAATATTCACCATCGAAGGCGAAACCCAGGCGGTGCGAGTAGCCCGGCGGATTGCCAGGGCGCTCGGCGGTTCGCCTGTGCGCATTGCCGGCAGTAAAAAACTCCTGTACCACGCCGCGGCAGCGATGGCCGCTGGGCAAGTTCTTGCGGTGGAAGAAGCTGCCACCCAATTGCTTGTCTCGCTGGGAATGAAGCGCAGCGAAGCGGTGCGCGGGCTATTGCCTTTGACCCGCCAGGTGCTGGAGAATTTTGAGAGGTTGGGGCCGCGCCCGGCATGGACGGGCCCGCTCTCTCGCGGAGATTACAAAATCGTCCGCGCCCATTTGAATGCACTTCAGAATTCGCCGCGGGAATTTGCGTCGGCCTACGAAGCGCTCAACCGTCTGGCTGCTCGCGTACTCTCACAAGATCCCGCGGGGATGTTGGACGCGCTGGAAAAGAGTTTTTTGGAACAGAAACCAAGAGCAAAAGCGATAGGGGGCAACGCGTGAAACGACTCCAGATTGGAATCGAAAATACCAAACTGGCAAATGGGCTGCACGTGGTGGTCGCGCCGGATTCCGCGGCGCCAGTGGTAACCGTGGGTATCTATTACAAGATCGGGTTTCGCCTCGAGCCGCAGGGACGCAGCGGGTTTGCTCACCTCTTCGAA
>WNFR01003482.1_pt1 | contig 20272 bp, 18 predicted proteins | sample 5400221 | NCBI WGS metagenome assembly WNFR01 (sample SAMN13153357, study PRJNA577476) | soil metagenome | isolation source: 40 cm soil under Madrone tree | place: USA:California | collected 2016-06-14 | reverse complement strand
TACCAGCACTTCCAGCAGGCGCGCATACGCGCGATCGAAGAGGGGCTTCCGTTGGTGCGGGCCGCCAATAGCGGAATTTCCGCAGTTGTCGATCCGCTCGGGCGCATCGTCAAATCCTTGCCGCTTGGAGCCGAAGGCGTGCTCGATGCGCCGCTGCCCCAACCCATCGCGGCAACCCTTTATGCCCGCTGGGGTGACGCCCTCGTCGCAGTGGTCGTCGCCATTGCTTTTTTGTGGGTCCTCGGCTCGCGCTGGCGCGCACCCCCCGCCTGATGCAAGCCTAAATGGCAGGATAATTCGCGTAACTCGGATTCAGTCGTAAGTTGTGAACAGGGCGCGGAATTACAACTTTCCGTGCATCCGTTACAATAGAAACTATCGACGAATTGCCTTTTCTAATCAGTTATCTGGTGTAGATTGGGGGCCACTTTCACGTTTCAACAATTTTTTGCAGTAACCGGCGCTTTTGCTCGGAATACGATTGCGTTCCGGTCCCGCAACGGGAACATTAGCGAGCACCACGGCTGCATAGGAGATCGTTATGGCCGCCGCCAAAAAGGCCCCGAACCCCATTGACAAGCATGTCGGCAGCCGCGTGCGCATGCGCCGCATGATGCTTGCAATGAGCCAGGAAAAGCTGGGGGATGCCCTCGGCCTCACCTTCCAACAGGTGCAGAAGTACGAGAAAGGTACTAACCGCATCGGGGCCAGCCGATTGCAGCAAATCTCCCACATCCTGCAGGTGCCCGTAGCGTTCTTCTTTGAAGGCGCTCCCAACTTGCATGGGTCGGCGGATGGAGGAATGAAAGACGCGCCTTCCCCCGCCTACGTGTCGGATTTCCTCGCCACCTCCGAAGGGCTCTCCCTGACCAAGGCCTTCATGCGGATCAAGGAGCCCAAGCTTAGGCGCCGCATCGTCGACCTCGTCGAGGAGATCGTCGGCGACGATGACGACTGAGCGGACAGGCGCAGGATCCGCGACCGACGAGAGTAACTTACCTTAGCCGCATCCGCCGTCCCACGCTTCGCCCACACCTTGACCGCGTGCGGGGACGCTGCAAGAAACACCCCACGCCTGCCTAGAAGGCGTGAGGGGTTGCAATCGAGCCTGCGAGGGGAGTGTCTTCAGTGTCACACGCCAATTATCTGTTTACCAGCGAGTCCGTCTCCGAGGGTCATCCCGACAAGGTCTGCGACCAGATTTCGGATGCGATCCTCGATGCGTTCATCGAGAACGATATCAAGCTCGGCATCGCCGACGACAGCCTGGTGAATACGCGGCTTGGCTGCGAGACGCTCTGCACCACCAACAAGATCGTCATCGCCGGTGAGGGCCGTGGTCAGGCCCCGTTGTTCATCAAATACGGCAACCACGCCGTGATCAACCGCGAGCTGATTAGTCAGATCGCGCGCGACGTGGTGCGCGACATCGGCTACGACCAGAACGGCTTCTCCTATCACGGCGCCGATATCGAGGTGCTGCTGCATGGCCAATCGCCCGATATCGCCAGGGGCGTCGATGCCAAGAAGAAGAAGGGCGAGGAGCAGGAGGGCGCGGGCGACCAGGGCATGATGTTCGGCTTCGCCTGCACGGAGAGCGAGGTCTACGAGAAGGGCTCGTTCATGCCCGCCCCGATCTACTTCGCGCACAAGATTTTGAAGGTGCTGGCGGAGAAGCGCCGCTCGAAGCAGCTGTTCGACCTGCAGCCCGATGCCAAGAGCCAGGTGACCGTGCAATATATCGACGGCAAGCCGATTGGGTGCACCAAGGTGGTGGTCTCGACCCAGCACAATCCCGAGACTCGCAACGGCAAGAAATACTCGCCGGCGATGGTGAAAGACTTGATCGGCGACGCGGTGGCTTCCGCGCTGCCGGACGGCTGGATGCCGAAGCGGTCAAGTGATTTCCTGGTCAATCCGACCGGGAATTTCGTGGTCGGCGGTCCCGACGGGGATTGCGGTCTCACCGGCCGCAAAATCATCGTCGACACCTATGGCGGCTACGCCCCGCACGGCGGCGGCGCCTTCTCCGGCAAGGACCCGACCAAGGTCGACCGCTCCGCGGCCTATGCCGCGCGCTATCTCGCCAAGAACGTCGTCGCCGCCGGCATTGCCGAACGCTGCACGATCCAGATCGCCTATGCCATCGGCGTCGCCGACCCGATGTCGCTGTTGGTCGATATGCACGGCACCGGCAAGGTCGAGGAGAAGAAGCTCGAAAGAGCGCTACCTGAGATCTTCCGTCTGACGCCGACCAACATCCGCCGCACGCTCAAACTGAACCGGCCGATCTATCGTCGCACCGCCGCTTACGGTCATTTCGGCCGCGCGCCCGACAAGGACGGCGGCTTCTCCTGGGAGAAGACCGACCTGGTGAAGGACATCAGAACCGCGGTGGCCTAATCCTGTCGACCTGGGAGCTTCAGGCGTCCAACATGGCGGCGGTCGAGACCGCCATGTCCATGTCCGATCGCAGCAAGGCTCGGCGCGGCGCCTTTTTCGGGCGGCGCAAGGGTCATGCGCTGCGGCCGCGGCAGGCGGAACTGTTCGATACCCTATTGCCGCGGCTTGCCATCGAGCTTGCCAAACCCGCCCCGCCCGACCTTGGGCTGCTGTTCCCCAATCCGGTCGACAGCATCCGCCTCGAGATCGGATTCGGTGGCGGCGAGCACATGATCGCGCAAGCCGAACAACATCCACGCACCGGCTTTATCGGGGTCGAGCCGTTCGTCAACGGAATGGCCAAGGCGCTGGCGGCGATCGACCTTAAAAATCTCTCCAATATCCGGCTGCACTTCGACGATGCCGTGTTTCTGCTCGAATGGTTGCCGTCGGCCTCGCTCGCAGGCGTCGATCTGATTTATCCCGACCCGTGGCCGAAACGGCGGCATTGGAAACGGCGCTTCATCCAGGACGAGAGCGTGGCCGCGATCGCGCGCATCCTGCGGCCCGGCGGCGAGTTCCGTTTCGCAACCGACGTCGCGGACTATGCGGCCTGGACGCTCAAACACCTCATCCGCTCGCCCGACTTCGCATGGACAGCGGAGCGCGCCGACGATTGGCGTCACGCGTGGTCGGGTTTTTCCGCGACGCGCTACGAAGGAAAGGCGAAGCGCGAAGGCCGTGTGCCCTGCTATCTGATCTTCCGCAGAACAGACGACGGACGGTGGACGGCGGGATGATCGAGGCGGACGAAAGATAAGGCGCAGGGCGCCTAGGTCGGGACGTCGCCGGTCGTCCGGCCCTTATCGTCTGCTCGCACCTGCCAGAACCGCACCACGTGCTGGGCAGTGCTCGGCGACAGGCGGTTGAACTCGGTATGCATCGCATCGAGATCTTGGCTTGACGTTCGCGCCCTGTCTGGCCGCACCATGATGACGGCCTTGGCGGTCGACCAGCCCCAGCCCGCCGACTTGCACAGAATGAGGACCGGATCGGGCCGCTCGGCATTCATCAGCCGATCCACCACTTCGATCGGGGTCGCGCAAAGCAACGCAAGCGCTGCGACCGTTTCGCCGTATTGGCTCTTCTGCGCGAAGTCGACGAGGTTGGCTTCGTCGAGCTTGCCCTCCCGCTGTAGCGCCTCGATCGTGTGCCGCGCGCGCGAGTAGTCCCGCGGCGCAGGCGACGTGGCCACTTCATTCGAGACTTTCGCCAGCACGCGGCGGACCTCGGAGCGCGTCTCGGGCATGGCGGAAGCGATGAGGCGCCGCTGCACGGCATCCGTGGCCGTGAGCAGGAGAGCGTGGAACAGCCGCGGCGGAATATCCGACCGCAGCAGGACCTTCTCAGCCAGCACGCCGTCGGTTTTTGCGCGCTCGACCAGGGTGCAAAAGCCCTCATCGGACAGGCGCGCGCCGCGATTCTCGGCCACGCCATGCACGACCTCGCGGTCGCCGCGGCGCAGCAGCACGTCGGTCACGGGCTGCGCGATCCGGGCCCGAGCGCAAATGGCGAGCAGATGCGCTTGACCCTTGCTCTCTGCAATGTCGGCGAGATCGGCGTCGGACAGTCGATCCACCCGCTCGAGCAAGGGGCCCGCGACCGCGATATCGTCGTCGTGCGCCAGTCGTCGCACCGTTTCGATCGGCGCCTTGCCAACGGGCGCGAGCCGGCGCGAGAGTTCGGTGCGTGCCGTGGTCTCGATCTCGCCGATCAATCGGCTGAACACCAAATCGAACAGCCGGACGTGATCGTCGTTGAAGCGGCTCGCCCCATCGAGAAAAAAGGCGGTCATCCGTTCGAGGGTCGTGGCCCGTCTTCCGGGTGAGCCGCGCTCGATCAAATCGTCCAGTTCCGGAATGTGCGAGGCGTGCACGGACACTCTCAGGTCCCAAACGGATGTCGTGGGAAAATTCACGATCGCGCGGCGCGCGACCTGGAACGGTAGGCTAGAGAAGAAATCTGAAGGAAGGGTTAGTTAATGGCCGGTTAGCGGGCGTCCTCGGCCCTTGCGCCGGTGCCGCAAATCGCTATATTTCGGGTGTCCAGCTTTTGGATATCTCATAACGGTCGGATGCCATCCGGTCGGTTTTTGAGAGTGGGTTCCCCCCGGGACCCGCTCTTTTTTGTTACCGAAATCGGGCCTATGTGCCCGGTCGAACCGACACGGCATTCGAACTGGAAGTTGCAAGGCAAGCGAGCGATGACGCCAGCGATTGGCAGCCTCCAGGCGGACTTGGAACCGCGCCTTGTCGCCGAGCAGGGCACCGCGGCGCGCGTGGCCGCCATTGCCGAACCCGTCCTCGGCGGCATCGGCTACCGTCTGGTGCGGGTGAAGATTTCAGGGCTCGATGGCTGCACGGTCCAAATCATGGCCGAACGCCCTGACGGGACAATGACGGTCGAGGACTGCGAGGCGGTATCGCGCGCGCTCTCGCCGGTGCTCGACGTAGCCGATCCGATCGATCGCGGCTATCGACTGGAAGTGTCCTCGCCCGGCATGGATCGGCCGCTGGTGCGGCGCTCGGATTTCGAGCGCTTTACCGGCCATCGTCTCAAGGTGGAAATGGCGGTTGCGATCGACGGCCGACGGCGGTTTCATGGCCTGCTGCTCGGCGTTGAGGGCGAGGCCGCGCGCATTCGCCGCGACGATGCCGCACCCGGGGAAGCGACCGAGCTGCTGCTGCCGATCGAGGAAATGGCCGAGGCCAAGCTCGTCGTCACCGATGCGCTGATCGCCGAGTCGCTGAGGCGCGGCAAGGCGGCGGAACGCGAGGCGCGGCGACAACAGGTAGAGGACGCAGCACCCATCGGCGCTGGTCCGCCGTCCGAAGCTCGACCCAAGCATGTCCAGCCCACGCCGCTCGATCACGGGCGCGGGGCTCAGAACGAAGGAGAATGACCGATGGCCGTCAGCGCCAACCGGCTTGAACTGTTGCAAATCGCCGACGCGGTCGCCCGCGAGAAGGCGATCGACCGCAACATCGTCATCGCCGCCATGGAGGATGCGATCCAGAAGGCGGCCCGCTCGCGCTATGGCAGCGAGACCGAAGTCCGCGCCGAGATCAATCCAAAGACCGGCGAGATGCGACTGTCGCGTCTGCTGTTGGTGGTGGATCAAGTCGAAAACGACGCGACGCAGATTGCGCTAGAAGAGGCCAAAAAGCGCAACCCCGCGGCTCAGGTCGGCGACTATATCGCCGAGGCCCTGCCGCCGCTCGAATATGGCCGCATCGCCGCCCAATCCGCGAAGCAGGTGATCGTGCAGAAGGTGCGCGAGGCCGAGCGCGACCGTCAGTATCAGGAATACAAGGACCGCATTTCCGATATCGTCAACGGCATCGTCAAGCGGGTCGAGTACGGCAACGTGGTGGTCGATCTCGGCCGCGGCGAGGCAATCGTGCGCCGAGACGAAATGTTGCCGCGGGAGACGTTCCGCAATGGCGACCGCATCCGCGCTTTCATCTACGACGTGCGGCGCGAGCCGCGCGGGCCGCAGATATTTCTCTCGCGCACCCATCCGCAGTTCATGTCCAAACTGTTCGCGCAGGAAGTGCCGGAAATCTACGACGGCATCGTGGAGGTGAAGGCGGTGGCGCGGGATCCGGGTTCGCGCGCAAAAATCGCGGTGATTTCCCGGGATTCGTCGGTTGATCCGGTCGGCGCCTGCGTCGGCATGCGCGGGTCGCGCGTGCAAGCCGTGGTCAACGAGCTGCAGGGCGAGAAGATCGACATCATCCCGTGGACCGCCGACCCCGCCAACTTCGTGGTCAATGCGCTGGCACCCGCCGAAGTCGCCAAGGTCGTGCTCGACGAGGACCGCCACCGCATGGAAGTGGTCGTCCCCGACCAGCAGCTCTCGCTCGCCATCGGCCGGCGCGGGCAGAATGTCCGGCTCGCTTCGCAGCTCACCGGTTGGGACATCGATATCGTCACCGAGCAGGAGGAATCGGAGCACCGCCAGGCCGAATTCGAGAAACGCACAAAGCTGTTCATCGAGGCGCTCAACGTCGACGAGGTGGTCGGCCAGTTGCTCGCTTCGGAAGGATTCAACTCGGTCGAGGAGCTTGCGGTGGTAGACGAAAAGGAACTCGCCGGGATCGAGGGTTTCGACGAAGACACCGCGCGCGAATTGCAGGCGCGCGCCCGCGACTATCTCGGCCGACAAGAGGCCGAGCTCGACGACAACCGCAAACAGCTCGGCGTCGAGGATGCGCTCAAAGAGATCCCGGGCATCACCACCGCCATGCTGGTGAAGTTGGGCGAGAACGGCATCAAGACGGTCGAAGACTTGGCGGGTTGCGCCACCGATGACTTGTTCGGCTGGAGCGAACGCAAGGACGGCGAGACGGTACGCTATCCCGGCGCCCTCGACGGATTCGATCTCTCGCGCGACGACACCGAGGCGCTGATCATGCAGGCGCGCGTCAAGGCCGGCTGGATCAAGGAGGAAGATTTGGCGCCGCCTCCCGCCGAGGAAGGGACGGTCGAGGCGCCCGCGTCGGCGCCAGCCTGAGACATCGAATGCTTGATCAACCGCACGATAACTCCCTCGATGCCGGACCGCACAAACGCGCGCCGGGGACGCAACGATTTTGCGCGGCCAGCGGAGCGGTGAGGCCGGTCGACGAGATGATCCGTTTCGTCGTCGGCCCGGATGGCGCCGCGGTGCCCGACCTCAAGCGCCGGCTGCCCGGACGCGGCATCTGGATCACCGCGACGCGGCAGGCATTGCGCAGCGCGATCGCGCGCAAGGCGTTTGCGCGCGCCTTCAAGCGTGACGTGCGCCTTGCTCCCGATCTGGTGGAAACGACCGAGCGCCTGATCGAGCGGGCCGCGCTCGACGCGCTGGCGATTTGTCACAAGGCGGGAAAGCTCGCGATCGGCTTTGCCAATGCCGACGCTGCGCTCGCTCGCGCCCGCGTGGTGGCATTGCTCAATGCCGCCGAGGCCGCCCCCGATGGCACGAGGAAGCTCACGGCCGCGCTCCACCGTCGCGCAGACGCCGCGGGAATTGCGGTCATCGATGCATTTACCTCAGCGCAATTGGATTTGGCATTGGGACGGTCAAATGTGATACATGCAGCCCTGCTCGCCGGCCCCGAAAGCGAGACCTTTCTGGCGCGCACCGCGCGCCTTGACTATTTTCGGACCGGCCCGGAGCCGGGTTCGCCGGGTGTCGGCAAGCGCCACGCCCGCAACTCGGCCGAAACGGGCGGGCGGCGAAGGAACACGACGAAACACGGCGAGAAACGCGAGAATTGGGATTGGAATGGCTGAAACGACGGAAAAGACTGGCGAAAAGAAGCTCAGCGTGAGCCCGAGCAAGACCCTGACCCTCAAAGGGCGCGGGGTCGAGCAGGGCGTGGTGCGCCAGAGTTTCAGCCACGGCCGCACCAAGGCGGTCGTCGTCGAGAAGGTCAAAAGCCGCGTACCGACGCGAGCGAAGGGCGACGCGCCCGCGTCTTCTGCTGCGGCTGCCAAACGTCCGGCCACCGGCAAGCCCGCCGCACCGACGGCGGCCGCGGCGACGGCCCCGGCCGCTCCCGCCCCTGCCGCCAAGCCGGCGGGCGGTATGGTGCTGCGCAGCCTCACCGAGGAAGAACAGAAGGCGCGCGTGCACGCGCTCAACGACGCGCGCCTGCGCGAAGCCGAGGAGCGCAAGATTGCGGAAGAGGAAGCGTTTGTCCGCACTATGCGCGAGGCCGCCGAGCGCACCGAACGCGAGGCCGCCGAGGCGCGCAAGGTCGATGAAGAGAAGCGCCGCAAACACGACCTCGAGGCCAAGCTCAAGGCCGAGCAGGAGGCGAAGAAGCGCTTCGGCGAGGAGACCGCGGCGGCGGCAAGGCCGGGCGCGCGGCCTGCGCTCGAGCCCGACGAGGACGAGGCGCCACGCACACGCCGCGGTCCCGGCGCGGCGCGTCCGGCACCGGCGCCGAAACCGGCGCGCGGGGGCGGGCAGAAAAGCCGCGGACGGCTCACGCTCGTGACCGCGCTCAGCGCCGACGAGGAGCGCGAGCGCTCGGTCGCCGCCTTCCGCCGCCGCGTCCAACGGCTGAAGGGACACACCGCCGACGAGCCGAAAGAAAAGCTCGTCCGCGAGGTCACCATTCCGGAAACAATCACCATTCAAGAGCTCGCCAACCGCATGGCCGAACGCAGCGTCGATGTGATCAAGCTGCTGATGAAGCAAGGCCATATGGCGCAGATCAACGATGTGATCGACGCCGACACCGCCCAGCTCTTGGCCGAGGAACTGGGTCACACCGTCAAGCGCGTGGCTGAATCCGACGTCGAGGAGGGCCTGTTTGACGTCGCCGACGATCCGACCTCGCTGATCCCGCGTTCGGCGGTGGTGACCGTGATGGGCCACGTCGACCACGGCAAGACCTCGCTGCTCGACGCCATTCGTTCGACCGAAGTGGCGGCAGGCGAAGCCGGCGGCATCACCCAACACATCGGCGCCTATCAGGTGACTGCGCCCTCGGGCAACAAGATCACCTTCATCGACACGCCTGGTCATGCCGCCTTCACTGCCATGCGCGCGCGCGGCGCCAAGGTGACCGACATCGTCGTGCTCGTGGTCGCGGCCGACGATGGCGTCATGCCGCAGACGGTCGAGGCCATCAACCACGCCAAGGCGGCAAAAGTGCCGATGATCGTGGCGATCAACAAGATCGACCGGCCCGACGCCAAGCCGGAGCGCGTGCGCACCGAATTGCTGCAGCATGAGGTGCAGGTGGAAACGCTGGGCGGCGAGGTGCTGGACGTCGAGGTGTCCGCGACCAAGAAGCTCAACATCGACCGGCTGCTCGAAACCATCGGCTTGCAGTCGGAAATCCTCGATCTAAAGGCCAACCCGAACCGTCCGGCCGAAGGCACCGTGATCGAGGCCAAGCTCGACCGCGGCCGCGGGCCGGTTGCGACCGTGCTGGTGCAACGCGGGACGCTACATGTCGGCGACCTCGTGGTGGCCGGCGCCGATTGGGGCCGCGTGCGCGCGCTGGTCTCCGACACCGGCACCCCGGTGGAAACCGCGGGGCCATCTACGCCGGTGGAGGTTCTCGGCTTCAACGGCACGCCCGAGGCCGGCGACCGCTTGGCGGTCGTGCAGACGGAGGCGCGCGCCCGCGAAGTCACCGCCTATCGTGCCCGCCAGCGGCGCGACAAGATCGCCGCGCGCGCGACCGGCATGCGCGGCTCGCTCGAGCAGATGATGAGCCAGCTCAAAGCCGCCGGCCGCAAGGATTTGGCGCTGATCATCAAGGCCGATGTGCAGGGTTCCCTGGAAGCGGTCATCGGTGCGATCGAGAAGCTCGCCACCGACGAAGTCGGCGCGCGTGTGATCCATTCCGGTGTGGGCGGCATCACCGAGTCCGACGTGACGCTGGCGGAGGCGTCGGGCGTGCCGATCCTCGGCTTCAACGTGCGCGCCCACAAGGAAGCGCGCGAAGCGGCCGAACGCGCCGGCATCGAGATCCGCTATTACAACATCATCTACGACCTCGTGGACGACGTGAAAAAGGCGATGTCCGGCCTGCTGGCGCCCACCGTGCGCGAGACCATGCTGGGTAACGCCACCATCCTGGAGATTTTCAAGGTCTCCAAGGTCGGCAACGTAGCGGGTTGCCGCGTCACCGATGGCGTGGTCGAACGCGGCGCCAATGTGCGTCTCATTCGCGATAGTGTCGTCGTGCACGAGGGCAAGCTCTCCCAACTCAAGCGCTTCAAGGACGACGCGCGCGAAGTCGTCGCCGGCCAGGAATGCGGGATGGCATTCGAGAGCTACCAGGACATGAAGGTCGGCGACGTCATCGAATGCTACCGGGTGGAGACGGTGCAACGCTCGCTGTGAGTTCGAATCTCACGCGCGCAATCGCATTCAGCCCGTCACCGCGATCTCCTTCGCAAGCCGACGGATACGCGGACCAATCCGGGCATGAAGGCCATGCAGGACGATCATGACCCGCCGACGGCATCAGCGCGATCCCGGCACGAGCCAGATGCTCTCGCAGCGTCAGCTGCGGGTCGGCGAGCTCGTGCGCCATGCGTTGGCGGAGATGCTGACGCGCGGGGCCGTGCATGACCCGGTGATCCAAAGTCATCTGATCACGGTCCCCGAGGTGCGGATGACGGCCGATCTGCGGCTAGCGACCATCTACGTCGTGCCCCTTGGGGGCCGCGATGCGCAAGCGGTGCTCGCCGCGCTCGAGCGCAACAAGCGCTTTTTGCGGGGCGAGATCGCGCGGCACATCAACTTGAAATTTGCACCCGAGATCCGGTTTCGAATCGACGAACGCTTCGATGAAGCCGAACGAATCGAGAAGCTGTTGCGAACACCTGCGGTCCAGCGCGATCTCGACGACAAGACGGACGATCACAGTTGACAAGGCTCGACGCTGAGACGCCGTCCGTGCCGCCGAAGCACAAGCGCGTGAAGCGCGACGTGCACGGCTGGGTCGTCCTCGATAAACCCGTAGGCATGAGTTCGACCCATGCAGTGAGCGTGGTGAAGCGCTTGTTCCAGGCGAAACGCGCCGGGCATGCCGGCACGCTCGATCCGCTCGCCTCGGGACTGCTGCCGATCGCGCTCGGAGAAGCGACCAAGACCGTGGCCTTCGTCATGGAGGGGCGCAAGGTCTACCGTTTCACCGTGCGCTGGGGCGAGGAGCGCGATACCGACGACGCCGAAGGCCGCATCACCGAGAGCAGCGCCGAGCGCCCGACCGCCGCGGCCGTCGGCGCGCTGCTGGCGCGCTTTACCGGCCAAATCACGCAGGCGCCGCCGCGCTTCTCGGCGGTGAAAATCGCGGGCGAGCGCGCCTACGACCTCGCACGCGACGGCGAGGTGGTGGATATCGCGCCACGCCCGGTGGAGATTCATCGCCTCGAATTGATCGAGACGCCCGATCCCGATCACGCGGTGCTCGTGGCCGAGTGCGGCAAGGGAACCTATGTGCGCGCGCTCGCTCGCGACCTCGGCCGCGCGCTCAAGTGCCTCGGGCATGTCGCGGCGCTGCGGCGCACGGCGGTCGGGCCGTTCGGCGAAGACGTCGCCTCGAGCCTCGACGCATTGCAACGGATCTGCTCGGGCCGGGACGATGTCCCCGAGCGGGCGGGCCTCCTGCCGGTCGAGGCCGGGGTGGCGGCCTTGCCGGCGCTGCGGGTGAGCACCGGCGACGCCGGGCGCCTCGCGCGCGGGCAGGCGGTGCTGCTGCGGGGGCGCGACGCGCCCGTCATCGGCGGCTGGGTGGCGGTTTTCTCCCAGGGCGCGCTGATCGCGCTGGCCGAGGCCGAGAAAGGCGAGGTGCGGCCGCGGCGCATCTTCAATCTGCCGCGCGGCTGACGCAGGATGGGCGCGTACGGAGCTTCCAGGCTGGCCACGTTCCGGGCTGCAATTTTCGCTGGCGTCGGCCGGCGTTTTGCGATATTGCCCCGCTTGCGCGGGCGTGGCCCGCGCACGCTACTTGTGGTGACCGCGCTGGACGACATCCCGGCTCGGCCACCGACCGTGACCCCGAACAACAAGGACAACCCGATGTCGATAACGGCCGGCCGCAAGGCCGAAGTCATCAAGACCTATGCGACCAAGGCCGGCGATACCGGTTCGCCGGAAGTGCAGGTGGCGATCCTCTCGGAGCGCATCAACAGCCTCACCGAGCATTTCAAGACCCACGTCAAGGACAACCATTCCCGGCGTGGATTGCTCAAGCTTGTGTCCCAGCGTCGCCAACTCCTCGACTACCTCGCCCGTATCGACGCAGCGCGTTACAAGTCGTTGATCGAACGGCTGGGTATTCGCCGTTGAAGATTTATGCGCGGCGTGTTCGCGCGTTTTAAAGCGGATACCGGAATAGATCCGCCGTTCAGCCGGCAGCGAGACCGCTGCCGATTTGGGAAGACGGGTCGAATGATCGCCCGTCCGTTCAATGGAAGGCTCGAAGGCCATGGCAGGATCGCCGGACGCTGTTTCGGTTTGCGGCACGGCCGCGGACGGCAGCCTCTCGCCGTCTTGCTCATGGCTTTCGCCCCTTCGCAAAACCATGAAAGACGATCGCAATGTTCGATATCCATCGTGTTCAACTCGACTGGGGAGGGCGCAAGCTCGTCCTAGAGACCGGTAAGGTCGCGCGCCAAGCCGACGGCGCCGTGGTCGCCACCTACGGCGAAACCAAAGTGCTGGCGACCGTGGTCGCCGCCAAGGAGCCGCGGGAAGGCGTCGACTTTCTGCCGCTCACCGTCGACTATCAGGAGAAATTCTACGCCGCGGGCCGCATCCCCGGCGGCTATTTCAAGCGCGAAGGCCGCCCGACGGAAAAGGAAACACTGGTCTCGCGGCTGATCGATCGCCCGGTGCGGCCGCTGTTCGCCGAGGGCTGGCGCAACGAGACGCAGGTGATCGTGACGACGCTGTCGCACGACCTCGAGAACGATCCCGACGTTCTGGCGATGATCGCGGCCTCGGCGGCGTTGACGCTCTCGGGCGCACCCTTCATGGGCCCGATCGGCGCCGCGCGCGTCGGCTTCGTCAACAATGAATACGTGCTCAATCCGCTGCTCGACGAGATGACGGAGAGCCAACTCGACCTCGTGGTGGCCGGCACGCAGGACGCGGTGTTGATGGTCGAATCCGAAGCAAAGGAACTGAGCGAAGACGTGATGCTCGGCGCGGTGATGTTCGGCCACCGCCATTTCCAGCCGGTGATCGACGCCATCATCAAGCTGGCGGAAAAGGCGGCGAAGGAGCCGCGCGAGCTGGAGGTGGCCGACAACGGCGCGCTCGAAAAGGAGATGCTCTCACTGATCGATCCGGATTTGCGCGCCGCCTACGCGATCGCGAACAAGATGGAGCGCCACAAGGCGGTCGATGCAGCCAAGACCAAGGTGATGGCGCGTTTCTGCCCGGAAGGCGTGGAGAACCCACCCTATCCCCAACAGCAGGTCGCGAGCGTCTTCAAGAAGATCGAAGCCAAGATCGTGCGCTGGAACATCCTCGATACCGGTCGTCGCATCGACGGCCGTGACGTGCAAACGGTGCGTCCCATCGTCTCCGAGGTCGGCGTGTTGCCACGCGTGCACGGTTCGGCCTTATTCACCCGCGGCGAGACGCAGGCGCTGGTGGTAGCAACGCTGGGCACCGGCGAGGATGAGCAGTGGATCGACGCGTTGCAGGGGACCTACAAGGAGACGTTCCTCCTGCATTACAACTTCCCGCCGTTCTCGGTCGGCGAGACCGGACGCATGGCCGGGCCACGGCGTCGCGAGATCGGCCACGGCAAGCTCGCGTGGCGCGCCATCCATCCGATCTTGCCGGCGCACCACGAATTTCCCTACACGCTGCGCGTAGTGTCGGAGATCACCGAGTCGAACGGCTCCTCCTCGATGGCCACCGTATGCGGCACGTCGCTGGCGCTGATGGACGCGGGCGTCCCGCTCAAGCGCCCGACCGCCGGCATCGCCATGGGCCTCATCCTCGAGGACAAGCGCTATGCCGTGCTGTCCGACATCCTCGGCGACGAGGACCATCTGGGCGATATGGACTTCAAGGTGGCAGGCACCGAGCGGGGCGTGACCTCGCTGCAGATGGACATCAAGATCGCCGGCATCACCGAGGAGATCATGCGCGTCGCGCTCGGCCAGGCGAAGGACGGGCGCATGCACATCTTGGGCGAGATGTCGAAGGCCTTGACGCAGCACCGCGACCAGCTCGGCGAGCACGCGCCGCGCATCGAGGTGTTCAACATCCCGGTCGACAAGATTCGCGAGGTGATCGGATCCGGCGGCAAGGTGATCCGCGAGATCGTGGAGAAGACGGGCGCCAAGATCGACATTGCCGACGACGGCACGGTGAAGGTGGCGTCCGCCAACGGCGACGCGATGAAGGCCGCGATCAATTGGATCAAGTCGATCGCGTCCGAGCCCGAGGTCGGTCACATCTACGAGGGAACCGTGGTCAAGGTGATGGACTTCGGCGCCTTCGTGAACTTCTTCGGCGCCAAGGACGGCCTCGTGCACATCAGCCAGCTCGCGCCGCGCCGGGTGCAGAAGGTCACCGACGTCGTCAAGGAAGGCGACAAGGTCAAGGTGAAGCTTCTCGGCTTCGACGAGCGCGGCAAGGTGCGCCTCTCCATGAAGGTCGTCGATCAGGCGACCGGCGAGGATTTGGAGGCCAAGCAGAAGGCCGAGGCCGAGCAACAGCGCACCGACCAGCAGCGCGAGGCGGCGGGCGCGGAATAGCTGAAACCCGCGCTGTGACATTGAACGGGCGGCCGAGAGGCCGCCTTTTCATTCTTCTGCGATCAAATTGAGCCGCATGTGCACTCCGGCACCGGCGGACCTACTGCGCTGCGTCCTTGGCGATGGCGCTCTCGTTCGCCGCGGTTTCGTCCTTGAGCGAGGCGGGATGCGGCATGGCGATGACGTTGTAGCCGGAATCGACGAAGTGGATGTCGCCGGTGACGCCGGTGGAGAGGTCCGAGAGCAGATAGAGCGCGGCACCTCCGATCTCGTCCAGCGTCACGCCCCGGCGCAGTGGCGCGTGGCGCTGCTGGAAGGCGAACATCTGCCGCGCGTCGCCGATGCCGGCACCGGCCAGCGTGCGGATCGGCCCCGCCGATATGGCATTGACGCGGATGGCGGACGGCCCGAAGTCGACCGCGAGATAGCGCACCGAGGCTTCGAGCGCAGCCTTTGCCACTCCCATGACGTTGTAGTTCGGCATCGCGCGCTGGCCGCCGTTGTAAGTCAGCGTGAGCATCGCCCCGCCAGCCGGCATCAGCGTCGCCGCGCGTCTCGCCACCTCGGTGAAGGAGAAGCAGGAGATGATCATCGTGCGCACGAAGTTCTCGCGCGTGGTGTCGGCGTAGCGGCCCTTGAGCTCGTTCTTGTCGGAGAAGGCGATGGCGTGGACGAGAAAATCGAGCGAGCCCCATTTCTCCGCAATGGCGGCGAACGTGGCCTCCACCGAGGCGATCTGCTCGACGTCGCACGGCAGCAGCAGCGAAGCTCCCACGGAATCTGCCAGCGGCTTGACGCGCCGGCCGAGCGCCTCGCCTTGATAGCTGAAGGCAAGCGTGGCGCCCTGACCGGCGAGCGTCCTGGCGATGCCCCACGCGATCGAGTGGTCGTTGGCGACCCCCATGATCAGCCCGCGCTTGCCCTGCATCAATTGCGTCATGGCGCCCAAACTTCACCGCTCTGCCGCCCGCTCCTCGCGCGGGCCGAATTGACCGTCATGCGTCCCTCAAACGTCGAGGCGCTTGAGCACCACCGAGGCATTCGTGCCGCCGAAGCCGAACGAGTTCGACAGCACGCAGCCGAGCTTCACGTCGTCGCGGCGTTCGCGCACGATCGGCACGTCGGCGAAAGCCGGATCGAGATTCTCGACATTGGCGCTTTCGCAGACGAAGCCGTTGTTCATCATCAGCAGCGAATAGATCGCTTCCTGCGCGCCGGCCGCGCCGAGCGAATGGCCGGTAAGTGATTTCGTCGCCGCGATCGGCGGACATTGTTCGCCGAAGACTTCGCGGATCGCCTCGATCTCCTTGACGTGCCGGCGACCTCGCCGTAGATGCGCCCGCCGCGAGCCTTGGCGTGTTCGAGCTCCTCCAGCACCAGCACGCCGGCGCCGCCGGCGATGACGAAGCCGTCACGGTCGACGTCGTAGGCGCGCGACGCCTTCTGTGGCGTCTGGTTGAAGCTCGACGACATGGCGCCCATGGCGTCGAACAGCACCGAGAGCGTCCAATCGAGCTCCTCGCAGCCGCCGGCAAACATCACGTCCTGCTTGCCCATCTGGATCACTTCGGCGGCGTTGCCGATGCAGTGGTTCGAGGTCGCACAGGCCGACGAGATCGAATAGTTGACGCCTTTGATCTTGAACCAGGTGGCGAGCGTCGCCGAGGCGGTGGACGACATCGCTTTGGGCACGGCGAAGGGTCCCACACGCTTGGGGCTCTTGTTGCGGGCGGTGTCGGCCGCCTCGACGATGGCGCGCGTCGACGGCCCGCCCGAGCCCATGATGATGCCGGTCATCTCGTGGGAAATTTCGCGCTCCTCGAGCCCGGCATCGCGGATCGCCTGCTCCATGGCAACGTGGTTCCAGGCCGCGCCGCCGCCGAGAAAGCGCATGGCGCGACGGTCGATCGCGTCTTCCGCGTTGAGGGTAGGCGCTCCGTGCACCTGACAGCGAAAACCGAGCTCGGCATATTTTTCGGCGCGCGAAATGCCCGACTTGGCCTCGCGCAGGCTCGCCAGAACTTCCTGGGTGTTGTTGCCGATCGATGAGACGATGCCCATCCCGGTGACGACGACCCGTCTCATGCATGCCTCGTCCGCATCTCGATGCGTAGAGCGAGCGCTCCTGCCGCCGTCAACCTCCGCTCGGCTGCATCACTTCGTCGCGGAACAGACCGACCTTGAGGTCCATCGCCCGATAGATGATCGAACCGTCCGCCGACAGCCAACCGTCGGCGATGCCGAGCACGAGCTTGCTGCGCATGACCCGCTTGATGTCGATGCCATAGACCACGTTCTTGACGGTGGGGAGAACCTGGCCGGAGAATTTCAATTCGCCCAGCCCGAGCGCGCGTCCCTTGCCGGGAGCGCCCAGCCAGCCCAGGAAGAAGCCCAGCAGCTGCCAGAGCGCATCGAGGCCCAGGCAGCCGGGCATGACCGGATCGCCCTTGAAATGGCAGGGGAAGAACCACAGGTCCGGCTTGAGCTCGAGCACGGCGCGGACCAGGCCCTTGCCGTATTCGCCGCCGGCTTCCGCGATCTCGGAGATGCGGTCGAACATGAGCATGGGAGGCAGCGGCAGCTGGGCGTTGCCCGCGCCGAACAATTCGCCCCGCGCGCAGGCCAATAGGTCATCGTAGCCGAAGCTGGTGCGCCGGTTCTCCATCCGCGTCCTGTCTGTGGCCGCCTGGTGAATGCCCAAAGCGAGGAACTCCTAACATAGGCGGCTCGGGGGGCAAAGCCTGCTACCCCCTGCCGAATATCGCCCAGATTAGAATAGTCCGAGTGTTGTTGCGAGGGAGTTGCATGTTCGGCGCCATATGTTACAAATGCAACAATCATTGCCGGATCAGTGTCTAAAGGTTCAGTTGTGCCCATGACGCCGTCGCGTACCATCGTTTTCACCAAGGCCGCCGAGGACGCCGAGCGGTTGCCGAGTACGTCAGCGCGCTCCGCGCTCACCGGCTGTCCCTGGCACGACGTGAAGTCCATGCTGCGCGACGTGGGCCTTCGTCCGACGCGCCAACGCATGGCGCTCGGCTGGATCCTGTTCGGCAAAGGCGACCGCCACATCACCGCCGAAATGCTCTACGAGGAGGCGACCAAGGCCAAGGTGCCGGTATCGCTTGCCACTGTCTACAACACGCTGCACCAGTTCACCGATGTCGGGCTGTTGCGCCAGGTCGCGGTCGACGGCTCGAAGACCTATTTCGACACCAACGTGTCCCAGCACCACCACTTCTTCATCGAGGGGGAGAACGATCTGCTCGACATTCCCGACAAGGACGTGGTCGTGGGCAGGACGCCGATCCCGCCGGAAGGCTACGAGGTCGCGCGCATCGATGTGGTGGTGCGGCTGCGCCGCAAGGCGCGCTGAGCGGCTTTCTTTCTTCCATCATTGCGCGCTCGTGTCGGCCGGCATTGCCGGCCGTTGACGTTTTCGAATTACTCGACCTTCTCGTTCGGATAAACGCCCCAGAGCTGCTCCTGCACGACCCAACCGTCGAAGCCCGCTCCGGCGATGCGGCACCAGCTTCCGGTGCAGCGTTTGACCGCGGCGAGCACGCCCGCCTGCAGCCGCGCGATCACCGTGGCGCTGCTGTCACCCTGGTCATAGAGCGGCACCAGCTCTTTCTTGTCCTTGGGCGTGACCACCGCCGTGCGCCGGCCGGAGAGCAGTGAGTGGTAAACCCAGCCCTCCGATCCTTCCCAATCGCGGATGCGCCGCCAATTGTCCGACTCGGCGGTAATCTCCACCGGCAAGCCGGCGCGGGTATAGACGAAGGTCACGTCGTGGTCGCGCGTCGGGCCGCCGCGCACATTGACGCGATCAGGCTTGAGGCTGACGAAGCGCGGCATCGGCAGGCCGCTCTTGGGGCCGGTGCCGAACTCGCCCGCGGCACGCGCGGTCGCGGCGCAGGTCAGCGCCGCGATCAAGGCGAGAGCCGTCACCGGCGCGCGCCGCACGATCCGCCAACTGCGCTTTGAATTCATCGGTTCAGGGCGCCGGAAAAATCATGCTGCCGATTGGCTCACGCGCGGTCCGCGACGGCCGCGATGCGGGCCTTTGTCTTCACACGTCCATCTGTTACAGAGGGATCCCAACCCGCGTAAGGAACGCCAGTGTCCGGCATGGGGGTTAAAGAGACCTGAACGGAGGAACCCGTTCGCGGGCTGGCGAGGTGGCGAAGGGCGAACCATGGCGAGCCGCAAGAAACCCCTGGTCGTCGTCACGCGCAAGCTTCCGGACAGCATCGAGACGCGCATGCGCGAACTCTTCGACGCGCGCCTCAACCTCGATGACAAGCCCTTGACGGCGGCCGAGCTCGCGGAAACGGTGAAGAGCGCCGACGTGCTGGTGCCCACCGTCACCGACCGCATCGATTCCTCGGTGCTGAGCCGGGCCGGCGACAAACTCAAGCTGATCGCCAACTACGGCAACGGCGTCGACCACATCGACGTCGCGACCGCGCTGAGCCGCGGTATCACGGTGACCAATACGCCGGGCGTTCTCACCGAAGATACCGCGGACATGACGATGGCGCTCATCCTCGCCGTGCCGCGCCGTCTGGCCGAGGGTGCCGCGGTGCTGAGCGAAGACAAGCCGTGGCACGGCTGGTCGCCGACCTGGATGCTCGGCCACCGCATCTGGGGCAAGCGCCTCGGCATCATCGGCATGGGACGGATCGGCCAGGCGGTGGCGCGCCGCGCCCGCGCCTTCGGGCTGCAGATCCACTACCACAACCGCCGCCGCGTGCCGCCGAAGATCGAGGAGGAGCTGACCGCCACCTATTGGGAGAGCCTCGATCAGATGCTCGTCCGCATGGACATCATCTCGGTCAACTGCCCGCACACGCCGGCGACCTTTCATCTGCTCTCCGCGCGCCGGCTCAAGCTCATTCGCCCGGAGGTCTACATCGTCAACACCGCGCGCGGCGAGGTGATCGACGAGAACGCGCTGGTGCGGCTGATCTCCTCGGGCGACATCGCCGGCGCGGGGCTCGACGTGTTCGAGCACGAGCCCGCGGTCAACCCCAAGCTCGTCAAGCTCGCCCGCTTGGGCAAGGTGGTGCTGCTGCCGCACATGGGCTCGGCCACGCTCGAAGGCCGCATCGACATGGGCGAGAAGGTGATCGTCAACATCAAGACGTTCCTGGACGGGCACCGGCCTCCCGACCGCGTGCTGCCGTCGATGCTGTAACCGATTGCTGCGGTTCGCCGCGATTTGCTGTATCGTGAAGTCGACGCAATTCCAGGGAGAGCCGCCATGCGCGCTTTGCTCATAGCCGGCGTGGCTGTCGTCGCGGTGACCGCGCCCGCCTTTGCCGCAGCGCTTGCACCGAACGAAATCCAAGCGACCTTCTTCACCGGTCAGCCCTTCACCGCCGCGGCGACGAATATCAAGTACAAGATGATATTCAGCCCCGACGGCAAGATGACGCGCGAGCCGATCGGCGCGGGCGGCTCCAAGGCTGACGGCACGTGGAAGCTCACCAAGGACGGCTTCTGCACCACCTGGCAAGGCTCCAAGGCCAACTGCTTCAAGATCCTCACCGCCGGCGACAACAAGTGGTCGGTGATGAAGGGAACCACC